>ERZ1031159.53-NODE-53-length-24397-cov-6.353176_pt1 | contig 24397 bp, 22 predicted proteins | sample MGYA00516706_ERZ1031159 | MGnify/ENA primary metagenome ERZ1031159 (study PRJEB33719, sample SAMN04262508) | wastewater metagenome | biome: rural village; feature: composting latrine chamber; material: composting feces with ash | place: El Salvador | collected... | reverse complement strand
GTAAGTCGTGAAGCTTCCTTCTCCGCCCCATAAGCATCCTCTAGACGCAGTGAGACACCCGCAGCTCCGAGAACCCGCAGGACTGCCGCTAAAGACGTCCGTCCCGTTCCGTTTTCAATGTCGCGAAGAGTGCGTTCGCTGATCCCGCTAAGAGCTGCCAACTCGCCCTGGGTTAGGTGTTCTCGCTTACGGGCAGCCGCAATAGCCCGACCGATCTCCTCCGAACCCAACATTTATCCTCCCGGCACGATGTTGCCGATTATGGCACGTTCGTGCACGAACTGTAGCGAACAGGACCTTTTCGGCAGCATGTTGCCGATTGTGGATTAGCAGAGCCATTTATGACCAAAGACAGCATTTTCCGGCAATAAACTGCCGCCAAACGCATGGTTCACGCAGGGCCCAGAGAATCTATGTCTTCACAGCATCCGACCCATATCTTGCCGACTCCCTTGCGCCCAAAAGTAATCTGTATTCAAAGGGATCTGAGTAGCAGGGAAAGCACAGAGTTAGATCTAGTCGGCACATATGGCACGAACTACGTTGTTTCCGACCTAATGTCCGTTCGATGTCCACTTTCGGGCGAGCACAGTTTGTGCGCTTCTGTGCGCCGCAAAACTGAAAACCGCCACCCTGGTCGAGTTCACGCTTGTGATGCCGCTGATCATTTCCTACGCATCAAGGACAGCTTCGCGACGAAGGTCGGCGTCGACGGGACTAGGCGATCTCCTTCATGAAGCGGACAGTGGAGCGCGTCGCGAGTTCTTACCCCGCATACACCCACGTCGACTGTCAGCGCGGCAAGCAAAGCGTCGGTCGCGTCCTTGGATTGAAACTGTGCGGAAAGTGTGCGGAATCAACACAATGACACTTCCAGCCAGACTTGAAACATCGTCCGACCCGCAATAGAAGTGCCCCCGCTGGGGCTCGAACCCAGGACCAATGGATTATGAGTCCACTGCTCTAACCGACTGAGCTACGGGGGCGTGACCGTCCTAGTCTAACCGGTCATTTGGATGCTCTCATCCACCGCTATTCGCGCGGTGGTGAGTCAACGGGAAGACCGGTACCCGAATCACTCGGAGAGTCGGTAGCAAGCTCGACGGACAGAACAGCCGAAGGGACGACAGGCAGTGCGGCAACGGGGTCGACGGCCGGGTCAGTCGGCGGGTCGGACACCAACTTCAGCCCGATGACCGCACCGATGATTCCAACAAGGAAAACTGCTTTGCCCACCGTCATCGTCTCGGTTCCAGTGAGAACCGCGTACCCCACCGTCAACGCCGCTCCGATCCCCGTCCACACCGCGTAGGCGGTCCCCACAGGAATGGTCTTCATCGCATAACCCAAACCGGTGAGAGAAATCACCGTTCCCACCACGAAAACAATGGTCGGGACAAGGACCGTAAACGTTTGGGACATGCCCAGAGCAGTCGCCCACACCGCCTCGAAGACGGCGCTAAGGATAAGAACTAACCACGCCACGTTCAGCTCACCAACTTCAAGCCGATGACTGAACCCACCAGAACCATGAGCAAAACGATGCGAGCAAACGTGGGCTTTTCCTGCTTAGTAATGAAGCCCCACGCCACCGTCAGTGTGGCACCCATCCCCACCCAGACGGCGTAGGCAGTTCCGGTGGGGATTTCCAGCATCGCCCACGCAAGACCCCCTACGGACAGAGTCATAGCGACTATGAAAACGAGGGCAGGCTTCCACTTTTTCAGCCCCTCAGACTTCGAAAGCGCAATGGCCCAGACAGCCTCAAACGCCCCGGAGATTATCAGCACCAACCACGACATAGAACTCCCGTATGAGTCAGTCGTCTGTTGCGGGTACTGCTCCCTCGTCCGCGAGCCCAAGTGCCGGGCTCCGCGAACAGACTACCGGCACCCCACCGCAGGCAGCAAGATGTTGGACCGCTGGTCTGGAAGCAGCCCTCAGAGCTCACGAAGAGCCCCTGGGACTAACTGAGCATCAAGAACAACTTCTCCAGCTCTTCAGGAGACAGCTCTGGCTCAGACCGCTCCCCTTGAGGAAGGAGGCATTCTTGCATGGAGTTAGAAATGATCACGTACCCCGCTCGGTCAATCGCTTTGGAGACGGCAGCCAGTTGGACGATGGTTTCACGACAGCCCGATCCGCCTTCAATACCCGCAATCAGCGCATCAAGTTGACCCCGTGCTCGCTTCAACCTGTTCACCACAAGACGCCGACGTTTCGCTGCGTCTTTACTGCTCTGCGATTCCTGCGCCCCATCCACGATGCGCACCCCCAAACCAACCGCTCACTTGAGCGCGTTCTAGCTGACGACGTCCGCGTACTCGCGACGCTTGTTCTCGATCTCCATGAGTTCACGGAATGCGCGGGTATATTCCTCCGACCCCTCTTCAGCACGGCGGAGCGCCGCCTGCAGGTTCGCGGCTTTCCTATTCAAGTCCCGCCGAACCAGGGCTCTGACTATTCCCTGCGCATAATCCCTCACGCCACCTTGCTCAACGGGTAACGGCGTCACCAAGAATCCCGTGATTTGTTCCGCGACTGCAGGGTCAGCGGACTCGCGGAGCTTGTCGACCCAGCGGCGCGTTGCGAGGTCCACAGACCCTTCCCCAACACCGACCTCCTTCTCCGCATCCGAAAGCACTTCGAAAAACTGGTCCAATCCGCCTTCAGCACCGATCACTTCGAAGACAGCGCGACTCAATGGGTCTACAAAAGAAGCAGGCTCAAGCGTTTCGAAACCCGCACCGACAACATCGAGCGGGCGCTGAATGACGGCAACCAACGCATGACGCTCCGTCTTCGTCACGGGGTCAGTTGGAACGACCCGGGAGGATTTGTACTGGGATCCGGGCTGGGCGGCGCCCTGTGGCCTGTACGGGGGGCCAGCTTGAGCCCCGTGCTGAGCCGCGTAGTGGGGACCGTGCTGACTCCCATGTTGCGCCCCGCGGTAACGCCCCACCGAGTGGATCGCTCCCTCCACATCACGCGGCTCCATCCCAAGCCAACCCGCAACCTGGCGCGTGTACTCGGCTTGGAGCGCCCTGTCTTTAATTCCCGCAAGAACCGGGGCGCAGACACGAAGCCCTTGGACACGGCCCTCGGCACTATTCAAATCCAACTCCGCCAAAACCGATCGCAACACGAATTCGAACAGAGGGACCCTTGCCGCAACCAAATCCCGCAGCGCCTGGTCCCCGTACTTAAGACGAACATCGCAAGGGTCCATTCCATTGGGATCAACGGCGACGAAGGTCTGGGCAGCAAATGCCTGGTCCTCGACATAAGCACGCCGGGCAGCAGCCTTCCCTGCCTCATCACCATCAAAAGTGAAGATGACTTCGCCGCCGGGCCCTCGTCCACTAGAAAGAACGACCCCCGCTGCCGGACTGGACACATCTCCCAAGAGACGACGGATGATCTGGGTGTGCTCGCCTCCAAAAGCCGTCCCGCACGTGGCAACTGCTGTCTCTTCACCGGCTGCGTGAGCGGCCATGACATCGGTATAGCCCTCGACAATCACCACTTTCCGGCCGCGAGCGATCGCCTTCTTTGCGATGTCTATCCCATAGAGAGCCTGCGACTTTTTATAGATGAGCGTTTCCGGCGAGTTCAGGTACTTGGGCGACTTGGGGTCCTCATCCAATCGGCGAGCGCCGAACCCCACCGTGGCACCCGTAAGGTCGCGGATGGGCCAGAGCACGCGGTCACGGAATCTGTCATAGGGACCGCGATTCCCCTGAATGGCCAAGCCGGAGGAAGTCAGCTCTTCTTCGGTGAAGCCCTTCGCGCGCAGATGCCGAACCAGACCATCCCAGCCCGCAGGCGCCGAACCAACGCCAAACTTCTCCACATCGGTAAAACCGAAACCACGCCCCTTTAGGAAGTCACGCGCTTTCTTCCCCTCCGGACTGTTCAGATGTTCCCGATAGAACTGTTCGGCTACTCGGTGGGCCTCCAAGAGACGCTGACGACGTCCCGGTTCGGGACCACGGCGAGGGCCCCCACCGCCCTCGTACCGAAGCGTCACCCCGGTCTTGGCCGCCAAATACTCAACGGCTTCTGTGAATGACAGGTGGTTGATCTTCTGGACAAAGGAGATGGTGTCTCCGCCCTCGTCGCAACCAAAACAGTGCCACACTCCCAGGGCGGGACGAACGTGGAACGAGGGCGTACGTTCATCATGGAACGGACAAAGACCCTTCATAGATCCGACGCCAGCCGTCTTGAGCGTGACGTGTTCACCCACGATTTCTTCAATCCGGGCACGCTCACGTACGGCGTCAATGTCCTCACGTTTAATCAGCCCAGCCACTTTGCCATCCTACGCCGAGCGTCACGTCCACCGGCCGAGCTCCTCTTCGCCCTGTGCATAAGTCACCTCTTTTCGTTCCGAGGAAGGCAACGGGGAACGAGGGCTTGCGCCGCTTGGTCGCACGGAAAAAGCCGCACGTACACGGAGCAATGTCACATGAGGGTCGAAAGCATCCCGCACAGCCGGGCATGCCATTGGGCGGCCGAAAAATCAGTGAGAGACGCCAATTGGTCAATGACTGCACGCAGACGGCCCGCCTCATCTGTCGCCCGCTCCCACTCCTCAGCGAACGGCTTCTCCAGGTTCGCTGGCGCGGTTTCACTCAGCACAGCCACCAGGTCCAAAATGAGCGTCCGCTGCTGATAGTAGAGCGGCTCATGTTCCCGAGGGCTCATCACGTAGTAGACGGCGATCCCCTTCAGCAGCCCGATCTCAGCACGAAGATGATCTGAGACAACAAGATCGGCGCTGTACCGCCCCAGAGACCCATCGCCGAATTCGGCGCGGGTATCGGCGACAGCCCGAGCACAGAACCGGCCAATCAAAGAGGATGTCAAATCCTTCATATGGGCAGCCGCGGCATAGGACCCGTCGTAATCCGCCGGCCAGTAGGGCAGGGAGAACAATCTGTGCGCAGCCTCCTCTAAACCCTGACGAGGGACCGAATCTCCGTACCAATCCAAGGTGGCATCGATGATCCTGCTGAGTTCCAGGGGATCCCGCAACGCCGTCAAATCACAGCGCCCGGTGACGACGGCATCTTCGAAGTCATGCACGGAGTATCCGATGTCATCGGACAGATCCATGACCTGGGCTTCCAAGCAACGCTGCCCAAAGGGGGCACCTTCACGCATCCACTGGAACACCTCTGCGTCATCGTCGTAGCACCCGAACTTGCGCGAGGACTTTTCGAAAGAGGGCCCGCACCCTTTGGTCCATGGATACTTCATGATTGCATCCAGTGTTGCTCTGGTGAGGTTCAACCCCGCCGGTTCGCCGTTTGGCCCCAGGACCTTTGCTTCCAGACGTGCTACTAACCGAAACGTTTGCGCATTGCCCTCAAAACCCCCGATGTCCTTTGCGGCCTCGTCAAGAGCGTGCTCACCGTTATGTCCAAACGGCGGGTGTCCCAAATCGTGAGCCAGGCACGCGGCGTCAACGACGTCAGGATCACACCCCAGTTCTTCTGCTAATCCACGCCCTATTTGGGAAACCTCCAGCGAATGCGTCAGCCGAGTACGCACGAAATCATTCGTTGCCGGCCCCAACACCTGTGTTTTGGTCCCTAACCTGCGTAAACCAGCGGAATGAAGAATTCGCGCACGATCCCGCTCAAAGTCGCTACGCCGCGATTCTTTCGAATGTTCACGGACATATCGAGCCTGATCGAAGCCGTCATAGGGCCACGTTGGAACGAATGGCGTTAATTCGCTGCTCATCCCAGAGGAAGATAGATTGCTGGCCACGCGTCTAAGGTTAGTATGAGCAAGGAACAGGTGGCGCCGCCAGCCAACAGGCTCCAGTTCAACTGCAGGGCCGAGTTCGCTAGCGGAGCCCTCTATTGGCATGTCCGTCTAATGCAAGGCTGTTCGCTGGTAGGGCCATTCTTGGTGGACCTGGACAGGCAGCAGGACGCAGTCAGGGGTGAGGCGAGTGGAGTTAGCAGGACACCGGACAGTGACGACCAATCTGGTGCACCGACGGGATCGGACTGCAGCCCCTTGGTGGCGCTCATCCGTTGTCTGCGACCTTCCCGGCTCTCTATCCGCCGCTGACCTTCGCCAAATGCAATCTGTTCTGGTAGATCTGGCGGCCCTGGGATTCACCGCTGTGTTGGTGAGACCCGCGACTTTCGAGTCTGAAAAATCTCGCGCCTCCCTGGGTGAATTCATCACAGCCGCCCAAGGGCTGGGACTAAAAGTCCTTGTCCGTGTCTTTCTCCCCCGCGAGGAGAAGGAACTAGAGGCAACCGCCAGCCCACCCTTGCTTCCCCTCGAACACGACACAAAGTACCTGCAGCACCAGGCGCAAATCGTCTTGGATCTGGGTGCCAACGGGGTCGATCTTGGGATGCTAGAAGAAGATCCAGAAGGTCAAGACACTGACGGCGCACAGTCCTTCACTGCCGCTGTCCAGGAACTGCTAGCCGAAGTCGCTTTGGCAGGTGAGTCGACGGTACTTTCTGCCGCAGTGCATCGGGAGCCGCGAGAGCAAGTGCAGCGCCACTTGACCGAGGATTGGTTCCACCACCTTCGCGATGACTCATTGACAACGGCCTCATGGGACGCGGCCGAACTGTCACAGCGCATCATGGTGGCTTATGCCGACCGTGACCCCCTGGGACAGTCAGCAGCGTGGCGTTACTCTCTGCCACGTTGGTCGCCCTCCCCGCTGACTCGCGACTCCGCTGACTATGGCTGGGCCGCAGAAGCGAACGCCCCTGACCGTGAGATGGCAATGCTGCTGCTGACCCTGGCCCTGCCGGGAGCGGCCTATGTTCCTTTCCTGGATGTCGGCGGTGGCGTACGGACATCCAAGGGCAAGAAGCCAAAACTGAAGGTCAGTTTCGACCGTGGGCGCGCTGCGCAGCTCCGTTCCAGAATCGCCGCCCAGGCGATAGCGATTCGCCTTCGACTGGGGCTAGGTGACGCCACTTTGGCATCAGTTGAGGGGCTGGAATGGGCTGGCCCGAAGACTCTTGTCATGTTGTCCGGCACAACGATGGTGGTCCTCAACACCGGCGAAACCGCCGTCATCGTACCCCCGAAGTACACCCTGGCTATCTCTTCGAAAGTATGGCCGCAGGTAAGCAATGCAGGCACCGAAGTTGCCCCCAACTCCTGCGCTTGGTTCCACGCTCCACCCCTGCATCCAGCCGGGCCACGCGCCTACCGCTAGATCACAGAATCGCGCAGTTCCCGCAACGTCGGTTGTCCAGGGGCTGATGCAAGAGAGCGGCCCTGCCCCGCCCCCTCTGCCACGTCCGCGTCGACGATTGCGAACGCGAACGCGCTCCGCCTGGCCCGATCCCCCAAACGTGTTTGCTTGCCGCGTGAACCCATACCAATCACAACGGACGGCTTCGAAAGGCTGTAAGCCCAGTCCTGCAGATCAAGGAGCCTCTCCAGGTCTTCCTCAGAGGTCACGTTCACTGCCACTTTGATAACGGACGCCTCGGTGGCATCCATCTGGAGCAGGTACTCGCGTAGTTCTATCTGCTCCACGGAGCCGGCGAAGTCATGGAAAGAGGCCACTACAGCGGTGGTCTCCGCGGCCTGAGCAATCAGTGCCTTGGCTTCTTCTCGGCAGAATTCGACGTCAACCAAATCAGCCCAGTCCAATACAGAGCGCACTGCGTCCGCATAGGCCTCTCCACCGGAATCCAGTGGGAAGCGGCCCCCTTCTGCTTCCGTGCGCCAAGTTGCGAGAACAGGAAGTGAGAACTCGGCCCGCAGACGTTGAGCAAGCGTGTGGATCTCTCCGGCGTCCCGCTGCGTGGGATCCAGGAAGTCCAGACGCCACTCAATCATGTCCGCCCCGGCCTTGGCAGCCTCACGCCAGCGCTGGCCAACTGCGTCCAAGTGGCTTTCGATGATGGGCACAACTGCAACAAGATCGGTGGTCTTCTCACCAAAGCCGATACCGGAACCGCTTCGCTCAGCCACCCGATACCCCATCTTCGGCTTCTTCCAGCCCCATCTTCTCTTCCCCTGACAACGACCTTGAGTCCAACCATCCGTGAGGCAGGTGCGGCCGCTTCGCGCTTCCTGCACGGCCCCGGCTTCCCTGCGCGGCTTCTGGGTAGGTTTGTTGAAGATCCAAGGTTCCCAGCAGCTCCTCCAGTTCCGCCACGGTGGAGACCAGATTGAGGTTGCGCCGCAAAGAACCGCCAACGGAAAAGCCACGCAGGTACCAGCCAACATGCTTGCGCAGTTCACGCATTGAACGAGACTCATCACCACTCATCTCGACACTGAGTCGAGCATGCCCCAACAACGCTTCAGAGACTTCCTCCAAGGTGGGTAGCGCTCGGTCTTCAAATCCCCAGGTCGCCGCGGTCAAGTCCTCAAACAACCAGGGGCGCCCCTGGCACCCGCGTCCCACAATCACCGCGTCACAACCAGTCTGCGTCATCATCGCCAGCGCATCGTCTGCGCCAAACACGTCTCCGTTCCCAAAGACGGGGATCTTCATCTGTTCCTTCAACCGGGCAATCCACTCCCACCGCGCACTTCCCGAGTAGTACTGCTCCTGAGTACGCGCGTGCAGGCCCACCGCCGCGATGCCGTTTGCCTGAGCGATTTGGGCTGCGTCGAGAGCCGTAGTGTGGTCGTCATCGATCCCAATTCGCATCTTCACGGTCACCGGGACATTGACTCCGCGTCGAAGCCCAGCAGCCTCCACTGCCCCAACCACCTGCCGGACGATGTCTGCGAAAAGATCCTTCTTCCAGGGAATCGCGGCGCCCCCGCCCTTGCGGGTCACTTTCGGTACCGGACACCCAAAGTTCAGGTCGATGTGATCCGCGAGTTCACGGTCGACAAGGAGGGCAGCCGCAGCAGCCAAAGTCTCCGGGTCAGTGCCATACAACTGAACTGAGCGCACTCGTTCACTGGGGTCTGGACGCACCATTGACCAGGCGCGCCCGTTGTCTTCTAGCAGGGCGCGCGCAGTCACCATCTCGGCCACGTACAGACCCGAGGGCGCATCGACGTGGGGCACTGCCTGGTCAAGTAAGTCCGGGATCTCCCCCGTGTCGCCATGGCGCCTCAGTGGCGCCTCACCGAACTCTCGACACACCCGTCGAAATGCCTGGTCAGTGACGCCCGCCATTGGCGCCAGGATTACCGGCGTATGAACGCGGACATCGCCCAGCTGGATTGGGCTGGGAGCCAGCCCTACGCCACTTCCAGACGGTCCAGGAGCCACGTCTTGACCTCTGCAATTGGGATTCGGACCTGTTCCATGGAATCACGGTCGCGGATGGTCACTGCATTGTCCTCGACAGAATCGAAGTCGTAGGTGATGCAGAAGGGAGTGCCGATTTCATCCTGGCGACGGTAACGGCGACCGACAGCTCCGGTTTCGTCATAGTCCACGTTCCACAGTTCACGCAGTTCACTGGCTAGCGCCTTGGCCGGCCCAACCAACTCTTCTTTACGAGAAAGCGGCAAGACCGCGGCCTTAACCGGCGCCAAACGGGGATCCAGGCCCAACACAACGCGCTTTTCCACCGTTCCCTTCGCGGTAGGGGCCTCATCCTCTCGGTACGCTTCCACCAGGAATGCCATCAGCGAGCGAGTCAAACCCGCGGAAGGCTCAATCACATACGGGGTCCAGCGCTCCCCTGCGGCCTGATCGAAATAATCAAGTTTGGCGCCCGAAGACTCTGAATGCACTGTGAGGTCGTAGTCGGTGCGGTTCGCTATGCCCTCTAGCTCTCCCCACTGTGACCCTTGGAAGCCGAAGGTGTATTCGATGTCGATGGTGCTCTTGGAATAGTGAGAGCGCTTTTCTTCAGGGTGTTCGTAGAGCCGGAGGTTTTCCCGCTTCAGACCCAAATCGACGTACCAGTCCAGGCGCTGCGCCACCCAGTACTCGTGCCACTCTTCGTCAGTTCCGGGCTCAACAAAAAACTCCAGCTCCATCTGTTCGAACTCTCGGGTTCGGAAAATGAAGTTTCCCGGCGTGATTTCGTTGCGGAAAGACTTCCCGATCTGGGCGATACCAAACGGTGGCTTCTTACGCGCAGACGTCATGACGTTCTGGAAGTTCACGAAGATTCCCTGAGCCGTTTCTGGGCGCAGATAGTGCAGACCAGATTCATCATCCACGGGGCCCAGGTACGTCTTCATCAGACCGGAGAATGACCGAGGTTCGGTCCATTCCCCCCTCGTCCCACAATTGGGACAAGGAACCTGAGTCATCTCGACTTCAGATTCAGGGATGTCGTGCTTTTCCGCATAGTTCTCAACCAGTTGATCTTGGCGGAACCGGTTGTGGCACTTGAGGCATTCAATGAGCGGGTCAGTGAACGCCTGAACGTGTCCGGATGCCTCCCAGATCTTCGTCGGCAAAATAACTGACGAGTCAATCCCCACCACATCGTCACGCCGACGCACCATCGTCTTCCACCACTGGCGCTTGATGTTTTCCTTCAGTTCAACGCCCAGAGGCCCGTAATCCCACGCGGAACGCGTGCCACCGTAGATCTCCCCCGCTGGAAAGACAAAACCCCTGCGCTTGGCGAGGCTGATAACGGCGTCCAATTTACGAACGTCTTGACTCACGTCGAACTCCTAATTCACTCGTTGACATCCGCCCTGGTCTGGTCGGTGTCATGCTGCTGGGCCAAGTGTAGCGACCCTCTCCGACAGAACGGGACGCAGACCGTCGGCACCCTTCTTGACAATGGTTCTCATTATCCCGAAGCTTGGAAGGTGACCACGACTAATGCTGATCCGCATGCGACGCCCGTCGTCTCCTTCCATGACCTGGAAGTGAGTTACGGGCGCAACACCATCCTCCACGACATCAGCGCCCGGGTATGCCCAGGGTCTTGTGTCGCCATCACCGGAAACAACGGGTCTGGGAAATCAACGCTGGTCAAAGCCCTGGTTGGGATCACTCCGTTTCAGCGGGGGAGCATCGACCTTCTCGGGTACAAACGACGCGCTGACGCTCCACCACAGGGGCCCCCACCATGGGGGCACGTGGGCTATGTCCCTCAACGTTTGACGGCCACTGGTGGCATTGACGCCAGCGTGACAGAAGTGGTGCAGGCTGGACTTTTGGGATTGGGCGACTCTGCTTGGTCTCGGTTACGACCACCGCGCGACTGGCGCTCCCGGGTGGATGCTGCCTTGGATCGTGTGGGCCTGGCGCACAGGGCGATGGACAGGTTCTCCATTCTCTCCGGAGGTCAACAGCAACGATGCCTTATCGCCCGGGCCTTGGTTCGCAATCCGGAACTGATCATCTTGGATGAGCCGCTGGCAGGACTTGACGCACATAACCGCCAGCGGTTGGCGGAGATCACTGCTTCTCATTTGGACGAGGGCAAAACCGCCATGATCGTCCTCCACGAACTAGCAGAGCTGCGCCCGCTCATAACCCGCGAGCTACGCATCGCCGGCGGCCACATCGTTCACAATGGGCCGTGCACCCATGAATCTCACTTTGACCCTACCGGCCCCTGGAGTGATACCCAGTGCTCCGACCACGCTCACACGGATTCAAGGGAGGCATCGCATGCTTGATCTACTCACTTCCCCTCTGTTTGTGCGGTCGATTCTGGCGGCTCTCCTGGTGGGACTCAGTGCACCCGTTGTTGGCGCCTACTTGGTCAACCGGCGTCTGTCTATGTTGGGCGACGGGATAGGCCACGTTGCTTTGACCGGTGTTGCCGTGGGATGGATGATCGGGTCGCTGGCGAATCTGGTCCCCGTCGACGTCCTGGCTGTCCCCGGCGCCCTGGTTGCTTCGATAGGGGCAGCGGTCACCATCGAGTTGGTCCGCCGCAGCGGCAGAACCTCGGCAGACGTCATTTTGGCCATCCTCTTTTACGGGGGGATTGCCACTGGCGTCGTGGTTATGGGCCTTGCCGGGGGAACTTCAACCCAACTCAACTCTTACCTTTTCGGTTCACTTGCCACCGTTTCCTGGTGGGATCTCGCGCTCATCTCAGCCATGGCGGTGCTCATATACGTCTTTGGCGTAGGACTTCGTTCATCACTGTTCGCAGCGACGTCAGATGAAGATTTTGCGACCGCTTCTGGCTTGCCCGTCAATGGCTTGTCGATGCTGGTTGCCATCATGTCCGCCGCCACCGTTGCCGTCTCCATGCGCGTGGTGGGAGCACTCTTGGTTTCTGCGCTGATGATTGTGCCCATTGCAACAACCCAAATGTTTGCCCGGTCTTTCCGCTCAACCATGGCTGTGGGGTCAGTGCTGGGTGCGGTCCTGTGCGTCGGTGGACTACTAATCACCTACCGAATTGATGTTTCGCCAGGCGCAACCATCGTGGTGCTCGCCGTGGTGGCCTACGCCATCATTTACATAGCGAAGACCTGGCTGGAAAAACTCAAGCCAGCGCAGAACGTGCACGCCTGACGGCAAAGCGAGTGCAGAAACACAAAGGAGGCAAGGTGCCAGCACCAATGCAGCGCATGACCAAGCAACGAGCTGCCGTGTTGAGATGCCTGAAGACCGACGACTCTTTTCGCTCCGCGCAACAGGTTCACCAGGCGCTGGTAGACACGGGTGATCCGGTGGGCCTGGCGACTGTCTACCGCAATCTCCAGGCACTAGAAAAGGCGGGCAGGGTAGATACCGTTCGCGCGGCGGATGGGGAGCTATTATTCCGACTCTGTGGGGATATAGGCCATCACCATCACCTGGTGTGCAGGACCTGCGGCAAGACCCAAGAGGTGAGCCTTGGGGCGCTGGAACAACAGCTCGTTGCCCTCGCCTCCGAAAATGGGTATTCCCTTACAACCCATCAGCTGGAAATCTTCGGAGTGTGCGAAGACTGCGCTGACAAAAACACGGACGAGGGCATTGCCGAAAGCGCGGCAAACTGACCCACCGAAATCCTGGATTGTGCCAAGGGAAGCGACCGGGCCTAGTGCTCCTCCTGGGAGTCAATGACTTTGGGAACATTGGACCCGTCGGCAACCAGGTCTACGGCTCCCCCAAAGGTCCTTTTTCGCTGAGCATAAGAAGCCAGGCATTCCCATAGCTCCTCACGGCCGAAATCCGGCCACGCAAGATTGACGAAGTCGAGTTCTGCATAGGCTAGCTGCCAGAGCAGGAAGTTGGAGATGCGCTGTTCCCCCGCTGTTCGTATCAGTAAGTCAACATCCGGGACGTCGGGGATGTATAGGTGCGAGGCAAGTGCAGCTTCCCCGATTGATGACGCTTTGCGTTTGCCCTCGGCCACCTCTTGGGCAAGTGAACGCGCGGCATCGGCAATCTCTGCTCGACCGCCATAGTTAATGCATAAGAGCAGCTGCATGGTCGTGTTGTTCTTGGTCTTCTCCTCTGCCACTTTGAGTTCTTTTATGACCGACTTCCACAGCCGAGGAGTACGCCCGACCCACCGCACCCGTACCCCCCAGTCATTGAGGCGGTCGACGTGGCGACGAATTACCTCCCTGGAATACCCCATCAAGAAACGCACTTCACTGGGAGAGCGTTTCCAGTTCTCCGTGGAAAACGCATACATCGACAGGTACTTGACCCCGGCTTCCACCGCGCCTGCGGCCGTGTCCATTGAAGACAGTTCGCCCTCTTTATGACCTTCGGTACGAGGCAATCCGCGAGCGTTCGCCCAACGTCCATTGCCATCCATAATCACCGCCACATGCCGAGGAACATTTCCTCCCAGCTCGGGGGGAACCGTATGCAGCCCCTTCCCAGGGGGAGCCAAACGGTCACGCTTAATCTCCATCAAAAACCTCCCGTAGTCGCAAAGGGGAGAGCACGCAGCCTCTGCTCCAAATGCCAAGACGCCCAACGCCCCGCCAATCGGCTGGCTTCCATCCCTAGGTCAGAGGCCATGACATCAGCGACAGCCCAATCACCGTCAGCCAACGCGGAAAGCAGGGTCAAAACCTCAGGTGTAGCGGCGTCAACCGAGTCAGCGCCACAAGCAGAGCAAATGACACCGCCAGAGGCCACAGAAAAGAAAGCAAGATCGGTCGTAGCCCCACACGCCACACAGGCCTGGAGAGAGGGGCTCCACCCCGCCAAACTCATGGCCCTCAACAAATAGGAAGCCGCAATGAGTTCCGGAGCATGGGCACCTGCTGCCAAGGCGTGTAGGGCCCCGTGGAGTAGGTCAAACTGTTCCGGAACGGGCTCTTCTAAGCCCTCGGTCAGCTTCTGCGCAGTCTCCACAACGACCTTGGCATTAGTAAATGCCGCATAGTTGTGGGCAAGCCTGTCAGAGTAGGCACTGACCGTTTCAACCTGAGTGATCGTGTGGAGCCCGGAGCCGCGGTGACACTGGATGTCAACCAGGTTGAAGGACCCCAGCCGGGAGCCGAAACGCGAACTGGTGCGGCGCACCCCCTTTGCAACCGCACGGATCTGCCCGGACTGGCGTCCGAGCAGAACCTGAATGCGATCAGCCTCCCCCAGCTTGTAAGCGCGAAGGACGATTGCGCGGTCCCGGTAGGTCCTCAGCACCGTGGCCTCACTCTCCTCGCCCTACGCGTGACTGCACCAGAAGCTAGTCCCTAAGTGCCCTGTTGAGCGCCGAGATGACCGCCTTGTACGTAGCGCGGGCGATCGACTGATCGATTCCCACTCCCCAAACGGTCTTACCTTCGATTTCTGCCTCCACATATGAGGCTGCTTGTGCATCGCGCCCCGAGCCCATCGCGTGCTCGGAGTAGTCCAAAATGTGCAGATCGACACCGAGCTTGTTGAGTGCATGCACAAAAGCATCGATGGGGCCGGCTCCGGTGGCAGCCAACTCCACGCGCTTACCGCGATCAAAAACCTCGGCACGCAAAGATGCGCCGTCTTCGTCTGCCTCTTCTGCGGTTCGGCCCAGGACAAAGCGGCCCCACGGTTCCAAGCCCTCTGCCGATTCCGTCGGGAGGTAAGCATCCGCGAAAATCTGCCACATTGCGTCGGCATCGATCTCTCCACCGTGGGCTTCCGTGCGGCCTTGAACTATCCGAGAGAACTCAATCTGCAGGCGTCGCGGGAGCTCCAGGTTGTGAGCAGACGCCATCAGGAAGGCAACGCCCCCCTTACCGGACTGGGAGTTGACGCGAACCACGGCCTCATAGGACCGCCCAACATCTGCTGGGTCTATGGGCAGGTAGGGCACTTCCCAGAAGACGCGTTCCCCTGACTCTTCTGCAGCTGCCAACGCCTTTTCGCGTGCGGAAAAACCCTTGCGAATCGCGTCCTGGTGAGACCCAGAGAATGACGTATAGACCAAGTCCCCCGCGTAGGGGCTTCGGGGATGCACTTCCATGCCGGTGCAATACTCGACAGTGCGGCGCACCTGATCCAGGTCCGTGAGATCCAGGTGCGGATCAACACCTTGGGTGTACAGGTTCAGGGCCAGCGTCACCAGGTCTACGTTGCCGGTTCGCTCTCCTTGCCCAAAAAGGCAGCCCTCTACGCGATCGGCCCCTGCAAGCATGGCGAGCTCAGCGGCGGCGACCCCCGTTCCCCTGTCGTTGTGGGGGTGCACAGAGACCGTGACATACTCGCGCCGACTTAGGTTGCGCGACATGAACTCAATCTGATCTGCGTAAACATTAGGAGTGGAGCGTTCAACGGTGGCCGGCAAGTTCAAGATGATTTCTCGGTCGGGACCAGGCTGCCAGACATCCATGACGGCCTCGCAAATCTCCAGGGCAAAATCCTGCTCCGTGTCGATGAAGATCTCTGGGGAATATTGCAAGCCGACAACCGTGCCTTCAAGGAGCTCTTCGGCCTTGACCATGATCCGCTCCACCGCACTGGTAGCAAGCTCAATCGTTGCCTCTTTGTCATTGCCAAAGACGACATCGCGGAAGAGCGGTGACGTTGCGTTATAGACGTGGATGGTGGCTCGTTCGAATCCGACAAGCGACTCCACGGTCCGGTCAATGATGTCGGGCCGGGCCAGCGTCAAGACGGAGACCGTGACGTCCGAGGGCACAGCGTTGGTCTCCACCAGCGAACGAACAAAGTCAAAATCGGTCTTCGAAGCGGCGGGGAAACCGATCTCGATCTCTTTGACTCCCATTTGGACCAAGAGATCAAACATCAGACGCTTGCGCGCAGGGTCCATTGGTTCCACCAGAGCCTGGTTTCCGTCACGCAGGTCGGTGGACAGCCAACGCGGCGCGCTAACAATCTCCTTGTTGGGCCACTGTCGGTCGACGACTTCGATTGGGTTCGCCTCAGAGAACGGTCGGTATTTCGCCACCGGCATTCCGGAGGGCTGTTGCACATTGCGAGGGCCAGTAGTGAGCATTGGTTCTCCTAACTCCATGTTGGGTTTCGATCGGCTCACCAAACTCCGCGGCGCGTTGTCCGATCAGTGTCTGAGCGATCAATACGTGAACGTTCAGTGCCTGCGCGCGCCGCGGCAACCAAGCAGGAGGAAGTAGCGGGTACTCACAAGGGAAATGTAACGCGCCAACGTTGACTGTGGCAATCGAGTTCACCCCTCAACTATTTGTCCACCCCATGCCCGCGGTTCTCTTGCGACCAGGATCCTGTCTTTGCTGTGCGTCTCGCCGGCCAGGTTCTTTTTCGTTAGCGCCTTGACTGGCTGATCGCATAACACCGCGGAGGACGACTTAACGTCGGTTCTTTGCGGTGCGTGTCTTGGCCTTTTCTTCCCGCCTGTGCCGACGCGCCGCGCTTCTCCACTCCGCTGTGGAGTGGGCAAAATCCGTAACCGGCGTGGACGTGAGCGCGACCAGAAGAAGGATGGCTATCGCTGCCGACAACAAAGCCTGGAAGTGGACATCGCGGGCGCTTTCAACCCATTGCCAAGCAACGTACAGCACTTCCAACCCGACGGCCAAAATGAGTGCGGTTCGCGCCCCGCTGCGACCGTTCCAAACCCCTATGGTTAGTGCAACTATCACAATGGCAATCGCCAGGTTCACCGAGAAGAGAAGAAGCCTGGCCGCAGTGCCCCCCAGTGAGGTGAATAGCGAAGAGACCTCGGCCGTCTGATCTGCTTCCACCCGGGAGCCAGGCACCAACGCCAGTACGGCTGAAGTCAGGGATGCCACCACCATCAAACTCAGAAGGACGGCGGCGTAATAGACCCCGGGCGGGCGAGGGATCTTCTGCATTTCCTTCTTCAGATCAGCCGCACGGGGGTCCGGCCCGTCAGCACTCTTCTCAATTTGAGCCACGTCGGGACTGGGAAGGGAATCGGAAAGGTTCTCCAGGTGGAGAATGGGCAAGTCTCCATCAGTGCGAATGAAGTCTCCACCACCATTGCGCGCGTGATATGCGGTTGAAAAGTCCTTGATCCAGGTGACGTCAACGTCGGGAGAAATCTGCGTGATCGACTCCACCACGTGGTCGCGTTCAGTGTCGATATTTGCATCGATCTTATGTGTGACCTGCAAGGTGAAGAGAGATAGGCCCACGGACTTGTCGTAAGACGCGGCGGCCAGCCATGCCACCCGCTGACCACCCGGTAGCGGCCAATCCGGCGGGCATCGCCAGAACCTCACGTGGTGACGTTTGCCCGGGCTCCCATCGACCTCCTGCTGATAGGCAAAATCCTGCATGCGGTCGAAAAGCATGAGGGTAGAGACCGGCGCTTCCGGATATGAGGATCTGGTCAATGTGGCCTTGATGATCTTCAAACTGGAGGAAAAGTTGACCGGTTCCGCCAGAGTCCAACCGGCCGCTTGCATCGCGGTGTGGATCGATTCCACATCGCCATCGACCGCGATGTTGACTGCATCGCCCAACAACCCGTAGGCGGTACGAGCACGCCCTATGAAGTAGTTGGGCACATATAGCGTGGTCAGTACCTTGTGAAAACGAGGGAGTACCCAGTACGCCAGAACCGCCCAGAGCAAGACGAGGTACACAATGGTGAGCCAGTGAACGTGCTCGGTGTCCTTGAACACCACCCACAGCAACCACATGGCTGCCACCCCGGCAAACAGAAAGAAGAAACCATTGACCAACGCAGTCAATTGAGCGCGGCGGCGTCCTCGTTTTCTGTGAGTGTCCTCCGCTCCAATGTCGAGTCGGTGGTTCCAACGGGCTTTTCTCATACCGCCAGCTTATGGGCAGCAGTGGAACGAAGGCGCTCCAGCACGAGGGCTTGCCGGAGCAGACGCAGGGCTTCCCTCAAAACCCCATGCGACGCAATGCTTTGGGGTCGGTCTGCCAGTTTTTCGCCACGGTGACGTGAAGATGCAGATAAATCCGGCGTCCCAGTAGTGCTTCGATTTCTTTGCGTGCCTGGGTCCCCACCTGCTTCAGGCGAGCCCCACCTTTCCCAATGACAATGGCTTTCTGCGAATCCCTTTCAACGAATATGGTCGCGTGAACATCCAAGAGTCCCGGCTTGTCCCCCTTGGAGGGCCGCTCAATCATTTCATCGACCCGAACCGCCAAAGAGTGAGGCAGTTCGTCGCGTACGCCTTCCAGGGCGGCTTCGCGAATGAACTCTTCGATCAGAGTCTCATCGCTTTCATCAGTCACTTCGTCCGAGGGATAGAGCTGAGGAGAAAGTGGGAGCTCCGATATCAGCACGTTGGTGAGTGTGTCTAGGTTGTCGCGCTTGGTAGCGCTCACCGGAACCACCGCGTCCCAATCATAGAGACCATCTACTTCCAGCAGGTGTTCGGCCAGTCGCCCGTCAGAAACCTTGTCAATCTTGGTGACGACCGCCACCACTTTGCCGCGAGGACCACGTCCAGAAGTCGCGCCTGATCCACCCTTGGCGTGGGTGGCCTCCCGGGTGACGAATTTGTCGCCTGGACCCACCTTCTGATCGGCAGGAAAACAGACGGCAACCACATCTACGTCAACCAGGGCCTCTTGAACCATGTCGTTTAGTCGCTTTCCCAACAGGGTGCGAGGTCTGTGATATCCGGGGGTATCGACCAAAATCATCTGCCCATCAGGCCTGGTGACTATGCCCCGAATGTTGTGGCGCGTGGTTTCTGGTCGCATCGAAGTTATGGCAATCTTTGTCCCGACCAGCGCATTGGTTAGCGTCGACTTACCCACGTTCGGGCGCCCCACAATTGCGACAAATCCCGCACGGTAGTCAGCATGCTTCTCACCTAGGTCATCTGAGGGTGTCATTTGTTCTCCTTGGTCGCCTGGTGTTCGTCGTGTTTGTCGTCGCCGTCGGGGTTGCTCCCGTTTGGATCGTTGGCGTATGCGTTCTTCGTTACTTCAACGGTCTTGATTTGCCCTCTACGGCCCACCTGGTCTCCGGCCTGGAAGTGGAGGTCTCCAACATCAGCTTGCGCACCTGGTTCCACTACCTTGCCCAGCTTCTTCGCTAACAAGCCGCCCACCGAGTAAACGTCATCATCTTCTACGCGAGAGCCAACTAGGTCAGCCAGGTCATCCAGCGAATAGGAAGAGGCCACAACCCAACTGTTCGGTCCGACCCGACGAGGCAGCGCTTTGGGCCGGTCGTGTTCGTCATCGAGTTCACCCACGACTTCCTCAAGGATGTCCTCGGCAGTGACCAACCCGGCGATGCCCCCATACTCGTCGACGGCGAGGGCCAGGTGGGTGTTGTTGGCCTGCATCGTGCGCAACTCATCGTCGGCCAGTTTCATCTCCGGAACGAATTCGGCCGGACGCATCAGATCTGTCACACGCACGTCAGCAGACCCAGGAGAATTCTGGAGCCGCCTAACCACGTCTTTCAAGTAGAGCACACCCGAGACGTCATCCACGGTCTTTCCTACCACGGGGACACGAGAAAAACCGGAGGTGACAAACAGTGCTAATGCCTCTGCAGCCGTAGAGTCACGGGAAATAACAACCATCTCTCCGCGGGGAACCATCACCTCAGCAATGCGGGTCTGTCCCAGCTCCAACACCGACCGCAGGATTTCTTTGTCTTCTTCCTCCAGAACCTCAGGATTGCCCTCGGAAACCTCATCTGCCAACTCGCGTAGGTCGTCAGCCAGGTCTAGGCGCGACCACTGATGCGACTGGTCGGACTCTCTCCTCTTCCGGTGCGGCGCCAAGGGCGATGCCTGCGCGCTCCCAATTAGCCGGTTCGCCAGGGGAGCCCCCGCCAGCGCAACGTAAACATAGCGCTCCCCGCGAAGCATGGCGGACAGCGCGGAAAGCGAGATTGCACGGATCACTACCAGGACGACCAATGTCACCAGCACCATCAGCCACCACGGCCAACCATGGTTGGCGAACTGGGTAAGGCACAGGATGGTCAGAAAAGCGGTACCTGACGCCTGCGTCAAAGCCCTGGCGCTGGTCAGGGCTAGGCCCGTCGACTTCCGGTTGCTCACAGCTGATCTCAGGGCATGGGCGTTCTTGCGCCCCTCTTCCTCAAGGTCTTCGGCATAAGCCAGCGACATTCTCCCCACGGCCACATCCACCGCGTCAATCCACGTGGACATAAAGGTCGCCAACAGTCCCAAAATTGCCAGGACAGCGGCTGCAACGGGGCTGGCTAGTGTTTCCATTTCAAGCATCGACTCCGTAGGTTGCCAAGCTACCGGGTGGCGAGAAAGGACAGGAGAAGTCGACGTTGCAGGGCGAACATGACCTCACGCTCTTCGGCTTCAGCGTGGTCGTATCCCAAGAGGTGAAGAATGCCATGAGTAGCCAGTAGCAGCATTTCTTCTTCTGCCGAGTGACCTGCGGCCGCTGCCTGCTCCGCCGCGATGGGAGGGCAGATGCAGATGTCGCCCAGCATCCCTTCGGGGGTGGGGCGCGAGGGCGTACCCGGCCGAAGTTCATCCATCGGGAAACTCATCACATCGGTGGGCCCAGGCAGCCCCAGCCATTGCACGTGGAGTGCTTCCATCGCCTGGGGGCCTATGAAGATAATTGACAGTTCAGCGGCCGACGACACATGCATCTGGTGCAGAACATACTCAGATAGCGCGACAAACTCATTTGGGTCAACTGCCCAAGTTGTCTCATTGATGACTTCAACGCTCATGGACGTCGCCCCTCTGACCGGTCTTCGTGACGCGCTTCCCAGTCCTCGTATGCATCCACGATGTCTTGCACAATGCGGGTGCGCACAACGTCAGCGCTGGTCAGGTAACAGATCTCAATGCCGGAAACGTCGCGAAGAACCTGCTCCGCCTGGATGAGTCCGGATCTTTGTCCCGCGCCCAGATCAATCTGCGTTACATCGCCAGTAACTGCCATCTGCGATCCCCTACCGATGCGGGTGAGCAGCATTTTCATCTGCGCGGGCGTGGTGTTCTGCGCCTCGTCGACTATTACGTACGCATCGTTGAGGGTGCGCCCACGCATGTAGGCGATTGGCGCAACTTCAATGGCGCCCGATTCCATTAGTTTAGGAAGAGTGCCTTCTTCAAGCAGCTCTTGAAGCGCGTCATAAAGTGGACGCAGATAGGGATCGATTTTCTCCGTGAGTGAGCCTGGCAGGAAACCCAGGTTCTCCCCCGCTTCTACCGCGGGTCGGGTGAGGACAAGCCGGCGGACAGTCCCATCCAGAAGTGAGGAGACACCGCGGGCAATCGCCAGGTAGGTCTTGCCCGTTCCTGCGGGACCGATCCCAAAAACCACCTGCGAACGAGCCAGGGCATCCATGTACTTTTGTTGCCCGGGGGTCTTGGCGCGAACTCTGCCTCCACGATGAGAAACGCGTACTTCACCCGCTGCCCCTGTACTTCCGCCCCCACCGGACGCCGAAGTCTCCTTCAGGAGAGCAACGGCGCGCTTAATGCCTTCCAGGTCCAACCCCGCGCCGGAGGCGGCAAGCGCCACCAGTTCGCGGAGCAACCCCTCGGCAATAGCAACTTCGGGACCCGGGCCCGCAATCGAGATGCGGCGCCCCACCGCAACCAAGCTCACCTGTGGGAACGCTTTTTCGATGATGCGAAGAACCTTGTCGGAAGTTCCCAGGACGCCAAGAAGGTCAACACCTACGGGGACGTTGACCGAAGCGGTTACAAACTGCTGCTTTTCCACTGCCATATTGGTGACCAGTCTAGGCGCCTTGAGACCGGGGGCTCGCCAGGGTCCGGAGCATACGGGTACATGCCGCTGCTTCGCTGCGGTGAGACAACGCGACTACCAGTTCCCTGCGGCAAGATTTATCGCTGCCAAGGCTGCGGGGCCTGCCGTGGATGAGCGGAGTACATGTGGTCCAAGCAGCACTGGTTTTGCCCCCGCATCCATAAGCTCTTGCAGCTCTGAATCTGTGATGCCGCCTTCGGGTCCCACGATCACCGTGACTTCTTGGCGCTCATCTAAGCCTTCGTCCGTGAGCACCGCAGACAACTTCTGAGCGGCGCTTTCATGACACACCAACACCAGTTCGCCCCTCAGGGTCCCCTGCCTGATGCGTTCCGCCAACTCGTTTGAGGTGACGGCAGCGGTCAGCGCTGGGAGCGTGGCACGTCGTGACTGCTTCATCGCAGCCAGCAGGACGCGCTGCCAACGAGTTGGCTTCTTTCGCGAGTCCCAACGAACTATGCAGCGTTCTGCTTGCCACGGGACTACCGTGCCAACGCCCAGTTCTGTCGCCGTTTCGATTGCCTGTTCATCCCGTCCATTCTTAGCGAGGGCCTGAACCAGAGTCAGCCCGGGACGTGCGGGGGGATGGTCTTGGACCTGCAATACCTCAACGGTGAGGACCGTCTCTCCCCTGCCGCCTGCTTTTCCTTGCTCAGGATCCTCTGTGACTTTGCCTTTGGCACGCAAACCTAGCCCGTCAACAAGATCGACGTCCGCTCCGGGTTTCAAACGCTGAACACGGACGGCATGCTTGGCTTCTTCTCCAACGATCTGGACAAGAGTGGGCCGTAGATGATCTATCCGGATCCGCGTTGTCAGGTCGTCACCGTCTTGCGGCGCACTCCCCTCGGACAAAGCCGCGCGCAACGATACGGGGCCTACTTCGCTATGCCCAAGCACAGCCACTTGCGGAGCGTAAAAGACCGGGCTGGTCACGGTGAGGCAAGCTTGTCTTTGAGTCGTCCAAACAGCCCCGTGTTCTTCTCCGGGGGGCCCACCTCTTCTTCACCACGATGGCGAGCCAGCTCGACAAGCAGTTCCCGGGAACGTTCATCAAGCTTGGTTGGCACTTCAACGCCTACGTGCACATGGAGATCGCCTCGACCCGTGCTACGGAAACGGGACACACCTAAGCCGCGCAACGTGATGGTCTCTTCGGGTTGCGTGCCGGGAGGAATCACCACGTTCTTTTGTCCGTCGAAGGTTGTCAGAGGGAACTCAACGCCCAGGGCCGCAGTTGTCATGGGAATCTTGATCTCTGTGTGGAGGTCATAGCCGCTGCGGGAAAACAGTTTGTCGGGAAGTACACGCACCTCAATATAGAGATCGCCTGCGGGTCCGCCGCGCTTACCCGCTTCTCCCTGGCCGCTGAGTTTGATCCGCGAGCCTGACTCGACTCCGGCGGGAATGTCGACCGAGACGGTACGCGTTGCTCGCATTCGACCTTCCCCGTTGCATTCCGGACAGGGGTGAGGAATCGTTTGGCCCTCTCCGGCGCAGGCATCGCAGGGTACCTGCACCCTTAGCTGACCGAGTAGCGAGTTCTGCAACTTGGTAACAACCCCCGCTCCCCCACACGTCGTGCATGTCACGGGAGACGTGCCGGGGGCACAACAGGTCCCATCACAGGCACCGCAGGCCATCTGCGTATCCAGCATCACGGATTTCTTGGCTCCGAACACCACCTCTTCCAAGGTGACTTCGACGGCGACTTGACGGTCGCGGCCGGCCTGTCCTCTGGAAGCTGGCGTGCGAGGAGCGCCAAAGCCGCCCATCTGCGAAAAGACACTATCAAACAGGTCTGTGAACCCGAAGGCCGTCCCCCCGAAAGGCGATGCTCCGGCGCTGCCGTTCACCGGCATCCCCAGGTCATAGCGTTCACGCTTTTGTGGGTCCGAAAGGACTTCGTAAGCCATTGAGACTTGTTTGAAGGCCTCTTCTGATTCTGGCCCTGCATAATCAGGGTGCAGCTGACGCGCCTTCTTTCGGTAGGCACGCCGGATGTCCTCAGTCGTTGCGTCGCGACTGACGCCAAGAGTTGCGTAATAGTCCGTCACTCGACTTCTTCTTTCTCACTGCCCAGGTCCGACAACATTAGCTTCGAAAGTGAGGATGCAACCGCTTTTACAGCCCTCAGCGAAGCTGGATAATCCATTCGCGTGGGCCCCACCACTCCCACGTGCACCGGCACCGTAGATCCGGTTCCATACTTTGCGGCTACCACGGACGCTTCACACAGCTGCTCATTCTCATTTTCAGTCCCGATGGACACCTGTAGCGGGTCAGCTCGCAGCCCACTGAGGACCTCCGCAATGGGCGCCTGTTCCTCCAAGGCTTCCAGAACTTGGGAGACATCTTGGAAGCCCGCATCGGATC
>ERZ1031159.52-NODE-52-length-24798-cov-6.153498_pt1 | contig 24798 bp, 25 predicted proteins | sample MGYA00516706_ERZ1031159 | MGnify/ENA primary metagenome ERZ1031159 (study PRJEB33719, sample SAMN04262508) | wastewater metagenome | biome: rural village; feature: composting latrine chamber; material: composting feces with ash | place: El Salvador | collected... | reverse complement strand
TCGTTCCGGAACCTGACGCTGGCGAGGTTGCGGTCGTTCCGGAACCTGACGCTGGTGAAGTGGTCGTCGCCCAGCAGACCGATGCGGATGAGTGAATCTCACGAAAGCGCGGCCCGCGCTGAAGACTTGGATAAGGAGCTGCAGGAACTTCGCGAGCTAGAGGTCGACTTGCGTCGGGAGCTAGAAAGCCTGCGGGTCAGCTGAGTGGCCAGGCTTCGACTAGACGCTGAACTGGTTAGGCGCGGCCTGGCTAGCTCCAGGACCCAAGCGCAACAGCTTGTCGGGGCGGGTAAGGTCACCGTTTCCGGGATGGTGGCGTCAAAGGTGGCAACCCAGGTTGACCAGGCTTGCGCGATAGAGGTCTTAGCGGACGCTGAGCCCACCTACGTTTCAAGAGGCGCCCACAAACTGGTGGGTGCACTTGACGCGTTCGCGGGGCTTCACCCAAGCATTGAAGGCGCCAAGTGTCTTGATGCAGGCGCGTCAACCGGCGGCTTCACTGACGTGCTGTTGCAGCGCGGTGCCGCTGAGGTTGTGGCGGTCGATGTCGGGTATGGTCAGCTGGCATGGAAACTGCGCAGCGACCCGCGCGTCGTAGCCGTGGAGCGCACAAACATCCGGACTCTTGCCCCAGAAGTCGTTGGGTCCCCGCCGTCCCTGGTGGTTGCTGACCTCTCTTTCATCTCCCTGACCCTGGTTTTGGAAAACCTGGTGCGGTGTGCGCCGGGAGCCACGATGATCCTGATGGTGAAACCCCAGTTCGAGGTCGGAAAAGGGAAAGTCGGAGCAAAAGGTGTTGTGCGGGAGGCTGCACTTCGAACCGAAGCGATCTTGAAGGTTGCCCGCGCAGCAGAAGAAGCAGGGCTACAGGTCGGTGGGGTCGCCCCCTCACCGCTTCCGGGGCCCACTGGGAATGTCGAGTACTTCCTACTCCTTTCCCCTCCTGGGTCTGCTGGCGCACTCACCGGCGACGCACTTGAAAACGCTGCCGAGGCAGCCGTTGCGAACGGACCCCAGGATGGGATCGCTTCCCCACCCAAGGCGGGCGCGAATAGGGTGGAAGACAGGGAGGGGAGCGGTGCACCAGTCGATTCTGCTAATCAGTCATAAGCACAGGCGAGAAATCCAGGACGCCGCCGCCCTCGCGGAAAAGGTGTCCCAAAGCCTGGGTTTCCAGTTGATAAGGGAGTTGGACCCGGAGGATCCTCCGACCATGGTGCTTGCGCTTGGCGGGGACGGCACAATCCTGGGGGCTGCTGAGGCCGCCTACGCTGCCGACGTTCCCCTGCTTGGTATCAACTTCGGGCACATGGGTTTCCTAGCCGAAACTTCGGGGGAGACATTGCCGGAAGTGCTCGAAATGGTCAAGCGAGGCGATTACTTCGTCGACCCCCGGATGACACTGAAGGTCCAAACAACCCAGCCGGGCGGGGAAGTCATTGAAGGTTGGGCGCTCAACGAAGCTGTCATCTTGCACACCGACATGGCCAGGCCCGCCGAGTTCGCGTTTGGGATTGACGGTCAAACCGTCTCAACCTACGCGGCAGACGGCATCATCTTGGCGACCCCTACCGGCTCCACCGCTTACGCGTTCTCTGCCGGGGGCCCCGTTGTTTGGCCCGACACCGAGGCCATCGTGATGGCTCCTCTTGCCGCGCATGGCCTGTTCACCCGGCCGCTGGTTGTCAGCCCCAGTTCAGTGCTAGAGGTCGGGGTACTTCTTGAAAACCGGTCAGCCCCCACTGTTTGGCTTGACGGACGCCGCTCCTACTCTGCGGAGCCCGGCTCAAGCATTCAGGTCACGAAGGGCCCGCGCCCGCTCAAACTGGTGAGGCTAGACCAGACACCTTTCTCAAGACGCCTGGTCACCAAGTTTTCGTTGCCGACCTCCGGGTGGAAGGCCGCCAAGTACCCCGAAACAGGTTCGGCGGAGACAGATCTGGCGGGAAGCGGTGATTGAAACCCTGCTCGTCTCCGGCCTTGCGCTGTTGGAAGACTGCGAACTGGACTTCTCTTCCGGTCTCACCGTCATCTCAGGTGAGACCGGCGCCGGTAAGACGGTTCTACTCACTTCCCTGCGCCTGGTCATGGGAGGAAGAGCCGAGGGAGTCCTTGTCGCCCCTGACTCAAAGCGAACAGAGATCGACTGTGTCGCTGCCCTCCCAGCCTCTCAGGTTGAAGAGCTGGAAGAAGCTGGCTTCGCCACCGAGCAGAATCTAGTTGTTTTCTCCCGCACCCTTCAGAAGGAAGGTAGGTCAAGGGCAGCGATTTCCGGGCGCCCGGTCCCCGCTAAGCTCTTAAGCGAAACCCTGGGGCGACTCATCACCCTTCACGGGCAGTCCGACCAGTGGAGACTCAAAGATTCAACGGCTCAGCGGAACCTGCTTGACGCTTACGCCGGTGAAGACCACTCCCAGCTCCTGGAGCGAACAGCGAAGATCTGGGGCGAAGTATCTGCAGCACAAGATCACCTGGAGCAGGTCACCAAGCACCACGGGCAGCTGAGCGCCGAGCTTGCCTACCTAGAGGAAGCTGTCCAAGAGATCGAGGCCCTAAAGCCGCGGGTTGGCGAAGAAGCAGAACTGGACCAGGGCATCGACCGACTCACCAACGTCGCGGAACTGCGCGAAGAGGCTTCGATCGCTCTGAACCTGATCAGCGGTGGTGAACGTTCTGTAGTTGAACAGGTGGGGATGGCAGCGGACCAACTACGCCGCGGTCTAGCCGCGGACCCTTCTCTCAAATCCCTGAGTTCACGGGCTGATGGGCTTGAGTTAGAGGCAGTAGAACTAGCTTCGGACCTACGTGACTACCTGGATTCCCTGTTCGATGATCCAGACGAACTCGCGCGACTCCACGACCGCAGGGCCCAGCTGACAGACCTCATGAGGGGGAAAGCGACCGACGTGGACCAGCTTCTTCAGTGGCACGTGGACGCGCAGCGGCGCATCGGAGAGCTTGAAGGGGACGGACTGAGCCCATCCCACGCCCAGGCCCAACTAGAAAAACTCCAAGCGCGTTTGGAGGAGTCCGCCAGGCGTTTGAGTGACTCCCGTGCCGCAGCGGCGAAGCGGTTGTCGAAACGGGTGAACGAAGAACTGGCAGCCCTGGCATTGAAGGACGCCGTGTTCGCTGTCCAACTTGAGCCCGTTCCGCCGGGGCGTTTCGGCGCAGACCGGGTCACTATGACACTTCAGACGCACCCCAGCGCGCCGCCAGCGTCTCTTGCCCAAGGGGCTTCCGGAGGAGAACTTTCAAGGGTCATGCTCGCGCTAGAGGTTGCGCTCGCCGATGAGAGTGGAGGGCACACCTTTGTGTTCGACGAGGTTGACGCTGGCGTTGGTGGGAAGACTGTCGGAACCCTAGCAAACCGGTTGGCGCAGCTGGCGCGCTCCGCCCAGGTCATTGTCGTCACCCACCAGCCAACTATTGCCGCGATCGCGCAAACGAACTTTGTGGTTGAAAAAACGCGCGGCAAAGCGAGCGTCCGGAGGGTCTGCGGCGATGCGCGGACCGACGAAATCGTCCGAATGCTAGGCGGGGACTCGGGTGCGGCGCGCCGACTTGCCCTAGAGCTGGAGCAACGCGCGCGTGCAACAATCGAGAAGTGAGTAAAAAGAACTCTAAGCCCACGGGACCGGCCGTGGGGACGGTAAGGGCCGCCTCTCGGGACGGTTCGTTCTCCTCGCACTTTTCGCCCGGAGACATCGCAGTCATCGACGTTGCTGACATCGACCGCTCCTACGCCGCGTACCTGGTCACGCTCCGCCCCTCGCTCATCCTGAACGCCAAGCCTTGCCTGACTGGCCGCAAACCAGCGCTTGGCGCCGGGGTGCTTCTGGAAGCCCAGGTCCCGGTGGTTGAGGACTGTGGAGACGACCTGCAGGTGTTGCGCGAGGGAGAGCAAATCGAAGTCTTAGGCGCCAGTGTCCTTCGCGATGGGGACTTGATCGCCGAAGGCAGGGTCCTTGAGAGCGCGGAGCTTGGTGAAAGCGCGGCCGAAAGTGACCTGCGAACTTCGGGGCGGTTGCGCGCCTACTCGATGGCTAGCGCGGAACTCTTCGAACGCGAACAGGCGTTGATCGCAAGGGGCGCCGAGCTACCCGACCTCAAGCAAATGCTGGAGGACAAGGTGGCGGTGGTCCTCTCCTCGACCCTCACAAAAGCTGAGATGAGCGCAGCCAAGCGAGTGCTCGCCACGAAGTCGTGCGCGCTCATTGCCGTTGGTGCCCAGGGAATTGAGGCGTGCAGCAAACTACGGGGACGTCCCGACGTGATCATTGGAGATCCGGGTCCAAGAGGGCTGCGCTTGGCAGAAAAAGCAAAAACGCTCATCCTGGTGCAGCGGCCGGATAGTTCCACGCCGGGTGCAGAAAACCTTTCGACGCACTCACTGGCCCACCGACTGGTGACTAGCTCACTGGCGGAAGTGGATGTTGCGTTACTGCTGGCCTACTACAGCGGGGCCAGCGTGATTCTTTACTCCGCCGCGCCCGCTGGGATCAACACTCTCCTAGATGCCGGTGTAGCCGAGTTCAACGGACACCTGCTGGTCCAAGCTGAGGTTGAAGACAGGCTAGTCTCCTTCACCGCTTGGAACGCCCTTCAAAAGCCGTTGCTCGCCGGCTGGTACCTTACGCTGCTAGTCCTGGTAGCGCTTGCCGTCCTGGTTGCCGTTATCCTGCTGACCCCCTGGGGTCAGAGCATGATCGACTCCTTCCGCGCAGCCCCGCAACTTCTTACAAGTTTTTCACTGCCACTGTTTTGAACGGAGCCGCTAAATGGTCCCTTTCCGCTACCACATAGTCACCTTGATCTCAGTCTTCTTAGCGCTGGCGGTCGGAGTGGTGCTTGGAGCAGGCCCGCTCCAGAAGACGATCAACCATGAGAACGCGGCGAGTGTTGACACGGAAACGCTGCAGGAGGAGCTGGCCCAGGCCTCCTCCTTGAATGCAGAGAACGCTGACTTCATCTGGGGGGTTGCAGACCAGGTTCTGCCGGGCAGTTTGGAAGACCAGAAGATCTCAGTAATCTTCCTTCCAGGTACGCAGGTCGGTCAGGGCAAAGATGTCCTTGAAGGCCTGCAGGCTGCAGGTGGAGAAGTAGTCTCAGAGGTTCACTTACCAGAGATCTGGCTCAGTTCCGACCAGGCAACGTACCGCCAAACGCTTGCCGCTGCCGTGTCAGCACACCTTGGGGTAAGGCCTGAAGAAGCCACTCCCGAGGCCATCTTGGCGCAGGGGTTGGTTGAAGTTGTTACCAGCGACGGCCCCACGGCTGAGCTGATTGCGGCAATGCTGACGGACGGAGACACGACTATGGTCCAGCCGGACGACCTTACGGGCGACCCTGCAAACTGTGTCGTCGTCATTGGGCCAGTGAGCGCCGAAAATGGGGAAGAAACTCAGCAGTCGGGAGAGCTTCGAGTGGAGCACGCGGATCCCGAACCACTTTGGGTTGGGATGGCACAGGCTGCCTCCACAGCGCCCGGCGGGGCGGTCGCAACGGGAGGGGCGGATGCCTCCACGGGCTTCATCGCTGTCCTTCGCTCAACTTCCGTGCGGATCGCAACAGTGGACCAGAGCGGAACAGCAATGGCAGGAGTCAACGTAGCACTCGCTTTAGCGGATGGCAGCGTGGGAGCCTACGGCCAAGGCGTTGGTGCGTCAGCGCCGGTCGCCCCACTCCCAACTCGGTAGGGTTTTTCCAGGTCAACCACTGTTTGGTGCGCTCTTAGCACAACGAACGGGCGACGCGCTGTCCAAGCAGAGCGTTATTCCACAATCCTTGCGTTACCAAAATCCGTTAGACTAGCTGCGTTGAAGTGACCGGGTGGCCCGGGAGTGGAAAACGGTGGTTAGGGAGAAATGACTGAGACCGATCAAGCGAGCACCAGGCAGCTGGTCCTTGATCTAATCGTCGAAAAGGGCCCTGTCACAGCCACCACCCTTGCTCGGATACTGAAGCTGACGACCGCGGCAGTTCGCAGGCACATCACTTCCCTTGAGAAGACAGGGGAGATCGCTGAACATGACGGCCCCCCGGTCAGGAAACGTGGTCGGGGTCGGCCAGCACGCCACTACGTTGCGACGGATTCGGGCCGCGAAACCCTGGAAGATTCGCACTCCGACCTTGCGGTCAAAGCCCTCAGCTACCTGCAGATGGTTTCCGGGCCAGAGGCAGTGGAGGGCTTTGCAGCGGCGCGAGCTCGCGAGATCGAGCGCCGTTACTCCCCGATTGTGCGTGCCGCGGGGGACAACCCCAGGCTTCGGGCGCAGGCGCTAGCCGACGCGCTGACTGACGACGGCTACGCCGCGTCAATCAGGCCTGTTCGCGACGGTCAGTTCGCTATTCAGCTGTGCCAGGGTCACTGTCCAATCTCAAAGGTCGCTCACGAATACCCGCAGCTTTGTGAAGCTGAACTGCACGCCTTCGGCAGGGTCTTAGGTGTCCACGTTCAGCGGCTCGCAACCCTTGCCCAAGGGGAGCACGTCTGCACAACACACGTCCCGATCGGTGGCGCGGTAGTGCACCCGAGCGTTCGCAAAGCACTCAAGTATCGATAGCGGCTGACACTAGAAGAAGAGGAAACTATGACGCAACCTGCGAGCGCGCCGCCCGCGGACCAGATGTCTGATGAGCAGATCATCGACTCCATCGGCGCATACGGCTACGGCTGGCACGACAGCGACGACTACTCTGACGGGGTCCCAAGAGGCATCAACGAAAGCATCGTCCGCTACATCTCTGAAGTGAAGGATGAGCCGGAGTGGATGCTTGAGCGCAGGTTGAAGGCCTACGACTTCTTTGAGCGGAAGCCAACCCCGACGTGGGGCCCAGACCTGTCTGGGATTGACTATGACGAGTTCAAGTACTTCGTGCGTGCCTCTGACCGGCAGGTTCAAGACTGGGAAGACCTGCCAGAGGAAATCAAGAACACGTACGACCGCTTGGGCATTCCGGACGCTGAGAAAAAGCGACTGGTTGCAGGTGTTGCGGCCCAGTACGAATCCGAAGTGGTCTACCAGCAGATTCAAGAGGACCTTGAAGCCCAAGGAGTGATCTTCCTAGACACCGACTCCGGGCTTCGCGAGTACCCAGAGCTTTTCAAGAAGTACTTTGGGAAGGCTGTCCCTGCGGGGGACAACAAGTTTGCCGCGCTGAACACCGCAACCTGGTCCGGTGGTTCTTTCATCTACGTCCCACCGGGCGTTCACGTTGAGATCCCGCTGCAGGCCTACTTCCGGATTAACACGGAGGCCATGGGGCAGTTTGAACGCACGTTGATCATTGCAGATGAGGGATCATACGTTCACTACGTTGAAGGCTGCACTGCCCCCATCTACGACACCCACTCTCTGCATGCGGCCGTCGTGGAGATTTTCGTGCTGAAAGACGCGCGGGTTCGTTACACGACCATCCAGAACTGGTCCAACAACGTCCTCAACCTGGTGACGCAACGCGCCATCGTGGAAGAAGGCGCGACCATGGAATGGGTTGACGGCAACATTGGGAGCGCCATCACCATGAAGTACCCAGCGTGCTACCTAATGGGTGAGCACGCGAAGGGTGAAACCCTCTCGATCGGTTTTGCGGGGACGGGGCAGCACCAAGACACGGGTTCGAAGATGGTGCACATGGCGCCTCGTACCAGTTCCTCGGTCGTCGCCAAATCTGTTTCAAGAGGCGGGGGACGCACCTCCTACCGGGGGCTGGTTGAAGTCCATGCGAGGGCAACCCAGTCGAAGTCAAATGTCCTTTGTGACGCGCTTCTTGTCGACAAGATTTCCCGGACTGACACCTACCCCTACGTTGACGTTCGCACCGAAGATGTCGTTATGGGTCACGAGGCGACTGTTTCTAAGGTGAACGCTGACCAGCTGTTTTATCTGATGAGCCGCGGGTTGGATGAGAACGAGGCCATGGCAACGATTGTTCGAGGCTTTGTTGAGCCGATCGCGAAGCACCTGCCAATGGAGTACGCGCTTGAACTCAACCGATTGATCGAACTGCAAATGGAAGGGTCGGTTGGTTGAGATGACGCTAACTGCAAACACGGTTGGGGAGCCGTCGAAGATTTCACGAGCCGACCGCGCTACGTCCTTCTCTTTGGAGGACTTCCCAATGCCCACCGGGCGGGAAGAAGAGTGGCGGTTCACCCCGATGCGCCGCGTCAGGGATTTGCTGGAACGCGCAGACTCCTACTCACCGATCGAAGCGGCCGTGGACGGCCCGGACGGGGTCCAGGTTGAGCGAGTCCCCATGAACGACGACCGCGTCGGCACTGTCATGGCGCCGGGCGACAGACCTGCCGCGCTGGCTTGGGAGGGCAGCCCAGAGGCGCTACTGGTCACTATCCCGGAGGACCTGGAACTGGACCAGCCCGTGATCGTGAACGTCTTGTCTCCTGAGGCTCCCTCGGCCGGACACATTGTGGTTCGCACCAAACCACACGCGAAGGCGCGGGTGATCGTTCTGCACGACGGACCCGCAAGGCTCAACGAGACGCTCGAAATCCGTGCGGACGCAGGGTCGACCCTGGACGTGGTCGTGGTTCAGAACTGGGATCGCGACGCCCTCGCAACTACCTCCCATCGGGTCAGCGCGGGACGCGACTCTCACCTAAGCCACATGGTCGTAACCCTGGGAGGCGACCTTGTGCGCACCACGGTTGACTCCGACATGGCCGAAGAAGGCGCGAACGTCCACCTGAATGGCGCCTATTTCGTCGATGCGGGCCAGCACCTGGAGCACCGGGTCTTCATCCACCATGAGGCCGCCAACTGCTACTCCCGCAGTGCCTACAAGGGCGCGTTGCAAGGCAAGGGCGCGCACTCCGTCTGGATCGGTGACTGCCTTATCGACAGCGATGCGGACAACACGGACACCTACGAACTCAACCGCAACCTGATCCTGACCGAAGGGGCTAAAGCCGATTCGGTGCCGAACCTTGAGATCAAGAACGGTGAGATCGAGGGCGCAGGACACGCGTCCGCTACAGGCAGGTTCGACGATGACCAGTTGTTTTACCTGATGAGTAGGGGAGTCCCGCCGCTTGACGCTCGCAGACTCGTTGTTCGCGGTTTCTTCGCCGAGCTGATCAACCAGGTTGGTGACAAGGAGCTAACGGACCTCCTCATGGAAGAAATCGACAAGCGCCTGCAGGACTATGGCAAAACTTTGGGAGAGGACTAGGGAGGCTTTGGTGGAAGAGAAAAAGGAAGAAACGGTCATGCCAGAAACGCTGGTGATCAAAGATCTACACGTTGAGGTTGAAACCCCTGAGGGACCAAAAGAGATCCTAAAGGGCGTCAACCTCACGATTGAGCCGGGGCAAATCCACGCGATCATGGGGCCGAATGGTTCGGGCAAGTCAACGCTTGCCTACGCTCTAGCCGGCCACCCCGCCTACGAAATAACCAGCGGGGAAGTCTGGCTTGGAGACCAAAACGTCCTTGAAATGAGTGTGGATGAGCGGGCGAAGGCAGGCCTGTTCCTGGCCATGCAATACCCCGTTGAGGTTGAGGGCGTTTCGGTTTCCAACCTTCTTCGCACGGCCAAGACTGCGATTGATGGTCAGGCCCCGCCCATCCGCAAGTGGGTGAAGGACGTGCGGGGCGCGATGGAGCAGCTTCGCATGCCCGCGGACTTCGCTGAACGCGACGTGAACGTTGGATTCTCCGGAGGCGAGAAGAAGCGTCTGGAGATCCTGCAGATGGAACTCCTTGAACCTAAGTTTGCGATTCTTGACGAAACCGACTCGGGACTTGACGTGGATGCGCTTCGTATCGTGTCCGAAGGCGTCAACCGCGCTCACGAACGCGACAACATGGGGATCATGCTGATCACGCACTACACGCGGATCCTGCGCTACATCAAGCCAGACTTCGTACACGTTTTTGTTGACGGCAAGATCGCGGAAGAAGGCGGGCCGGAGCTCGCAGAACGCCTTGAAGAGGAAGGCTACGACAAATACTTCTAGATCCAGAGGGCGACCTCGCAGTGAAGGACGCACCAGACTTCAGCGGCGCGGAGCTTGCGGCAATCAGGCGCGACTTCCCGATCCTTGAAAAGGAGGGTCGGGGAGGAGAGCCGATTGCCTACTTTGATTCGTCCGCGACTTCCCAGAAACCCCGCTGCGTCCTGGAAGCTGAACTGGGGTTTTACACGGACGCTAACGGAGCCGTTCACCGGAATACCCACCTGCTCGGTGACGAAGCGACGGAGCTGTTTGAACAGTCGCGGGAGACCGTCGCGAACTTTGTGGGCGCAGCGCCGGAAGAGATCGTGTGGACGAAGAACGCGACCGAGGCCCTGAACCTGGTCACGGCCGCACTCGGAAACGCGTCCTTGGAGGATCCGGATGGGGCGCTTGCACTTGGGCCCGGCGACAAGATCGTGGTTACGCGCGCGGAGCACCACTCCAACCTGGTTCCGTGGCAGCAGCTGGCAAAACACACGGGCGCAACACTGGACTGGCTTGAGTTGACGGAAGATGGGCGCATCGACCTGGATTCTCTGGACAGGATCGATGACAGCACGAAGGTTGTTGCGTTCACGCATGCTTCCAACGTGACGGGCGCGATCTCACCCGTCAAACAGATCGTGGACAAGGCGAAAGAAGTCGGCGCACTGACGGTCCTGGACACCTGTCAGTCCTCAGCGCACATGCCCGTCAACGTTGCTGACTTGGGGGTCGACTTCGCTGTCTTTTCCTCGCACAAAATGTTGGGACCAACGGGGATAGGGGCGCTGTGGGGACGAAGGGAACTATTGGATAGGTTCCCTCCGGTGGTGACCGGGGGATCCGTTGTCGCTGACGTGACCATGGAAGACACCGTGTTTCTGCCCGCCCCTGCAAAGTTTGAGGCCGGTTCTCAGCCTGTCGCGCAGGCCGTGGGCTGGGCCTCTGCGCTCGGCTACTTGGACGCGGTCGGCATGGACCGCGTCGCCGCCCACGAAGCTGCCATGACGGAGAGGATTTTAGACGGGCTAAAGCACATGAAGGGTGTCCGGGTTTTGGGTCCGACCGACACGAAGGATCGCTGTGGGGTCGTTGCCTTCGAAGTTGAAGGGGTGCACCCGCACGACGTCGGGCAGTTCCTAGATTCCTATGATGTTGCAGTCAGGGTTGGCCATCACTGCGCCATCCCACTACACCGTTTCTTCGGGGTGAAGTCGTCCTCGCGCGCTTCCGTGTCGCTCACGACCACCGAAGAAGAGGTGGACCGATTCTTGGACGCGCTTAGCAAGGTTCAAGAGTATTTCGGAGTGGCCAATGAGTAGTCTTGAAAATCTTTACCAGCAGGTCATTCTGGACCATTCCAGGCGCCGGTCTGGCAGCGGAGACGTAGGCGACTTCCAGTTCACGTCTTTCCAGGTGAACCCCACCTGTGGTGATGAGGTCACCCTGGGGGTGAAGGTCGGGGAAGACGGCGCGCTGACCGCCCTGGCATGGGACGGGGATGGCTGCTCCATTTCTCAGGCATCGCTTTCCATGCTGAGCGAGGCGCTTGAGGGAGCCGACCTTGAAACGCTTCGCCGCCAGTTTGCAAACATGGAACAGATGATGCATTCCAGAGGGTCGGGCACACCGGAAGACGTTTTGGATGAGCTGGGGGACAGCGCCGCCCTAGAGGGCAGCTCGAAGTTCCCGAACAGGATCAAGTGTTCCCTGCTGGGCTGGTACGCCCTTCGCGACGCTCTGGCCCAAGCAGGTCTTGACATCACCGCCGCAGGCGAAAAGGAGTAGGAAATGAGCAACGCAGGGCCCGGGTTCAACCCGATGGCAACACCTGAACCGCCTCCTCAGGTTTTTGCGGAAGTGCAGCCACAGGATGACCAGAGCCGCATCGACATGATCGAGCTGGGGAACGTGAGCGGCGAGGAGGCGATAGAAGCCCTCATGGACGTGATAGACCCGGAGCTGGGCATCAACGTCGTCGACTTAGGTCTGATCTACGGGGTTCGCATTGATGAGGACAACACGATCACAGTCAACATGACGCTCACGTCGGCCGCATGCCCGCTGACGGACGTGATTGAACGGCAGGTCCAAATGGTTCTGGCACCGTTTTCAGAGAACGTGTCGGTGAACTGGGTTTGGTTGCCGCCGTGGGGACCTGAGTGCATCACGCCGGACGGCAAGGATCAGCTACGCGCGATTGGGTTCAACGTTTAGCTCTGGTGAGCCTTCCCGTAAAACCGACCCAAGACGTGGCCGCGGAACTCTTCCATGCGACCATCGTTTATCGACTCCCGGATCGCGTCCACTAACCTGACGGTGAACCACTCGTTGTGGATGGTTGCAAGGGTTGCCGCCAGCAACTCTCTTGCTTTGAACAGGTGCCGCACGTAAGCCCGGGTGTAGTTTTGGCACGTGTAGCAGCCGCAGCCTTCTGCAAGAGGCGAGAAGTCCGCAGCGAACCGCGCGTTCGTGATGTTGTAGCGGCCCTGTGGCGTGTAGATAGCGGCGTTGCGCGCAACCCTGGAGGGGTTCACGCAGTCGAAAGTGTCGATGCCTGCATCGATTGCTGTGAAGAAGTCGTGTGGCTCCGAGATGCCCAGTAGGTGGCGCCCCTTGGATGTCGGCAGGTTGGACGTTACCCAGGAAACGATTTCGCCGAGCGACTCTTTGCGGAGTGCCCCGCCGACTCCAAAGCCGTCGAAGCCCTGGCCATCTACGTCCATCGCCGCGAGCGTTTTTGCGGCAGCCACCCTCAAGTCCTTGTGGTCGGCACCTTGGACGACGCCCCACAGCTGTTGGTAAGGCTTCTCTGGCCGCGCTTCGGTCTGGCGCGCGTGCTCAGCTAGACACCTACGCGCCCACGCCTCGGTCCGCTCTAAGGATTCGACCTGGTAGCTGCGCGGGTGCAGCAGGGAGGTGAGTTCGTCGAAGGCGAACATGATGTCCGCCCCCAATTGGTGCTGGATCCCAATCGAGATTTCGGGATTGAAGCGGTGCTGTGTGCCGTCGATGTGGCTTTTAAAAACCACTCCGTCCTGGTCTACGACGGCCTTAGATTCCTTCACGGCGGCGGCCGCGAGTTCTGGAGGGACGGCGCCTTGCTCGGCAGCGAACTCTTCGCTGAGGACCTTTTTGAACCCGGCGCCCATGGAGAGCACTTGGAATCCACCGGAGTCCGTGTAGGTGGGGCCCGGCCAGTGCATGAACTTGCCTAGCCCACCAGCTTCATCAACGATTTCAGATCCCGGTTGCAAGTACAGGTGGTAGGCATTTGCGAGAACTGCTTGCGCACCTAGCCCCACCAGCATTTCCGGAAGGACGGCCTTCACGTTTGCTTTTGTGCCAACCGGGACGAATGCTGGCGTCTGGATGCTCCCGTGCGCTGTGTGGATGACCCCGGTCCTAGCTAGGCCCCGGCCCTCGCCACTCTCACGCGCTACCGTGAAGCCGCGGTCTGGGCCCTTGTACTGGGGCTCTGCCTGTCCCACCCCCGGCTCAGGAAAGGGGGTGAGGTCTGAAAGAGGGACAGTGGGGGGCGCGGCAGGCCCGCTAATCCAGTCTGGCAAGGCACTCCTCAAGTTCTCGGCGCATTTCCAGATTGTGTCACACGGCCTGCGCGTCCGATTCCTCTGCTGTTTTAACTCGCCCGATTAGCCAGTAGGTGAAGGGAAGCAACAGGATCTCAATCAGCATCTTGTAGGCGTAACCGACCAGGACGTAGTTCCAGAAGGGCCAGCCGGTCAGGACGCCGTAGAAAGCGACTGTACAGAAGAAAAGGGTATCTAGGCCTTCGCCCACCAGGGACGAACCGAGAAGGCGGACCCAAAGGTTCTTCTCTCCCCACCTTCTCTTCATAGCGTCAAGGACGTAGGCGTTCGCTAGCTGACCGACCAGGTAGGCAAACAGTGAGGCTGCAACTATCCGGGGAACGAAACCCAAGACGGACTCGAACGCTTCTTGGTGCTGGTAGCCCTCTGCCGGGGGGAGAATCTGCACCACCCAAAAGACTCCGGCAGCCAGCGCGGAAAGAATAAAACCGAGCAGGATCGCTCTGCGCGTCTTTGCCCAGCCGTAAACCTCTGCGAGCACGTCCCCTAGAACGTAGGTGAGGGGGAAGAGGACAGCACCACCGTCGAACACCAGGAAGAAAGATCCGCTTCGGATTTCGAAGAGCTTGGTTGCCGCGACGTTAGAAATGAGGAGGAGGGCAACAAAGCTGGCGACCACAACCGTGAAAGCTCCCAGCTTGGGGCGCGGTTCACAATCGTCTCTCACGCACCCATTTTGCCTGAAGGACCCGCGATACACTTCCCCTCGTGATCAGCGTAAGTAACTTTGAGCTCCGCATCGGGGCTCGCCATCTGATCGCACCGGTTTCTTTCTCACTTTCCAAAGGTTCCAAGGTCGGACTGGTCGGCCGGAACGGCGCAGGTAAGACAACCATGATGCGGCTCTTGGCCGGTGAGGAGGATCGCGGAGCCGCCGAATACACCGGCACGATCTCCAGGAGCGGACCTGTCGCCTATCTTCCTCAAGACACCACTGGTCCCAGTCCGGAACCAACGGGAATCGCGCGAATCCTCTCTGTTCGAGGCATTGATAAGCTCATCGCCCGCATTGCTAAAGCTGAAGCGGAGATGTCCAGCAGCACCGGCGCTCGGCAGACGCGGGCAATGGAACGCTACGTGAGACTTGACCAAGAGTTCACGATGAGCGGCGGGTGGGCCGCAAACTCCGAAGCCTTTCAGATCGCCGCGGCTCTTGGACTAGAAAAATCCGTCCTTGAACAAGACATCCACACGCTCTCAGGTGGGCAACGCCGACGGGTTGAACTTGCCCGCGTCCTCTTCTCGGGAGCAGACACACTTCTCCTTGATGAGCCCACCAACCACCTGGACCACGACTCCGTGATCTGGTTGCGGGACTGGATCCGCTCATACTCGGGCGCGGTTCTCCTGATTAGCCACGACGTGGGACTGCTACGGGACACCGTGAACCGCGTCTTTTATCTGGACGCGGCCGAGGGTCAGCTTGAGATTTACAATCTGGGGTGGGAACAGTACCTAGTCCAACGCAGTGACGATGAGCGGCGCCGGCGGAAAGAACGCGCCGGAGCGCTCCGAAAAGCCCAGGTGCTTCAGGCGCAAGGCGAAAAGATGAGGGCGAAAGCAACGAAAGCGGTCGCTGCCCAGCAAATGCTGCGAAGAGCGGAGCAGCTCCGGCAGCAGGCCGGAGAAGATAAGAAGGGCGAAAAGGTTGCCCACATCCGCTTCCCGGATCCGGCGCCGTGCGGCAGGGTCCCGCTCACTGCTGAGGCGCTCTCGAAGTCCTACGGCTCCCTAGAGGTCTTCACGGGCCTTGACCTTGCAGTCGACCGTGGTGCGAAGGTCGCGATCTTGGGTGAGAACGGGGCAGGGAAGACAACGCTGCTGCGAGTTCTTGCAGGTCTTGAACCCCCTGACAGTGGAGAAGTCGTCGCCGGGCACGGCCTGCGCCTTGGCTACTACGCCCAAGAACACGAAACGCTTGACCCGGACCACACCGTTTATGAAGCAATGGCGGCCGCGGCCCCCCAACTTGACCAGACAGAACTCCGCAGTGTTCTGGGACAGTTCCTTTTTGGCGATGATGATGTGGCCAAGCCCGTGAGGGTTTTGTCCGGCGGTGAAAAGACCCGTCTGGCCTTGGCGACCCTGGTGATTTCCGCGGCAAACGTCTTGCTGCTTGACGAACCCACGAACAACCTGGACCCCGCCTCCCGCGAAGAGATCTTGAAAGCCCTGGCATCGTTTTCTGGGGCGGTCCTGCTTGTGAGTCACGATCCCGGTGCCGTTGAGGCTTTGGGGCCCGACCGCGTGTTGCTGCTCCCCGAAGGGGACGAGGACCTGTGGGACCAGGACTACTTGGAACTGGTCACAATCCGCTAAGGCGACTGCTTTCTTCCTCTGGTGGCACGAACTGCGTGACCTCTAGAGGAAACCGACGAGCCTCAAAGTAGCTTCGAAGGAAATCCAAGTGGTCTTCACAAGACAACCAGACTTTGGTGCGCCCGTAGGGGAGAGCAGGGTTGGACCAGGTCAGCCGCCAGAGCGCCGGCTCAGTGCACTGCCTGGCGGAACAAATAAACTCTTGTGGTCCTGGCGCAAGCAACTAATGCCTCCCAGCTTTTAGCAACTATGATTGCAGCGAACAACTTCCTCTACGTAAGCAAGGTTAACCAGATGTCGAACCACACACTAGTCATCGTCAGGCACGCTAAGGCCCAGCAGACCGCGGCCCCCGGCGATCAGGCCCGGCAGGTCTCTAACGCAGGCCTGGTCCAGGCGCAAAAGCTTGGCGAACAGTTGGCTGACACGCTCGCTCACCTGAACACTGTATTTGTGTCGCAGGCGGTGCGGGCGCAGCAGACGTGGGAGGCGATAGCTGCTGGCGCCGGGATCGACCCCTCAAGCGTGCGGGTCCGAACCGATGAAGTCATCTACGCCGGGAAGCCAACTGCGATCTGGGAGAGCATCCGGCTTGGATCTCAGGGCTACACCTCGCTCGTGATAGGCCACGAACCCACCATCTCTGAGGTGGCGAACCTACTGCTTAAGGAAGACGTCGAAAGTCCTGTAGCGAACGGGATGCCCACTGGCTCCGCGGTCATTTTGGACTGGGGCCGTAACTGGAAAGAGTGGCACGCCCACTGCGCGGACCTGCAAGGGTTCGTCCACGTCAGCCACAAGGACAGCTAGGCTCGCTCGCGGGTCTTGCTAGGGTTTGCAGCCCAGCAGGCCCGCGACCGCGTCTAGGCGGCGAAGGTCCAGATAGCCTGGCGCTACTTTCTTGACGGCGTCTTTCGCGATCCCGGTCCCGGCAGCCTGCAGCATAGGGATGTCGTTAGCGCCATCGCCTACTGCAACGCTTCGTTCCAGGTTCTTTCCCGCCCAAAGACGGACGGCCTTAGCTTTCGCGGCCGCGTCAACAACGGGGCCAACTGTCCGGCCTGTTAGCAGGCCGTTCTTGACTTCCAGTCGGTTTGCAAGCACGTGGTCTATCCCAAGACGCTTAGTCAGGGGCTCCAGGACCTCCATGAAGCCTCCGGAGACTACGCCGAACTTGGCCCCCACACTCTTGGTCCACCCCAAAAAAAGTTCTGAGCCAGGGGTGAGGCTGACTGAGGCACCGACCTTCGCGAATGTGCTTGCAGGAAGACCTTCGAGGAGTGCGACGCGCTCAGCAAGCGACCCGGAAAAGTCCAGGTTTCCCGCCATCGCGTCTGCGGTGATTTCCGCAACCTGGTCCCCGACGCCCGCAACGTCTGCCAGGCAGTCAATGACCTCTTCGTTCAGCAGTGTCGAATCTGCATCCGTCACCACTAGCGTCGGTGGTGCCAGTCGCAGAGCCTCAGGGAGCTGGGAGGCACCAACCGCACCCTCCACCCCGGGGTTTCCAGGCGCAGTCCACCATCCTTGTCCCACGATGGCCATGGGCTCTTGTCCTTGAGGTTCCCCTGCGAACGCGACCCACCGCTTTGGCAGTTCGCTCCCGTAGCTCAGTCTCACTTAGAGACCACTAGCCCCTTGGGGACCACGACAATACCGGACTCGGTCACGGTCATGCCGCGGGCGCGGTCGTGATCATGGTCAAAGCCAATCTGCGCGTCCTCTTCAACCACAACGTTCTTGTCCAAGATCGCGCGGTTGACGCGGGCGCGGCGTCCCACCTTCGTGCCGTGGAAGATGATCGCGTCCTGGATTTGAGACCAGGAGTGGAGAGCCACACGAGGTGAAAGTACCGAACGGAAGACCTCAGCACCGGAGATGATCGTCGCCTGGGAGACCAGTGAGTTCACGGCGTGCCCGACGCGGGAACCGTGTTCCCCGTGGACGAACTTCGCGGGAGGAAGGGCATCGTTCTGGGTTAGGACAGGCCATTTGTAGTTGTACAGGTTGAAGACCGGGGTCACGCTGATCAGGTCAAGGTTCGCGTCAAAGAAAGCATCAACGGACCCGACGTCACGCCAGTAGCTTCGGTCCCGTTCGGTTGAGCCGGGCACGATGTTGTCGATGAAGTCGTAGACCGCGCATTCGCCCCGTTCCACGAACCAAGGAACAATGTCCCCACCCATGTCGTGGCGAGAATGCGGGTTCTTCGCATCAAGCTTCAGGGCTTCAACTAGTGCGTCCGTTGAGAAAATGTAGTTGCCCATCGAAGCGAGCACAACGGACGGGTCGTCGGGGAGTCCTTCAGCGTCCTTCGGCTTTTCTTGGAACTCTTCAACCATCCCGTCCTTTGCCTTGATGACCCCGAACTGGTCAGCAAGCTCAATGGGTTGGCGGATCCCGGCGATGGTCGCTGGTGCGCCAGACGCGATGTGGTAGTCAAGCATCTGCGAGAAGTCCATGCGGTAAATGTTGTCGGCGCCCGTGATGACGACATAGTCGGGGCGTTCGTCGTAGACGACGTTCAGCGACTGGAAAACAGCGTCGGCTGAACCCATGTACCAGTGCGGTCCTTGACGTTGCTGCGCGGGCATCGGCGCCACGTAGTTCCCAAGCAGGTTCGATAGCTGCCAAGCCCGGGCGATGTGGCGGTCCAGCGAGTGCGACTTGTACTGCGTCAGCACCACGATGCGCAGGAAACCGGAGTTCACCAGGTTTGAGAGCGAAAAGTCGATGAGACGGTAGTTCCCACCGAACGGGACAGCAGGTTTCGCGCGGTCCTCAGTGAGCGGCATTAGCCGCCTTCCCTCGCCACCTGCTAGGACAATTGCCAAGACGTCTTTTCTAGCCATGCCCTCAGCATACGTCTCAGTTTCGCGCCCGGGGCCAGATAGGCACGGCTGCCGTTATGCTTGAGGTGCTAAAGCCTCTACTCAAGGACGGTAGCCGTGCGCGTTGATCTGTTAACCCGGGAATATCCACCTTTCATCTACGGAGGAGCCGGCGTTCACGTCGAAGAGCTCGCGAAAGTTCTCCGTTCTAAGGTCGATTTGCACATTGAAGCTTTCGATGGGCCACGAACCGCGGGGGAAGTCGGGGGAGAGCCTGGTGTCACGGGCTACCCAGCTGTCGCTGAATTGCAGGACGCGAACCCCGCTATCCAAACCCTTGGGGTGGACCTGGAGATGACGAAGGGCATGGAAGGCACTGACCTCATCCACGCTCACACCTGGTACACCACGTTCGCAGGCTACCTTGGCAAGTTGCTTTACGGCGTCCCGCTTGTCATCTCCGCGCACTCGCTGGAGCCGCTCCGCCCCTGGAAGGCAGAGCAGCTGGGAGGCGGGTACAGGGTTTCCTCGTTCGCCGAGAGAGTTGGCTATGAGAACGCGGATGCGATCATCGCCGTGTCGAACGGGATGCGCGACGACATTCTGAAGGCTTATCCGGCAGTGGATCCGGACCGGGTGAAAGTCATCTTCAACGGAATCGACTTGAAGAAGTGGCACAGGCCAGACACCGAAGCGGCGGAGGCTGCTGCAGCCCGATTCCGCGCCGAAGTTGGCATGGATCCGGACCGCCCGACGGTGATGTTCGTCGGCCGGATCACTCGCCAGAAGGGTCTTCCAGGTTTCTTGCGAGCCGTGGCGCTGCTGCCGCCAGAAGTGCAGGTGGTGCTCGCAGCTGGTGCCCCGGACACCCCGGAAATCGCGCGCGAAGTGGACGATCTCGTCGCCGCGCTACAAACCGAACGTAGCGGGGTCATCTCCATTACCGAGATGTTGCCGCACGACAAGCTCGTCGCTCTCCTGGCGGGTGCCGACGTCTTTGCGACACCCTCCATCTACGAACCCCTAGGCATCGTGAACCTTGAGGCAATGGCACTCGCTCTGCCAGTCGTAGGCACAGCAACAGGCGGGATCCCCGACGTGATCGTCAACGGCGTGACCGGCTACCTTGTCCCCATCGAACAAGAGGACGACGGCACCGGCACCCCGCTGAACCCCAAAAAGTTTGAAGCCGATTTCGCGGCAGCCCTCATGAAGGTCCTGGACAATCCGGTGAAAGCTAAGGAAATGGGTCAGGCCGGGCTGGAGCGGGCGCGGGACCTGTTCTCTTGGGAAGCAATTGGTGACCAGACTGTGGAACTCTATGAGTCACTGGTGAAAGAGGGTGCACACCAGCAATGACCAATGCTGTAAAGCTTGAGGGAGCAGGTGTCTCAGTCTCAGGGGCGGAGCTGCTGCGGGACGTCGACTTTGAGATTCAGCCCGGAGAGCACTGGGTCATCCTGGGGCCAAATGGAGCCGGTAAGACAACCCTCCGTGGAGGTTCTAGGACAAAAGACCTCTGACACTGCTCCGGTGCACATCGCGTCCCGCGTCGGACTGGCTTCCGCTGAGGTCGCTGGTCGACTCCCGGGGACTGCTACGGTTCTGTCGGTCGTTTTGCCCGCCGCCTGGGGACAGACGTCCCAGTTCGTCGAAGAATACGAGCCGGCGGACGAAGAGAGAGCTCGGGATCTTTTGGCCGCGCTTGGTGTTGGTGACCTTGCGGACCGAAGGCTCTCAACTTTGTCCGAGGGAGAAGCTCAGCGAGTCAACATTGCCCGCGCCCTCATGGCTGACCCTGAAATCGTCATTTTGGACGAACCGACTGCGGTGCTGGATCTTGGGGCACGCGAGACCTTGGTTGGGGCGCTACGCGAAATCATGGCGGATCCGAAGTCTCCAGCCGTCATCATGATCACTCACGAACTGGAAGAGATTGCACCGGGCTTCACGCACGTGGCGCTGATGAAAGACGGGGAGATGGTCGCGAAAGGTCCTATCGATGAGACCTTGACTGCCGAGCAGCTTTCCGAAGTTTTCGGTCTTCCCCTTGCTGTCGAGCAGCGGGGTGGGCGCTGGTGGGCGCGAGCCAAGACAAACTAGGTCTAAAAGCCCCAGGCGTGCTTCCAGTAGGGTTGGGGGGATAGGAGGCAGGGGTATGTGGTGGCTGATTTGGGTAGGTGCGGCGCTCATCCTCGGCATCCTTGAGTTCGTCACTGTTGACCTTTTCTTCCTGACTCTTGCGGGTGCGGCGCTGGTGACGGGGGTTGCCGGCGCATTTGGCGTGCCGCCTCTGGCACAGGTCATCATCTTCATTGTTGTTTCTACACTTCTGCTGGTCGCGGTGCGTCCCTGGGCGAAGGACCTGCTGGCAAGGTCCACTCCGAACATTGCGACCAACGCACAGGCTCTTTTCGGACAGACTGCAGTCGTAACCGCTCCGTTGCGCGGAGAGATGGGACGCGTGCGGATCGGTGGAGAGATCTGGTCTGCTCGCGGACAAGACGGGCTCACCTTCCCGGTTGGGGCCAGTGTGCGGGTGGTCAGCATAGATGGGGCGACGGCCGTTGTCGGCCCACTGGACGAATCCGTGCCAACCCCACCAAGCTCAACGCCCCCTGAGCCTTAGCCCAAGACCTCTAGGAGAAGAAAATGGACTCTACCGCTGTCACCTGGATTATCGTCGTTCTCGCTTTAGCACTGGTGATCATTATTGCCGTGCGCTCGATCCGGATAGTGCCCCAGTCGCGAGCCCTAGTGGTGGAGCGGCTAGGTAAGTTCCAGTCTGTGAAGTACGCGGGCCTGCACCTGCTGATCCCATTTGTTGACCGGGTCGCTGCGACAGTGGACCTGCGTGAACAGGTCACCTCGTTCGCACCTCAACCGGTGATCACTGCGGACAACGTCGTCGTTTCGATCGATTCGGTCATCTACTACCAGGTGAACGACCCAATGGACGCGACGTATGAGATCGCGAACTACATCCAAGCCATTGAGCAACTTACTGTGACGACGCTCCGCAACGTCATTGGGTCCATGGACCTGGACCAGACGCTCACTAGCCGCGACCAGATTAACGACCGGCTTCGCGGTGTGTTGGACGAAGCTACGGGGAAGTGGGGGATCCGCGTCAACCGCGTGGAGCTGAAGGCGATCGACCCGCCTCCCACTATTCAGCAGGCGATGGAGCAGCAGCTTCGCGCTGAGCGGGATAAGCGGGCGGCAATCCTACAAGCTGAGGGTGTTCGCCAGTCTGAAGTGCTGCGTGCTGAAGGTTTGAAGCAGTCCGCAATCCTGAAGGCTGAGGGTGATGCTCAAGCTGCGATCACGGTTGCGGATGGTGAAGCGCGCGCCATTGAGACGGTCTTTGGTGCTATCCACGAAGGTGGGCCGACGTCCGACCTGCTTTCTTACCAGTACCTTCAGATGCTGCCGAAGCTGGCAAACGGGCAGTCCTCGAAGGTTTGGGTGATCCCAACCGAGCTCACGGCGGCGCTGAACTCCATCACGGACGGATTCAAGGGCAGCTCTACCTCTTCCCAGGATTGATTTCTGCTTGGGCGAGGGCGACATCTTCAGCGTCGTAGCTGGTGAGGATAGCTTCCAAATAGTGTTCGTCCATCAGGTATTGCATTGCTGCTTGGATGGCTACCGTCAGCTGCTCATCGGCTAGGGCAACAGCGATTCCCTGCGGTTCTGACTGGATCACGTCACCGATCTGCTGCAGGCGACCTGATGAGTTCAGGACCGCGTAGGTGATGACAGGGGAGTCTGCCAGTGTGGCGTCGCAGCTTCCGTCGGTTATCTGCGCGTTCACTTCCCTTTGCGTGTCAAGGGAGAGTAGCTCAATGGGTTCTTTCTTGTCTTCCACGCACTTTTTTGACCAGAGTTCAACGATGTCTTCCTGATAGGTTCCAGCCTGGACTCCAAGGGTGGAACCGCACGGATCTTCAGGGCTAAAGTCGGCTGGGTTTCCCCGCGCGACAGCAAACGCAGAGCCGACTTCCAGGTAGGAAATCATGTTTGCCTTCTCTAGTCTCTCAGGGCTGATCGTGAGAGAGGAGACACCGATGTCGAACTCTCTACCTAGCCCCGGGATTATGCTTTGGAACTCTGCTTCCCGCACGGTCCCTTGGAGCCCCATGACTTGGCCTAGGGCTTGCACGATTTCGATGTTGTAGCCGGTGAGAGAGCCTTTATGTCGGAACTCGCCAGGAGCCTGGTTTGCGGACGTTCCGCTAACCAGTTTTCCGCTGGCTGCAATGTCTGCCGGCACCATCGCTTGAATGTCCGGGACCGCTTCGATGCTGAGCGGATCAAAGTGTTCGGGTTCGACCGCTGAGTCCTCCGTCGTTTCTTTTTCGCCCGTTCCCTGAACCTCAGTGTCAGTGCAGGCTGAGAAGGTGAGGGCAAAGACGGCGACTGCGGCCAAGGGGAAAAGTTTCCGCATTGGGCCTCCAGACCAGCTGAATCTGATGGTTAGCCGCGCAGGGCCTTCCGGCTGATTGGCTTCGCGCGGTAAGGGTCGATGCCTTTAGGGGCCTGCAAGCCTTTGTTGCCAAGAGCATTGAGGCGGTTTGCGACGGAAGGGACCTCCGCTTTGGTGAGGACTTTCTTGAGTCCTTTGAGTTTCCGGCTGAGCTTCGGGAGTGGAGTCTGCCCTTCTTCGTGCCCAACCTGGATCGTGATGATGGGGACGTTGCTGACGGCACGGGAGATCTTGCGTCTTTCGTTGCTAAGGAGAGGCTTTACACGTGAACTAGGGCCTTCAGAAATCAGAACCACACCCGGCCGGCCAATCAGCCGCCACACCATGTCCTGGCTGCGGTTCACCGCAACGGGTTCTTCGTCGACAACCCAGCCTTTTCTGATCTGGCTAATGACGGCGTACACCGCGCCCACCTTGCCGTCCACTTGCCGGTACATCGCAGGGCGCAACAGGAAAGCTAAGAGGCTGGTGTCTGCTAGCAGTGCCAGCATTACTGCTGTGAGCATCACCAGGATGGGAGGTCCGCCAAGCATCCAGAAGAGGACACCCAGTCCAATGATCAGGATCGGTAAGCCGATTAGGGCGATTCCGATCCACTTGTACGTCCGCTTGACGACTGTGAAAGCGTCAATGAAGTTCTGGTACCACCGGCGCTTCTTTGTGCCGTCCGAATCAGTCTTTTTAGCCATGATCACTCATTCTACGCATTGCAGGCGCCCGTCTAGGTTTCAGCTGTTTCGCGCGGCGTAGTGGGGGAGCAAAAGCACGATTCCCACAATCCCCGCCAGGACGCTGGATGCGGCCGCGAGCAGGTAGGCGGGCCCTGCGCCACCGGCTTCAGCAATCGCGCCACCTAAAGCTGAGCCGAGGGACACTCCGATGGTGACCGATGACTGCATGAGTGTCATTGCGACCGCGATCCCACCGGTGGGTGCCAGCTCTTGCGCAGCCGAGAATGCAGTCACCATTGTCGGTCCGACGAACAAGCCGGAGAGCGCCAGCGCCCAAGTGGTTGAGGGGAGTGTGGTGAGGTTTGCAACCAGGAGCATGGAGAGTGCTGTCCCAGTGGAGAAGAAGATGAAGCGCCAGGGAAGCCTGAACCGCTCCGGGAGGACAACAACGAACAGTGCAGCGAGTGCGGAGCCAAGCCCCATCACGGCGTAAACCAGTCCCGCTTGGGAGCCGGACCCAAGTAGATCTGCGCGCGCCGTTGTGCCTGCCTGCGTCGCGCCGAAGAAAGCTCCGACCCCAATGAGGGCGACGGACGCGGGAAGCGCGGCCCAAAGGACTCGACCTATGTTCGGGCGCTTGTCGACATCTCTATCGACCGGCGGGGCTTCCTTCGGGGAGGTGACGGCAAAGAGTGTTCCCGCGGTCAGCATTAGCGCGAATGCGAGGAAGAGCGGTGCGGACGGAGCCGCGAGCGAGGAGGCTACGCCAACCAGTGCGGGCCCCAAGACAAAGATGAGTTCGTCAGCGGTGGACTCGTAGGAGAACGCAGCGTTCAGGACCCTGGCGTGAGGTGCTGACCAGACCCACCGGGCTCGTGTGAATGAACCGACTGGGATGACTGTGGCCCCGGCG
>ERZ1031159.51-NODE-51-length-24878-cov-6.709221_pt1 | contig 24878 bp, 25 predicted proteins | sample MGYA00516706_ERZ1031159 | MGnify/ENA primary metagenome ERZ1031159 (study PRJEB33719, sample SAMN04262508) | wastewater metagenome | biome: rural village; feature: composting latrine chamber; material: composting feces with ash | place: El Salvador | collected... | reverse complement strand
GTTCGGTTGGGATACGGCACAACCCGTACGTGTTCGGTTGGGATACGGCGCCCCTCTGCGAACGGATGGCGCAAGTGGGATAGTGCGGGTCATCGGCCGAAGCAAATGCGAGGGTGCGGGGGCCATCGGCCAAAATCTGGCGTTTCCGGTGGAACATGACTGGGACTGTCTTTGGCGTCTTCCGCGTATGCCGGAAACCAAGCCCCGAGGATCAGCAACGCTCTGCAGCCATACACACAAACCGAGCAATCCATTGTGAGACCGCACCGATGCGATCATTACCACGGCCTGCGAGCCAGTCACCGGCAGCCTCGCAAATCCCTTAGGCAACCCCTCGTAGCGGCGCGCTCTGCGCCAGACTCCGAAGCAAGCCAATACCACAACGTCTGCTATCGATGGTTGCTGTTTGAACGCACTAAACTTGTGTCGACTTCGAAAGCACCGACCGAGGATGTCATGGGCACAGGTATAGCGACCGCAAACAACAACGCGGCAGAGGAACGCGTTCCGGCAACTGCAGCGACCGCAGACGCCACCACGACCGCAGACCCCAGGTCCAGCGCCATCCCCTGCGCCGTAATCACCGTGTCAGACCGGTGCGCACGTGGTCAAGAAGTCGACCTATCAGGCCCCGTTCTTCGCAAAGCACTGGCTAAGAGAGGCTACCGCGTCGACCTAGGCAGCATCATCCCTGATGACCTGGGCGAAATCTACAAGGCTGTACGCGACGCACTCGTCGCCGGTGCGCGCGTGATAATCACCAGCGGCGGAACTGGAGTCGGTCCAAGGGACGTAACGCCCGAAGCAGTTGCCTCGTTTATCGCTACGCCGCTCCCTGCAATGGAACAGCTCTACAGTCAAGAGTCGTTGCGCCAAACTCACTTCGCAGCACTCTCGCGCGGGAGAATGGGACTAACCGCGACCACACCCAAATCGTTGGTCATCTGCCTGCCCGGCAGCGTGAAGGCCGCCGAACTTGCCGCTGACGTGCTATTTCCGCTCTTCAACCATGCCCTCGACCAGATGGATCAGACGGGCGTTCTCCAAGGGAAGTACTCTGATCACGGAGGTCCAAGCGATGACAAGTAACACCGACGAGGTAAGGCCAAGCCCCGACATCTTCACCGCGATCCAATCCGGTCCCATTGACGTCAACCAGTGGTTAGCGCGTGCCCAAAATACTCAGTTCGGTGCAACAACCATGTTTCTTGGCACCGTTCGCGATCACGACCCCGAGACTGGCGATTTACGCGTTGCGGGGATTGAATACTCGGCGCACCCCGGCGCTACCGAAATCCTCCGCAAGGAGATGGCTGACCTGCTTCAAGAGAAGATGACGACCGAAACCCCAGCGGGCGAAACCCCAGCGGGCGAGACCACTGCGGCTGTTCCTCTCTCGGTCATCGCCATCCACCGCGTTGGACAAATCATGGTTGGTGAGGCGGCTCTGCTGGTGATTGTTTCTGGCGCTCACCGCTACCCCAGCATGGACTTGATCCCTGAAATCGTTGAACGCATCAAACAGACACTGCCCATGTGGAAGAAGCAGCTGCTAGAAGACGGAAGTTCTGCATGGTCGAATCTTCCGTGACGACTCCGACTGCTCTCCCCACATCTCCTGAAACCCTAATCGACACCTTCGGTCGCCAACACAGGAGCTTGCGGATCTCCCTGACCGACAAGTGCCAGCTCCGTTGCACGTACTGTATGCCGGCCGAGGGCATGCCGTGGATCCCCTCAACTCACATCCTCACCGCAGACGAAATCGTCCGAGTTGCCCGCGTCCTCTACCTGGCTGGGGTCACCGAGTTCCGAATCACCGGCGGCGAACCTTTGATCCGCCCAGACGCACCGGAAATCATCGCCAGGCTAAGGGCGCTGGAGGAACCTGGCCGCCCGCTCGACCTGGCGCTGACCACAAACGCGGTGCTCCTGGAGCGGTTGGCCCCAACCCTCAAAGACGCAGGGCTGGACAGGGTAAACGTCTCCCTGGACACCCTGCGGCCGGAACGTTTCACCCAGTTGACTCTGCGCAATAGGTTTGACCAGGTCCTCGCGGGCCTGCGTGCCGCAAGCGAAGCGGGACTGTCCCCCATCAAAATCAACACCCTGTTGATGCCAGGCATCAACGATGACGAGGTCCTGGATCTGGCCGAGTTCTGCGTCGAACAAGGTTACGAGCTCCGCTTCATCGAGCAGATGCCGCTTGGGGAACACAGATGGGACCCCGCAGAAATCATCACTCAACAGCAGATCCTGGACACTTTGGCGACGCGCTACGAACTCAGCGAAGTCCCCAACCGCGGTAGTGCACCCGCCGCCAAGTGGTATCTGAACGGCGGTCCTGCCACGGTCGGTGTGATCGCGTCGGTTACCCAACCATTTTGCGCGGAATGCGATCGACTGCGCCTGACGGCTGACGGCCAAGTGCGAAACTGCCTCTTCAGTGATGAGGAAGTTGATTTACGAGGGCCCCTCCGCGACGGCGCCGATGACGCCACCATCTTGGGCCTTGTTCGCAAGTCTGTGATGGCGAAGGAAGCGGGTCATCTGATTGGGCGCGCCGGGTTCAACCTTCCCAAGCGGAATATGAGTGGTATCGGCGGCTGAGCGCTCGGGCGATCTAGCCGCCCGCGAAAGGCGGAAGCGCCTCAATAGTCACTAACCCGTCAGCCCCAGAAGCTAAAGCACTCAAAGACGCATCGTCTTCAAGGCGCTGGCCCTCGCACAGAAAAGTTGAGACTGCCAGGGACTTTGCAATCCCTTGCCCTCGGCGATCAATGATCGCTTGCTTGAGGGAGGCGAGGTCAGGAACTGCGATGAACTCGTCCTCCTGTGTGGCGGCGAGGTCGGCGAGACCGGCAAAGTAGCGAACTCTGACCTGATTGTTGGAGGTCATGAAGGCTCCGATCTTTCGGGGGCTTCCGCACTGTTAGCTTGAGAAACAGAGTATTCCTCAAGGTCAGAGGGGCTGTCCAGGTCAAGCGTATCGCGAGGTGGAAGAGGAACGACCTCCAGCGTCGCGGCAGCGAACAGACGACGCACGGCCACGTCTTGACCGGACCCGGCGAAGGCATCATCAAGACGATTCAAGATGTACTGGCGGCGATAAAAGCCGAGCATCCACTGCGGCACACCCTCTGGGCCCAGAGCACAATAACCGTCGACACCCGGAGGGAGATCACATCCGCCCGCGACCCGAAGTGCGCGCATCGCCGCAACTGCCCCCGGGTGGTCAGCGGCGACGATTCCGACCGTTGGTGCTGGCTCGGGTGTGCGTTGGGCTGGGTGCACACGGTCTGGCGAGCGCGGAGGTGCCAGCGGAGGCGCCGGCAAACACGCGTTCGCCAGGCCTCCATCCGCGTCGGCGGTGGTCGGCGCTGCCAGCGCCGCTAGCCCCGCCTGGATCCCCGCTACCGGGCCGCCGTCGGGCGGATCCTCAAGGGTCTGCACCACATTGGACGGAAGGCCTTGGGGAAAAGCGTGGGCGCAGACCTCAGGAGGAGCCACCAACGCGATCTTGCGTGCACCTGCCAGCGCTTCCACCGCCGTGCGAAGGAGTGCCCTTCCATCCACTTCGAGCAGAACCTTGTTGGTCCCCATGCGACGCGAACGGCCACCGCCAAGGACAATGCCATCAAAGGCAGAGGTCATTTTCCGGAGAGCCCCTGGTTCCGCTCCCAAAGGCCAGTTCGCCCACCGGACTTCCGCTGCAACTTGATCTCTTCGATGAAGGCGCCGCGGTCAACGCCCTTGATCATGTCAATCGCGGTTAGGGCCGCACAACTGACCGCCGTCAGCGCTTCCATCTCAATGCCGGTGGCGTCGTTGGTCTTGACGGCAGCCGTGATTTCGATGGAGTCCTGGGTGAGTTCCAAGTCCACTCGCACCGCCTGGATAGCGATGGGGTGAGCCAGCGGCACCAATTCGGGTGTGCGTTTTGCGCCCTGAATCCCGGCCAGGCGAATCGTCGCCAAGACGTCACCCTTGCGCGCAGTTTGGCTTTGGATGAGTGCGATCGTCTCTGGGGCGCAGCGGACTCGGCCGGTCGCAATGGCTTCGCGTGGCCCCGCAGTTTTGCCAGAGATGTCAACCATCCAGACTTCGCCGGCTTCGTTCACATGCGTCAAATTGTCTGTCATTGGATCTCCATCATTTGGATTTCGTCGCCAACTTCGACTCGGTCGACTTCCGCGGGAACCACCGCGAGCGCCTCAGCGAGTGCCAAACGTGTCACCAAGTGCGACCGTGAACCCTTTTCAAGCAGCGGAATCACTGTTGTAAGAGGGCTTAGATCGGCAACGCCCTCGTCCAAATCCGACGGCTCCAGGATGCGCACGGGGACAAACTGCCTGCGCCCCTTCGGACACTTCCACGAATCTCCAGCGCGAACGGCAACGGTCTTTGGAAGCGCGAAGGTCCCTCCGGCAAGAGCGTGAAGGAAAGGCGCCCCAAACATGGTGAAAGAGACGAATGCCCCCACGGGATTGCCAGGGAAGGCAATCACAGGAACCCCGTGCCACAGAGCGTGCCCCTGCGGCTTGCCCGGTTGGATGGCGACCCGAACAAAGCGGGCGTCCGGCGCTGCCCCGAGCACATTGCGTGCCACGTCAAAGCGGCCAACGCTCACACCGCCAGACATGAGGATCACGTCGGCAGTGGTATCCGCGGGGACGTCAGCCGAACCGCCCAACGCAGCACCCGTGAGCGTATCGAGGGCGGCGGCCATCTCCTGCCCCTCGTCGTCAACGGAAGAAACGCTGACGACCTGGGCTCCTGCGGCTTCTGCTAATGCGGCCAGAAGAACCGAGTTTGATTCGTAGATCTGCCCGGGCAGGAGTTCGGTACCAGTAGGTGCCAACTCATCGCCCGTCGAAATGATTGCCACCCGCAAGGGGCGCACAACCGGTAGCTCGGCGTACCCAGATGAAGCGGCCGCCGATAGTTGTCGCGGCCCCAAAGCTGTCCCAGCTGACAGAACCAGGTCTCCACGACGGCAGTCCTCGCCCGCTGCCCTGATGTTCATGCCCGCAAGCGCGGACCCGTCAGAAAAGGTACGAGGGCCGCTCTGTCCGGCCTCAGCGGAGATGACGACCTCCCCATCGCGTTCTTCCGTAAGTTCGCTTTGAATCACGGCATCTGCACCGGCAGGAAGGGGCGCACCGGTCATGATCGCCACCGCCTCCCCTGCACCAACGCTGAGGTCCTGACGCGGACCCGCAGGTTGCACACCAACCAGGCGCAAAGTCACCGGAAGAGAACCAAGGTCCGCACTCCGCACCGCGTAACCATCCATCGCAGAGTTCGCAAACCCGGGAATGTCGACCAGGCTGCGAATGTCTTCGGCAAGGACCCGCCCGCGTGCCTCCAGCAACGGGAGACGTTCGACAGGCAAAGTTTGACTTGCCCTCGCTTTGTCGACAAGCCCGCGGAGTTCCTCGAAATAGGCCTCCGGGGAAATGCTGGGTTGATGATCGATGCGCCGGTCGATGCGCTGATCGTCAGCGCTCTGCTTGCTCATTCTCGCACTCCTTGGTCGGCCCATATTCCTTCAGTGGGGTTGGGTCGGATTACTATCTCATCGAAAGTTGCGCGGAGGGCGTTGATTATCAGGACTCGTCCTAGCAGAGGGCGTCCCACCTTCGCAGCCAGTTTCAGAGCCTCCATCGCCATGGTCGAACCGGCCTGCCCGCACAAAGGGCCTAAGACACCCGCCTCAGCACATGTGGGGACAGAGCCTGGCTCTGGTTCCTTTGGGAACAAATCGCGCAACGTGACCCCCTCCCCCTTCGGCGGGCGGGACCAGAAGACCGACACCTGTGCGTCTGCCCCCAAGATTGATCCCCACACCACCGGGCGCCCCAAGTCTGCGGCAACATCATTTATGAGGTACCGGGTGGGGAAGTTGTCAGGGCAGTCAACGACAACCTCGTAGCCGCCGATTAGGTCACGGGCGTTTTTGGGGCCCAAGCGAACTTCATGAGTCTCGATTTTGACCAGATCGCCAGCCAAAGCCCTGGCGGCGTGCCCCGCTGATACCACCTTTGAAGTTCCCCGCGCCTCAAGTTTGTGGATCACCTGTCGGTGAAGGTTGGTTTCTTCAACAACATCATCGTCGACAAGACCTAAACGACCAATCCCTGCGGCCGCCAGATACTGAATGACCGGTGAACCCAACCCGCCGGTGCCAACGACCAGGACGCTGGCGTCACGCACCCTCTTTTGCCCGGCAGGCCCAAACCCTGCAACCAGTGTTTGGCGGAGGTAGCGAGCCTGCTCGGCGTCGCCCAGAACACGTGCGGCAGTTACCCCCGCCGAGGCCTCGCTATCGGCTATGTTCACCCAAACACCTCCGACCGCTCATCCTAGTCCGCCAATGCTCCGCAGGACGAGGGCACAACCGCGAAATACCAGTTCCGCCAATGCAACCTTAGAGCAATCAATCTTCCGCAAATCCGGTGCTAATCTTACGTTCGTGACGCAATATCGAATCTCTCAGGCCGCAGCTCTTCTAGGCGTTAGCGATGACACTGTTCGCCGGTGGGTTCAGGCCGGGCGACTCAGTCAAGGTGTTGATGAAGCGGGACGCCAAGCAGTCAATGGACCGGAGCTGGCCGCGCTGGCCCAGGAGCTGGCGCAAGACGATGCCGTCCCTACGGCGAGCGGGCGCCACAGCGCAGCTCACGGTGCAGGGTCCACCAGACCGCGCATCTCTGCTCGTAACCGCGCCGTCGGTCTGGTTACCGCCATCAAGAAGGGCGATGTTGCAGCTCAAGTCGACGTCCAATGCGGGCCTTTCCGCTTTGTCTCCCTTATGACCCGTGAGGCGGTGGAAGACCTGGAACTAAAAGTCGGGGACATCGCCGCCGTGGTCGTAAAGGCCACCAACGTCATAGTCGAAAGTGGGAACTGAAATGTCCGTATCAACTGCCACCTCGAATAAGAAGCGGCGCGGTTTTCGCTCACGACTCGGCGCGGTCGGCGCGGTGGCCGCCCTGACCATGACCGCTTTGATGGGGGCTGCTTGCACGTCTAGTACGGCCTCGGACAAAGATGCCGAAGCCACCGTACAGAGCTCCACCCAGGAGTCTGCAGAGACTGAAGAAAGCGAAGCTCTGACGGGCATTTTGGTGATCTACGCGGCCGCCTCTCTCAGCGGTGCTTTCGATGTCCTCACCACGGAGTTCGAACAAATGAACCCGAACGTTGACGTCGCCCCACCCGTCTACGACGGTTCCTCCAGCCTGGTGACCCAGATCCTCGAAGGAGCACAGGTCGACGTATTCGCGTCCGCAGACATGGCGAACATGGACACCCTGGTCGATGAGGGCATGGCGGCGGATGACCCAGAGGTCTTCGCCACCAACCAAATCACCGTTGCGGTTCCAGCAGACAACCCCGCGGGAATCACGTCCATAGACGATCTTGCTGACCCGGGTGTCTCGGTTGTCCTTTGCGCACCCGAGGTTCCGTGTGGCGCAGCGGCCAGTAAGGTCCTGGAAGCAGCAGGAGTGGCTGTCACCCCCGTTTCCAGCGAGCAGAGCGTGAGCGCCGTAGCTGCGAAAGTGGCCTCGGGAGATGCTGATGCCGGAATGGTCTATGTCACGGACGTCCAGGCCAGCGACGGTGAGCTGGAGGCTATTTCCACCCCTGTTGATTCTGAGCTCCTTAACCGCTACCCCATCGCCGTTGTGAAGGATGCACCGAACGCCGCGGCTGCGGAGGCATTCATCCAGTTTGTCCTCTCGGATCGCGGACAGGAGATCCTGGCGGAGTTCGGCTTTGGGCGTCCGTAGGCTCCCGGCGCCTGCAATAGTGCTGGCCGTTCTGGCCCTGCTGAGTGTCGCTCTTCCGATTCTGGCTCTGCTGCTTCGAGCCGACTGGGCGTCGTTCCCTGCTGATGTAACGACGCCCTCGGCTCTGTCTGCACTTTGGCTCTCCTTCTGGACGGCAGCGATCGCGACGGTGGTCTGTTTGCTGCTGGGTGTCCCGCTAGCGCTGTTTCTTTCCCACGCCAACGGATGGGGAGGTTCAGTATTGCGAGTCCTAGTGAACCTTCCCCTGGTGATGCCGCCGCTGGTGGGAGGTTTGGCGCTGCTCATGCTCTTTGGTCGCCGAGGGCTAATCGGCGGTCCCCTCTACGACATGACCGGGTGGATGCTCCCGTTCACCACTCCCGCAGTGGTGGTATCCCAAGTTTTTGTGGCGCTTCCCTTCATGGTTATTTCCGTCGAGGGCGTTCTTCGCACCCAAAGCGCGGGATATATGGAGGCGGCGCAAACGCTGGGCGCCTCCCCTCGCTATGTCCTAATGAAAGTTGTGCTGCCCCTAGCCGCACCGGGCATTGCCGCCGGCACCGTGCTGACCTTTGCGCGGGCTCTGGGCGAGTTCGGCGCCACCGCCCTGTTCGCTGGCAACCGGCAGGGTGTCACGCAAACCATGCCGCTGGCCATTTACACGGCATTCAACGGAGGCGGCGTCAGCCAGTCGTCCGCCATTGCCTTGGCCCTGATGCTGTTGTTCTCAGCGTTTGCGGTGCTTCTCCTGGCCCGCCTTTGGCGTCCGAAGCAAACCTTGGGCGGATCATCGTGACGCACAGTGCCCTTGCAGTTGACATTGAGACATCGCGGGGAACCTTCACCTTGCAAGTTGCCCACACGTTTCCCGCTGGCCAAGTCACCGCAGTCGTCGGCAAGAATGGGTCGGGTAAGTCGACTTTGGTGCAGGCCATCGCTGGATTTTGCCCAGTCCAAGGGCGCATCACCCGCGGCGAGCAGGTCCTCTCCGATTCTCTGGGGTCGCCAAAAGTCCTGGTTTCCCCCGATCGACGTAGCACTGTGCTGCTGGGTCAAGACCCGCATTTGTTTCCAAACATGACCGCGCTGGATAACGTTGCTTTCGGGCTGCGGGCACAGGGGGTCGCGGCCGCGGATGCACGCGAATCTGGCCTGGATTGGCTTTCGCGATTGGGGCTTGAATCCCTGGCGCAGAGGCGCCCCGCGCAGCTCTCTGGTGGTCAGCGCCAACGCGTTGCCTTGGCCCGAGCCCTTGCTGCCAAGCCCCAGACACTGCTCCTTGATGAACCGACTGCCGCCCTGGACGTTGATGCTGCCGCGCAGTTTCGCGCGCTGCTTCAAGAGGTCCTGGCGAAAAACCCGGTGACGACGATTATCGTTTCTCATTCTGCCCAGGACATTTTGGGAACCGCCGCTGAAGTGGTGGTTTTGGAAGAGGGCCGCGTCATCGAATCTGGCCCTGCTCTGGAACATCTGGTCCGACCACGCCAGGAGTTCACTGCCGCTTTGGCGGGAATGAACCGCGTGGAGGGCACTTGGAATGGGCAGGTCTTTCTTGCCGCGTCCTCGGCCGTGTCAGCAGGTTCGGTGTCGGTTGCGCTGAGCGGGGGCCGGTCCCAACCGCTTCCGCCAGGTCCTGCTCTGTGCGCGTTCCCTATTGACGCGGTGACGCTGCTGGCTGACGGCGATGTTGGAGACGACGTCGAAGGCGCGGATTCTGTCGGAAGGGGCCCAGCGCTGGGGAGTAGCGCCGAGGGCACACAGCCCGCTGGGTTGGCGGTGAATCGGTGGGGTGCCCTCGTCGAAAAAGTGGAGGCGAACCCACGCGGTTTCGCGGTTCACTTGTCGTGTCCGGAGTCGGTGATCGCGCACGTAGATCTGCTCAGTTTTGAGCGCTCCCCCGTTGTCGTCGGCCAGCGTGTGACCGCGCAGATCGCCGCGGGGAAAGTTTCGATTTATCGGTGAATGACGCGATGGCGCAGCGTACCTGCCCCCTTTTCGCCGAGTTTGGCGGCGCCAACTTTGTTGTCCCCCAAGGCCGCCGTGCCAAAACGATGACTCGAACCCAGCTAGGGAATCATTTCGATGATCATCGAAACGTTTCTCTAGCTGTCAATGCGGACGCGGACAGGGGCACTAACAAAGACTGCGTGCACTCTCGACACGCCCGACTTGGAGGACCTTGGTTGCCCAATTTGGCGAAGGTTCCGGTGGCGTTGGGGAACTGCGCCTTGGGAAGAATGGCCTCCTGGGGCTACCTCACCCGTACGGCGCGTCACTGCATGGGGACGGCGCCTCGCCCTCCCCGACCGGCTTTCACAATCAGCCAATCAACCGCCACGAGGGTCCACGCCACCAGAGCCACCCAAATGAAGACTTTGCCGAACCAAGCGATGATCGCGACCTTCTCGACGCTCCCCACAGTCATGGAGGCCACTGAGTAAACGCCCATGGGGAAGACCATCGCCCAAAGGGTGGTGACATAGCGGAAGGAAACCCCGCGCCCAAGGTGACGCCATAGGCCAAGCAGAAGCAACCCAACTACCAACCAGGTGTTCAAACCCCAGAGGAAGATGCCCATGCCAGAGGCGAGCGGGCGAATCGCGGCGGCCAAAGCCACGCTGGAATCCATCGCGACCAATCGGCCAGAGGCCAAGCAGGAAATCGCCAGCGCTCCCATCACAACCCACAGGGAAGGATCCAGATCAACCGGGGAAATGCCCTGGCGAATCACTCGCATAATGAAGGCGATAAACACAGCCAGGTACAACCCCAAGCCGGTGGCCCAGGTGATCACGGCGATAACAGTGAAGAACTCTTGACCGCCTCCGCGATAGTGAAGCTGCAAAAAGGCAGCCAAAATCGACACTGACTGAGTCGAAACCGTCCACACAAACCACACGCCGTTGACGTGGGAAAGCAAACTGCGGGTGGACGCGGCGGCGCCTTCCATGCCTTCGTTTCCAACAACGGGGCCAGGGACGGAAGGTGGTTTTCCAGCCGACGGATAAGCAGGTGTCTGACGTTTCGCTCCGCGCTGCAAGTGGTGGGTTCTTTCAATGACAAGCCACGGAATCGCATAAGCGAAGAAAAGCCAGATGGTCGCGCCCAGAAGCCATATGACGGTCGCCCAAATCCACAGTCCTTGCGCAGCAAAGCGGATACCAACCACCAGTGTTCCGGCGGGGAGAGTGAAGTAACCAAAACCGGTCGCAGCGTTGCCGAAGTCGTGATCAAGGTCGTCCCAGTGAAGGACCGCACGCAAAACCAAACTGAATGTCAGGAACAGCCACCCGCCAAGCGCACAGGCCCAGAGGAAATACGACAGCCAGGTAGTCCACGCTCCCAGGTCAATCAGTTTCATGCCGACCGAGACAACCCCGGTCGCCATCACGAACGCAAAGGCGCCCGAGGGCATTGTCTTCACGTACCCCAAGAAGTCACTAAACGCGGAGTCTCCTTGCGGCCCTGCCTGATTCGTTATCACTTGCGCTTGGTACTGCTCTCGTATTTGCCAACAAAGGTTCCCGCGGGCGAAGAGCGAATGTCATCTTCCACCGAGGGCCCCTTGCGCCATCCGCGCAGTTCGGGAGGATACCCCACGGGGTCACCCTTGCTGCGATAAACCATGTAGGGACGCGTCGTGTAACCCACCGGCGCGGACAAGATATGGACCAAACGGGTATAGGGCAGCATCGCGAATAGCAGGAACGCCGCCATTATGTGTGCTTTGAAAATCCAGGGCACATTGACCATGAGGTCAACTTCGGGATGGAAATAGAAAAGGGAACGTAGCCATGGCGCAATCGTTTCACGGTAGTTGTACGGCTCGCCGGTGTAAAAGATCTGCTTCCAAATGGTCGCGGTCGTTCCCAAACCAATGGGGATCAATAACAGGCAGTACATGATGATGTCGGAGCGTGAAGTGGCCAAACGCACCGACTTCAACCAGAACCGACGAACCAAAAGGCCAACGATGCCAACAATGGTCATGACGGCACCAATCGAGCCGCCCACTACCGCAACGATGTGATACGCCTTCTCTTTGATTCCTACGGCTTCCGTCCAAGATTCCGGAATGAGCAGGCCCATAATGTGGCCGACAAGAACCAAGAGAATCCCGTAATGGAATAGCGGTGAAGACCAACGCAGCCACGTGCTCTCGTAAATCTGCGAAGACCGTGACGTCCAACCAAACTGGTCTGTCTTCCAACGCCACCCCAAACCGAAAATCATTATCGCCAGGCAGACGTACGGGACAATCACGAACAGGAAAATGTTCCAGCCGGTCATTTTGTGCTCCAAGGGTTCGGCAAGGACGCGCCAACCATTTCGGCCGGTGGTCCCTGAGAGACAAGGCGGTGGAATCGGTCGCGAGCCTCTTCCGTGATTTCTGGCAGCGTCGCCGCCAAAGCATTAAGCAGGTGTAGGTAAGGCGAATTGGCGCGTTGAAGCGCCGAGCGCATCACTTCAATTCCCTCGCGGTGCGAAGCCAAGAGTTCCCAAACTAGGGGGTCGCCGGACCGCCCAGACAACTCAAGAATCACCGGCAGGTAATCGTCGAGTTCATCGCGCGTGCGTTCATACCCAATCGCGTTGGCGAATTCGCGGAAACCCAGGATCGCGCTCCCCCGCAGCCGAGTGTCCCCCGCGACGTAGTAACTCAGGTAGAGCGCGCAGCGGCGTTGACTGTCGAAGGTGTCGACATAGTGCTCGGCCATTTCTCGCGGGGTGACGCTCTGGGCCCATTCCATGAACTGATCGGTGTGAGCCAGGATCCCCTTGGGGAGGCCTGTTCGCACCTCTTCAAGTGCGACGAGGGCCGGCGTCGGATCTTCCGGGTAATCCAGCAGCGACGCCAAGATCATGTGGATGGTTCGCATTTGGTCGGGTGTGCACTTCACGGGGGCAACCGGTTCCACAGGTTGCTTGGAAAGGAACGAGACCCGGCCGGGCGGTTCGGTAGGGGCGATGGCGTCAAGGGTCGCGGCTTGCAAGGCGGGAGCCGCCAGGGTCGCGCTGTCCAACGCAGGGCGCTCCGTTTTCACCCTAGACATCTTTCCCACCTCGTGGACTCCAAGAGCGCAGATCAACGAAGACAGGTTCACGTTTGGCACCGACTCCGCGGCCATTCCCAGCACTGTCTCCGCTGACGGCACCGGAGCAGGCGGCGGGTGCGCCCTCGCCCAGATACCCTGCATCCAGCACCGCTTCAGACATCAACGACGTGTCGATGCCAAGTTCAGCCATGCGCGGCGCGGTTTGCGTGGAGGACATGGGAACGACATAGCGGTCCTCGTACTTGGCGATGGCAAGCAGACGATACATCTCCTCGATCTCCTCGCCGGTCATCCCCACTGCGGCTGCCGCTTCGCCGTCAATGGTTGCCACAACACCCGCTCCGGGCTGGTTATCAGCGCCGAAGTCACCGCGCTGTTCGGGGAGTTCGTTGGCCGGGTTGTTGCGAGAAACGGCTGCAGGAACCAGGCCCAAGTTCACCCCTCGCATATGCGACCGCATCGCCGCCAGGCGACGCAGGGCCAACTCCACGGGTCGGGTGTCCCCGGCCGTCAGTAGGTCAGCCAAGTACTCCAAGGGGATACGCATGTTTGCCAAGGTGGTCATGAGGACGCGGTGGTCCTCCCCGTCCACACCCGCTGCCGTCACGGCATCCACGACGGGCGACAGCGGCGGCACATACCAAACCATCGGCATCGTCCGATATTCGGGGTGCAGCGGCAATGCAACCTTGTAATCCTTTATCAGCCGATAGACCGGGGATTCTTGGGCGGCAATGAGCCAGGAGTCAGAAATGCCCTCGTCCTGAGCTGCTTTGATTACCGTGGGATCGCAAGGATCCAACATGAGGTCCAACTGAGCTTGGTAAAGGTTCTGAGGATCCTTGGTTGCGGCGGCATCTAATACGCGATCCGCGTCGTAAAAGATGACCCCCAGATAGCGCAGGCGCCCCACGCAGGTTTCGGAGCAAACCGTAGGCTCCCCAGCCTCAATGCGCGGATAACAAAAAGTGCACTTCTCTGCTTTGCCGGTTTGGTGGTTGAAGTAGATCTTCTTGTATGGGCATGCCGAAACACACATGCGCCAACCGCGACAAGCATCTTGATCAACCAGAACAATGCCGTCTTCAGGCCGTTTGTAAATGGCGCCCGAGGGACATGCCGCCATACACGTCGGATTCAAACAGTGTTCGCAAATGCGGGGAAGATAGAACATGAAGCTCTGTTCAATCTCCGCTTTGATCGTCTTTTGGAGCGTGTCTGGTGCCTGCCCAATGATCACGTCATCCTTGATGACCTGTTCTCCGCCTCCCAGGTCATCATCCCAGTTGGGACCCCAGGTGATGGTGTCGATCTTCTCCCCGGTTATCTGATTGATGGGACGCGCCACCGGGAAGTATTTCGAGTCCTTAGGCGCTGACAGAAGTTTGTCGTATTCGTAAGTCCAGGGTTCGTAGTAATCACGAAGTTCCGGCATATTCGGGTTGGCGAAAATGTTCACCAGACGCTTGAGGCGACCGCCACCTTTGGGCTCCAACTTCCCGCTAGCGGTGCGCTTCCACCCGCCTTCCCATTTGTCTTGGTCCTCCCAGCCCTTGGGATATCCGCCGCCGGGACGAGTCTCCACATTGTTGAACCACATGTATTCCGCGCCGGACCGATTAGTCCACGTCTGCTTACAGGTAACTGAACAGGTATGGCAGCCGATGCACTTATCCAAGTTCATCACCATTGCCACTTGAGCCATGACACGCATTTAGTACGCCACCTCCTGTGAGCGCTTGCGAATATAGGTGACCTCATCACGTTGATTCCCCGTGGGGCCCACGTAGTTGAAGGCGTAAGAATGCTGGGCATATCCACCAATTAGGTGCGAGGGCTTAAGCAGGATTCTTGTCAGCGAGTTATGGATTCCCCCTCGTTTACCGGAAGTTTCCGTAATCGGGGTACCCACGGTGCGTTCTTGCGCGTGGTACATGAACACCGTGCCCTCGGGCATGCGGTGGGAGACGATGGCGCGTGCCACGACTACGCCGTTGCGGTTCCACGCCTCAATCCAGTCGTTGTCCGCAACACCAATCGCCTCTGCGTCTTGGGGACTCATCCACACCGTCTGACCACCACGACCCAAGGTGAGCATGTGGAGGTTGTCGAAGTACTGGGAGTGGATCGCCCACTTGTGGTGCGGCGTCAGATAACGCACGGCGACTTTGGTGCCGGAAGTGTCGAGCTTGCCGGCCTCAGCCAGCGGGCTTGGAGACGTCTGCCCTGGGTTCAGTCCCCCGTTGAGCGTCTTCAGGTCCAGAGGAGGCTTGTACACGGGCATGGCCTCGCCAATGTCCCTCATCCAGTCATGATCCAGATAGTAATGCTGGCGCCCGGTGAGGGTATGGAAGGGGCGCCCGCGCTCAATGTTTTGCGTAAACGCGCTGTAGCGGCGCCCGCCGTGTTCGGACCCGGTCCACTCTGGCGTGGTAATGACTGCCTGCGCACCGTCGGCGTGGAGCTCTTCAATGCTGATCCGCCGGTCTTCAGAGCCCGAGGACTGGTCCGCCAGTTCCGTACCCGTCCGCTTCTCCAGCGTCTCAAAACCGGAGGTAGCCATCCGGCCGTTGGTGGCTCCCGACAGGTAAAGAACCATGTCAGCGGCCTTTTCCGCGTCATCAACCAGGGGGCGATCTTTCGCGGGGCCCGACAGCGCGACGCCGTTGAGGGCCGCAAGCGCCTTGATCTCCTGCGTGGGATCAAAATGGACGCCCTTGGTCATCATTCCGACTTTGTCTGGAAGAGGGCCAATCGTGTTGAAGCGGTCAATGATGGTCCCGTAATCGCGCTCGACGGTAGCTAACTTCGGCATTGTCTTACCCGGGATCAAACCGACTTCAGCGATGTCGGGGACAATACCCATCGGGTTCGCATATTCATCAGGGCTGTCATGACTCAGGGGTGTGGGGACAACGTCCTCTTGCTTGCCCAGGTGATGTTCACCCATGTCAGAAACCCGGCGCGCCAAATCCTGGAATATCTGGAAATCCGTGCGCGCTTCCCATGGCGGGTCGATTGCCGCGTCAAAGGCGTGGATGAAGGGGTGCATGTCCGTGGTGGATAGGTCGTCCTTCTCGTACCACGTCGCCGCAGGCAGGACGACGTCCGAGTACAACGTGGTGGAGGTATTCCTGAAGTCCAGCGTCAACATCAAGTCGACCTTGCCGGTCCCCGCGGCTTCGCGCCAGATCATGTTCTCGGGGCGCTTGTCTTCAGGAATCTCCTGCGTTGTCGCCGCGGAGTCTGAGCCGATCATGTGGCGGTAGAAGAACTCGGCGCCTTTGGCGGACGAACCCAGCAGGTTGGTGCGCCAGGACGTCAGCACGCGGGGGAAGTTCTCCGGGTTATCAGGGTCCTCGCACGCCCAGGTGAGGTTGCCGGACTCAAGTTGACTCACCACGTACTTGGCGGGGTCGACCCCGGCTTCGCGCGCTTCTTGAGCCAGGAGCAGTGTTGATTTAGAGAAGGTGGGGTACGAGGGCATCCACCCGCGCTTCATCGACTCCACCAGTGTGTCGGCGGTAGAGATGTCGTCCCACTGGCCCTCGGCCAACGGAGACAGGAGTTTTTGCACTTCGGTTCCGTCGTAACGCCACTGGTCAGTGATCAGGTACCAGAACCCTGCGGCAATCATTTGGCGCGGTGGACGCACCCAGTCCAGCCCGAAGGCATACTGCGACCAGCCGGTGATCGGGCGAACCTTTTCTTGGCCCACATAGTGCGCCCACCCGCCACCGTTGACACCCTGGGTGGCGCACATGCTGGTCAGCGCCAGCATGGTCCGGTAAATCGCGTCGGCGTGATAGTAGTGGTTGACGCCGGCGCCCATGACGATCATGGAACGCCCCTTGGTGTCGATGGCGTTTTGCGCGAACTCGCGGGCAACGCGGATGGCGGCTTCCGGAGGAACCGACGTGAACTGTGACTGCCATGCGGGCGTTCCGGGCGCATCAGCGTCCAGGTAGTCCTGCGGCCAATCGCCGGGCAGGCCCTCACGCTCAACGCCGTACTGGGCGAGCATCAGGTCGTAAACCGTGGTCACATACGTGTCACCCAACTTCACTGCGGGCACGCCACGGGCCACCACTCCGGCCCCGATCGACTGCTGCTCCGCGTTGGGAGGAAGGTCGAAACGAGGGAGAAGAACCTCCACTCCGGTTGGAGCGCCCAACTTAGCCTGGGCAGTAACCGGCGCGTCCGCCATCGACAAGATGGGGTCCACGCCTTCCATTTCCAGGTTCCACTTGCCCAGGCCCTCGTCCCCAAAGTGGTCGGCGGAAGTGCCGCCCGGGTCGACGATCCCTCGTTCCTTATCCCAAACGAGGGTGCGGAATGCGGCGTGCTCGGACGAAGTGACGTTGGGATCGGCAAGTAGGTTGGCGGCGGATTGCAGCGGGGAGCCCTCGGCAAACAAAGAAGCGTTCACGAACTTGGCGGGAACGTATTTGCCATCCTTTTCTTTGAGCTGGACGAGGAAGGGAGCATCCGTAAAGCGGGCCATGTAGTCCAAGAAGAAAGGCTGCTTTCGCCCAACGTGGAACTCTTTGAGGATGACATGGCCCATTGCGGTGGCCAGGGCCCCGTCGGTCCCGGGAGCCACACGCAACCATTCATCGGCAAACTTCGTGTTGTCGGCGTAGTCGGGGGAAACGGCAACCACTTTCTGCCCGCGATAACGCGCTTCCGTCATGAAGTGGGCGTCGGGGGTACGCGTCTGAGGGATATTCGAACCCCACATAATCAGGTAATCGGCGTTGAACCAGTCACCGGATTCGGGAACATCGGTTTGGTCGCCAAAAACCTGCGGGGAGGCCATAGGTAAATCCGCGTACCAGTCGTAGAAGGACAACATGGTGCCGCCCATTAGTTCGTAGAAGCGAGAACCGGCCCCATACGAGATCATCGACATTGCCGGGATAACGGAGAATCCCGCCATCCGATCCGGACCATAACGCTTCGTTGTGTAAACGTGAGCGGCAGTCGCTATCTCCATCGCTTCATCCCAGGAAGCGCGGATTAGGCCGCCTTTGCCGCGGGCACTCTTATATGCCTTAGCCTTTTGGGGATCTTCGACAATGTCACGCCAAGCCAGCACCGGATCGCCCAGACGCGCCTTCGATTCACGGTACATATCCAGGAGCACGCCCCGGACATAGGGGTAGCGAATACGCGTTGGCGAATACGTGTACCAAGAGAAGGCAGCGCCGCGCGGGCAACCTCTGGGTTCATATTCGGGGAAATCCGGACCCGTAGTCGGGTAATCAACGTCCTGATGCTCCCAGGTGATCACTCCGTCACGAACATAGACGCGCCAGGAACACGACCCGGTGCAGTTCACGCCGTGAGTTGAACGCACCACTCTGTCGTGATTCCACCGTTGCCGGTAGAAGATGTCCGCATCGCGACCACCGGATTCAAACAGGGTGCGGGCCGTCGTCTCCACCGCACGAGGGCGGAGATAACTCCCCAGCTTTGCGACAGGTTCGGGGAGGGAACCAAGGTCTTTATCTTTCATCTACCTGTTTCTCCGGTGTTGGTATTTTGGTGGGGTGCCCTCGTTCATATCCATCAGCCTGGATAGGGCGCACGAGGCCGCGCGTAGAAGATCCACACCAAAATGGTGCAGATAACGAAGTAAATGGTGGCACCGACAAAGAAACTCTGCGCTGAGGTCAGCGTTAGCGCCACTCCCACAAAGAATGGGCCAAAGGACGCGATTGCTGAAGTCCAGCCGATTACGCCCCCGGCCTGGCGAGCCGGGAGGATCATCGGCATCTGCTTGAAGGTGCCAGCGTTTCCAAGTCCGGTGAAGAAGAACAGCACCAGCATTGCGATGAGGAAGGGCCAGAACTGGGAGGGGCTGGAGGGCTTCAAAAAGAAAGCCGCCACCGCGCAAGAAATGGTCATTCCGACGCCGCCAATAAAGGTCCAGATTGCCCCACCATATTTGTCACAGAGCGGACCCCAGAGGGCACGGACCAGTGAACCGATCAGGGGTGCTAAGAAGGCGAAACTTGCCCCAACTGGAAGTGCCTCAACGGCGAAGTCGCCCGAAGTGGCAAATGCCGAGTCCTTCCCGAACACATCATTGATTATCAAAGCTAGCTGGGCGGCAAACCCCGCGAAGGCTCCAAAAGTCATTATGTAGATCATCGTTAGGAGCCAGGTGTTCTTGTTACCAAAAATGTCCAGTTGCTGGCGGAAGTTCGCCTTCACGGGGACATCTTTGAGGAAAACGAAGGCAAGAATTGCGGCCAAAATGGTCCACGGAACCAAGACAATCGCCGCGTTGTAAACGCGCATCTCTTGACCGCCGGAACTGGCCTGGGGAGCAAACATGCTAAGCCCCAACAGACCAAAGCCCATGACCCACGGTCCCAGGAATTGGATCAAGGAAACGCCGAAGTTTCCGATTCCCGCCTGGAGGCCGAGGGCAGTCCCCGACAGTCGTTTGGGGAAGAAGTACCCGGTCGAGGGCATATACCCAGAGAAACAGCCGCCCCCGATTCCAGTGAGCGCCGCAAGCACCACCAACCACGCGTATGGAGTTTGCGGGTTTTGGATTGCCCAGAACCACCCAAGCATCGGGATGAGGAAGAGCCAACCAGGTTTCTAGTCCCCACTAACGGCGGCAAGAACATGTAGATCAGACGGATGATACCGCCCGACAAGCCGGGAACCGCGACCAGCCAGTAAAGCTGTGAGGAGCTGAGATCGAAGCCAACATCGTTGAGCTTTGGCGCAACGGCGCTAACCAGATACCAGACGCAGAACCCAATGATCAGGGAGAAGGTAGTGACCCACAGGGTCAGCCACGCACGCTTGGGTTGCCACTTGGCTGGGTCTTCTTTGTCCCAGTTTTGGAGGACTCGACTCTTGGTGGGCTTTGCAGGGGCGCCGGGGCTGCTGGCTCCGTTGTCGCCGCTGGGTCCGTCGGGGTGGCCTGACGCGGGATTAACCGCCTCTGTGCTCATCGTGCCTCCGTGCTAGTTCGTTCTTGCCTCGGGGCCGGTCACCGTAGAGATTGGCCGACTGTTCCTCGCAACTCAGATTTATCACAGAAAATGCGTGAATATAGCCACCGGCGTTTACCGTCGGGGATTAGCGCAATAGAGCCTCTATGCTGGGGGAGACGATTGGGAATAACGTCCCATCAGTGGTTACTAAAGAGCGTTCGCCGCGCCTGATGCATCAAGAAAAAAGGGGGAAATGGGTGTCTGTGACCGGCCCTCGTTCGCCAGCCCCTGCACTTGCTGCAGCCTCTACCTTGAATGCCACCCAACACCGTGTACTGCGAGAGTTAGCGCGACTCACCACTCCCGTCACAGTTGACCATCTGAGCGACTCGATGGCGTTGCACGCGAACACGGTCCGCGATGCTCTGGGTGTCCTCCTTGAAAAAGGCCTGGCAGAACGCACGCAGCAATCGTCTGTTGGCCGAGGGCGTCCCTCATGGCTGTACCAAGCGGTCGTGAGTGTTTCGCTGTCACAGATTGTGAGCGAGTTCGGAAGTTTTGCCGAGGCCGTTGCTTTGCAAATGACCGCTGACTCCGACGATCCGACGGCTCGCGCCTTCCAACTGGGGCAAATATGGGGCGACCAGATCCTCCTTCGTGATTCCATCCCGGACCACGACGAAATTCATCGTCGCTGCGCCGCCGCTTCCAACGCTTCCAGCCGCTCGAACACCGTAGACACGTGCTCCTCCGGCACTCGGAACGACAAAGACGATTGCCTCTGCTCAGAATCGGCTACAGAAGCACTAGGCCAGGAGAAGCACGCCCACTCGCTGGAGGCTCCGACGACAAAACTGCGGATTTTGTTCTCTGAACTTGGGTTTGAAGCCCGTCCCGGCACCGATGCTTGCGATATAGACCTCTTCCAGTGTCCCCTAACCGCTCCTGGGCCTGGACGCGCAGAACTTGTTTGCGAGATCCATCGCGGGATGATCGAACGGGTGGTCGGACGACTCTCTGGGGGTCACGTCCGCACGGAACTGACTCCGAACGCGGGTCCCGACTACTGCCGGGTTCGACTGGTCCACCAGGCGAGCGCCTGAGCCTCGGCTATGCCCTAGTCCAAGACTTTCCGGCAGATCGCCTCGAGGGCAGAGATGGAAGCAGCCGGCGTGCGGCGGGGTTGCATCCAACCGCGACCTTCAGAGCCAATGAGATCAGCAGCAACCTCACCCTCAAGACGTTCGAGCACCCGCGCCGAAGCGTCTTCGGGAGGGGTCGGGTTGGGGCCTGTCTGTGCCATGTTTCCCTGATGTAGCACTCGGGTCTCGTTTGTATACATTGAGCTCCTCCAGACTCTGACGACATGCTGATTCTGACAGGGCGCCGCCTGCCGCCCGCGGCATGGCTCAGTCATCGGCAGTCTGAATCTTCCACTCCGATCCGGGGCTGGAAGCCCATGATTCGGCATCGCGCACGCACGGATCGGGGTAACTGTTCGTTTGTTGCCCATCCGTTCGTTTGTTGCCCATCTGTCCGTTTGCCGTCGGGGACATACCTCTCGGTTTCACAACAATCGAACAATTACCTTGTACCTGAGCCTGGACCATAGTGCGAGGCACATTGTGCACGTCCAGTCCCGATCCGCGAGAACCCCGCATCTCACCCCAAGTATCGCGCGCATCCCCTCCACTTTGTAAGCTAGAAGAATCAGAACTTCGCGCGCCCAAGAGCCCACGCGCATCTACAGACTGAAAGCACACTCATGACTCACCTAAAGCCTCTGGTCCAGGACTTCACAGACGCCGACATCAAAATCACTCCCCCAAAGACGTGGGCTGTGGGCATCCCCGCGATCAAGGCCGCGATGCTGCCCGCGCTGGATGACATTGGCGTAGAAAAGACAGCGCGCACGTCAGTCGCGGTGAATCATGAGCGAGGGTTCGACTGTCCCTCCTGCGCATGGACCGACCCGATCAAAGGGCGCCCCATCGAGTTCTGCGAAAACGGCTTCAAGGCCGTCGTCTGGGCCTCCACCCCGCTGACAATCAAGGACGAGTTCTGGGCAGAGCACTCGCTCACCTCAATGCTGCCTCGCTCCGAATACTGGCTGGGCAACCAAGGCCGCATCGTCAAGCCCATGTATAAGGCAGCGGACTCTGACCACTATGTGCCGATCTCTTGGGATGACGCGATCGGGAAGATTGCCGACAAACTTGCGGACCTGGATGACCCGAACGAGGCCGTGTTCTACACCTCCGGCCACGTCATGAATGAGCCCGCGTTCGTCTACCAGCTCATGTCCCGCGCCTACGGTTCGAACAACCTGCCTGACTGCTCAAACATGTGCCATGAGGCAACCGGCTCGGGCATGTCCCCCGCCATTGGCGTTGGTAAGTCAACGGTTTTCGCAGATGACTTCGGCAAAGCGGACCTAATCATCATGATGGGTCACAACCCCGGCACCAACCACCCCCGTATGCTCAACGCTCTGCAAGCCTGTAAGCGCCACGGCGGCCAGATCGCGGCGGTGAACCCTCTGCCGGAAGCCTCGCTGTTCCGTTACAAGGATCCCCAAGACGTCAAGGGCCTGCTGGGCGACGGCACCAAGTTGGCAGACCAGTTCCTGCAGATCCGCATCGGCGGTGACCAGTACCTGCTCCAAGCGTTGGCCAAGCACGTCCTGCTCGCTGAGGAAAAGAACCCCGGCACCGTTGTCGACTGGGATTTTGTCAACCAGTACTGCGATGGATTTGAGGACTACAAGCAGGCGATTCTGGCCCTCGACGACAATGAGGTCCTGCGCGCAACCGGGCTGACCAGCGAAGAAATCGCGGAGCTGGGTGACCGCTACATCGCCTCCAACGGCACGATTATTACGTGGGCGCTGGGGCTCACCCAGCACAAGAACTCGGTGGGAACCATCGGCGACGTCATGAACCTGCTGTTCCTGCGCGGCAACATTGGCAAGCCGGGTGCGGGCGCGTCGCCGCTGCGAGGGCACTCGAACGTGCAGGGCGACCGAACCATGGGCGTTTGGGAGCGCATGCCCCAGCCGTTCCTAGACAAGTTGGAGGAGCGCTTCTCCTTTACTCCTCCGTCATACATCGGCTACGACTCGGTCGATTCGATGAATGCGATGAACGAGGGCAAAGTCCGTTTCTTCATGTCCCTCTCCGGAAACCTGGTCGCGGCGATTTCTGACACTCGCGTGGCAGAGGCCGGCATTTCCGAAGTCGATATGACCGTTCAGGTGTCAACCAAGCTCAACCGCTCCCACATCATCACCGGCAAGGAAGCGCTGATCCTTCCCGCGCTGAGCCGCACGGAGAAGGACATCCAGGCCTCCGGCCTGCAGACCGCGACCGTTGAAGACACCGTGTGCCGCATCAATGCTTCCCACGGCGATTTGGATCCGGTGGCGCCGGACCTGTACTCGGACGTCGCTGTGGTCTGCCAGCTGGGGAAGGCACTGGAGGCCCGCGGGAAGACATCGGGGGCGAAGATCCCGTGGCAGGACTTCCAGGACAACTACGACAACATCCGCAACGCGATTGAGGCCGTCATCCCTGGTTTCGACAACTTCAATGAGCGCATGAAATTGGACGAGGGCTTCATTCTTCCGCATCCCCCTCGTGACTCAAGGACGTTCCCAACCAAGTCGGGCAAAGCAAACTTCATCGTTTACCCCGCTTCGGACGTTTCGGCGCCCCAGGGCAAACTGCTGCTGCAAACCATGCGTGCACACGATCAGCACAACTCGCAGATGTATGCGCTGGGAGACCGCTACCGTGGCGTGGCGGACGGACGCTTTGTCCTGTTCATCAACCCTGAAGACCTGGCGGAGTTGGGCATCGAAGATGGCGACCCGGTGGACATCTATTCGGATTGGCCCGGCGCTGACGGCCGTGTCCTGCGCGGTTACCGCGCCGTCTCCTACCCCACCAAGAAGGGTTGCGTTGCGGCGTACTTCCCGGAGGCCAACGAGTTGATTCCTCGCCAGTCCGTCGCCGAAGTCTGCAACACGCCTACTTCCAAACAGACCGTGGTCACAGTAAAGAAGGGCGAGAAATTCTTCATGGGTTCACGTCCAATCGCCGAGGTTATCCCCGCCGCGAAGGGCAAGCGCGGCACGTCTGCGGCATAACGAGGCGGGTTGACTCTGACTCTGTCTGATTCTTTGGCGCCGTCTTCGGGAGAAGCCCCCAAGGCGGCGCCAACTGCGCGGCTCAAGGTGATCAAGGTTCACGTGCAAGACAGTGAGCCTCGAGTCGAGATTCGCGACTTGGAAGACGACATCGCCTGTGAAGCCCCGCTGGAGATCAGTGTTGACGGCAAACCTTTCGCGACGACGATGCGAACCCCGGGTGCTGACCTCGAACTGATTTACGGTCTTTTGTTGGCCGAGGGCAAGATCGTCACTTCCGCCGATGTCTCCCAGGTGCGCATGTTGAACCGAGACCACGCGGATGTGACGCTGGCACCAAGCGCAACTATGGATCGTGGAGCCACAGGGTGTGATGACGCTGCGCAGATGAGTGAGCCAGCGGCAGGCAGCAGTGACGACCAGAAGTGGCCGGCAACGCTCCTGATCCAGATGACGACAAAACTAAAGGCTCACCAACCGGGCTTCCATAAGACAGGCGCACTCCATGGAGCGGCTCTGTTCGACCGGGACGGCCAACTACTTGTGGTGCGCGAAGACATTGGTCGCCACAATGCTGTGGACAAAGTAATCGGGTGGGGCCTGCGAAGTGGGATGCTGCCTCAGAATGCGGCCAACCTGGGCTTAGCGATATCAAGCCGTGCCTCGTTTGAGCTGGTGTGCAAGGCTGCAGCGGCACATCTTCCAGTCATGGTGGTGATCTCCGCCCCCACTTCGATGGGTGTCCAAGCAGCGCGCGACGCCGACCTGACGCTGTGCGCCTTCGCGCGTCCGCCCACTATGACGGTCTATTCGGGCGAGGGCCGAATCGCGTTCTAGCGCTTACAGGTCACCCATCTGGGCGAGGTCTATCGTCGAGTCCTCATAACCAATGTCAGCCTGCATATCTTGGCCTTCA
>ERZ1031159.50-NODE-50-length-25134-cov-8.716695_pt1 | contig 25134 bp, 22 predicted proteins | sample MGYA00516706_ERZ1031159 | MGnify/ENA primary metagenome ERZ1031159 (study PRJEB33719, sample SAMN04262508) | wastewater metagenome | biome: rural village; feature: composting latrine chamber; material: composting feces with ash | place: El Salvador | collected... | reverse complement strand
TCCTTATCCCATGGAAAAAGGACTGAAAGTAAATTCCGAGATCGGCAAGCTGAGGTCAGTTCTTCTGCACCGTCCCGGCCCTGAAGTCGAGAACATCACGCCCGACACGATGCACGAGCTCCTGTTCGATGACATCCCGTTCCTGAAGGTTGCTCAGCAGGAGCACGACCAGTTTGCCGGCATTTTGCGCGACAACGGTGCAGAAACGGTCTACATCGAAGACCTTGCCACACAGGCTCTGGATACCTCCCCCGAGGTGAAGACGGAGTTCCTGGATCGCTTCCTTCGCGAAGCGGGCTTCACGCCTGGCAACACCTATGACGCCTTGACGGAGTACTTCACCTCAATGCCGACCAAGGAAATGGTCGACAAGCTCTACGCAGGTACCCGCAAGGACGAAGTCGACGTCAAGCGCACGACACTCAGTGACATGGCAGGCAGCGACTCAGAGAGCTACTTCTTCTTGAACCCGCTCCCCAACGCCTACTTCACCCGCGACCCGCAGGCATCCATCGGTGTTGGCATGACGATCAACAAGATGACGTTCCCCGCTCGTCAGCCAGAATCTCTGATCACCGAATACGTCATGAAGTACGTACCCCGCTTCGCGGATACCCCGATCTGGCGTGACCGTAACCACCACTCTCGTATTGAGGGTGGCGACGAGCTGGTCCTCAACGAGACCACCGTTGCGATCGGCATCTCTGAGCGCACGTCTTCCAAGGCCATTCAGGGCATCGCCAAGGAGCTGTTCGACAACCCATTGTCGACCTTCAACACCGTGCTGGCAGTGGAGATCCCCCACAACCACGCGATGATGCACCTGGACACGGTGTTCACCATGGTCAACCATGACCAGTTCACCGTTTACCCCGGAATCATGGACGGCAGCGGCAACATCAACTGCTACATCCTGACCCCAGGAGAAGACGGTGACATCAACATTGAGCTGATCACGGATCTTCGTGAAGCACTCCTGAAGGTGCTCCACCTGAAGGACCTGGATCTGATCGAATGTGGTGGCGGCGATCCCGTTATTGCTGCTCGCGAGCAGTGGAACGACGGTTCCAACACCCTGGCGATCGCACCTGGCGTAATCGTCGCCTACGACCGCAACTACGTGACCATCGAGCTGATGAAGCAGCACGGCATCAAGGTCTTCGAGATGGAGTCCTACGAACTTAGCCGTGGCCGTGGTGGCCCGCGTTGCATGTCGCAGCCTCTGTGGCGCGACGACGCCTAGTACGCCCACCAGGTCTTCGTTGAAGACCTGTCTCGCAAGATTGGCGGTTTGTGACTGGCACCAAATCAAATTGGCCCAGCCACGAACCTCCGATCTTGCTCCCGCCGCGCCTCCTTGGTCGGCGCGCTCCCCCCATAAGATCACCAAAGTAGGAGACGTTTAATGAAGAAGCCAGAAATCAACTCAGTTTTCCAGGGTCGCTCTCTTTTGGCAGAGAAAGACTTCACGCCGGCAGAGGTCCAGTACCTCGTTGATTTTGCCATCCACCTGAAGGCACTCAAGAAGGCAAGGATCCCTCACCGTTACCTTGAGGGCCAGAGCATCGCGCTTCTGTTTGCAAAGACCTCCACGCGTACGCGTGCGGCCTTCACAGTAGCTTGCGTTGACCTGGGCGCAGCCCCGGAATATCTGGGCAAGGACGACATTCAGCTAGGCATCAAGGAATCGACTGAGGACACCGCAAAGGTCCTGGGCTCCATGTTCGACGGCATCGAGCGCCGTGGCTTCTCTCAGACTGAGGTCGAGGAGCTGGCCAAGTACTCGGGAGTTCCAGTTTGGAACGGCTTGACCGACATGTGGCACCCCACTCAGATGATCGCCGACTTCATGACCATGAAGGAAGAGTTCGGTTACCTGAAGGGCCTGAAGCTCGCTTACGTGGGCGATGGTCGCAACAACATGGCCAACTCTCTGATCGTCACCGGCTCCATGCTGGGAGTGGACGTCTCCATCGTTGCACCTGATTCGCTGCAGCCGACCGAAGAGGTCATGGAGATCGCACGGAAGTTTGCGAAGGACTCCGGAGCACATCCAGAGGCCACCTCTGACCTTGAGAAGGGCGTCAAGGGCGCAAACGTCGTTTACTCCGATGTTTGGGTCTCCATGGGCGAATCGAACTGGGAAGAGCGCGTCAAGCTACTCACGCCCTACCGCGTCACCATGGACGTCATGAAGATGACCGGCACGCCTGACGATGAACTCATCTTCATGCACTGCCTGCCCGCCTTCCACGACACGAACACCACGTACGGGAAGGAAATCGAGAAGGAATACGGACTCACCGAAATGGAGGTGACTGACGAAGTCTTCAACTCGAAGTACGCACGTCAGTTCGAGGAAGCGGAAAACCGCATGCACTCCATCAAGGCGATTATGGCGGCAACCGCAGGGAATCTCTTTATCCCCGCGGTTCCTCCCTTGGAAAGCTAGTTTGATGACCGACCCCCTGTAGGAGCGGTGCTGACCAGGCCTTTTGTGCCTGAGCAGCACCGCTCTTCCGGTAAGATAACAAAATCACTTGGTAAAGGGGCCACCCAAAACCAGTGTTGCGCAGTCATTCCCGAACGACGACGCGGGAGATGCGCCTACTTCCAGAAAAGTCGGATAGGGCGATGCATTAGGCCCAAGCCGTGCTGCACCGTTCCCACGTCAGCACAGAACTGAATAGGAAAACTCTTGGAAACAGAAGTTGATAACAAAAATGGGATTGGGCTAATTCCCCTAATCGCCATCATCGTCTCTGGCGCGATCGGTGGCGGTGTCTTTAACCTTTCGAACGATCTTGCCAACGGCGCCACTCCCGGTGGAGTGATGGTCTCCTGGCTCATTATCGGCATCGGCATTTTTACGCTTGTCCTGAGCTTCAACTACCTGGTGACCAACAAACCAAACCTGGTTGGCCTACCGGATTACGCTCGAGCGGGATTCGGTGATTTTGTCGGCTTTATCTCCGGTTGGGGATACTGGCTGTCAGCGTGGGCAGGAAACGTCGCATTTGCCGTCTTGATGATGACGTCCGTGAACTACTTCTTCCCCGGTGTCTTCGCCGATGCCAACCAATCGATGACGGTTCTTGCCGTCATTGTTGTCTCGGCAATCTCCTGGAGCCTGACCCTCCTGGTTATCAACGGTGTTGAAAGTGCTGCGTTTATCAACGCGATCGTGCTAATCGCCAAGTTGGTTCCACTCTTGGTTTTCACCGTAGTTGCAATCGTGATGTTCAAGGCTGGTATCTTCTCCGCACACTTCTGGGAGAACGTAACCATCAATTCTCAGGGTGCCGCGGAATTTGGTCCCATGACCGGTTCCGGTCTGTGGCACCAGATCCAGGCCTCCTTGATGGTCATGATCTGGGTCTTCGTCGGTATTGAAGGCGCGACCATGATGGGTGGCCGTGCACGGCGCAAGTCGGATGCCGGTCGCGCGTCGATCATCGGCTTCCTCTTGCTGCTGGGCATCTACATCCTGCTGTCTCTGCTCCCCTTCGGCTACTACGATCAGGCGACTCTGGCTGCCATGGACCAGCCGGGCTTGGTCGGCATCCTGGAAGGGATGGTTGGCTCTTGGGGCGGGACCCTGATGGCACTGGGCGTGATCATCTCGCTGCTGGGTGCGTGGCTCTCCTGGACCATGCTCCCCGTTGAGTCGACCACTCAGCTAGCTGACATGAAGCTGCTGCCACCGTGGTTTGGCGTCATGAACAAGCACAACGCTCCTCAGAACGCACTTATCCTGACCCAGAGCTTCGTTCAGCTGTTCCTGATCATTACCTTCTTTGCAGCAGATGCTTACAACGTGTTCGTCTACCTGTGTACTTCAGTCATCATGGTTGCTTATGCGTTGGTGGCCGGATACATGATCAAGCTGGGTGTCAAGGAAAACAATTGGGTTCCGCTGGTCATTGGCCTGATCGCTGGTATCTTCCAGGTCGGTGCCCTGATCATGAGTGGATGGGAATTCGTGTGGATGGCAACCATCGTCTACACAGTTGGTTTCGCCCTCTACATCGCAGCACGCAAGATATATCAACGAACCATTCCAGTCGCGGAATGGGTGGCGATGGCGGTCATCACTCTTATGGCCATCGGTGCGCTGTATGGCCTGTTCGCCGACAAGTTTGGACTCAGGGAGCTGCTGGGCCTCTAGCATCCCCTAATCAAACCGCGGTGGCGGTACAGATTTCCGAAGTGCCGCCACCGCAATGAATATGCTGAAGACAAGACAATGAAGACTATGGAGGTTTATTCATGACCAGACGTATTGTGGTTGCCCTGGGCGGCAACGCGATTCTTACAAATGATCCAACTGCGGAAGCACAGGAACAAGCACTAAACGTAACTGCTAAGCAGTTGATGCCTCTGGCTCTAGAGCCAGATGTTGAATTAGTTGTCACCCATGGCAATGGTCCGCAGGTCGGTAATCTTCTGTTGCAGCAGCTCGGCTCCGACAGTGAGAAGAACCCGGCAATGCCCTTGGACACCGCCGTGGCGATGACACAGGGCCAGATCGGCTACTGGATGACCCAGGCATTCACGAAGGCGCTGTTGGACGAGGGCGTCAATGACGTCCCCGTTGCAGCCGTGGTTACGCGCGTCGTCGTGTGCGAAGACGACCCTGCTTTTGAGAACCCAACTAAGCCCATTGGCCCCTTCTACGACGAAGAGGCAATGAAGGTTCAGCAGGAGGAGTACCCCGACTGGGTGTTCGTCGAAGACTCCGGCCGTGGCTACCGCCGTGTCGTCCCAAGCCCCAAGCCGGTTCGCATTGTTGAGGCAGAGGCCGTCAAGCCTCTGATCGACGCCGGCGTCCTCACCACTGTCTCCGGCGGTGGCGGTATCCCCGTAATCGAGAACGAAGACGGAACGTACACCGGCGTGGAAGCGGTCATCGACAAGGACTTCTCCGCAGCGAAACTGGCGGAATTGGTCGAGGCCGACGAGCTGATCATTCTGACCGCTGTTGACAACGTTTACGTCAACTTCAACAAGCCAGAGCAAAAGAAGCTCGAGCGCATCACGATGTCAGAGATCCAGGAATACGTGGAGCAGGGACAGTTTGCCGCCGGCTCCATGGGTCCCAAGGTCCAGGCCGCGATGTCATTCGTTGAGCGCACGGGACGTCCCGCAATCATTACCTCCCTGGATAATCTCCCCGACTTCCTGGAAAACGGAACGGGAACCATCATTGTCACGGATTAGTTCCGGCAGGTAACGAACAGTAGGTACGCCACCTTGGCTAGTCAGATCATTCTGGTCTCCAAGGTGGCGTAACTGTTCTTCCAAAAGACACCTCACCAAAACAGGAGAAACATCGTGGAAATTGCAAATTTCGGGGTCGAAGAATGGCTAAACGTCTGGGAAAAGAAAGCCAAGTTCGACATCGCACAAAGCTCCGTAGAAGCCTTGACAGTTGCCGAACTAATTGGCCTTGACGGGACCTCCGTTGCCGAGTATTTCAACCAGCGCGCCGACATGCTCCTGGATTACGGATGGATCGAGGGCTCTGACGCGTTCAAGCAAGAGGTAGCCGCGATTTACCGCACGATGGGTCCTGAGAACATCCTGCAAACAAACGGCGCCACCGGGGCAAACCTGTTGGCTCTTTACGCCTTGATAAATCCTGGAGACCACGTTGTCTCCATGCTCCCCAGCTATCAGCAGCTCTACGACATCCCACGGTCCTTGGGTGCGGAGGTCACCTTCATCCACCTGAAGGAAGAAGAGGACTGGAGCCTCGATATTGAAGCGTTGGCGCAAGCCATGCGCCCAAACACGAAGATGATTGCGCTCAATAGCGCAAACAATCCCACAGGCACGCTTCTTGATCGGGAGACTCTCCTCAAAGTTGTGCAACTGGCGAAACCGTCGGGGGCCTACGTGCTGGTCGATGAGGTCTATGCTCCCCTCACTGACGAGGGCGACTTCTGGTCAATTGCCGACCTCTACGAGAGGGGTATCGCAACGAACTCTTTGTCCAAGACCTATTCGATTCCCGGTATTCGCATCGGCTGGACTGCTGCCAGTGAGGAACTGACTGAAAGCTTCCGCAAATACCGCGACTACACAATGATTTGTGGCGGCGTCCTTCAAGACGAAATGGCGGTCCATGCATTGAGAAACCGCGACAAGATCATCGCCCGCAATAAAGCAATTGTCGCACGCAACCGCAAGATTCTTGTCGAGTGGGTTGATTCCGAACCACGTGTGTCGCTGGTGACCCCAAACTATGTTTCCACGTCCTTTATTAAACTCGACATCCCCGTCGATGACCACACGTTCTGCGTGGACCTTCTAGAAGACACCGGGGTGCTCCTGGTACCCGGCTCTGCATTCGATGTCCCTGGACATGCCCGCGTTGGTTACTGCTGTAGTGAGGATGTGTTGCGCGAGGGCTTGTCTCGGCTCTCAACGTACCTACGCAAGTTCGACTAAAGCTGCTCATCCGGGTCGTCGTTGGAAGGCTGCGGGGGCAGAGCTACCTCGGTGTCCGTGGTGATGGTGGTTCGTGTCCCTCCTCGTTGCGCCGCCGCTCCTGCGACGACGACGGTGAGGATTCCCAAGAACTGAAGCCACGTGGGGAATTGGCCCAGCACCACCAGACCAATGAGTAGGGCGAAGGCGGGCTCGACCGCCTGGAGCGTGCCAAAAGCAGTCTGCGTCATGCGGTGCAACGCCAGCATCTCTAGCCCCAGGCCGATCATCGGGGAAATCATTGCGATTCCCAGAGCTGCGGGAAGCAACCACCAGGTGAAGGTTCCAGAAATCACCTGAGGAAGGCCAAAGGGCATGATCGTAAGAGCCGCGACGGGGAGGGTGAGGGAAAGCCCCGTCACACCAGAAAACCGGTCCCCCACTCGCTGGGTCAGTAGGTTGTAAACGGCCCAGCAGGTGCCAGCGCCGACCGCATAGGCAATCCCCGGCAGATTGACCTGCCCCTCCCACGGCTCAGTGAGCAGCAGAACTCCGCCAAGAGCCAACACTGGCCACAGCAGCGCTGACCGATTCTTGCTGGTCACCCCGGCTACGGTCAATGGCCCCAGGAACTCAATCGCTACGGCTGTCCCCAACGGGATTCGCTCGATTGCGCCAAGGAAAAACATCGACATCGTGCCCGTCACCACACCCAGCGCAATCAGTGCGGGAGCGTCCTTCCGGCGCAGAGACTTCAGATCGGGCGGGGCAATTATCCACAGGAGGATCGCGCCGAAAGTGGTTCTCAGCCACGCGGTCCCGTTCGCCCCGACCAGATCGAAAAAAGAAACGGACAGGGCACTGGCAAGCTCAATGAGCAACATTGCCGCCACGGCCAACGTCCATGGCGGCAACCCTGCAACAAGACGTCGCACCGGCATCTAGGCTCCGAGAATGCGCCGGTGTATCTGTACGTCACCGCCCAGCTCAAGTAGTGCCTCCGCAAGTGCATTACCCGCCTCATCCAGCTCCTCGTCCGTCACGGGATCGAGCGCATCGAGGATGAACAGTGCTGTCTCAGTTTCATCTGACAAACCGGTACGTGGCCCTTGGCGCCAGTTCCAGCGTCGGCAGGTGACTCCGACATCGTCACGCCAGACCACTTCACCTTCGACGGGGTTTTCCACAACGACTTCGCCGTGGGCAACTGTCTCGAAAGGTTCATCCCCACCGGACCTAATGACGCGGGCCGGACCCTGGTACATCGCAAAGTCCTCGCCCCCCAAAGGGAGCTGGTACAACACAGAGATGGCGTTATAGATGTCCGCCACTGGATTGATTCGGGGCAGCCCATTTGGGGCGCGGCGTGTGAGTGCCTCCAACGCATTGCGAGTGCGCTGCGGCTTGGCTCCAAAAGCGCGGTATGCCTCTCTCCAGGACGCAATATGGGGTAGCTCCTCGACAGGAGTGTCAGCCAGCAACACCGCCGCATGGGCCTCTGCCTGCGCGATTAAGCGGTCTGCAATTTCGGCACCCGTTTGGGGATCCAAGCCCTCGGCAACCATCAAAAGGACACGGTAGTCGGGGCGCAGGGCGGCGACCTCAGGATCAATTGAACTCTGGTCCAAGAACTCTTCAGGAGTCAGTGTTTGCGTCATTGTCAATTTCCGTTCTATGGGCTTTCCCCACTCCGGGCTCAAAGACCGCCAGTGAGAAGCGGGCCGGGCCCTCGGTGGTATTTGAATACGAATGGTCAACATCGCTGGAGAATGTCAGAGCATCCCCCGTACGCAGGCAGTAGGCTTCGTCAGCGACTCTTACAACTATTTCGCCGTCCAAGACCTGAAGGAGTTCGTGGGTTCCGGGAACGTGCGCCTCGCTCTGATAATGGTCTCCTGGTCCCAGAGTCCAATCCCAAAGTTCAACAACATCGGGTGGCTCGATTCCGCCGACCAGAACGCCGTGACCCCCAAACGTGCTCTCCCACAGAACCGCGCCATGACCGGCTCGAACCACTTTGGTCGACTGGGATAAATGAGCCCCGACCAGCGATGGGAGACCGATGCCAAGAGCGTCGCTTAGCCGTAGCAGCGTCACAATTCCGGGATTGAGGGATCCCTTTTCTACATTGACGATGGTGCGTCGACTTACCCCGGACTTTTCGGAGAGCTGATCTAGCGTCCATCCTTGAATAATTCGTCCTTGGCGAACGCGCTCACCGATGAGCTGCAACAGTGCGCGATTGGATGTCACACGGTGCACTATAATGCACTCTAGGCGCTTAGCCAAAGTTCTCGGTCTGTACAATTGGAAACTCGAATTTCTTTGCAGAACCGATCACGAACCGGAAGGAACGATGGTCAAAAGAACAAAGAAGCGACGTCGAGAGTGGGCCTTCACCGATGAAGCACTGCGCTGTGCCCTTCTTTTTCTCTTCGCCCGCAAAGCGAATCTTGAACCCATTCCTTGCGCCAACATAAGCGATGAAACGGCGGAAGAACTTGTCCCAGTGCTCAAGCACTCCGGACTGCCAGAAGCTCGAATCCCCGAAGTTCTGGGTCTGATCTCCGCGACAAGAGAGTTCATGGCCTCCACCTCGCCATCCCTCACGGGGCAGCAGTATGACGACCTGAGGTTGGAGTACTTGGAGGAACTGGGCATCACATCGTCGCGCGGCATGGTGATTTGGCCGCCTACTCGTCAAACACTGATGCAACGATTTGGAACGTGGAATGGAGCGCTTGAACGGTTCGGTTTCTTGACCGGTACTCGTGGACGCCCACCGGGAGCACTCCGCTTCTCAGAAGAGGACTACGACGGCTCCGTTCGTGATTTCACGAATGCCTGTAAAGACCTGGGTCGACCCGCCACGTTCACAAACTACGGCGAATGGGTACGTGCAGAGTCGCAAAGAGGCACTAAACGTCCATCCGGAGCGGCTGTCCGCGTCTTCTTTGGCTCCTGGAGTTCAGCACTTGACTCAGCGGCGTAGCGCCGGTCCCCGGTCCCCTGGCTACATACGGGCCATGTTCACAAAGCGGGCCTGAGCACCCTGGAAGACGACGGGGATGGTGTCCGTAGGCCCATTGCGATGCTTAGCCACGATGATGTCGGCTTCCCCTTTGCGATCCTCGGGGTCATACATTTCCGGGCGATGAAGAAGCATGACCACGTCTGCGTCCTGCTCCAATGACCCGGACTCCCTGAGGTCAGCGATCATGGGGCGCCGATCTGCACGCTGTTCCGGCCCACGGTTCAGCTGGGCAACAGCGATGACGGGCACGCCGAGCTCTTTGGCAAGAAGCTTCAATGAACGAGAGAATTCGCTTACTTCTTGCTGACGTGATTCGACCCTTTTACCACTGGACATGAGCTGCAGGTAGTCCACCACAACCAACCCGAGGTTTTCCTGCTGTTTGAGACGTCGGCACTTGGCCCGGATCTCACTCATGGACATGTTTGGGGAATCATCGATGAAGAGGGGCGCGGAAGAGACCTCGCCGATTCGCTTTGAGACGGCGGTCCAGTCCTGGGAGGTCATATCCCCTGACCGCATCTTCTGTAACCAGACGCCTGTCTCAGCTGAAAGCAACCGCATTGCAATTTCAGAGCGCGACATTTCCAAGCTAAAAATCGCGGTGGTGATGTCGTTACGAATAGCTGCTTCGCGACAAAAGTCCAGTGCGATAGTGGACTTCCCCATGCCCGGACGCGCAGCGACAATGACCATCTGGCCGGGATGAAATCCCTGCGTCAGCCGATCCAAGTCAGCGAACCCGGTGGGGACGCCGGAGAGTTTGCCCTTGTTAGATGCAATGTCATTGAGTTCTGCCAGAACCTCTTCAGACAGATCGCTGAGACTGATGTAATCCTGTCCCCCACGCTTTTCGGAGATAGCCATGACCTCCGCCTGGGCTGAGTCCAGAAGTCCGTCGACATCGCCCCCGGCCTCCGCGTAGCCCAACTGGGCGATGCGGGTCCCAGCACTGACCAAGCCGCGCAACAACGATTTCTCCCGCACAATCCGGGCGTAATAGGTCGCATTCGCGGCCGTTTGCACCGAAGAGATCAGGGTGTGGAGGTAATCTGCCCCTCCGGCACGCTGCAGGTTGCCAGAGCGAGACAGCTCATCGGCCACCGTGACCATGTCCGCGGGTTCTCCCCTGGCATAAAGGTCAAGGATCACGTCAAAGATGGTTTCATTTGCCGGTTTGTAAAAGTCCCCTCCGCGAAGGACCTCTGAGACGTCACCAATCGCGCCTTTGGAGAGGAGCATCGCCCCCAGCACAGCTTCCTCGGCCTCTGGTGCCTGCGGTGGAATACGGTCAAACGAATCGGCATCCATGGTCGTAGGCACCTCTCCCTTTCGCACAGCGCAAGAACGGCCCGGCGCACATGGATGGTATTGCTTTGCTCCCCTCGACTCCAATCCTCAATGTGGATGGAGTGTGGACAACTCGGCGCTGTCACCACAATTTCGGTGGAAAACCTCTGGATGAGCTGGGGAGAACCCCTGAAATGGTCCTTAGTTTCGAGAAATCAGCTGTCTCAAACACTCCCCACCGCGCCTACAAAGACGCGAAACACCAGCTATCCACAGTTCTATTCACAACCTGGGGACAAAAGTCACAGAGAGCTTCGGTGGATATCAGCACGGTGCGCAACGACGAAGACGATCGACCCTTAACCAACGGCTGAGGGTTGAGGCAATCCATCCAACACAAACAAGTCGCTGTGACAACCGCAGTGACCTACTCAACCTTTGGCAGCGAGCCGGCCCATAGCGCCGCCAACCAGACCCCGGGTAAAGTGGAACGTCGGGTCCGCACTGGCCTTCTGGCTTGAGTGGACCCCGAGCAATACCCTCCTGCCGCGGAACGTCCGCGGCCGCAAGACCGTAGGAGGTGGGGATTCATTGCGCACATATGAAATGATGGTCATTCTTGACCCCACGATTGAAGAGCGCTCCGTTGGCACGCAGATGGAGAAGATCCTGAAGCCAGTCATCGAAGAGGGTGGCAGTGTGGAGAAGATTGACGTTTGGGGCAAACGCCGCCTGGCATACGAAATCCAGAAGCATGACGAGGGCATTTACGTGGTTGCCAACATGACCACTACGCCTGAAGTAGCACTGGAGATCGACCGGCGCCTGGGTCTGAACGAGTCCGTTCTTCGCACCAAGCTTCTGCGTACGGACGCAAAGTAACTACCCAGCGAGGAGACACCCATGGCAAACGAACCGATAGTCACGGTCATCGGCAACCTTACTGCCGATCCGGCACTTCGCTACCTAGATAGCGGAAAGGCGGTCGTGAACTTTACGGTGGCATCAACACCTCGCACCCTTGATCGAAACACCAACCAGTGGAAAAACGGGGAAGCCCTCTTCCTGAACTGCAGCGTGTGGGATTCGTACGCGGAGAACGTCGCTGAGTCACTCCAAAAGGGAATGCAAGTCATTGTCCAAGGAAAGCTAGCTCAGAGAACCTACACCGACAGGGATGGCCAGGAGCGCACGTCTCTGGAACTGAAGGACTGCGAAGTAGGTCCAGCACTTCGCTGGGCGAAGGCTCAGGTCCAAAGGACCCCTCGCCGCGGTGGCGGCGGGTTCGGCGGCGGCCAGGGCAGTAGCCAGGGCGGCAGCTACGGCGGTAGCCAGGGTGGCGGCTTCGGCAGCCCCCAGAGCTCGCCGGCAGGGAACTTCGGAGGCTCCTCCTCACCTGACACGTCGCAGGGCACCTACGGTGCTCCCGCTGGCGGCCAGGCGGGCGACCCTTGGGGCGCACCGGGCAACGCAGATTTCGATCAAGATCCACCTTTCTAACAATCAGGGCTTACAGCGTAGGTGCCCAGAGAAACTCGGTTCACCGACGCGAAGATTCAAGAGGAGACCGCTATGGCGAAGCCATCACTTCGCAAGCCAATCAAGAAGAAGGCCAACCCGCTGCGCACAGTCAAGGTTGGCGAAATTGACTACAAGGACACCGCTCTGCTGCGCAAGTTCATTTCGGACCGCGGCAAGATCCGCGCCCGTCGCGTAACCGGTGTCTCCGTTCAGGAACAGAAGAAACTCGCAAAGGCCATCAAGAATGCCCGCGAGATGGCTCTGCTCCCCTACTCGTCCTCCGGACGCTGATAAGGAGGCGACAAACCAATGGCAACCAAGATCATTCTGAACCGCGACGTTGAGAAACTGGGCAACGCTGGCGAGGTCGTCGAAGTCAAGGACGGCTACGCACGCAACTACCTGCTTCCCCGCGGCTACGCGGTGCGGTGGACCAAGGGCGCGCAGCGTCACATTGACGCGACTCTGGAGATCCTACGCAAAAAGGAAATCGCTTCCGTGGAAGACGCTATTTCCCTGCGTGAGCGTATCCAGGAATCCCCGCTGGTGGAGATCACCATGAAGTCCGGCGCCAACGGACGCCTCTTCGGGGCTGTCACCGGCAAGGACGTTGCTGCGAAGCTGGCCACCAAGTTTGGGGTTCCCTTCGATCCACGCAACGTCAGCTTGGGTGGAAACATCAAGAAGCTCGGCACATACGAAGCCACGGTCAAGCTCCTGGGAGACGTCGTTACGGACGTTCAGGTTCAGGTTCTGCCCGCCGAATAGAGTACTGCACCATCCTTGGTGACGAACGAAAGAATCCCGGCCACCGCAGCCATTTCGCTGCTGGTGAGCCGGGATTCTTTCGGTTTCTAATAGTTCGGTCGGGCACGCCCTACTGTCCGTCACCTCCGGGCCTGTCCGCGCGACCACCACTCTGTTCGGGCTCGTCAGGCTGGTCGGGTTCTGGAGCAGGCTCTGGAGCAGGCTCTGGAGCAGGCTCTGGCTCCGGTTCGGTCGTCGTTGGTGTCTGCGTGGATGTTGATGTTCCCGACTGCGGGATTTCTTTCACCACGACAGAAGAATCGAACCACGCGTAATCCTCAACAGGCATGTCGGCCGTCAGCCTCTCCATGAACGCAAACCACACATCAGCCGGCCAATCACCACCATAAAAAGTGGTTCGCCCACCGATCATCGGGAGCTCCAAGGCCTCGCCGTCAGGCCCAACGTTGTACATGGTGACTGTCGTCGTGACCTGGGGGATGAACGCAGCAAAGCCTGCCGATTTGAAATCTTCAGAGGTCCCGGTCTTACCTGCAACCTTATGACCTCCAAGCAAAGTGCCGGTAGAACCACGGTTCATGTTGGCCGGAACCGACTCCAGAGCCGGAAGCATGGCAGAAATGGTAGTCGCGGAGAAGACTGATTCCCGAGGAGCAACCGCCTGATAAACCTGGTTGCCTCTTGAGTCCAGGATTTCCCGAACAATATGGGGCGTGATGCGCTCGCCACCATTTGCCAGCGTGGAGTATGCGTGCGTGATATCGATGTTGTGCGGGGAAGCAAAACCCAGGACATTGAGCAGCGTGGGCTCCAGGCCGGGTGTGTCCTCGGGAATCCCCGCGTCAATCAGAGTATCCATGGTGTTTTGGGCACCGACCACCTCATTGATCTCCACAAACGCGGTGTTGATCGAGTACTTCACCGCTTCATTCGCCGTGACACTCCCGTAAGAAACACCCGCATTGTTGTTGACCGTCAACCCCTGGGTCTCCAGAGGTGTGTTGCCATTGAAGCGGTCTGTCATGGAGCCGCCCTCTTCTAAGAAGGGGATCAACGCAAAGGGCTTAAAGGTGGAGCCAGCCATAGCAATGTCTTGCGTGGCGGCATTGATTTGGATTTCCTGGTAGTCCGCTCCGCCATACTCCGCGACAATCTCTCCGGTTTCGTTGTCTACCGTGGAAAGCGCGACACGAACAGAATCAGGAGTGTCCTCCGGCATGGTCATCGTGACGGCCTCCAAAGCATCTTGTTGAGCCTGAAAGTCGATAGTCGAAATGATTGATAAGCCGCCCTCGTCCAAATCCTGTGCAGTGAAAGTCCCCTGCTCAGTCAATTCATCGCGAACCTGCTGCAGCAAATAGCCCTTCCATCCGGTCATCGAGTTCTCGGCCTGCGCCGGGGGAATGGTCTCAGGGAATACCTGCGCATCTGCCTCGGACTGGGAGATCCAGCCATCTTCAACCATCAGGTTTAGAACACGAGCCCAACGTTCCTGAGCCATCTCTGGATTCACAGCGGGATCCCAGTTGCTAGGAGAAGGAATGATGCCGGCGATCATCGCCGCTTCGGACAGAGTCAAATCTTCGGCAGGTATCCCAAAGTAGGCCTGAGAAGCTGCTTCAATACCGTATGAGCCGCGCCCAAAATAGATGGTGTTGAGATAGTTAGAAAGGACGGTCTCCTTCGATTGTTCACGGTTAATCTTTAGGGCAGTGAACGCCTCTTTAAGTTTGTCTTTGTATCCGTAAGTTTCCCTACCGAAATAGTTCTCCACGTACTGTTGGGTCAGAGTTGAAGCGCCCTGGAGGTCTCCGCCCCTGACGTTGTTCAGGAAAGCGCGAGCGATGCCCTTTAGGTCTACGCCCGCATTGGTATAGAACGTCCGATCTTCAGAGGCCACCACTGCCTCGGGCACATAGGAGGGCAAAGTATCAATATCAATGATGGTTCGGTTGACCTCCGCGAATTTTCCCATCTCCGTTTCACCGTCGGAGAAGTAAACCGTAGTGGTCTGCGCCAAAGCGAACTCAGTGGGCTCAGGAATGGTGGTGCGGTTGTAGATCCAAATGAAGGCACCTGCACCAAGGATTATTAGGCCCAGGAAAGTAAAGAGTATGCCCAGCCCAATGCGCTTGCCCCAGTTCTTCTTCTTTGGGCCGTCAGCAGATCCTTCCATACCGTCCGAGCCACCCGCGTCAGCACCACTTTCTTGACCCTGTTGTTTGTGGGTACCCCCTCCGTGCAGGCGCTCTGACCGGCTCATCGCCGGCGGCGGTGGTGGACTCTGCGTGTAGGGGCTTCCCGACCCCGGGCTACCCACGTCACTCAGACCACCTGTAGGTCGCCAGGTTCCGTTAGAACTGTCGGTCACGTTTTCTCCCGAGTTTCATGGCCCCAGACTCGCTGCAAGGGCCTCATTTTCCACAACAGTAGTGGTCGAAGCGGATGCTAATGGCTTCTTGCCCACCATTCCATCAAACGTTTGGTTACTTCTTCTTTGCCCAGAGGGCCCTCTTCCAGGCGGAGGTCAAGGAGGAAGCGGTAAGCCTCCCCCACCTCTCGCGACGGTTTGAGATCAAGGATTTCCATGATCTCGTCGCCGCTGAGTTCAGGACGAACCGCGTCTAATTCCTCTTTGGCGCGTAGATCAGCTATGCGGGCCTCAAGGTCGTCGTAAGCAGAGGAAAGCCAGTCCGCCTTCCGCCGATTGCGGGTGGTTGAGTCCGCGCGGGTCGAACGATGCAAACGCTCCAACTGATCGCCCGCGTCTGCCACATACCGCCGCACCGCAGCATCGGTCCAAGCCTGGTCCCCATAACCGTGAAACCGCAGGTGCTTGGCGACCAGGTCCGAAACGGCACTGGTGGTCGCCTTGTCAAACTTAAGCGCCTGCATGCGTTTACGCGTCATCTTGGCTCCGACCACGTCATGGTGCCGGAAGGTGACTTGGTTTCCCACATAGCGCCTGGTTGCCGGCTTCCCCACATCGTGCATGAGAGCCGCAAGACGAAGGATCAGGTCGGGGCCTGGCACAGGCCCATCTGGGCCCGTTTCAAGATCAATAGCCTGTTCCAGAACCGTCAAAGTGTGCTGGTAAACATCCTTGTGGCGCCCGTGCTCATCGACGGTCTCGGCCAGTCCTGACAATTCCGGTAGCACAATGTCGGCAACACCCGTGTATACCAGCAACTCCAAACCTCTGCGCGGATACTTAGCCAGCATGAGTTTCTCAAACTCTGCGCGAATGCGTTCAGCGGACACTATCTCCAGGCGATCGCGCTCTTCTTCCATCGCGCTCATGACGTCGGGAGCAACATCCACCCCCAGCTGGGCTGCGAACCGCGCTGCTCGCATTATTCGCAGAGGGTCATCCCTGAACGACTGTTCGGCCGAAACGGGAGTGCGCAGAATTCCCTGCGCCAGGTCTTCCAAACCCTTGAAAGGATCGACCATTACCAGCTGCGGCAGCCGCATAGCGACCGCATTGATTGTGAAGTCGCGCCGGGAGAGGTCACCGTCTAACGAGTCGCCGTAAGCAACAACGGGTTTGCGGGAGTTCTCCTTGTATTCCTCTACCCGGTAGGTGGTCACCTCCACCTCAAGCCCACGCCGTCTTGCAGCGATAGTCCCGAAGTCGCGCCCCACGGCCCAGATCTTGCCTCCCCACTGCCCCAGGAGTTCCTCGGTCTTCTCTGGACGCGCGGAGGTGGTCAGATCAAAGTCATGCGGGGCAATCCCTAGGAAAGCATCACGGACAGGCCCGCCGACCAACGCAAGCTCTTCGCCAGCTTGGGCGAATATCTCCGCCAGTTCATTGATTTCCGAGGGCAAGTGCGCAAAGGCGTGTCGTGCGTTTGCAAGCAAGGCGGGAATGTCGCCGCTTCCAACCAGCTCGGTGCCCTCCAAGTGCGCAGAGTCCCTCAGCCGCGACGCGTCAGTCATGTCTTTGCCCTCTGTCCTTTCCTTCGCCAACAACCTCACCTAACAGGTTAATGGCGAACTAGTCCCCAAGGTGCACCTATGCTGGGTGCATGTACACCCCAGGTCGCTTTGCGGGCGCCATCAGGCCACGGCCCAGTCGCCCAAGTGTGCCCGCTACTGCCCGGGGAAGTCGATTCCAGAACCATCTGCCCACCGTTAGGGAGACATCTGCAGGTGGGGTTTGCATTCGCGTAAAGCAGGGTGTTCCTTACGTCGCGGTCATAATCCGCCGAAATCGAGCAGGGAACCACGAGTGGTGTCTACCCAAAGGACACCTTGAGGCCAACGAGTCCCCCGCGCAAGCAGCGGTGCGGGAAGTCTCAGAAGAAACAGGTGTTGAAAGCACCGTCATCTGCCCAATCAGCACCGTCAACTACTGGTTCTCGGGAGGCTCGGTGCGTATCCGCAAGCGCGTACACCACTTCCTAATGGAGTACCAGGGAGGCGAAATCACAGCGCTGAATGATCCGGATCAGGAAGCTGAAGATGCCGTCTGGGTGCGACTACATGAGGCTCCCCAAATTCTGTCCTATGCCAATGAACAACGGATAGCACGCGTCGCCCTGGCGCTGTTATACCCGGATAGTCCCCAAACCACCAAGGAGCGCGGCAACAGCGGAAGCACCGGGGACCAGGGCCCCACAGGAGGTAAAGGCTCGAGAGCGCGATGATCCGACCACACACAAAGTTGGCTGCCGTCAAGGCTCGGTTAGGCCTGAGTGCGACCATCGTAATCGTGTCTCTCGCTCTGCTTTTGGGGGCATTCTTGGCACCAGTCCCACAGGCGCAAGCAACCGACAAATCCGCTCTGGGATCCACTCCTACCATCAGCATCGTCGGCGTAGAGCCTGCCGTCTTGACGGACGAAAAAGAAATAACTGTTCGCGTAAACCTCAGTGATCTTGATTCTTCATTTCCTGCTCGGGTTCTCCTCTTCATGCAAGCGGACCCGCTCAAGTCCGTCGCCCAGGTTGAAGAATATGTAGCTGGCGAAGGTGCGAGCGGGTGGGCGGCCAGCGAATTGGTTCTGAATGAACAACAACGAGCCCAAGCACAGAGCCGGTCCGGAACCATCCTGGAACTGAAAGTACCGGTGGAAGATCTTCCTCTGTGGAATCCATTGGCTTGGGGCTCCTATGGATTCGAGGTCCGTCTGGTGAACGCGGGGGAGGCAAGCCCTGCTGAGGTCCCTCGGGATCATTCCCTCCTGATCTGGTATCCCCCAGATTCGGACGGCGACCTGGCAGTGAATTTGCTCTTGCCCTCGTCCATGTCCGCCGAAGCAGTAGGGGCGGCAAAAGACGAGAAGAACACCGGATTAACTCTTGCACTGACTCCTGAAGAGGCCACTGCCCTGGCAGAGAGCGGAGAGGGAAAGCAAAAGGTCGAAGCAGTCCTACTTCCAGTTCAAAATGCGGATCTGTCCATGTTGGCTTCCGTGGAGCAAGATGACCTCTATCAGTTGGCGGTAGACAGTCAGCGCGAAGCTTTGCCCTCGGACGTCGAAAAACACTTCACTGTTGTAGAAGACGTAGTTGTTGGATCACTGGGGTGGATGAGCTCTCGCTTCCTGACCCTGGCCCAAGGAAACACGATCCTGGGGCCGACTGCGACGCTCCAAAGCGCAGGAAGCGGACTGGTTCAGGTGATGGAGCCCATCGACACGCGGCCCGCGAAGACGCGCGTTGTTACTGCCGGGGGCATCTCAGCAACAGTTATCGAGTCATGGCAGACAATGAGCCGATTCCTGTCGAGCACATCTACTTCTGTGTCAGAGTTCAATCTTCTTCAAGAGATTCGCGCCGTGTCAGTCCTGGCAGCAGCAGACTGGGCGGCCTCAAGTGCGGATGATGATGGTCCCGCATACCCCTTGCATCTGTGGGTGCGCGTTCCGTCGACGCTGGCCCCAAGTTTGCTTAAGTCACGCCTAGACGCCGTTTTAGACGTCCCGTGGGTGACGCCGACTAGCTTGCAGCAGATAATCGACTCCGATGATGTGTTTACCGTCCTGGACCCCGTAGAAGAGGCGACCGCCGTCGACATCGCTGCCATATCCGACCTAATGAAGCGTCTTGGCGACCTGGTAGAACGAGGGCTGGCCTTAGCCGCCGCATCCTCGGAAGATTTCGAGGTGTTCGCCGACGAGCTTCCTTCTCTGCTCTACCCCACCGCCGCCGATCTGACGCTGGATGAACGCACGCACCGGGTCAATGAGGTGCTTCCGCAACTTGAGGAAGCGTTCAACGTGATTGGAGTCGCTCCCACTCGCACAGTCAACGTGATGAACTCAAATGCAGATTTCCCCGTCACACTTTCTAATCGCAGTGCCCACCCCGTGGAGATTGAAGTTGGCTTAGAAACCGCCGATCCACGTCTGCAAGCGAAAGAATGGGCCCACGTCACCGTCCCCGCTTTTGGAACTACCATTGCCCAGGTTCCAGTGGTTGCCGTTGGCTCTGGCGATGTAAGCGTCCTGGTCGTGGCCAAGACTGCGGACGGAACCATCTTGGACGCTTCGCAAGAAGTGGACGTGAGAGTGAGGGCTGGGCTGGAGGACACCCTGTTGTGGACAATGGGGGGGATTGCGTTTGTTCTCTTTGTTCTTGGACTGATCAGAACACTCAGGAAGGGGCGCCGACGAGGCACTCGGGTGAAGGTAGGCAATGACTGAAGCGATAAGCGAACCAGATAATGCGGCCGAGGGCCCGAACAGTGAAGGCGCCGATAAATCTCAGGATGCGCCTTTGGAGCCTCGCCAACAGTCTCTTCTGCGTTCCTCCGTCCTCATGGCGTCCGGGACGTTGCTGTCGCGCATCTTGGGGTTTGTCCGTTCTGCAATGCTCATCGCCGCGATAGGTGCTTTTGCCGGAACTGCCGCATCTTTCCAAGTGGCCAATACTTTACCGAACATGGTCTACAACCTTCTGGCGGCCGGCATCCTCGATGCAATCTTGGTCCCTCAGATCGTGCGTGCGCTCCGTGAACGCGGTGATTCACCCTATGTCAACAAGCTGATTACCGCGGTGGGAACCCTCCTGTTCCTGCTGACACTGATCGCGATGGTTGCGACGCCATTGTTGGTCTCAATTCTGGCTCCTGCCCTCACTGGGGAGTCACGTTCCCTCACCATCACTTTCTCCCTGTGGTGCGTTCCCCAGATCTTCTTTTACGGGCTCTATAACCTATTTGGTCAGGTATTAAACGCGCGTGGCGTTTTTGGACCCTACATGTGGGCTCCGGTGCTGAACAACGTTATTGGTATTGCTTCTTTGGGCGTCTTCATTCTGATCTGGGGACCCGCTGGGGAGATATTGCCCGTCGAGGACTTCACCGGCACGCAAATCATAGTCTTGGCTGGCTTAGCGACGTTCGGGGTTATTGCCCAAGCCCTGGTTCTTTTGATTCCAATGCGTCGCGCGGGAGTCAAGCTCCGCCCTGACTTCAAGCTGAAAGGGACTAGCTTCGGTTCTGCGTCTTCAGTCGCTTTCTGGACCTTCATGACCCTCATGGTGAGCCAGATCGGGGTCATATCCACGACGAACTTAGCTACCCGCGCAGATGCTTTCACAGATGTGACCGGGCAAGTTGTCGCTGGGTTTAACGCCTACTCATATGCATTCATGATCTTCATGGTTCCGCAGTCGCTCATCACGGTGACTCTGGTGACAGCCATGTTCACACGCATTGCCAATGACGTCGCAGACGGGGACTTTGAAGGGGTCGCAAGAAGCTACCACCAAGGCCTGGAGCTGGTGGTGATGCTCTGTCTTGCATCCGCAAGTATTCTGATGGTCACGGCGACGCCATTCATGCAGTTGATCATGCCAAATCTTCAACCGGAATCAGCATCCCTATATGGGGCGGTCCTAGTAGCACTGATGCTCGGGGTACCCGCGACCGGGATAAACATGATGTCCCAACGGGTCTTTTTTGCGCTGGAAAATGCCAAACCGGTATTTCTCATGGGCATTATCCCGACCATCCTTCAGTTGATTGTCGCCTGGAGCATCTACTTTGTGGCCTCGGCAAACTGGTGGACTCCCGGCGCTGCTCTAAGTGAGACGGTATCGCGCCTAACCCAGGCGGTCATCGCTCTGTACTGGGTATCGCGGGTTGTGACCCAGATCAGCTTCACCAAGATGGTCCGAACATTTGCCAAGAGCTTTGTCGCATTCCTGGTCTCAGCTCTGGTCGGCTGGGGTGTAATGCACCTTCTAGGTCCCGGAAGCGATGCCTCGTCAGGTGTCGGGCGGTTTGCCGATTCGTTGTGGAAGATCGCGATAGTCGCCACCGTTATCCTGATCGTTTTCTTCGCTGTTTTGCGCGTACTTGATCCAAAGGGTTTCAACTCGGCCTTCTCGGCACTGATGGCTCGGGTCCGTCCGCGTTCCTCCGCGCCTAGCGAAGCCGTTCTGGGCGCCGGCCAGGAAATTCGCTCCGAGGAAGACGCCGTTAATGAGCTCGAAAACAAGGCACTGCTGGCCCAAGAGCTCCAGACCGAAGAACCTCCGGGACAGAGCGTGCCTGACCCAGTGAAACCGCCAATGCCCTCGCGCTCCGCCTCCATAAGAAAACCGCGCGCAGCCAGCACAAGTTGGTCGGATGCCCCACCAACTTGGGAAGAGATCTTTGAACCCGGAACAGTCGGGCACGCCACCACACGCAGCTACACCATGCCTGATTTGTCTGCCACAGGCCCACTTCCAACGTTCAACGCCGCGGCAGTCCACGAAAACGCTGACGAGGTCGGGCTAGCACAATGGATCAATGAGGTTCTAATGGACCCTGCCCAAGATGACTCCTTTGGGCAAGACTAAGGCAACACCAAAGAACAGCTCCTACACGAGCAAGGGTATTGTTGGTACATGTGTCAGAAGGGAGGGGCATCGTGACGGATGAGCAGAACGGCTTCGGGCAGTCGCCTGCGCCCAAATCCTCACATGCAGACCGCCGCACTACGCGCTTCGACCCCACCTGGCCGGCCCTAATCGCCGGATTCGTGTTGGTCCTAGTTGCGTTTATCCTGGGTGTACAAAACCTCTTTCCCGCAGGAGCCTTGGAAACACTTTTGGACACCGGCGACCATCCCGTGATCGCAAGCCAGAGCTCCCAGGACGACCAGAATTCGTCCGTGGAGAAAGAAGAGGATGCCAACGCCGATGATGAGGTGACACAGGCGCTTCCCGTTGCAACCAGCGTCGAGATCTTCTCCTGGAATGATGACGGTGGAGACCACTCAGAGTTGGCGGGTTACCTGTTGGACAACGATCCCTCGACAACCTGGCGCTCTCGTTACTTCTCCGTCAATGCCTTCGCGGAAGGCTCAGAGATCGCCCTCTTAGTTCGCCTGGCGCAACCAGCGCTTGTGAATCAGATCACATTGAATGTGACTGGTTCGGGCGGCCTGGTCGATGTCACAGATCCTCAGGACGACAACCCCCGCAACGGAGAAGTGCTGGCCAGTGCGACTTTGTCGCCTCAAACGATCATCACACTAAACCCCGCCGTGGAAATGGATTCCGTTGGATTGGTATTCAAGGAACTCCCCACGGATGACGAGGGGCGCTTTCGAGCGAAAATCACAGCTATCACAGTGGAGTAAAGACGCATGACTGATTCACCCGAAGACCTGGTAGTCGTTGGCTCAGGGCCCGCCGGCTATACGGCGGCCATCTACGCGGCACGCGCCGGTTTCAATCCCCTGGTCATCGCGGGAGCGATTGATGCTGGCGGAGCCCTCATGAACACGACCGAGGTGGAGAACTTCCCTGGGTTTCCCGAGGGCATCATGGGCCCCGATCTCATGGACAACATGAGGCAACAGGCAGAGAAATTCGGTGCACGCGTGGTTTTCGACGATGTCCTATCGGTCGATCTGAGCAGTGACGTAAAAACTCTGCGTTTGTATGACAAGGAAATTCAAGCCCGCTCAGTAATCATCGCGACGGGTTCGGCATATCGACACCTGAACGTTCCCGGGGAGGACAAGCTCAGCGGGCGCGGGGTTTCTTACTGCGCGACGTGCGATGGCTTCTTCTTCAGGGGCAAAGACCTGGTGGTAGTGGGTGGCGGTGACTCCGCCATGGAAGAGGCGCTGTTCCTGACTCGTTTTGCTTCGAAGGTGACGGTAGTTCACCGACGCGACCAGCTGCGTGCCTCACAGGTCATGGCTCAGCGTGCCCTGGATAACCCGAAGATTGAGTTTGCTTGGGACTCCACCGTCCAGGAGGTTCTGGGAGAAGAATCCGTCACCGGTGTCCTCCTCAAGAACCTCAAGACTGACGCGCTAACGGAACTTCCTGCGGCAGGCGTGTTCGTTGCGATCGGACATGATCCACGTTCCGCACTCTTCGCCGACCAGGTCAAATTGGATGACGCCGGGTACATCAAGGTAGATGAGCCTTCGACGAAGACGTCTTTGCCGGGCGTATTCGCATGCGGCGATGTTGTCGACCAGACGTACCGCCAGGCAATCACTGCCGCGGGAACCGGATGCAGGGCAGCTCTGGATTCGGGCCATTACCTAGAAGAAATGAAGCACAGCTAAAGAAACCGGTACAGGTGATCCACTTGTACCGGCCAACAGCGCAGGAGTAAGAGAAATGGAATCTGATCCGACAATAGAAGGCGACTCTGGACAGCAGTGGGAAGACCTACTCTCCGGAACTGCTCAAAACCTGAGAGAGTCAGAGATCAGAGCCCTGTTCTCTGTGGTGTCTCGCCCCGAGGTGGTGTCCCTGGCAGGAGGAATGCCCAATTTAGCTGACCTTCCGCTAAATGCAATCGGAGAGATGACCGACAAGCTCCTGGTCGAGGACGGCCAAAGAGCCCTCCAATACGGCGACGGTCACGGCTGGGACCCGCTGCGCGAAAAGATCGTCGAGGTGATGGCCAAGGAGTACATCGTCGCAGATCCGGGTTTGGTCCAGATCACGACTGGCTCCCAACAGGCTTTGGACCTGGTTTCGGCTATCTTTCTCAATCCCGGAGACGTGGTCCTCACAGAGTCGCCCTCTTACGTAGGTGCTCTGGGAGTTTTCCGTTCCCGCGTCGCCAACGTTGTTCAAGTAGAAATGGACGACGAGGGCCTAATCCCCGACGCGCTACGCGCTGCCATCAAAGAGACGCGGAAGTCTGGGCGGGAGATCAAGTTCCTATACACCGTCCCCAACTATCACAACCCCGCGGGGGTGAGCCTGTCCGAGGCGCGCCGACCACAAATCGTGGAGATCTGTCAGCAAGAGGGCGTGCTAATTGTCGAGGATAATCCCTATGGACTGCTGGGCTTTGACAAGGGTCCAAGTCCGGCACTCCAGAGCTATTGGCCCGAGGGCGTAGTCTACCTGGGCTCTTTCTCCAAGATCTTCGCTCCTGGTTACAGGATTGGCTGGGCTCTGGCACCCGAAGCTATCTACCAGAAGCTAGTCCTGGCACTTGAGGCCGCAATTCTGAGTCCCTCCATGATGGGTGAAATGTCCATCCACAAGTATCTGAGCGAATTCGATTGGTATTCACAGGTTCGGTCCTTTGCCAAGATGTATGAGGGACGTTGGCACGCGATGGATGCCGCACTCAAAGAATTCACCCCGCAACTTGAGTGGACTACTCCCCAGGGTGGCTTCTATACCTGGGTCACGCTCCCCGAAGGCATGGATTCTAAAGAAATGCTTCCCCGTGCGGTGGAAGACCTGGTTGCCTATGTTCCTGGGACAGCCTTCTACTACGACGGGCGCGGTCGTGACCACATGCGGCTGTCCTTCTGCTACCCCACGCCCGAACGCATCAGGGAAGGCGTGCGCCGCCTGGGAGTAACTCTCCAAAAAGAAGAGGAAAGGCTCTAGGCCTTACTCTCTACCTGAGTCTCAGGACCTTGAGTCTTGGGACCCTGCGGTTTGGGAACCCGGACCCTCGAACTTCAGATCTTAGAGCTACTCGCGCGGTGCGATGGCGGCCCTCAACTAAAAGGGGCTTCGGTAGTGACAAAATCACCACCGAAGCCCCTTTTTGAGTCTCATGCAGGACACAACATGGTTAGTGCCTATTGCAGGCCCAGGGCACCTGCGATCCGCTCCAAGTCATCCTGGTCAGCGTAATGAATAACCAGACGC
>ERZ1031159.48-NODE-48-length-25639-cov-8.392472_pt1 | contig 25639 bp, 23 predicted proteins | sample MGYA00516706_ERZ1031159 | MGnify/ENA primary metagenome ERZ1031159 (study PRJEB33719, sample SAMN04262508) | wastewater metagenome | biome: rural village; feature: composting latrine chamber; material: composting feces with ash | place: El Salvador | collected... | reverse complement strand
TGAGCAATGGCAGCGATAGCAATCCGTTCTTTCTCAGCGCGGTTTTCACTTGCTCGACGTTGATGGTTCGTCTCGAAAAGACCAGATTCGACAGCCCTCAACGCACCGTACGAACGTGCGATTCTCCCACTGGATTCCAGAGCACGCAGGTCGCGGCGGATCGTCTCTGGCGAAACACCGAACGTGACGTGGAGATCCGCTACCGCCAACGTCCCTGCTTGGCGTGCCGCCTCCACAATTTCTTCGCGTCTTTGCGCTCCCTGCCTTTGATTTTGCGCGAGGCCGGAGCTGCTTTCTGCACTCATTGTGTCCTCCACTTTGAGGTCTTGGGCAACCGTAGTAGAGCCTAAAGCCCTCGAAAAACGAGTCTGACACATTAGCGCGCGTAACGGCTCCGACCTGGCGAAGATAATGACCCGAAATCCGATTCCTTTCCTTACGATTGCACGAGCGTTGCGAACGTTCGATTGAGGGCAACCCTCAGCGGTTTAGGAGGGCTTCTGCCTACACTTATCTTGCGTTTGCGAAAACCCTGAGTCTCGTGCGATGAGGCACTTCCTCGGCACACGAACTCCCCAGAGAGAAGAGACAAAATGGCCACTGTCGCACAGGAGGCAAGTGACCCGCGCACCAGCGCCACCAGACTGCAACAGATCTGTATTTCGCATCCGGAACTTCAAGGCACCGTCGCGAAAAATCCCAGCACTTACCCCGCGTTGCTTGAGTGGCTGAGTAACCACGGCACCCCGGAGGCGAAGGCCGCTGTGCTTCAACGCAGATCAGGGGTTATACCTCCCATAGCCGTCCCAACTGCCGCCGAGGCAACCACTCAAGTGACCCAGGTGCTTCCCGCTCCCACTGCTCCTCGTGTGGCTCCGGGCGCCCCTGGCTCCTCCATGGGTACTCCTCCTCGCCCGCGAAACGCGACCGCTCCAGCAAGGCGAAGTACCCGTCAGGGACCCCCTGCCACAGCGGCGACCAGCCAGCTGCCTACGCACCCATCGCCCCCTCCGCGCGCCCCACAAACACCACAGCCGAATGCCACCGCGGCTACCAAGAAGTCCCCCGCCGTCTGGCTGATCCCAGTCGTGGCGCTTTTGGTGATAGCAGGCGTGGCCACTGCGGTCTGGTTCTTCTTCCTCCGGACGACGCCAGAGCCCTCTAGCACCGTGATCATCACTGACAGTTCAACGGAGAAGGGCGAACCCCAGGATGAGGAGGAAATCGTCCTAGAAGAGGCCTCTCCTGTTGAAGAAACTGAAGAAGAGGACCTTGAAACCGACAAGGATGAGACTTTAGAGGTGGCCACCTTCCCCGCACCAGCCAATGCCGTGACAGCCCCCTGGTTCGTTTCCGAAACGGGAAACATTGCATGTGAAATGACATCAGGGGAAGTTCACTGCACCATCTACAGACACGACTACAACCCCGGCTCGGGAGGCTGTTCTACCGGACCCGTAACTCTTGTCTTAGGGGACGAACCTGCGCACTGGGACTGTAGCGTCCCCGCAGTGTCAAACACCTCCGCACCGGTGTTGGAGTATTCGACCTCGTCAACCATTGATGACTTCTCTTGCCTGTCGACGGCTCAGGGGATGAGTTGTTGGAACCATTTCACTGGTGACGCCTTTGCACTGGCTTCCGGCGGATGGGTGACCGTCGAAGACAACGGCGTGGTCATGCCCTCGCAGATGTATTGGATCGACTAAAACGAATAGGCCGCGAAACCGAAATCGGCTCGCAGAATGGAGAATCAGTGAGTGATCCAGCCCCCGGGTGGTACCCGGAGAATGAAACGACTTTGCGTTACTGGGACGGCACACAGTGGACATAACACACGCATCCCGTAGCGGGGCAGCAGAGCGAAACTCAAGACGTCGCGGTCGTTGACGACGTACAGGTAGCCACAGTTGACGTTGCTTCAGGCCAGGCAAGTGTTGCGGAGGAAGCAGACGTCACTGCCGTCACCGTGGACCCAGCAGCGCAGGCTCCATCGCAGGCTGGCTCTTACCCCGATAATGGTCAGACCTATGCGCAACAGCAGGCTTACCCGAGCAACGGGCAGCCATACCCCGACAACGGGCAGCAATACGCAGCAGCTCCTGCCTACGCGCAGCCACAGGCTTACCCCAACAACGGACAGCCATATGTCCAGGCACCTGCCGTGGTGGTACCAGTTGTCACAAATGGAGTGATACTGCAAAACCAGAGGCCGGTTGCAAACCTGCAAACTGACCGATCCCTGGCAAAATTCATTCTGCTCGGTCTGGTCACGTTGGGCTTCTACGGCATCTGGATGATAGCCCGGTCCGCGGAAGACCTGGACACGATTGCCGGACGCTACGACGGTCAACGATCAATGAACTACTGGCTGCTGACCTTCTTGATCGGCCCCATCACATTGCAGATCGCCACCATATTTTGGTGGATAAAAGTGTCTGACCGAGTCGGTAATGAGCAGCAAAGGCGAGGCCTCCCGAAGACGCTAAGCAGCACGGATTACTGGCTGTGGGGAGTATTGGGCAGCCTCATCATCGTTGGCCCGTTCATTTTCCTTCACAAGTTCTTCGAAGCAATGAACCAGCTGTCCGCAAACTACAACGTCAACGGGTAACCAAGGGCCCCGACACTTCGTTGGCATTGAGCCAAATGGGGGCGGTCATCTCCGATTCAATCATCGGGGATGACCGCCCTTTTGCTGTCGTCATGGGGAACCGCAGCGCCCCTCCTGCACGCTACTTCGTATAGACGTCCAGCCACATGGGAGACTTGGTGCAACTGGCGCAGGTGTCATAGACCTTGCCCTGAGATCCAAACGGTGTATTGAAGATGGTTCCCCGCGCTACTCCTCGGGGCGCCGCTAGCACTATGTATCCGTTGGTATCAGCCACATACCCAGCGGTATTCACGTGGCGTCCGGGGATAGATAATCCGCCGCCGGGCAGAACGCTCTGGCTGTAGTAGGTGAACTTGTAACTATTCCAATTGATCACGCCGTGGAACTGGAGCTGCGCGAGCGTGTAGAGCAGAGGGCTGGCGCTAGTAGTCGAACTCGGGGTGGGAACGCACTTTGTGCCCTTTGCGGACGCCGTGCTGACGGCTGCCTCGCCGCCAAAGACCACTCGTTTGGCTGGGGCAATTGCAGAAACGGAAGTAGCCACCGCGGGAGGCATACAACTGGCCTTCGTTATGTAAAGCGGAGAGCCCATGCGGCCGGCCATTGCTGCACCCGACAGCGCGTCGGGGAAGTTGGTTCCGGTAGCGACAAAGGCCTCGCTCACCTTTCCCTTCGCGAAGTACGCGGTATTGACTGCCGCAGCCGTCGCATAGCGGTCTGAGCCGCCCTTGCGTGTCACGGAGAACTGGCCTCCAAGTTGTTTGGCAATTCCAGATGACACCGCTGCGGTGCCCCCAGCAATAAGGACGTCCTTGACACCCAGGCCACTCAAAACGCCGGTCACAGAGGCTGGGGCCCGCTGGGCTTCGCCGTTTACCAGCACAACAGGACCTGATTTTGCGCCTGCCACCCCACTGGCGGTGAGAGCGTCGGCAAAATGGCTGCCGGTCGCGACAACGGCAAACTTGGTGTTACTGAAGAACTGTTGGGCAATGCTCAAAGAGGTCGCGTACCGATCGCTTCCCCCGATTCGCTGGGGAATCTTCCCGGTAGCCTGTTGCAGCTGGTCCATCACGTAGTCGCTCACGGCCCCGGTTCCGCCCACCACAAATACATTGGCTGGCTTCAAAGAGGTGATCTGAGCCAAGGTTGCGGCATCCATCCCACTTGGCGAGGTGAGTAGCAACGGTGCTCCCATCGTCGCCGCCGCGGCTCCCGCAGAAAGTGCGTCCGGAAAATCGTTTCCTGTCGCCACAAAAACTGCAGGTACGGGTGCGTTGAACCTTGCAGCTACCTGGCGTGACGTTGCGTAGCGGTTACTGCCTCCCAGACGGGTCAGCGCCGAAGTGAACGGCTTAATGGTTCCCAGTCCGGTAACTGCGCTTTGGACGACGACCTCAGACTCGGAGGAACTCTCGGTTCCCCCCACACCCGATTCCTCTTGCAGGCCGTCCCCGGAACCCTCCTCGAGATCCTGGGCAGGGCCTTCTTCCAGGTCGGAACCGGATTGCGGAACTTCAACTGCCGTAACGGCAACCTCTACGTTCTCTACCTCATCAGTCGCCTGCGTCTCTGCACCAAGTGCCACTTGAGGTAGAGACGTGCCTAGAAAAGCTAAAGAAACGGTTGCGGCGATGGTACGGACTGCTGGCAACGAGCGAAACCTTGGCAAGTTAAATCCTCCCGGTCGGACTGTCCAGATGTATTAACAATCTGCCCGGGGGCCACGTTAGTAAGAAGTTGAGCGCCGCGCCGCAATCTTGCCCTTTATCACTCACTTACACGGCGTGTTGCGGCGTGTCGCATTCGGTTTGCCGAGGGCAAGTTCAATCCCACCTTGCGTCAATCACCTGGGCCACATTGGCCGTTCCAACGGGCGATAAGTCAGCTAGCTGGTCACCAATTCCAATATCTGCCAGCACCAGGTTCCCCACCAAGGCGTTGGCCGAGGGCATTGTTGTCCCTTGCTTCACGCCACCGAAAGTGACGGTCACGTCTGCTGGCAACACCACCGCATCCGTTGTGCCGGTGTCTGGATGCATCCCGCTTGGAATGTCGACGGCAATCACCTTGGGCGCTTGGGGCCCGGACCGAGACGGCGACTCAACTGGCCCAACCAACCCCATTGCCTCTAGCAGCGCACTCACAACAGCACGCGCCGTACCGCGTAGGGCAGGGTTGTCAGAGGTTCCCGTTCCTAAAATGCCATCAATAATGCCGTCAACGCGGGAAGCGGGTTGGCCCTCGTCGATGAAATACGATTCCAAATCAGTGGGCTGAATGAAGGTGACACCCGCATTCTTTGCTGCCTGTGCACCCTGTTCGTGCATGCGATTGGCGACGGGGAGTGCGGTGACGGCATACCCATAGTTCGCCAGATGCGCAGCGGCATAAAGGGCGTCCCCACCGTTGTTACCGGGCCCCACTAACACCAGGAATCGAGCCGGATCAGACCCAGTATTGGGCACAGTGTCTGCGGCAACCTGCGCCAAGGTCCGGGCGGCGCGGCTCATCAGTGGAGTGCCTTGGGCCAAGTAGGGGAGTTCGGCTTGTCGAATCTGCTCCGCCAAGTAGGTGGGGACCGAGGCCGGGTCGAGGACACCAGGATCGGGCACGCTTTGGCCCAGCGTCTGCAAGACCAGCACCTTCAGGTCAGCTGCGGTGAGGTCCGGCCAGCCGTGAATGGCTTCCATCCACTGCGCCGGCAACGAACCTGTGCCGTGAACTGCCCCCGCCAAAGATCCGGCGATCGCCGCGACCGTGTCGGTGTCTCCGCCACCACGAATGGCTGCCTCCAGGGCCTCCTTGAGTGACATCGCATGGGCGACCGCGGCCAACGCCCCTTGAAATGCGGCAACCACCCAACCGTTGTTGTGATGGAACTGCGTGGGAGTAGCGTCTGGAGCGGTCGCTTGTGCCACCAGTTTGGCCCAGCGCTCTTGGCTCTCTTTAGGTAGCCATTGAACCTGACCCGCAACGTCCAACTCCCCGGTGAGAACACCGTGACGGATCGCCAAAGACCACAGCGCACACGCATCCACATTGTCTTGTTCCCAATGAGTCAACCTGGCAACGCGTTCGGCGGCTGAAACCAGGGAAGACTCGGTGTCGGGCCCCAAGTATCCCAGCGCGACAGGTCCGGTACGCATCAAAGACCCATTGCCCGCACTCTGTCCAGCGTGGCCGTGGACGGCAAGGGCCGCGGCGCGTGCACTGGCTTCCGTCGCCGGCATCTCCGTATAGGAGAAAACCGTTCGAGTCTGACTTCCCACATCCTTCGCGGTTCCAGCCCACTCCATCCAGGCTTCCATGATCCACGCCAATTGCTCGGGATCCTCTAAAGATCCGCCCGCCGCTAGCACCTGCAAAATGGGGACGGCCATGGAGGTGTCATCAGTCCATTCGTAGGGCTCATGCCCAAAGACGCCACGGGAAAACCGGAGTGGGACACCTGCGGGAATCGGACCGCCGAATTCGTACTGCGAACCCAACGCGTCTCCCACCGCGGAACCCACAACCGCGCCAATCGCACGATCGATCTGAATCTGATCCATGAGCCATACCTTCCTGTTCTCAACCACAGCCGATATGCCGACCTATTCCACAATGACGGCCACTCCCAAAAAGGAAGCGGCCGCCACGTGAGAGGGCATGTCTACCCTCGGTTATGCCCTAGTTGGCACCCGTTGGTGTCACCGCACCGCTGGGTTCGGGAACATTGCCTTCCTTGGGGATGAGGCCGTACTGGGCCAGCAACATTCCCGCTTCGTTGCCCTCGACAAACTTCGCGATCAGCTTGGGAAGGCGAAGCATCTTTCCGTCGCGCAGGTACCGCGTTGCCTTCATAAGTTCACGGACGTCGTAAATAGAACCGAACACTTCCGGAACGCCGCGGTCCACATTCGCCAGCTGGTACACAGCCTCCATGGCAGTGCGGACCGAGTATTCAGTCGTGAAGATCGTGTCGCGAGTCGACTCTGCGAACTGCCCAATGAAGGCAAAGTTCGTGACGTGTTCGGGGACCACGTGAGGCCGGTCAGTCCCATTTCGCGGCATGAAGAACGCGGTGATGAAAGGCATCATGCAGGGACGGGTGATGACATTTTCTTCGCGTGCCAGTTCCTCAATCTCCTCCTCCGGAACCCCAATGTGCCACAGCCATTCCTTTGTGATTTCCTCACCGGTGCATTCACGTAGAGGTTTCTTCACATAGTTACCCTCGGGGTCGCCGAACAGTCCGTAGAACCAGACCACTGTCTGATCGTCGGGCTGCTCCTTGAACTGTCCCTGACGGTTGATGGTCCAGGACAGCAGCCAGTTGGATTCCTTGGCAGTGACAATGCCGCCAGTCACGGTGTGACCCGTATTGGTTTCGCGCTTGGTGATCTTCTCGATGTACTTGCGGATGCGATCGTCCTTGACCGTGATGGTCGCTGACTCCCAGTACGTTTCCTCGGGCGTGGTGCAGAAGTTATCCGGGTCGCCAAAGCTCGGGTCTTGCTTGGCGATACGACGCCATAGGGCCCAGCTGCCGCCCTCGTGAATCTCGGGATCAAAGACTGGCGGCGTGTGATGGTCACCCCAGGTGGAATTCTCCACCAGCGATCCATTAGTGAAGAACACCAGATCATTAGCGGTCAGATCAATGGTTTCTTCCTTGCCACCGCGAATCCACGTGAGTTTCTCCGCCTGCTTGTGATCCTTGGCGATATCGAAATGAACGTCGATCACCTTGGTGTCGTTTTGGAAGGTCACGCCATTTTCGACAAGCCACTTCTTCAGGGGAAGAACCAGGGACTCGTACTGGTTGTAGCGGGTGAACTTCAGTGCAGAGAAATCAGCCAATCCCGCAATGTCATGGATGAAACGCTGAACGTAAAGTTTCAGCTCCAACGCTGAGTGCCACTCTTCGAAAGCAAACATTGTGCGCCAGTACAGCCAGAAATTAGAAGCGAAGAACTTCTTCGACATGACTTCGTTGATTCGCTTGTCGTAGAGGTCCTCTGGCAATGCCATTACCAGATTCATAACCTCTTTCTGAGCACGCCTGGTCAAAGTGAACTCCTGGACAATCCCTCCTGGGACGCCTTGACCAGTGGTGGTGCGGTTGTAAGAGAAGTTCGGGTCTTCTTTGTTGAGCCAATAGAACTCGTCCAAAACTGATCCATCAACTTCAAGCGAAGGAACAGAGCGGTACAGGTCCCAGAGGCATTCGAAGTGAGATTCCATTTCGCGGCCACCGCGCAGAAGCCAACCTGTGACCTCATTTCCTGCGCCGTCAAGCGCACCACCGTCAACATTGGAAGCTTCAAGAATGGTGATGTTCTTGCCAGGCATTTGTGCGTCGCGAATCAGGAACGCAGCCGCAGCCATACCCGCAAGGCCACCGCCAATCATCCAGGCTTTCTTGTCATCAATGCCGGCCGGCTTTTTGGGTCGAGAAAACGCTTCATAGTTACCGTTGGAATAATACATAAACGCTCTCCTTTAAATGCTTCCAGATGCTTCGTCTTTAGGTGTTCAAACAATGTCGCTTACTTGATTGGTTGCACGCGGGCGAACGCTTCGGCAGTCCAGTAGGGCCATCGCCCCTTTACGACAGTTCTGCGAGGCGAACACCTATGTACCCTACTGACGCTACCATCCCAGGGGCGCCTGGAAACAGAGCCGATTCTTCAAATGTGAACGAAAATCAGCCAGAGGGCTAAGCATCCGTGACCTTAGCACTCGGCTTCGCTCCCTTTAGTGCCGCTGATACCTGCGCCCACTTAGCCAAGAACAAGGGCTCATCAAGTCGTTTTCGGCGCATCCAAACCGTGACTTCGAAGTTGCTCTTTGACTGATTACAGGACCCGCACGCGGGAACCACGTTGGACAATGTGTAGCGCCCACCTCGCGAAATAGCGAGCACACAGTCCTTCTGGAACGGCCCCGATTCTTTTCCACAGTAGGCGCAGCACCCCCAAGCCCGGAGAATCTGGTCCCATTGGTCTTTTGTGAGGTCACTGCCCGATGCCTTCACGCGGCGCTGCCGGCGCCGTGAAGCATAGAACTGTCGGCGTGTGACCATAAAAGCCAATCTAGCTGGTGACGGGCGTGCCGCATCCTCACACCGTTTTCACAGACTCAGATAACCCCCAACCAAAACCCGGTTGGAATAGTTACGCCCATAAGGTTCCCACCGAACTCAATTGGAGAAACATGAACACTGTGAAGAGAGGGAAGGCCTGGTCCCTGTTGGGCGCTTTCGCCACGGTGGCGTTGGCCCTATCGGGGTGCGGCAAGGCTTCGACAGACGAGCCTTCCACTGACGCCACGCAGTCGTCCCAAACCGTCACTACCCCTAGCTCTGACACTTACTTCACCACCGACGAAGTCCACAGCATTGACATAGATCTGGACCAAGCAGACTACGAAGCGATGCTCACCACCTATGCGGAGACAGGTGACAAGGAGTGGGTTACGGTCACCGCAACCATTGACGGCAACACCTTTGAGGACGTGGGTCTGCGTTTGAAAGGCAACAGCTCTTTGCGCACCGCATTGGCTACTTCACGCGGAATCGAGTTATCTGAAGAAGACTTGGAGAACGAGGGCTCTGACTCCGGCGACTCATCCTCCGATGCCGCAGCGCCTGAAACCATCCCGTGGCTCATCCGCCTCAACAAGTATGTCGATGGGCAGAACTACCTGGGACGCTACGACTTTGTGGTCCGAGGCAACGACACAGAATCCTCTCTAAACGAAGCTGTCGCCATGGCCATGCTTGAGGAGGCCGGTCTTGCCACTCACCGCGTCGCTTTCACCGCTTTCTCTGTAAATGGTTCCGAGGCCAAGTTGCGCCTGGTCTCCGAAGTGCCCGATGACGAACTGTGGAACGAGGACTGGTTCGGCACCGAAGGCGCCACCTGGAAAGCCGACTCTGACGGGGATTGGGATTACCACGGTGAGGACGGCGCGGAGTACGAGGCCATCTGGAAACAGCGCACCGGCGAAGATGACATGACCCCGATTGTGGAGTTCATGGATTTCATCAACAACTCATCTGATGAAACCTTTGAAGACTCCCTGGGCGAATACCTTGACCTTGACCAGTTCGCCAAGTACCTGGCCGTCGAGGACATGATCAACAACTGGGACACGATCTCCGGGATGGGCAACAACGGTTACCTCCACTATGACCCCAGCACCGGGATGATGACGCTGATCGCCTGGGACCACGATCGCGCATTTGAGTCACATGGTGCCGGCATGGGCGGCATGCCTGGCGACGGCGGCGGTGGCGTCGGCGGGGGACCCGGCGGCGCTCCCGGTACGAATGCTCCAGGGGACAACGCTCCCGATGGGAACGCTGCCGGCGCTCGCGGATCTAACATCCTAGAAACCCGATTCCGCGCGTCTGACACCTTCATGGAGATGTACAACAAGGCCTACGCCGAGCTCACTGTCTCCCTCATCGACAGTGGTTTCGCCCAGGACGTGTTGGACCAGTACACGGAACTGCTGATCACGCAGGCTAGTGACCTGGTCAGCCCCGACACTGTCGAATCGGACGCGAAGGTCATCAGCAACCAGCTGACCAGTGACAAGGAGGAGGCCAAGACGGCCTAGGCCGCTTGGACGCACTCGACCAACAAGTAAGACCACCTGCCCCGTCGCAACGCCGGACCCTCTTCCACTCGGCGTCGTAGCGGGGCAGTCTCACTTAATTCGCCATCACGGGGACGGCCCCACACCAGCTTGAGTCACACAGCAGCCACGCCGTGGCGGATTGAACTGGCTCCAAATGGATTGACAGTGTGCGAACAACACTTTGCAGGAGCATCCCCGCGGAAGCAAACCCTCCACCCCCAGCGTCGCATGCACGTGGGAAACTCCTTAGTCCCCATCGGGACCTGTGAACCGTGAACCCTATTGCGCTAGCGGCAGAGTCACGATGAACGTGGTCCAACCAGCGCCGGACTCAACGCGAGCCTCGCCGCCATGGGCGCGAGCAACGGACTGGACTATTGACAGGCCCAAGCCTGTAGAGCCCTGAGCGGAAGCTCGGGCGCTGTCACCACGGATGAAGCGGTCGAAGACGCTCTGGCCCAACTCGGGCGGAATACCCGGACCGTTGTCGGCAACGGTGAGAACGGCAAAGCCCTCGTCGATGTACAACGCGGTGTTGACCCGCGTCCCCGAGGGCGTGTGTTTCTGCGCGTTGGATAAGAGGTTCTGCACCAGGTGATTCATTTGGGAGCGCGAAGCGCGAACCACGGCCGGCTCGTCAGGAATGGATGTATGCCATTCGTGGTCGGGGTTCGTGAGGGCGGCGTCTGTGGCGGCTTCAAGGACAATCTCACCCAGGTCGACCTCGCTACGCTGATGCCCCATGCCCTCCAGAACTTCCTGCGAAGCCGCGGCTTCTGAGGCGTCCAAACGAGCCAGGGAGAGCATCGTTTCGACCAGTTCGCTCATGCGACCCGACTGATTGAGAACGCGATCCAAGAGCATGGTCGCGTTGGGGCTCAGTGGCTCGGTGAGTCGAATCATGTCTGCATAGCCCTGAACGGCCGCCAGCGGCGTGCGGAGCTCATGGGATGCATCTGCAACAAACTTGCGGAGCTGGTTTTCACTCTTGGCACGTGCCTCCAAGGCATCTCCCACTGAGTCAATCAACTCGTTGAGAGCCAATGCCACGTCGCCGACTTCGTCCTCCCGACCCGAGAGCTCATCGGGAAGCCGATCTTCCGAAAGATCCAGCGTCCCACTGCTCAGAGGGGCGGCGGATACATCTCTGGCGGCCACCGCAACCTGTTCCAGGGGACGCAGAGAGCGACGAATCCACCACCACACCCCAGCACCTACCAAAACCAGAGCTATCGCAGACCCCGCCACAAGCACCCACAGCAACTGACGGTTTGTGGCGTCATAGGCATCCGCAGGAAGGCCCAAAACCAATACCTGTTCCGCACCATAAAATCCTGGCGGCCCCTTCACTGGCTGCGCAACTAGGGCATAGTCTTCCCCCGCCAATTTCATGCGAACCACTCGCCCCGCTTCCGGGTTCTGGGCCTGCAAACGCATGTCCTCTATATCGGCGTCGGTCAGGCTCTGGTTTTCCTCGAACCCAACCGTCCCCGCAACCACCGTGGAACCGTCAGCCGAAACCACGGCCAAAACCGTTCCGGCAGGTAGCCCCGGAGCCGTCAACGGATCGGGGCGCAACAACGCAACCTCCGAATCATCCGAGGCTGGACCCGCCACGGCCGCAGCAGCCCTCTGCCACGCCTGACGAACGCTTTCATCCAACTGCTGATCGACCGTCCGACTGGCCAGCACATATGTGGTGGCAACCAGCGCAGCAAGTACCAGAAAAACCAAACCCACGGCGCCAACAGCGATTCGCAAGGCGATTGACCTGCGAGGGCTTGCCTTTGCGAACCACACCAGTGAACCCGCAGGCTGTTCATGCGGGACGGAGGACATAGCCCACGCTTCTAACGGTGTGGATCATGGGATCGCGCCCAGCGTCAATCTTCTTCCGCAGGTAGGAAATATAGAGTTCAACAATGTTGGATTGGCCCTGAAAATCGTAGTTCCACACTCGATCCAGAATCTGGGATCGGGACAGGACCGTCCCGGGGTTTTCCATCAGGTATTCAAGTAGCGCAAATTGTGTTGCCGTCAACTCAATGCGATCCCCGCCTCGCGTAACCTCGCGGGTACGCGCGTTTAGCGTCAGATCGCCTACGACCAGTTCGTCTTCCTCAATCTCTGTAACGCCCGCGCGCTCGACCAGGCGATGAAGTCGCAGGAGCACCTCTTCCATGGCGAAAGGTTTAGTGACGTAGTCATCCCCACCAGCGATCAACGCCTGAACCTTATCTTCCACGGTGTCCTTCGCAGTCAGAAAGAGGGCTGGAACATCTGGTTGCACATTTCGTATTTTCTCTAGGACCTGCAGTCCATCAAGACCTGGAAGCATCCAATCAAGTACCAAGACGTCGGGCTTAACCTGGCGTGCAACCTCCACTGCTTCCCATCCGTCGTGAGCGACGTGAGCGTCCCATCCACACAACGTCAAACCCATCACGACCAGGTCAGCCAGCATCGGTTCATCATCCACGACGAGGGCCCGCACCGGGGATCCATCCGGATGTCGCAAGTCAGGAAGGTTCTCCTTCAACTTCATAAGACCCGGCCCGACGGACGTCGTGGCACCCACGCCGGGGGAAGCGCCAGCGTCAGAAGGGACTGAGGCAGAAGGTTGCGGGGCAGATCGACTCATAGTCTTATTATCGCCAGGGTGCCCAGCGCGGATTGTCCAGTTCATGCCACGGGTCCTTCCGCGGGGTCTTTCATCGAATACCTCCCGTCATGGTTGCAATGGCTCTGGTCCAACGCTGCCGGGGAAGTTCAGGCGCGAACTGCGCCACGCCAACCATGTATTTGGACACCGACTGTGGGCGATGGTCATGGCGCCACAAGTAATGGTCTGCCGCACAAGCGTGTCCGGAAGTTTTCGTTTCAACAATCCAGGTGTCGGTGGCGGCCTGACCGCCCCTATCCAGCCGCTCAAAGCTAGGCAGATTCCACCGGAGATTTCGGTCAAAGGTGATCCGAACGCCCTGCCTTTCTTCGCAGAGGGCAGTGGTGCGGGTGTAGCGAGTCTGGAGGGCTGGAAACAGTTCGCCTCCCTCGTCTGCCAGCCGGGGAGTGACAATGGATTCAGCGACGAAATCGTGCCCCTCAGGTCCCAGGGTGTTGGCTCGATGCCAGGGGATTCTCTGTTTCACGGTGCCAACTGAGGACTTCGTCTTGACCTCAAGAAACATGAGGTTCGAATCCATGTACTCCCTGGTACGCACTTTGAAGCGCCGCCGCGCCTTTTGCACACCCATCCGGTAGCAGAGCCTTTGAGGTGTATCGAAATAGGTTGACGCATACCTTCCGTGTCGGCTCCCCTGATGCTCCATAACCCGGCAACGCTGAACCCGATCGCAAGTGCGGAGCCATTCCAATAAATCCACTGCTTCGGCGCCGGTAAGGAGATATTTGCGGTCTCGCCTAACCTGAAGAGAGCCCTCGCGGTTGATCTCCTCTAGGGAAATCGCCTCTAGTTCGGCGGCGACTTCGACAAATGCGGCGTCCTTTTCCACTGCAACCCTCATCGTGAATCAACGCTCAGGCGCCGTTCTGGCAACGTGGCCAGGCCGTTCTGGTCGGGAAGAATCCGGTAGGTCACATCTACAACCGTCTTGTCCTGCACCAAATCTGTGTGAGACACCGTGAAGTGCAAAACCTTTGCATTCAGCACGCCTTCAAGTTCATTGCGTAATAGAGCCTCGTCAGGGAAAGTGCGATCGAGAGTGAGACGTTGCCTGCGGGAACCTGGCATAAACCGCGGCGAATCCACAATCCCCAGGGCCGCAATCGGCAACGCCATTAAGATGAACGCAACCCACCACGTGCCAATCCCGAGCCCAGCAATGAGTCCCATGGCGAGGGCGGTAAAGTCCCAGCACCAACGCGGAGATCAGAACAAGGTCAGCGGCGAAATACAACCATTCGACAGTCATTCCCAGCGGTCCTCTCTGTTGAGCTGGGACCACTTTTTCAGGCGAACATGTGAGGGGTATGTGAAGGAGGCTACCGGCGCCTATGAACTTGATTCAGAAACCAACGTGGGCGCCCAGGTCAGCAACCTAGACGCCCACGCTTTAGACTTTCTTGGCCTAACTGCTAAGACTCACCGTCACCGGGGATGTCATTCTCATCCATCCCCAAAGCCACGTTAGCCAAGCGGATCAGCTCCACAGCAACCTCGCGAATCTCTTCATAGCCGTACTGACGAGCCCGACTCTCGGCGGCAACTAAGCCCTCGCGACAAACCGTCTTGTAGTCACCGTAGGGGAATCCATAGGCCTCTTTCCGGTCCTGATCGTCCTCTGGGTTGTGCGCCAAGTGCCACAGGCCCCACGCGCGAACACCGTATTCTTCTACGAAAGCGTCCTGTGCCGCAGTGTCGGGATTGATGTCGTGCCATTCGCCTTGTTCGTTGGAAACCTTGCCTTCGGCAATCAGTTGCTTGGCGTACTCGACGCCTTTTCCATAAACTTCCAGGGCCATAACCGGGCTCCTTCACTAAAGTTCCTACCTTGAAACTGTGGTTTCCATCCTATCTTGGGTCGCTTCAGGCAGCAGAGAAGGAGTCTGCGAGGAATTCTCCAAACATTCAGCATTCACTATCTTCACATCCACAACCGAAACAAATCTGTAAGAGGGGAAACGCCGCTTTGCATGTCTCCCCGCGATTATGGACTACGGGATGGCGCACCGACACATGCTTGGTTTCACTGGTCTCTGGACGCCCGACGGGAGGCGTGTGCCAAACTTGGATCATGTCTCACGCTCTTTTCGCCCCCATAACTCTCCGCAACATTGAAGTCCGCAACCGTCTTTGGGTGGCTCCGATGTGCATGTACGAAGTGTCGGAAGAAGATGGGATCCCTCGGCAATGGCATCAGATTCACGTGGGAGCACTGGCACAAGGAGGATTCGGTGCCGTAACCGTGGAGGCAACGGCAGTGGCTCCCGAAGGGCGAATCACACCAAAGGACCTGGGCCTCTGGAATGACGCGCAACGCGACGCCTTCAAGCAGGTGACCGCGACCATCAAGTCTTTCGGGGCAACGCCGGCGATCCAACTGGCTCACGCTGGGCGTAAAGCCGGAACCTTTGCCGAATGGGGACAGGAACAGAAGGGCTCAATCCCCTTGGACCTGGGCGGTTGGCGCACGGTGGCGCCCTCTTCCCTCGCTTTCCCCGGTTTGGCGGAACCCACCGCGCTGACCACGCAACAAATTGAGAAGGTCGTGCGGTCCTTCGCCGACGCCGCCCGCCGCGCTGTCGAAGCCGGCTTCGAAATCTTGGAGATTCATGGCGCACACGGGTACTTGCTTCACGAGTTCCTCTCCCCCACCTCCAACCACCGCGACGACGAATACGGAGGTTCCCTGGAGAACCGGGCACGCCTAACTTTGGAGGTTGCAGAGGCGGTGCGTGTAGCAGCGGGCGAGGGGATAGCCGTCACCATCCGACTCTCCGTCACCGATTGGAACTCTGATTCTGAGGGCGCAGCAGAGCAAACTTGGGATCTCCCAGACGCCATTGTCTTAGGGCGCTGGCTGAAAGAACGAGGAATCGACCTGATCTCCGTGTCCAGCGGAGGCAACCAACTGGGAGTCAAAATCCCTGTTGGCCCCGGCTACCAGGTCCCGCTTGCCACCCAAATCCGCGATGCAGTCGACCTCCCGGTTTCAACGGCGGGCCTCATTGTTACGCCCTCGCAAGCAGAACAGATCGTGGCAACAGGGCTGGCTGACGTGGTGTTGTTGGGGCGTGAAGCGCTCCGCAACCCTCGATTCCCGCTGCAAGCGGCAGCCGAGCAACGGATAACGCTGCCCTACGCTCCACCTCAGTACGCCCGCGCCTACTGAGTTCCGTATGCAGAAAGCAACCTCAGACCACGATAGTGTTCCCTCTGTGAGTAACGCCGGAGTACAAGGAGCGCAAAAAGAGGTGCCAAAGCGTCCGGGTGTGGCACGCAACGGGAAGAAGCGGTCCGTGTCTTCCCTGGTGCGCAATGGCTGGTTGACGCGTCAACACGGTGGTTGGCCCATGACCATCGTTCCGGTTCTTGCGGGCAGCGCCCTGGGCGGGTTCACCTGGTTGCAGTTGCTCCTGGCAGTGTCATGGGTGATCGCCTTCCTCTGGTTTGACGCGTTCACCGTATGGATGAAAACGACGGTCCACGTCAGTCGACAGGGAACCCGAAGGGTGCGCCTGGCCCGTGGGCAGCGGTATGTCCCAGCGCTTGTGACCTATGGACTTATCGCATTTGCTGGAGCCGTGGCGCTGGCCATCCTTTGGCCCAAGATCCTGCTTTGGGGGCTGGCAATCCTCCCATGCTTCTTGGTTGCCTGGCTCCAAATGTGGCGAGGGGAATATCAGTCCTTCTTGGCTCGAGCGTCCGCCATTGTGGCCTCTTCGCTGCTCACGCCCATTGCATACGAGCTGGGCTCCCACCCCGACAACTGGTATCGCGCCTGGGTGTCCACTGCTTTCATCGCCACCTACTTCGTAGGCACTATCCCGTACGTGAAGACTCTGATTCGGGAGCGGGGTAACCCCACATGGACTCGTATCTCCCTGGGCTATCACTTAGTCATGACCGTCGCAGCAGTCTTTGCGGCTGCCGTCGGTTACATAACCTGGTGGATGGCCCTGGCGTGGATGATCCTCACCGTCAGGGCTTGGGCATATCCCGAAGCTGCGCGACGGCGGGGAAAGCCTCTACGCCCCGCTGTGATTGGGGTCAGCGAGTTTGCCTTCACCGCCGTCGTTCTCTTCGCAGTGCTTGTTAACTAACACCGCGCAGGTTGTGACCTGAGGTTTATTCAGCTGCCTCTTCTGCCGTCATGTTGGCGGCGTCAACCGCTTCATCAACCTGCTGCTGAGCCGAGCTGATCTCCTTGGGCTTCTTGTTTTCGCCCGGGAGGATCGCGTGCATCATCTTTTCGAAGCCATCTACCAGGTCGCTGCGGACCTTGCCCGCACGCTCGGAGTGGCGCGCATCATCGACCTTCTTGGCACCCTCGCTGACCGCGTTACGGCTCTTATCCAGAATCTCGTCGAATCCCATTTCGTCATCTCCTTTGCTAAAACAACAAAAGTCTAGTTAATGAGAACTTACCTTCCCCACTCAGGTCGTGCACACCAGACCGCTGACCTGCAGACTTTCTTCGGCCCATGCGACCAGTGAAAGAATGAGGCATGAAGTTTTCTCTTCGCGTGCTGGGCAACATGGCTGGCATCTGGGTTTCAACTCAGGTGGTGGCCGGCGTGACCCTGGAATCTTCCGACTCTGTCGGAAGAACGCTGCTGGACCTCTTTCTGTTCGCTCTGCTTCTGGCGGTGGTGAACTCCTTGGTGCGCCCACTGGTCAAGGTACTTGCCTTTCCTCTCTACATCTTGACTCTGGGCTTATTTGTCTTGGTCACCAATGGTTTGATGTTCTCTTTGGCTGCGTGGCTGGCACAAAAAGTCGCCCTTCCCGTCATGGTGGCACAGTGGTCTTCTGCCGTGTGGGCAGGCACGGTAACCGCTATTGTTGCCGCCTTCGTTGCCTGGGTGCTGGGTGCATTTCTTCCGAGCGACTCTGATAATCGCTAATAACGAGGGCTCGACACGCACACGCTTGTTACCCCCTCACTCCTCGGCCTGCCCGCGAACCCTTGCAGTGGCAAAGTACGAGACAGCCGTGGTTGTGTCTGACCCCAGCCCCAGACCTTCTTTGCGCGACTGCTCCCACTGCACCATTGATTCCAGCCGAGGGTCACTGTCACCAAGCTCTCCCAGTCGACGCGCCGCTTCGACATAGGTCTCCAGAGAATGCGCGCCCCCGCTTCGTCCTGCTTCCAGCGCTGCAGCATCGAAGTAGATCGCGCTCTGGCCCGCTCCCGCATACGCAGGGGCTCCATCCAAAGCCGGCACCAGGTCTGCCAAGTTCTCCAGGGCAAGTATGGATGCTGAACCCGGGGTATTGGGAGAAATGGGCGCGCCCGCGGTGAGCACGGAAACGACGTCGTAGTTCTTCTGCACCTCCGGATCTGCGGCCAGGGCAAGCGCAACTGCGCCCCCTTGCGAATGACCGACGAACTCAACGGGGTCTTTGTCGCTAATCCCCGCCATCTCCATCGCCAATCGCACTCCTACCTGCTGGGTGGAGATCTTCCCCGCCACCTCCTTAAGGTTGGAACCCATGTCTTGCGGATTTGTTCCGCCAGGAGCCCACTGCTGTGTCCCTCTAATAATCACGGACCAGGAACTGCGATCGCTGCCTGGATTCTGATGATGCAAGATCTGGATTTCTCCCGTTTCTCCCCTTGCTCTGGAGCGCGAGATTCTGGCTAATAAGGCATCAGCGCCAAGCGGGGTTCGGACTGCAGAAGAAGTCGCGGCAGAAACGAGCGAAGCGGTGATCCAGCCCATCGAAGCTAAGGAAGCCCCAACCGCTCTTGCTTGATCCTGCGCTCCTAGTCTTTCTGCGCTTCCTAAGGTTGCGAGATTTGCCGTCGCCTCAACCGCGCCCTCCGCTCCGTTCCACCGCGTTGGGCCCAGGGGAATCGGGACACCTTGGCCGATAGGAGCCAAAACGGGATTGGTTACCCAACCACTTCCATGCTGTGAGAGGGGAATCTTGTTGATCTTCCCTTTCGTAAGCGAACCCCACACCACACCTGTCGCGCCTGCGACCACAACTCCCGAGTCTGCACGCCCACTAAGGAGCTCTAGACGAGCCCAGGTGGTCGCCAACGTTCCCGCCATTTGTGCTGCATTTGCGGGAGGATAAAGCATTCCGAAGGTCGCTGTACCCGGGAGACCGTTGCCTGCAAGGAACCCCGTGAGCGCCCCACCCGCGCGTCCGGTCGCCCATTGGGAAATCCGAAGCTGTGCTTCCAGGGCATTCACATTCCCAAGCCACGGCGCAGGAGCGGGACCCCAATCAGACACCCCTCCTGAGCCGTCAAAACCCGCCGACTCCTTCATCCCCGCCACGTAGCCCGGGAGTGCCGCAAGAAGCCCCCACCCCGTGAAGCCCGCGGACGGCGCCTGACACCCCAGGGCGGTCAGAGAGCGACAGACACCCAGGTACTGCGCAGCATCCCCCTCGGCGGTTGCGTAAATCAGGGCAGCAGTTGCCAGGTACTCGGAATGCTCGGCCACTTGGACGGCCAGTCTGTCCAAGTCAGCAAGCACTTCAGTTAAAGTGCCCCCAATCTGAGATGCGACCGAAACCAGTTCAGCGCCCAGATACTCAAGGTCTCTGGGCACAAAAGAGCCACCTGGATCCTGCGCCGTTAGTGGCACCAAGCTCAAGCCCACGGTTGAGCTGGTCGCCCCTAATCCCAGACGCGCAGCCCGCACGCCTTCATATGCCCATGCATATTTGGTTGCTGCTTGAGCAATCTGATCAGGATCCACCACAGTGGTCGCGTCCCGAACCCAAAACCAGTTTCCGCCTCCTGTCATTGGCTAACTCCTGTGACTAGTGCACGCAGATCGTCGCGGCGGCGTAGCAAGATCAACAACCCCTCGACCCGAGAGATTGCGTCCGAAGTCCTACCGATGTGCTCGCTTCGCGCAGCCTGCGCGGCACTGGCAGCGCTCCCGCGCCACGCTTCCGTTGAGGCTGTCATCAAGAACAGATTTGCCTCTTCTAACCGGGTGAGGGCCGCAAGCGCCGCGCTTTGATCTCCACTTCCAAACATGTCTTGACGCTATCCAGCACACCTCCGGGCGACACCCGGGAGACGCGCGGTCTGTGGAGAGAGCCAACCATTCGTCGCGTGCGGCCTCGAGGTGTGTCCTCCCCTATCCTGGGGCAGTGGATAACGCCGACGTTTTTGTAAAGAAGCCTGCCCGCGGAAACATAGGTGAAATCGCCTACGAGTCCGCCGGCCTTGATTGGCTTCGTCGTGGGGGCGCCCCCGTTGTCCGGATTCTGCAGGAGCACCCGGAGTCGTTGGTCTTGCAGCGCCTGCATCCCACTTCCCCTAATCGCGTGGATGCAAGAGAGTTCGGAAAAGCCCTCGCTCACCTTCATGCATCAGGGGCACTCGGATACGGTGTCGCCCCCGGCGATTACGTAGGTCCGGGATACATGGGACGCGCGCCGCTGGAACTGGTCCCCGACACCCAGTTTCACGCCGGCTTCCAGTGGCAAACCTGGGGCGAGTTCTACGCCCAATTGCGCATCCGCCCCTACCTCACAGGCGTCTTCACCCCGGCCCAAAGGGAACGGATCTTAGCCGTGTGTGCGCTACTGGAAAGCGGGGAGCTGGAGCACGACGAACCCCAGTTAGTCACCAAGAACCAATGTGGGGCCTCGCGAATTCACGGTGATCTGTGGGCGGGGAATGTGGTGTGGACGGCCCGGGGAGGCGTTCTTATCGACCCCGCTGCGCAGGGAGGTCACGCTGAGGAAGATCTGGCTGCCCTCGCCCTCTTCGGCGCCCCTCATCTGGGTGAAATAATCCGCGGATACCAGGATGTGTCTCCACTAGCTCCAGGTTGGGAAGGTCGCGTTGGCCTGCATCAACTGCATATCCTGGTTGTGCACTGCTACCTGTTTGGTTCCATTTATGTGCCCGACATGATGGCGCGCATCGATGCGATTTTGAAAGAACACCGTGACTGACAAACATACCTTTTCTCCGGCCCTGTCCCCCCTGGATGGGCGCTACCGGGACGCCGTCGCACCGCTGACGACCTGGCTTTCGGAAGAGGGCCTGAACCAATCTCGCATCCAAGTTGAGGTCGCCTGGATGATCTTCGCCCTGAATCGGCGCCTCATTCCGGGGCTGGAGCCACTCACGGAGGATCAACTGCACCACCTGCGCTCGCTCCATTTGTTTACCGACCAGGCGGCGCGAGAACGCCTGGCTGCTTTTGAGCGCGAAACCCGTCACGACGTGAAGGCCGTCGAATATTTGATCCGGCATCATTTGGAAAGCATGCCCTCGCCCGCCAAAAATGCTTCAGAAAACAACGGCGACCACTCTCTGGCGGAACTGGTGCACTTCCTGTGCACTTCGGAAGACATCAATAATCTGGCGTATGCCCTTGCAGTGAAGCAGGCGATTACCACGGTTTGGCTTCCGGCGGCCGAGGGCCTACAACGCCAAATAATGGAAATGTCCAGACGCTACGCGCGGGTGCCCATGCTGGGACGCACCCACGGGCAGCCGGCCACCCCCACCACGGTAGGCAAGGAGTTGCGCGTCTTTGGGGAGCGAATGAGTGAGAGGATCGCTCGTATTCGTCGCACGAGCTACAGGGGGAAGTTCAACGGAGCGACGGGGACTTTCTCCGCTCACACCGCGGTTCTTCCCGACGTCGATTGGATGGAAACCAGCCGCGCGTTCGTTGAATCTCTTGGGTTGCACTGGAGTCCGGTGACCACTCAAATTGAGCCGCACGACTGGCAAATTGAACTGTATGGGGAGATCACCCACTTCAACAGAATCGCTCACAACCTTGCGACCGACACCTGGGGTTACATCTCGCTTGGGTACTTCCGGCAGAACCTGGCCGGCCAGGGTTCGACAGGGTCCTAGACTATGCCTCATAAGGTCAACCCCATCCGCTTCGAGAATGCCGAGGCCAACTTTGAGATGTCGGATGGGATCCTTGAGACGCTAAGTCGATCCCTGGCGACCACTCGCTTCCAGCGTGACCTGTCGGATTCCTCATTACAGCGCAACATCGGAGTGGGTCTTGGGTACTCGCTGGTTGGCATTGATGCTTTGAACAAGGGTTTGCAGCATCTGGAAGTTGACACAGAAAAGACAGCCGCCGACCTGCACCAACACCCGGAGGTACTGGCAGAGGCAATCCAGCAGGCACTCCGCCTGGCAACGTTGGTTTCGCAGGGCCCAGGGACGGGCTGGGAGACTGACGGGGGAACGGACGCCGGCTCGGATGCCGATATGCCTGACAGTGCCCACAGCGTCGCTGCCCCAGACCCCTACTTGCTCCTCAAAGAATTGACTCGCGGGAAGCAGGTCAACTTGGAGGCATTGAGGGAAGTCGTGCGCGAAGCAGCGCTCCCCGAATCCCTACGCGACACCCTGTTGGAAATGGAACCAGCCGATTACGTCGGCCTGGCCGCAGAACTGGCAGAGTTCGACCCAAACGTCGAGGCCCTCTGACATCTGCTAACGGAAAAGCCCGGGGCGTTGGCCGCGGACGCTAGCTCTGCGCACCAACTACGGACGCCAGGCAGGATCCGATTTCGGGGAACCATAGCGGTCGTACAGGTCCCCTACACGTCCTATCTCGTCGTGATATCCCAGGTCACGCATATCTAGTACCAGGGTTTCCGACTCAGACACTCCGACATGGTGGCGAACGTGCTTGATCTCGCCCGCGCGTGATACGTGGTCGTGTACCGCGACAACGCGTCCCCTCACCGCTACCGGAGCGATTTCCGGGTTGTCCCAACAACCTTCCACCACCCGTTCCAGCAGGTCTGAAAGGAGGACAGCCAACGTCTTTTGCTCTTCATGATCGACATGAAGCTTTGGGTCAAGGTCAACGTGTGGATCAAAATCGGCGGGACCATCGGGTTCACCGGTGTCCTCGCTCAGAAGGGAGTAAGCGCCCGGATCTTCGCCGCGGTCGCGCCTGTCCTCTTCCATCTGCTCGTGGTGGAGCTTGCGAACCTCAGTCAGTCTGTAATTGCGGTCAGGCAACAGGATGTCCACGCTGACCAGGACAGGTTTGCCGAAGGATTCATGGACGTCCACCCGAACGCCAACCTTCGTGACCTGGCTCAGAGCCTGCGCAGTGGGCGACTCCCGCACGATTTCCAATAGGCCCTGCCGGAATCGTTCAGTCCGGCCAGGAACCCAGGTCGGCTTCACGTTGCCCAGCACCTTCTTGACGGCAGCCGAGGCGACAGACAGTGCGGCAATGGTTGCCTTCCCCGTGAATTCAGGAAGATAACGCAGATTCTCATGATCAACATTCGCCGGGACCTTGTTAACGGGCCAATGCATCGCCAGATCCTTGAATCGCTTGGGGGTCTTGTGAGCGCTCATTCCGCCGTCTCCTCCTCCGCATTTTCCGGGCTCAAATCCTCGCCTTGGCCTCCGCCGGGCTCGCCAGTTCCGCCAGTTCCGCCAGGGCGAAGCAAAGACGTGACTTTGTTCTGAAGTTCCTCGGCCTTGCTGTGCAGCTCCTCTGCTTTGCTGTGCAGCTCTTCTGCGGAGGGAATAGTAATGGCAGGCTCCGGGATTCTGAGTTCTCCGGGCTCTATCTCCCCCTCGAACGTCACCGGGTTCCAGTGTTCGGTCGCGTCCATTTCCAGATAGGTCGTCCATGCTGAAGACTTCTGGGGTTCAAGCAGATCTTGCCAAACGTAATGGTGCGTGACGCGCCATGGCTCGTCATCTTTGGGGAGGTAATCGCGCAGCATCTCAATCACGTCGCCAGTGCGCCCCCACCGCACCACCGCGGCCTCACGTTCTAGCTGCCGCAATGTTTCGGTGTAGGTAGAGGACGAGTGCGCATAAAACAACGGTCCCTGCCTGGGTTTATTGAGTTCACGATCCACCACCACGCGCTGATCGACTTGACGACGCGGTGTTCCGTCCAACGAGGGCACAATGTCCTGGACATGCTCAATCGCCAACAACTGTGCGTCGGAGCGCAAACGGAGTCGACGAGTCGGCGACCCCATCGTCAAAACCCTGTCGACAGTGAATCCCACCTCTTCGGGGGGACTCGACGCCAACCCCACGGCAACCATGCCCCCTTGGGAGTGCCCGCAGATCAGCACCCTTTCGGAGACCATTTCTTCTGGGCTCAGGCCATCGGCTAGCATCGCGCTCTTGATCACCTGTATGGTTCCGCGTCGCATTGCCGAGGGCAAGTTGAGTTCTTCCCGCAGATTCGACTCAATATCTGCTGGATTGGGTTCCGACTCAAAATCGGAGTGGTCCGTGCCCGGCAGGGAAACAAGCCAGCGTCGATTTTCGCCCTCACCCACCCTGGTCACTTTGATTGCCTGCCCGTAGGCCTCCGCCCAATAGAGGTCGTCAATGTCTGCTGCCAAATCCCCGAGTGAACGGGGAACTTGGAACCGGCGTGCTGCTGGGTAGACGTGCCCCTCGGGAAGTTTGGCACGCCTGCGTCTGTTCTTGTCCGCGCTATCCCACCAGATAATGGATTGGATCGGGCCCCCGCGGAAGTACCCCAGAGCCGTACCCGCCGCCAAGCCAGAAACCATCAGGGAGTCATATCCCGTGACGGGGAGAGCTTCCAGGTGCGCTCGCAAGTCGCCTTCGCGGTCCAGGCCCAGGGCTATGCGCCCGGACAGGGACAGTCGCCCGAGCGTCACAACCGCTTTCCCAACCCGGTTCAAGGTCCTGACGACCAAGGTGTCTAATCCCGGGTTCTCAAAGAAGATGTGCTGTGCTCTTTCGACGGTTTCGTCACCGGCCGCGCGCGCTTTTTCCTGCATGACTGAACGAGTTGCCGGGGGCAGCGGCAGCCCAGCAACGACGGATCGCGCTCCACTTCGGACCAGCGGTCCGACCAGGGGAACCAGACGACGCCACAGATAGGATCGGGGCACAGTGTGGGGAACACGGCGGAGCGGATAGTACTTCTGCAACGGCAACCCCCAATACTGGATGCGTTCTAAGGTCAGTGTGCTCAGCGTATTTGGCGGACGCTGGCGTCTCAGTTAGCTCAGCTAGCCCATGGTAACCGCGATCGCCGCCCAGTTCTTCTTGTGCATTCCAGAGCGAAAATCATGCTTGGCCCACATACCCCCCAGGGGTATGATTGCAGCCATGGACGAACGTTATCCGGGCCGTCAAAAGAGAGTTCGCAGGTTGCGTCTTGTCGAAGGACAGGTCCGTGGGCTCCAACGCATGGTGGAAGAAGACCAGTACTGCATGGACGTGCTGACTCAGATCGCCGCGGTACGGAGGGCTTTAGATGCGGTCGCCGTTGATCTGCTTGAAGACCACCTCAATCACTGCGTGGTGGACGCTGCGAAGCAAGATCCTGAATCTGGCAAGCTCAAGGTCGAAGAAGCGACCCTGGCTATATCTCGCCTTCTGCGTTCGTAACGGCAGAGAATCTACGAAGGAGAAAATATGAGTGTTTCGACCAAACTCTTTGTTGACGGCCTCACCTGCGGACACTGCGTAGCTAGCGTTCGCGAAGAACTGGAAGAGGTCCAGGGTGTCAAGAACGTTGTTGTCACATTGAACAACGGTGGGACGTCTTCCGTCGTTGTCATTTCTGACAACGCACTTGATGAAGACGCCTTGCGCGACGCAATCTCGGAAGCCGGCTACACGCTCAAGGGAATCGAACGCAACTAACGCTGTATGCATCGCTCCCCAGTAGCCCCACTGACTTAGGAATCCATGACGACCACCGCCGACATCCAACTCA
>ERZ1031159.47-NODE-47-length-25824-cov-14.580931_pt1 | contig 25824 bp, 17 predicted proteins | sample MGYA00516706_ERZ1031159 | MGnify/ENA primary metagenome ERZ1031159 (study PRJEB33719, sample SAMN04262508) | wastewater metagenome | biome: rural village; feature: composting latrine chamber; material: composting feces with ash | place: El Salvador | collected... | reverse complement strand
CTTGTGTCCTTGTCGAGATTTGCCTCTACCGGTCGAGGCTGTTCCAGAGAAAACTATGCGGCATTACAACACCCACCCCTCCAACAGGAACACAGGTAGCCAGAACGGCAGATCAATCAACCCCTTCAGATCTATCGCAACTCCCAGAAGCTGGTGTCAGAGAGAACACGGCGACCACCAAACGCAGTCTTGAAACCCTCCGGGCTCTTCTCCCAGGTTTGGTGCTAAGCCTGGTTGCGGCGGGCGCAGGAATCTTGATTTCTTCATTCCTCACCGGAGTGAGTGCCCTCATAATCGCGATACTTGGGGGAGTGCTTCTTACCAACACGGTGGGGGTCCCAAAGGTCGCAAAACCGGGGATTGCGTTCGCCTCGAAAAGTTTGCTGAGGCTCGGGATCGTCCTACTGGGACTGCAACTGGCCCTAACCGACATCGTCGCCTTAGGTATTCCGATGCTTGTTGTCGTCGTTTGTATCGTGGTGGGTGGAGTTGTCGGATCGACCCTTATTGGTAGGGCGCTGAAAGTTCCGCCGCGCCTTACTACTTTGATTTCCTGCGGCTTCTCCATCTGCGGAGCAGCCGCCGTCGCGGGTGCCGCTGGAGTGGTTGACCCGGAAGGGGAGGCGGAAGGGGACACGGTAACGGCTGTTGCCCTCGTCGTCATTTTTGGGACCCTGATGATCCCGCTGGTGCCGCTCCTTGCCCACTGGATGGGATTGGACGACGACATGGCCGGGGCATGGGCCGGCGGTAGCGTTCACGAAGTCGCTCAAGTCGTAGCCATAGGGTCCATCCTGGGCGGTTCCGCACTCTCGGTTGCTGTCTTAGTGAAGCTCTCACGGGTTTTGATGATGGCGCCCCTGATGGCGGTACTCAGTGTCATACGCAGGCGGCAGGTCCGCCAGCATGCACAGGATCTACAGACAGCGGGCCAGCAGCAGGCCGAGCCTAAGCTGCCTCCCATTGTTCCCCTATTTGTTCTGGGGTTCCTTGCGATGATCCTTCTCAGAACGTTCGTGCCGTTGCCGCAAATCGTTCTTGGAGTGGGCGGTTTCTTACAAACCTTGCTTCTTGCGGCAGCCATGTTCGGGCTCGGTTGTGGCGTAGAAATACGGAAACTACGCCAAGTCGGTCCACGTCCGTTCCTGCTGGCAGCGTTAGCCACCGTGCTTGTCTCCACCATTGCGTTTGTTGGGGTCACGCTGATTTGGTAGAGCGCCCGAGGTCCCAACGAAAAGCGCGCGGAGTAAAGATTCCTATGCTTTGCGGAGGGGCAAGACCGGCGACGCCTATATGGCTACACCTAACAACGGTTTTGGTGCCCCCACTGGGGCTCGAACCCAGGACACGCGGATTATGAGTCCGTTGCTCTAACCGACTGAGCTATGGGGGCCGCGCCACAAGTATCTTAGCGGGTCCCGCCAAGCGAAATACAATGGGCATGACCTGGTGGGGGTGTGATCGGTAACAAGGGGACGGTAAGGTCGACCCATGGCATCGTATTCAACGCTTCCCTCCGAACTTCATCATCTGGTCCCATCTGGGGACGGGCGCCAGCCGGCTGAGCCCCTCGAAGACGGCTCCTATGTCGTCGCAGGTCGCCGCGCACTTATCCACCTGGACCAGGAAGGAGTGATTGACTCCGGACTCTGGCATGAGGTGCAGTTCGCCCGCTGGAACGCGGACCAAAAGAAACTCTCTATTGTCTGGTCTCAGCCTGACCGAGCGGGTATCTCAGGGGTGACAGTCACCGAGGATGCTGCCCGTTTGATGGAAGCCATCACGGTTCGAACAGAGCGGACAATCCTGGCCACCAGGTCCTTCATAACCAGTTCGGGAGGTCGAGTCTCCGCCACGGTGCGGCGCCGCCCCGACGGGGGACTGTTCTCCGTCCTCGTGGCCGATGGGGACGTGACGCCGGCTGACATCGAAAAGGGTGAAGAGCTGGAACGGACACTACGAGCGGAACTCGGCATGGAAGACGACTGAGGTTCGCCGTCTGCAATTTCGTAGTGCAAACCACTACCCGGGGATTTGCTCTCACGTGCCCCGGACGCATAAACTCATATTTGCGCATTCCCGCGTAGCTCAATGGCAGAGCATTCGACTGTTAATCGAACGGTTGTTGGTTCGAGTCCAACCGCGGGAGCCAAGACTTTCCATTGCAATAGCAACGTTTTCCCGTGCGGAAACCCTCGTAATCAGCTTCGCATGCCGTAATGCATGCCCGCAGAAGCGCGTGGCTCTTGGAATCCACCAGGGTTTTCAATCCTCAGTTCCTGCGCGACTACCAGAACGTTTCCCGAATACACGAGAGTCCGAATAGCCCGGAGAAACGCGGACAGACTCATCCATCTGAGGCGAATCTAGACTTGAAATCTCTGGTGCAGATTCTTTTGTGCGCGCTGTTAGCGACGTTCGATGGCGTTACACCGCACCCTGGATGTTTTCCACGCCCTTGAGGGCTGCTTTGGCGAGGTGGCCGGGTGGGGTGAGCGTTTCGAGGCTAGAGGCCAGAACCACCATGGATCGCAACAGTTCCGCCTCTGCTTCGCTGGGGGCGGCCGGAAGCTTCGCCACGGGGCGATTGTGGGGGACCGGGTTCTTGACTGGTCCGGGGTGAACTGCTTCCGCGGCCCTTGCGAGGGCTGAACTCTTCGAGTCGCTGGCAGGAAGCCATTCCGCCGCCGTCGCCAGGTCCACCAGGCGTTCCAGCGCTGCTGATGACGGCGTCCACATCGCCGCCTGTGCTGACACAATGCTGGGCTCGGTGAGTCCGCGAGCCAGTTGGTGACGCAGGGCAGACTCGGCCCTCCTCGCCTCTTGCCGAAGTGTCGTGAGTTCATCCGGCGGATCCTCGGTCAGGAGAGTTTTGTAAGCGTCATCGTCTGGCCAAAGCGGTGGTGGTTGTTGATCGGTGGCGACTGGTTCGTCGCCCTCGTCCAACGGTTCCGCGGAAATCCCCGACTCGAAACGCAACATTTTCGCGACCTTTTTCCGTGCCGTTTTCGCGAGCGGAATGATCCGTCCCTCACGAGACTTCGGCCAGATCGCATACCCAATCAGCACCACAATCGCAGCCCCAATGGCGGTGGCTTCAAGACGTTCGGGGCCGTAGTTGACCGACACGCTTCCGGGCAAAATGAGGTTCGTAAACACCAGGATCAGCGCGGTGAAAGTCGCTTGCTGCGTCACGGGAACATCCCGTTTGAGTAGCGGCGTGATCGCCATAAGAACGATTATCGCGATCGCTTGCGGCCACCCTTTTGGCACAAACTGGAAGACGGCCCAACCTATCCCCAGGCCACCTATCGCGCCGAGGGTTCTTTCCAGCGCGCGGGCGTAGGCGGACCCGGCGTTCGTCCTCATGATTAGGGCAACTGTCACGACGATCCAGTAGGAGTGGGGAGTGCCGACGACTCTGTGAACCGCGACGGCCGTTGCCATGGCGAGGGACAGTCGCAACGCCCCCATCACGTTGTCCTTCTTCGGGTGGAGGATAAATTCCCAGATTTGGCGGGCCCTAAACTCAACCTTGGGGGCATCGCTTGCCGGCGGGGCAGGTAGTTTTTTGCGGCTTGCTACAAGGATTTCTTCGGCTCTCGCGTTCTGAGCGATTTGCTTTGGGCTAGTGGCGCTTAGATTTGCGGGCAAGAAACGGGCCGAGGTGACCTTAGCAGTCTCCATCCCGACCGCATCCATCATTACGGCGGCTTTCTTACCCCAACGCGAGACGGAGGTAAGTTTCCTGGCCTGGGTGGTTGCTGCGTAAACTTCACGCCTCGCTTTGGTCACGGGGTCCGCGAGGGTAGGGGAGATGGGCAGAGGCGCCAGCGGGGAAGTGGGACCGTCGGCGGTTGCCTCCTCCACTGCGTCCGCATAACGCTCCAACGCGCTCAGAGCCTCTCCCATTGCCTGCCGTTCCGGGGCGTCGCGAAGGAGCAGCCACTCGATGACAATCATCGCGATGTATATGCCCACTCCCAGGGCGAACCAGAGAGCAGCGTTCCAGTGGGTTTCCACGGCGTCGTTGTCCATGGAGGTAGAGGCCAGCATCAGCAACGTGGCAGCCCCCGAAGACCAAGCCATGTCGAAGCCGCTCATATACCCGACGGCGAAGGAGACAAGTCCCATCGCAAGAATGAGGATGATGTCTCGCACAGTCGAGACCCCGGAGCCGGGCACCAAAGCCCCGATTACGAACCCGAAGATCCCGATGGTGGCGGTGGTCAGCGCGTAGCGAATGCGCGCCAGGTACGGTAGTGGCTTCTCAACTTGTAGAAGAAGCAGAACGCCCATAAAAACCCACAGCCCTTGCGAAAGGTGCCCGGTTTCAAGCGAGATTGCGAGCGGGATGAAGGCCCCAACGGCCCCGCGTATCACACGCGAAGCCGTGTACTCGTCAAATGGGCGCCGGCGTTCAAAAGCCACTTCGATCTCCGGTTTGTCTCGGTCAGTTAGCCGTGGCCGAAGGCTTCATCACCGGGATCTCCCACATCGTCCATGGTTGAACCTTCTGACAAAGACCGGGTCGGCCCGCGTTCACTCAATAATGGCATCGTACGTTGCTTCAAAGGCTTGCCGCTTGGTTGCGTAGTAGTCCCGTTGAGAAGGGTCGGGTGTCGTAAGGTCAGTTCGGGGGATCCTCGCGGTCGGATGCCCTGGTGCGATGACGGACAAAGCAAGCACCGCCGCCCCTCGCATCGTCACCCGTTTCACGTCAACCACTTGGACGGGAAACCCGATTGCTTGGGCCACAATCCCCATCAGCCCGGGGTAACGCTGCGACACTCCACCGGAGGCGATCATTCGATTAAGTTGAGGGTCTACTTCTTGAAGTTGCTCGAATACTCGCGCGTAAGAGATCGCAACCCCCTCGGCCGCCGCCCGCCACAAATCCAGCGGGCCGTCTGCAGAAGACACCCCGGTCAGCACAGCGCGAGCGTCTGCCGCCCAACCTGTTGCCCGCTCGCCAGTGAGGAACGGCAGCATCAACGGAGTGTTCGGGTTAGGTCTTGCACGCAGGGTGTGGTCAATGTCTTCCGGGTCTTGTGCGGCAAGCACCCTTTCCAACCAGAGCATCACCCGCCCAACGTCGTTGAGGGCACCACCGATGATGGAAGAGGTGGTTGAGACCGCGTAGGACCAGAGCCCGTTGGGGAGCTTATCGGGTGGGTTATTGACGATTGCTCTGACTGCTCCCGAGGTGGCTGCGGATAGCGCCGCGACCTCGGGGCTGTCCGCCCCCACCCCCAGATTGGAAGCGAAACCATCAGGAATAGCCGGGAACCAGACTGCGCCTTTTAGAGCAGGCCAGCGACGCGCAACCTTCGCGGACACGTCCGCTACAGGCTCTGAGGGGTCAACGATAGGAGCGAACTGCTCTCTTCTGGTATCTGTCACCTCAAGGAGCAACTCATCCAAGTCCAGTGTGTGGCGGTTCAAAATGCCTGCCCAAGCCATGGTTGACGTGGCGGCGCCTTCCACTCCGGCAAGCCTGGAGTAAATGTATTCGCCTAGAGACAGGAACTTCGCTGTTTCTGCCCAAATCTCGGGCCTGGTTTCTTTCAGCCACAGCATCCGGGCCGGATGGTAGGAAGCGTGTAGTCGTGTTCCTGTGCGTTGGTGAACATCGCCCTCGTCCAATTCCCTCCGAAGCTGTCTCACATAGGGGGCAGATCGGGAATCCGCGTAAGTAATGCAGGGGGTTATGGCCTTGCCCTCGGCGTTCACGCACACAAGGGAAGAAGCGAAAGTGTCCATCGCGACGGCTCGGATAGAGCCGGGCGCAAGCCCGTCGGTGACGGCACTGATGACCTGCTCAACTTCACGGGTCGCTTGGTCCGGGTCTATCTCAACAGCGCCGTCGGAGCCCTCGAAGAACGCGTGGTCTGCTTTCTGAGTGCGTTTCTTGATGGGGCGGGCGAACGCGTCATACAGGGAACAGCGCGTGGATCCTGACCCTATGTCGATCGCGAGGACGAACGGTTCTACCGCATCGCGAGCCCTCACGGAGGTGGCATCTGGAATCGTCACAGCCGCAGACATGGGGCTTCCTTCAACGTTGGAGTTAGCTTTTCCCAAGGGTACGTGGCTTGCCCTCTCGTTTCAGAAGTTCCGCTTCCCATGATCCGACTTGCTGTGGGAACCCAGGAAGCGTCAAGGGGCCCAGTAAGCATCGAGGAGCCAGTAAGCCGCCGAGGACCCAAGAACTGGAGAACCAGAGCGCCAAAACTGAATACGCGCGACAATCGGATAGCAAAAACCACTCACGTGTTGAAGCCAGGCCACCTGGCAGGGGAGGAATACGAACAACATGCCGGTCAACACCACCAGTAATCGGTTCCTTACGGGATACCGGTCCTCGTTCATGTTTCGCCTTACTCCTGGGGAGAGCGCGGGCGACGTGGTCGAAAAGTTCGTTCGTGAATGGCTGGTTTCGCTGAGTGGATCTCCTGGTTTGGTTACGGCCTGGGACGGAGCCTCGGACTTGGATCTACCCGGCGACATCCTTGTTCAGGGTGCTCGCTACTCCTCGGGTGACGCTCACGTCGGAGGGCGACTCTACCGGGTTTACCTCCCCGAAAAACTCGCGTTGAAGGATTCAGGAAACGCCCTTGGGATTGGTGCCCCCGGCCGCCAGAGCCGAGACACGGGTGCAGACGAGCGCATTCACCGCACCACCGTTTACGTGTTCCCCGGGGATCTGCGCGGCCATGCCGCCGCTCACGTGCTGGTACAAGGTGCCACCGATGACCCCAACATCATGCAGGCGATCGACGAGTTCGAGGTTCCCGGCATCGTTCCCATGCTCCTGGAGTCCCGCACTGCTTTTGACGGGAACACCCACATCACAGCCACCCCGCGACTGCTCCAACGCAAACGAGTGAAGCAAGCAGTAGACGCGATCCTGGACACGGAACGTCAAGGCGTGGTTGTGGTTGCCGCATCTCCTGACGGTGTCGATGACGATGCGTTTGGGTCAACCGTTGCCAGCCTCACTCGCCGAAGTGTTGGGGATGCGACTGTTTTCGTTCTCAAGGCGGACGCCGTCAACGCTTTCAACAATCACTTGCCGCCGCATCTGCGCGTGCCGCGCGGGGATATCCGCAGTTTCATGCCGAGTGTGAACCCCGACGACCCGCACTCGGGATATCGGCACAAGTATGTGGGGCCAACAACTCTGGCGCGGTCTATTTCCGAGGACGGCCTGGTCACCGGTTTTCTGCCGACCCTGCACGCACGCATGCCCAGGAGGAAACTCCTTGAAAAACCTTTGCCTCCCGAACTTAGCTACTTGAGGGCTCAGGTAGAGAAGCAGTCGTCGGGCAACAGAATCTCCTCTGTTGTCAGGAGGCGTTTGGCGGCACGTATGAGCGAGAGTGCCGAGAAGGGGCTTGGCGCCGAGGGTGAAGCATCATTCGATGGCGGGTTCCTTTCAGACAGTGGGCGGGAGGCGAAGGCGCCCTTGCAGCAAGAGTCCCTTACTGAACTTCGGGAACTTCTGGCGGGCACCGCTGCTTCGGACGCTGCTTCGAGCGCTGCTTCGCAGACGGCCTCGGAGGGGAGCCAAGAAACGCAAGAACCGGCTTCGACAGAGTCACCTCCACCATCTGATGCCGTGCAAGAATCCTCGGACCCTGAAGTGCAGGCGCCACCCACCCAAGCAGTAAAAGGGGAGGGTCAGCGAGAACGCGGGGAGAACCGGGCGTCGGAAGTTGTGGACAGGCCCCGCCTTGACCATGCTGCCAGCGGAGTAAAGCGCGTGGTTTCCTTCCTGCGGCGTTGGCTATACCCGGACAGACACACCGACGTCAGCGAAAACACAGTGGACGTGAAGATCATCGAGGTGGACCAGGTTTTCGTGGAGAGAGAAGACGAACGGCAGGCTGCCCTCGAACTGGTTGATGAGGCACACGATGAGCAGATGCACTTGGTCAACGAGCTGACGCTGACCAGGCAAAAGCTGGAAGAGAGCCGAGCGGACGCCGCCCTCCTTCAACAAGAGCTGCGCGAGCACTCAGCGAAGATAGCGTTCTACCGTAAAGAGCTCATTGCCGCTCAACGGTTTGACGCGCTGAACCAGAATTTCTTGGAAGACGACGAATGGCCGGAGCCCGAGGACCTCCACGAGTTGGTTGCACTCCTGACCCCCGACCCAAGTGGCAACGAGGACCAGTCGCCGCAAGACGATTTGGGCGCCCAAATCCGAAAGTTCATTCGGTTCACCGGCGATTTGGGGCAAGTAGATCAGGTGGCACAACGTGACGGTCATGGCCACTATTCAGCCGACACGTGGCGTTTCATTCGAGCGCTGTATGACTACGCCTGTCTGAAGACGGCGGACGAGTCAAACATGAGTGTCGACATGTACCTGAAGAATGACCAAGTTGATGGACACAAGGTCTCTCTGAAGCGGCACTCGGCCCATGAGTCTGACTCAGTGAGGAACCGGGAAGACCTCAGGCGCGAGCGAATGTTCCCCGTCCCAACTTCCGTGGACCCCTCCGGCAGAGCGTTCATGGAGGCACATTTCCGGGTGGGGGCCGGGGACGGGTTTTCCCCTCGTATGTACTACTTAGATAACTTGGAAAACGACGGCTTCATTTACATTGGGTACATCGGCAAGCATCCGAAGAACACGAAAACCAACTAGGAACAACCTGATTGGACCTGCATAAATAGTCCGAGGTGGTCCCTATCTGTCCTCGTTCTGCACACTCCTCTTGAGGGAGGCGAACCAGGATGCGAAGACGCGCGCGACAGTGCACGCGTTAGTAGAGTTGTGGGCCAGGAGGACACATCTATGGATTCCCAGAGCCCCGATGACTCTCTAGAGCCCGGCCCGGCGAAGTCGCAGCCGACCCTCGCAGGGCCGACGCGCGACGACGAGGTCCTCTCGAATGTTCGGGCGCGGCAGAACGAGGTAACCGCTCACCAGGTTGCGGCCCACAGCCGCCTGGCGGTGGACTACCAGCCGGTGTTGCGCCTGGGACGCATGTTGCTTGCCGCCGGGGCCAGCGCCTTCCGAGTGAAAGCGTCCATGGCTACGGTTGCCCGGTCCATCGGGATCCAAGAGCATCAGGCGGTGGTGACGCTGAATGAGATCATCGCGACCGCTTACTCGGGGGGAACCTTCCGCACGGAGGTGGCGGAGGAGCGGTCTGTCGGGGTGAATGCCACTACTATCGACCGGGTGAACCGGTACGTGTCCAACATTCCTGCTCACGTGACCCCTGACGAGGTGGACCGGGAACTAGACCAGATCGCCCGCCAAAAGCCGCCCTACGGCCCGGTGCTGAATGCTCTGGCGGCTGGATTTGCGTGTGCCGGATTCTCTTTCCTCAACGGGGGAGGGCTTGTTCAGATCATCTCCGTGTTTATCGCGGCACTGCTGGGGCAGGCGCTTCGGCGGTGGCTGCTACGCCGCGGTTACAACCACTTCGGTGTGTGGATGGTGTCATCTGCGTTTGCCGGGATGGTGTTCATCGGTTGTGTTGTCCTGATCGAGGCCTTCACCCACACCGAATACCCCCACCACGGAGGAATCGTTGCGGCAACGTTGTTTTTGGTGCCGGGGTTTCCGCTGGTGACCTCGATCATCGAGATGGTGCGTCAAGACTTTTCCGCGTCCATTCCGCGCATGGTCTACTCGATTGGTTTGGTGATTGCTGCCGCTAGCGCTCTGTGGGTGGTGACTCACGTCTTCAACTGGCCCATCGCCAACTCAGCGCCGCCGGCCCTGCCCCCTTTCACGCAGATTCCCCTGCAGCTTGTTGCTTCCTTCGCCGCATCTTTCGGTTTCGCGGTGCTTTTTGTTGCCCAACCGAAGGCGTGTTTGTGGGCGGCTTCGATTGGTGCCGTCGTCAATACGGGGCGGCTTGTCCTGGTTGAGACAGGGCTTCCGCCACAACTGGTCATCGCGGCCGCGGCGCTTCTCATTGGTCTGGCTGCGGCGTTGGTGGCGCGTCATACCAAGTACTCTCGGGTCTCATTGTCAGTGCCGGGGGCGGTCATCATGATTCCCGGGACGTATCTGTACCAGGCGATGGCTGCCGCAAACAACCAGCAAATGGGTATTGCTGTTGAGAACCTGTCGTCGGTGATGCTGTCGCTGACTGCGGTGGGTGTGGGGTTGGCGGCTGCGCGTCTGCTTACCGATCACACGTGGAGGGTCGATAAGACTGCGACCATTCCGGAAATCGCGTTCCCGTTCGGGGAGGACGTTGGGGCGCTTGACTGATACCCGCGCGGGAAGGCTGAACTGGAACTCACGCACGTCTTCGTCATAACCGCGCTTGTCTTCAGTTCATTACGGATTTTCGGGGAGGGGTGTGATGCCTTGTTGGTAGCTACCGCAGGACCTCGCGCAATACGCCGGAATCGCCAGCGCTTACCCCAAGACCATGGGCAGGCAACACCCGTTTTGTTTCACAACACTGTTCCCGGTCCTTAATCCGGTTCCCGGAGCTCTAGGCGTGACCATTTTCGGCCATCAGGTATTCATGACATGGTATTTAAGGACCGGGAAGCATATTAAGGACCGGGAAGGTCTCCACGCCGCTCCAACCCGGGGCTATTTAGGGGGAAATCACCAGAACCACCGCCTCTGACACCGGCCTCACCGCCGAAGAAGGACTCTGGGCCAGAAAAGGCTGGGCCAGACGCTGGCGACCCTAACGACACGCCGACCCCATACACACATTTTTGCCTATAACCCACATTTTGGCCGGTAGCCCGAAACCCAGGGGTCGGGGCCCAAAAAAGCAGGGGCACCAACTCTAAGTCGGTGCCCCTAGCCTTTAGTCCGGGCGGTTTTTCCGCCCTTACTTCTCCTCGTTCTGGGGGAGGAACAGTTCGTACGAGGGGAGATCAAGAACCCCGGTGCCTGAGACACCGACGACGATGACTTCCTCCTTGTCCTTGCCTTCGCCCTCCAGGTAGTTAATTGCGGCGGCGATAGCGTGGTTCGACTCGGGAGCGGGGACAATACCCTCTGTCCGGGCGACCAGGAATCCCGCGGCGAAGGAATCATCCTGGGTGATGGCAACCGGGTCGATCAAGTCAAGGTGACGGGCATGTGACACTGCCGGCGCCATGCCGTGGTAGCGGAGCCCACCGGAGTGGATGGGATCGGGAACGAAATCCTGGCCCAGCGTGTACATCTTCAGCAGGGGAGTCATTCCAGAGAAGTCCCCGAAGTCGTAGCGGTACTCGCCCTGAGTCAGCGACGGGCATGCGGCTGGCTCCGCGGCAACAATCTTGATGTCCGCTTCGCCGGCGATAACGTGCCGGAGGAACGGGAAGGACAGTCCAGCAAGGTTCGACCCGCCTCCGGCGCAGCCGAAGATGACGTCGGGAAGGTCCTCGCCCGCCTCCCGCAGCTGAGCAATCGCCTCTTGGCCGATGACGGTTTGGTGCATCGCAACGTGGTTCAACACGGATCCAAGGGCGTAGCGAGCGTTGGGTTCGCTCATGGCAACTTCGACTGCCTCCGAAACGGCCATTCCAAGAGAACCTGTCGTGTCGGGCTGCTCGGCCAAGATCGCGCGCCCAACTTCGGTGAGGTCCGAGGGGCTGGAGTGACACTGCCCTCCATACACCTCCATCTGGTACCTGCGGTAAGGCTTCGAGTCGTAGGAAGCCCGCACCTGGAACACTTCGACATCAATGTCGAACAAGGCACCCGCCAATGACAGCGCCGCACCCCACTGGCCGGCACCCGTTTCCGTGGTTAGCTTCGTGACCCCGTCCTGCTTGTTGTAGTAGGCCTGCGGGATCGCAGAGTTCGCCTTGTGAGAGCCGACAGGGGAGACCCCCTCATACTTGAAGTAAATGCGCGATTTCGTGCCCAGTTTCTTCTCCAGCCGTTTCGCACGAATCAACGGGGTGGCGCGGAACGTGGCGTAAGCGTCTTGAACTTCTTCAGGGATCGGGATGAAGCGTTCGGTTGAAAGTTCCTGACGTGCCAGTTCAGAAGCGAACAGTCTTGCGAGTTCTTCTTCCTTAATGGGTTCTTTCGTCGCCGGGTTTAGGTGAGGCGGCGCTGCCTCCGGGAAGTCCGCAGCGATGTTGTACCAGTAGGTCGGCTTCAAGGTGTCAACTGATTCCGGCACTTCCTGGTCGTCTGGCAAAGTCCTTGTTTTTTCCATGAAGCAAACAGTAGTTCAGATTTGCTGCGCACTTGGGTTTGTTCCACTTACGCCCGCTTAGCCCTGGTCGTTCACTTCTTCGTCGTCTTCGCCAAGATGAAGCTTGTCGATCCCTAACCGTTTCCGTTCGGTTCGCAGTGAGAACACGGCCATAGTTGTCGCCATCGCAGTTGCGCCGGCAACCATCAAGAGAGACGCCGAGGCGACCCGGAGTGGCATTGACTCGCTGAAGAAGAACACCAGCAGCATCAGCACGATGCTTGCAGTAAGGAAGTACAAGGAACGCGTATTCCAAACCTGGGCCCTTTTCCCGTACGCAATCAGCTCTTCGGGAGTTTCTTGATCAATGTCCTCAGGCAAAGGCCTCGGCTCGAATCCGGGTTCGAGTCCATCCTCAGGTGTGCTGCTCACAGATTTCTCCATTCGTGTTTCGCGTTCCGCCTGTCAGAGTCGCCGAGCCCTGCTCACTTGCCATCCGCACTCTGGGTTTGCCCGTCCCCGCTTTGTGAGTTGTCCAAAGAAGTGGGGCGGTCCAGCAGCAGCGAAACCTGGTTGGCTTTCGTTGAGACAATCTTCGCCCACAGAACCGAATCTTGGAAGAGGTACTTGGCGGCCAGCGCCCTGGTTGCGAAAGACTCCGACTCCAGCAATTCCAGGTCCGTGTAAACGAGTTGTTGAAGCAGTTCGTCTGCCGTCGCATCCGCGTAAATGCAGCGGGGCCCGCGCGCGTCATAGGCACCCATTTCTCGAAGCAACACGACTCGCTGTTCCAATTTTGTTGCGAGTTTTCTCACTCCCGGAATGGTATTTGCCTTGGAACTTTCGACGCGAAGAAGAGATGAGGCGACGCAGTCGTAAACATTCAAGGCCGACGACTCTTGGACGTTGCTCAGGCCTGGGGCCTCGCTCAAAGTGCCGCTCTGGCCTGTATCCAGTTGGGAACCCGACTGGGGGAGAGCCTCCACCTCGACGTCATCGAAAAGTCCTAGGTACGGGGTGGCCGTGGGGGTTTTGCCCGAGGACACTTGAAGAGCCGCCCCCGAGACCACACGTCCACTCAAGATGCTCGCCAAAGCGAGGCGCTCACTGGCGGTTAGACCGGGCGAAGTGCTGACCAGTTGGAGTTGCGCGGCGCCTGTTTCTAGCATGAACTCCGCCAGTTCTTCCTCCCCGCTTGGGGCGGACTCCAAAGACATGGGCTGCTCCACAACCAAATTGGGGCGCTCTTCGAAATCCACGTCAACCCACGGATCCCACAGTCCGCCACCTGCCTCTAGGCGCTGCTCTGCGGCCAGTTCGACGTCTGGTAGATGCAAACCTGCGGCGCTCTTTGCAACGGCGGCATCCACACGGACAATCTCGTCGCGCAGTTCTTCGGTAGCCGAAAGCGCCGGAAGCGCGAGAATCGGTTCGCTTTGGGCGTTGGTGTCCGAGGGCAGAGAAGTGGTGCAACCCCCAACCAAAATCAGAGGCGTCACCGCGCCCAGCAGCAGCGCCCTTCTGGCCCTACTTGGCCCCACATCTTTGCGCGTGGTCTGGGTTGCGCGTTGTAAGGGCTGGGAAGGCTTTCGAGGAATCACATGCAGATCATTGCACGGTAGGCGCTAACATTGCACGAGGAACATAAATGCCGGCGCACACCACGCGCCAAATAACATAGAGGCCACGGACATCAGGGTCGGGGCTGCAGGAACCATTGAAAAGGGGCTTACGCCGTGGAAACAGCAGAAATCGTTTCGAAGGTGAAGGAAATCGTGGACCCTCTGGCGGCAGACCAGGGTGCACTAGTCGAAAATGTCACTTACAACCCCGGGTCGAATCCTCCTGCGCTCGCCATCATCGTTGATCGGACAGATGGGATTGAATCCCTCTCCTCGGATCAGGTAGCGAACCTAGCCAGGCTCTTCTCCAAGGCTTTGGACGCCGCGGACCCAATCGCGGACCAGTACAACCTTGAGGTTTCCACGCCTGGCGCAGAGTCCGCTTTGACCACCGACCGGCAGTACCGCAGGAACGTGGGTCGGACCATTCGTGTTCGCCTTCGTGACGGCGACAAGCTTGAAGGTGTCCTCGCAAACGTTACTGACGACGGTGTGGTGTTGGACGTCGATGGGAAGAAGAACAGCTACCCATTCGATAAGATCCGCTCTGCACGCGTCATCGCTCAGGTCCCGACGGAGGGGTAGCTTTGGAAATCGATATGACGACCCTCCGGATGGTGGAGCAGGAACGGGGGATCAGCCTCGACACCCTGGTCGACGCCATCGAAGAGGCACTCCTTCGCGCTTACCACAACATGCCCGGGGCGATTGATAAGGCGCGTATTGAGATCAACCGGAAGTCCGGTCGCGCCTCGGTGATAGCAACCGAGGTCGACGATGACGGCAATGAGATCGGGGAGTTTGATGACACGCCCTCCGACTTTGGCCGCATCGCAACATCTACCGCGCGTTCCATCATCATGCAGCGCTTGCGGGAGGCCGAGGACACCCGTGTTCTGGGTGCTTATGCGGGGCGCGAGGGCGCGGTTGTAACCGGCATTGTGCAGCAGTCGAAAGATCGGCGCACCACGCTGGTGAAACTTAGTGATGACTTTGAGGCGGTCCTCCCGGACGTTGAGAAGGTCCCCGGTGAGCGCTACGAACATGGCGACCGGATCCGCGCTTACGTGGTGTCGGTTGAGCGGACCGATAAGGGGCCGCGCATCGTTTTGTCTCGCAGCCACCCCGGCCTGGTGGAGGGCCTGTTCCGGCGCGAGGTTCCGGAGATTGACGAGGGCTTAGTTCAAATCAAAGCCATCGCCAGGGAAGCCGGGCACCGGACAAAGATTGCCGTGGCTGCGACCCGTGAAGGGGTCAACGCGAAAGGCGCCTGCATCGGCCCCATGGGTGGTCGTGTGCGGAACGTCATGGCGGAACTGGGCGGAGAGAAGATAGACATCGTTGACTGGTCTGCAGACTCTGCACGCTTTGTCGCGAACTCGCTTTCCCCCGCACGTGTTAGCCGAGTTGTTGTTCACTCAGAGGCCAACCGAACCGCAACCGCAATCGTGCCTGACTTCCAGCTCTCTTTGGCGATTGGTAAGGACGGCCAGAACGCTCGGCTTGCCGCCCGGCTGACCGGTTTCCACATCGATATCCATTCCGACACTGCGGAAGATGGGGAGGTCGAGGCTTCTCGTTCCTCCATGCCGGATCGGCCCCAGGACTGATTCAAGGCTTGCAACACTTCATGGCGCTCGGGAACAATTCTTGGTCCCGAGCGCCAAATGACGTGATTAGTCGCTCACATCTGTCCACCGGAGCAGCCCAATAGCTGGTCTACACTTGTTTGCGGAGATCACAGATCTGTCAACAGATCTATCAATGGTTTTCGCACAGACGGAAGTGAACGGGCCGACCTCGTTCAAACGATAGGAAAGCGGGTTGGAAGCTGATGGGCACCCGATGAGTACCCAGCGATGAGCTGCCAGCAGTTGTAAACGTCCGTCCTCCTTTCTGGGGATGGACCCGAAGAGGAGATTTTGTGCCTAGGATGCGTGTCCACGAGCTGGCGAAACAGCTCGGAATCACGAGTAAAGAACTGCGGGAATACCTCGATACCAAAGGCGAATTTGTAAAGTCTGCTTCATCAATGGTTGAAGCACCAGTGGTCCGACGTGTTACGGAACATTACGAAAGTCTTGCCAAGACGGTAGAGGAAACCGCACCTAAGGAGAAGGCTGGCAAAGCCGCTCCTGCCGACACTGAGAAGCCGGCAAAACCAGCAGGGAGGGCCACACCGGCGAAAATGCCGGGAGCAAAGGCCAAACCGGGGCCGACCCCCGCAGCGCCAGTGCCTGGACCTGGCCCTGTCGCAAGCCCTGCTGAAGTTGCGCCTAAGGTTGTCGAGAAGCCGGCTGACGTACCCGGCAAACCGGCTGTGAAGGCTGAGTTTTTGGCTCCGACGCCAGCCCCGGCCCCAACCCCACCTCCGGCACCTGCCGCGAAGAAGCCTGCCGCGCCGACGCCAAGTGCGCCCCCGGCAAAGCCGGCACCTGCACCCCGTGCGCCGAAACCTGGCGCGGGTCGTTCGGGTGCTCCAACACCAGGTGGACCTCGTCCTGCTCCGCGTCCGCGCGGTCCAAGGCCGGGTAACAACCCTTACGCGTCAAGCCAGGGAATGCCACGTCCGGGTGGCGGCCGTAATGTTCCTCGCCCAGGTCCTCGACCCGGAGGTCAGCGGGGAGCCGGCGCCGACACGCAGTCGCGTGGAGGGGCTAGGGAAGGTCGCGGTGGGCCTCGTCCCAATCCCGCGATGATGCCCGGTTCTGCCTCATTTGCGAAGGCTCCCGCCAGAAGCGGTCGTCCCGGTGGTGGCCAGCAAGGCGGCGGTCGCGGTCGTCCCGGAGGCAATCGTCCCGCACGTTTTCCCAGCGCACCTGGCGCTGGTGCACCGGCAGCCCCGATCAGTGGACCTCCTCGCGGTGGTCGCGGCGGCGGTCGCGGTGCCACACCTGGGGCGTTCGGTCGCGGCGGTGGCCGCAACCAGCGTGGGAGGAAGTCAAAGCGCGCAAAGCGTCAAGAATTTGAGCAGCAGGATGCGCCGTCGATTGGCGGCGTGAAGATCCCGCGCGGGAACAACCAGGAAGTTCGCATCCGTCAGGGCGCGTCACTGGCTGACTTCGCTGAGAAGATTGACGTCAACCCCGCAGCGCTGGTGACGGTGCTGTTCCATCTGGGAGAGATGGCTACTGCCACCCAGTCCCTGGATCAGGACACGTTTGAGGTTCTGGGCGCCGAATTGGGCTACCGAGTTTCTGTGGTCTCACCTGAGGATGAGGACAGGGAACTGTTGGAGTCCTTCGACATTGACCTTGAAGCTGAAGAGCTTGAGGACGTCGAGTACTTGGTTCCTCGTTCACCTGTTGTCACTGTCATGGGGCACGTCGACCACGGTAAGACGCGGCTACTGGACGCCATTCGAAACACGGACGTGGTTGGCCGCGAGCACGGCGGAATCACCCAGCACATCGGTGCCTACCAGGTTCAGGTTGAGCAGGGTGAGGGCGAAAGGACAATTACGTTCCTGGATACCCCGGGTCACGAGGCTTTCACGGCAATGCGTGCCCGCGGCGCCCAAGTCACCGACTTGGCGATCCTGGTGGTCGCAGCGGATGACGGCGTCATGCCGCAAACCGTTGAGGCAATCAACCACGCTCAAGCGGGGGATGTGCCAATCGTTGTTGCTGTAAACAAGATCGACAAACCGGACGCGAACCCGGAGAAGATCAAAGCGCAACTCACTGAGTACGGACTGGTCGCTGAAGAATACGGCGGCGACGTCATGTTCGTTAACGTTTCAGCAAAAGAAGGAACGAACATTGACGAACTCCTGGACGCGGTTCTCCTGACGGCAGATGCCACCTTGGATCTGGAAGCAAACCCAGAGGCTGAGGCACGTGGTGTGGCCATTGAAGGAAACCTCGACAAGGGGCGCGGCGCTGTTACAACAATGCTTGTCGAACGTGGAACTTTGCGCGTCGGCGACGCGGTTGTTGTGGGATCTTCCCATGGCCGAGTGCGAGCCATGTTCGATGAGAACGGCAACTCCGTGGAAGAAGCAGGGCCATCACGCCCAGTGTTGATGCTTGGCCTGACTTCAGTTCCACGGGCCGGCGACGCCTTCCTTGTCGCCAGTGACGACCGGACAGCCCGACAGATCGCGGACAAGCGCGAAGCAGTTGAGCGACAGGCCCAACTTGCACGCCGCCGCAAGCGCGTCACCTTGGAAGACTTCGACTCCGTGTTGAAGGCGGGCAAGGTCGACATGCTCAACCTCATCATTAAGGGTGACGTGGCAGGTGCTGTTGAGGCGCTTGAAGACTCCTTGCTGAAGCTTGAAGTTGATGAGGAAGTTGGGTTGCGGATCATCCACCGTGGGGTCGGCGCTATCACCCAGAACGACGTCAACCTGGCAACCGTCGACAACGCGGTCATCATCGCGTTCAACGTCCGCCCGGCTGAACGTGTTCAGGATCTGGCTGACAACGAGGGCGTGGAGATCAAGTACTACAGCGTCATCTACAAGGCGTTGGAGGACGTGGAAGCAGCTCTCAAGGGCATGCTGAAGCCGATCTACGAAGAAGTGGCGCAGGGTACCGCGGAGATCCGCCGCATCTTCCGCTCTGGCAAGTTTGGAAACATTGCCGGTTCGATGGTCAAGAGTGGGGTTATCCGCCGTGGCGCGAAGGCACGGTTGGTGCGCGATGGCGTTGTTGTCGCACCCGATTTGGAGATCAAGTCGCTGCGTCGGGAAACCGAGGATGTGTCCGAGGTCCGCGAGGGCTTCGAATGCGGTATCACCCTCGGCTTCAAGGACATCGCTGAGGGCGACATCGTTGAAACCTGGCAGATGGTTGAAAAGCCACGCGACTAACCCGTTGGGTTCGTATCGCTAAGTAGGTGCGGGTTCACCGACTCCGACCGGATGGTCGGGGCGGGGGACCCGCACCTCTCTGTCTTAGCCTCGATTTTGTCTTAGCCTCGATTCCCTTCACTCCGCTAAGGGCCGTCCAAGAAAACTGTGTCGCTCTATTGACATATGTCGCTTCATTGACAGTCATCGCAGACCTTGCGCAATGCACCCCAACCGCCAGTACGCTCCTCAAGGCCGCTAGCAGGCAGTGCCCACTTTGCTTCACAACATTGTTCCCGGCCATTAACTCGGTTCCCCGGTGGGTGTCAGTTTTTTGGGGTCAGCGGGGTGCTTCCCCGTTCCGAATGTGGTTCTGTGTCCCGAATGTGGTTCCCTGCCTTTAGTATCCTGGTTATGAATAGGTAATGGCCCTAAAGGGTGGCACCGAGAGCTCCGGGAAGCACATTAGGGACAGGGAACAGTGTTGTGAAACAAGGTGGGTGCCCCCGCTGATGATCTTGAGGTAGCCGCTGGCAGTTGAGTCGTGTTGCGTGAGGTCCTGCTACAGCTGCCAATACCAGTGACACAATTTTCCTTGACAGTCCCATCGGAGTGAGGACAAGCGTGGTTATGGCGAGGACACGTGGGAAGCATCCCGCTGACTCCGAACAAGATGACACCCACTGGGGAGCACATGAAGGGCAGGAAGTCTTCAGGGACAGAGAAACGTCCCATGGTATCCAAGCAAGATTGGCAATCGCGGGGCAAAAGGCATTCTGCCCCGCAGCGGGCGTGGTGGACGGAACGGGGCGCTTAGTGAGTTTGTTTGAAGGCGGGTACCATCGAGGGGTACTCGTGAAGAAGCCCGACACCAAGGGCAGGGGGAGGACCACTCATGGCCGACGAAGGACGCCAACGGCGGGTTGCAGAAAGAATCCGCATGTCCGTTGCTCAGACCTTGGAGCGTAAGGTCAAAGATCCTCGCCTGGGGTTTATGACGATCACGGATGTTCGTGTCACAGGGGATTTACAGCACGCAACCATTTACTACACGGTGCTTGGAGATGAGAAGGAAGAGCGTTCGACTCGTCGTGCGCTGGAGTCCGCAAAGGGTCTTATCCGCTCTGAGGTGGGCGCCACCTTGGGTACCCGGCTGACCCCGACAATCTCTTTCCAGCTCGATTCTTTGCCTGAATCTGCGGCTTCCATTGAGGATGCACTTCGGGCGGCGAAGGAAAGGGACGCGGCGATCCGCAAGGAAGCTGAAGGTAAGAGCTTCGCGGGGGATGAATCTCCCTACAAGGAACCCCATGTTCGAAGTGGCGAAGAATCCGACAAGGCAGATACTGATATCGACGATGAGGCCTGATGGTGCGTCGAAAGCAGACCCGGTTGGTTTGCTGGTAGTCGACAAACCTCTCGGTATAACCAGCCACGGGGTTGTCTCGCAGATCCGCAGGCTTGCAGGTACTCGGCGTGTAGGGCACGCGGGCACTTTGGATCCCGACGCGAGTGGGGTTTTGGTTCTCGGTTTGGGGCGTGCGACGAAGCTTCTTGGTTACATTGCGGGTTCCTCGAAGGAATATGTGGCAACCATCCGGTTGGGAGTTTCCACTGTTACCGACGACGCTGCCGGATCTCCCCTCGACGCCCCCGGCTGGAAGAACCCGGAGCGTAACAAGACCGATGCCACCGCCCTGATCGAAGAAGCCATGACCCGGTTCCGGGGCAGCATTGAGCAGATTCCCTCCACGGTCAGCGCTATAAAGGTTGATGGTAAGCGGGCGTATGCGCGTGCTCGGGCGGGCGAGGATGTGGTTTTGAAGCCACGTGCGGTAACGGTGGACAGGTTTGAGATCGTCCGCAACGGGGCAGAAAGCCCACTCCGTTTCGAAGACGTGGTCGTGGAACTTGAGAACCAGCCGGCAAAAACGGTCCGGGTGGTAGACGTAGATGTTCACGTGGAATGCTCAACTGGTACGTACGTCCGCGCGTTGGCGAGGGACCTTGGTGAAGCCCTGGGCACGGCCGGTCACCTGACGGCGCTTAGAAGAACGCGCGTGGGGCCTTGGACCATCGAAGACGCGGTGACACTTGAGGGGCTGTGGGCGGCATCGGAGGAGGGCCAGCCGTTGCCGCTGATCAGCCTTGATCAAGGGGCACTTCGCGTGTTGGAAAACGTTTTGGTCTCCCAAGAGGGTGCCGACAGATTCGCTCACGGGGTTGCTCCGGCGCCGGCAGAATGCGTCAACCTTCCGGAGGGGATCCTAGAAGATGATGGTCACGTAGTTGCTTTGTCCGCGGTTGGTGAACCTCATCGTGTGCTTGGTCTGTTGCGTGTCCAGGACGGTAGATTTAAGACTCAGAGCGTGATCGTGGCCCGCTGACGGCAGCACGGCACGCGACGACTAGAAATGACAATCAGAAACGACGGCAAGGAGAAAACCATGAGCGCAGACAAGGAAAAGAGCGGCGGCTGCGGCTGCGGCGGATGCGGTTGTGGCGGCGGGAAGAACAAGGTCCGCGAAGGTGAACCTGTTGATGATGAGGGCCGCATCAACTTGGGGCTTAAAGCAGCGGCCGAGTAGTTCGCTTTGAAGGTTTGGACCTCCCTGGCAGACGTTCCCGGCAGACAACGAAGCGTTGTGACTATCGGGAACTTTGACGGGATGCATTTTGGGCACAAGCGCGTTATTGCAGCCTGCGTTGATCGTGCTGAGAAACAAGGGGTGGACTCGGTCGCAGTCACCTTTGATCCGCATCCGAAGTCGGTGCATTCTCCCGGCAGCCCCACCCCGCTGATCATGTCGTTGGCAACCCGATTGGACGCTATGGCAACAACTGGGCTTTCAGCGGCGCTGATAGTGCACTACGACGCTTCTGTGTACACGTTGGAGCCAGAAGAGTTTGTTGCGGAGTATCTGGTTGATCGGCTTGGGGCCCTGGAAGTGGTGGTTGGCGAAGACTTCCGCTTCGGCAGGGGAAATGCCGGCAACATCCAGACGCTTCAGGCACTTGGTCACCGCTATGGCTTCACCGTGACCATGGTTGCTGATATTGAGGACGGATCGGGCCGTAGGTGGTCATCGTCCTGGGTCCGCGAACTGCTGGCGGAGGGGAGGGTGGACGAGGCAGCCTCGGTCCTCGGACACCCATACCGGCTGGTTGGGACTGTAGAACACGGTCAAAAGCGTGGCAGGAAGCTTGGGTTCCCCACCGCTAATCTCCAGGCCGGCCGGAACGTTCTGGCCCCAGCTGACGGCGTGTACGCGGGCTGGCTGGTTCGTGACGTCCCTGGCCAAACGGATGCCCAAGAGTTTCTTCCCGCTGCAATCTCCGTGGGTTCCAACCCCCAATTTGAGGGGACGGACCGAACTGTTGAAGCGCACGTGCTTGGACGCGACGACTTGGACCTGTACGGCCAGGAGGTCGCTGTCGTGTTCACCAAACGTCTTCGACCAATGATGAAGTTCGATTCCGTCGAGGGGCTTAAACAGCAGATGGACGAGGATCTGAGAGCAACCGCCGCTTCCCTTGGAAGCCGAGTCGCAGAGCGGGTAAACCCCGAAAACGTGACAGCGGGACTTGAGGGCTGAGTGCCTCATATCACTTAGTGACATTGGGTGTTCCATCCCTCAGATGGAGTTTGGGCGCCCCCAGCGGTGATAGCCTGACAGACGCCGTCAGATCGGCCACGGTGCCACTGCCCGGGTGAACCAGCCCCGGCGCTCCGTGCAACGACATGAAAGGGAGAGCCCATGGCTTTGACCAAGGAAGATAAGCAGAGAATCATTTCGGAATACGCGACTCACGAAGGTGACACGGGATCTCCTGAGGTGCAGGTCGCGCTGCTAACCGAACGAATCAAGGAACTGACCGAGCACTCTAAGACCCACCCGCACGACCACAACTCAAGGCGTGGTCTGATGCTGATGGTTGGGCATCGTCGTCAGCTCCTGGAGTACCTGCAGACCGTGGATATCGAGCGATACCGCGATCTGATCAAGCGTCTGGGGCTGCGTCGATAATGACAGCCCGGCCCGTTTCCGCTTGGAGACGGGCCGAATCTGTGTCTGGATAAGACCACTTTCCGGGAAGTCAGGTTAGGGCGGTTTTCGACAGTGGCTTTCGGAGCCAATAGCGATTCTTCGCGGTTGTAGTTCCGAGGGCTTCGATCGAAGGCCGACAACTGATTCTCCCAAGCAAGATGAAGTAGCAAAAATAGGAGAAATACATATGTCGGAAGACATGAAGAACGGTGAGGCGCAGGTTCACGATGGCATCGTGACCGCCGAAGCCGTTATTGACAACGGTGCGTACGGAAAGCGCACCATCCGGTTTGAAACCGGAAGACTGGCCCTTCAGGCCGCAGGTAGCGCAGTTGCCTACCTGGATGACGAAACGATGGTGCTGTCCACTACCGCTGTTGGCAAGCACCCTCGCGACCAGTTCGACTTCTTCCCCCTAACCGTGGATGTTGAAGAACGCCAGTACGCGATTGGCCGCATCCCCGGATCGTTCTTCCGTCGTGAAGGACGACCCACCACGGAAGCCATCCTCGCTTGCCGTCTGATTGACCGCCCCCTGCGCCCCGGCTTTGTTAAGGGCCTGCGCAACGAAGTCCAGGTTGTTGAAACCGTCCTTGCGGTTGACCCTGACGACCCCTACGACGTTCTGGCAATCAACGCGGCGTCCATGTCGACCCAGATTGCTGGGCTGCCGTTCACGGGTCCCGTGGCAGGCACCCGCCTGGCGCTGATCGACGGAAACTGGGTTGCATTCCCTCGTTACTCGGAGATGGAACGCTCCGTGTTCAACATGGTCGTGGCCGGCCGCATCATCACAGATGAGGCAGGCAACGAAGACATCGCCATCATGATGGTTGAAGCCGGCGGTGGCGATAACCAGTGGGAGCTGATCCAGCAGGGACAGCCGAAGCCGGACGAGTCCATCGTTGCCAGCGGCCTAGAAGCCGCCAAGCCCTTCCTGCGTGAGCTGTGCCTGGCACAAATCGCTGTTGCTGAGAAGGCATCAAAGGAGACTACAGAGTTCCCGCTGTTCCTTGACTACACCGACGAAGAGTACGACGCCGTCAAGGAAGTCGTTGGGGACCGCATGGCGAAGGCCCTTCTAACTGACGGGAAGCTCGCACGCCTCGAAGCGATCGAAGAAGTCAAGGACGCCGCGATTGGCGCTCTGATTGAGCGTTTCCCCGACTCGGAAAAGGCACTCAAGGCCGCTCTGCGTGACCTGGAGAAGGCAGCCATCCGTGAGCGCACCCTGCGTGACGGAATCCGTGTTGACGGCCGCACCCCCACAGAGATCCGGTCTTTGTCGGCAGAGGTTGAGGTTGTTCCTCGCGTGCACGGTTCCGCTCTGTTTGAGCGTGGCGAAACGCAGATTCTGGGTGTTACAACCCTCGCGATGTTGCGGATGGAGCAGCAGATCGACGATCTGAGCCCTCATACGCATAAGCGCTACATGCACAACTACAACTTCCCCCCTTACTCGACTGGAGAAACTGGTCGCGTTGGCTCCCCGAAGCGCCGTGAAATCGGCCACGGTGACTTGGCTGAGCGTTCGCTTCGGCCCGTCCTGCCCTCGCGCGAAGAGTTCCCCTACGCGATCCGTCAGGTGTCCGAGGCCCTTGGGTCCAACGGCTCCACCTCAATGGGCTCTGTCTGCGCGTCGACACTGTCGCTACTGGGCGCCGGTGTTCCATTGCGCGCCACTGTTGCTGGTATCGCGATGGGTCTGATGACGGGTGAGATCGATGGGGAACAGCGCTCTGTGACCCTCACCGACATCCTCGGGATGGAAGACGGCTTCGGCGACATGGACTTCAAGGTTGCAGGCACACGTGACTTCATCACGGCACTCCAACTTGACACCAAGCTTGACGGCATCGACTCTGACGTTCTGAAGTCGGCGCTGGGCCAGGCACGCGATGCGCGCTTGTACATTCTGGATGTTCTCGAGGAAGCAATCGACGCACCTGAAGAGATGTCGGCGCATGCGCCTCGGATCATCTCGGTGACCGTTCCTGTTGACAAGATCGGCGAGGTCATTGGTCCCAAGGGCAAGATGATCAACCAGATCCAGGAAGACACCGGCGCGGAACTGACGATTGAAGACGACGGCACTGTTTACATTGGTGCGGCAACGGGTGAGTCTGCTGAGGCAGCCCGCAACATGGTCAACCAGATCGCTAACCCGCAGATGCCTGAGGTAGGGGAACGGTTCGTGGGCACCGTCGTCAAGACGACATCCTTCGGCGCGTTCATCTCCTTGACCCCGGGTAAGGATGGCCTGCTCCACATCTCGCAGATTCGTCGCCTTGTCGGCGGAAAGCGCGTGGAGAACGTTGATGACGTTTTGCAGGTCGGCCAGAAGGTTGAAGTTGAGATCGCTGAGATCGACGACCGCGGCAAGCTCTCACTGCACGCCGTTGTCGACGATGAGGAAGCCGGCAATGTTCCTGCTGAGGAGGGCAGCCGCGACCGCGCCCCGCGTAACCGCGAGGGAGGCGGCGACCGTCGCCCCCGCCAGCGCAACCGCAGGCGCCGGAGCGACGACGAGAACAAGTAGCAAACCTGGAGCGCTTCGCGCGGGAAACCGCAACGTAGTGCTCTAGAGATGTGGCCCGGGTGGATTAGTCTGCCCGGGCCTCTTGTTTCGGTCCGCACGTTCAAGCCCCGACATTTGTGGGCGAGAGCCTGAGGGCTTTGCTGCCTCAAGCGGCGCGTCCGGCGACTTTGCCTAATTCGTTTTGTGTCATGCCGGTTGTGAGCCGGTTGGTTGGGGTCGGATTGATTGCGTATGACTACTTCGCTGAGCTTCACTGCGGATGAAATTACTGGGTGTGTTTGTAAGTGCTTGCGTGTGCTTCATGGTTCGAAGTGGCCAGTGGTGGCGGCTCAGGAATTGGCCGCTTACTGAAATTCCTACGTGTCCTCACCATAACCACGCTTGTCTTCAGTCCATTGAGGATGGCCTAGCCATTAGGGACAGTCCAGGAAAACTGTGACACTTCATTGACAGCTGCCGCGGGACCTAACGCAACACGACTCAACCGACAATGCCTTCCCCAAGATCACCAGCAGGGGGCACCCACTTTGTTTCACAACACTGTTCCCTGTCCCGAATGTGCTTCCCGGAGCTCTTGGTGTCACCTTTTAGGACCATTACGTATTCATAACAAGGATAGTAAGGACAGGGAGACACATCCGGGACGGGGAGGCACATCCGGGACAGGGACGCCCACCTTGACTCCAAA
>ERZ1031159.45-NODE-45-length-25985-cov-8.625453_pt1 | contig 25985 bp, 25 predicted proteins | sample MGYA00516706_ERZ1031159 | MGnify/ENA primary metagenome ERZ1031159 (study PRJEB33719, sample SAMN04262508) | wastewater metagenome | biome: rural village; feature: composting latrine chamber; material: composting feces with ash | place: El Salvador | collected... | reverse complement strand
TCTAGACCGCCTCATAGTCTGTCCCCTCGTAATGGTGAGCCAGCGAAACCCCAAAATCACATACGATCCCCGCCTGCAAGCTCAGGCTCCGAACGGAGGTGCAACGCCTTCGGTGCGAGTGTCGGGACCGCGATACGGGCAACGACAACGCATGGTGTGGTTTACAAGAAAAGCTAAGAACGCGTTTATAGGAAAACCTGTAAACTCATATGTAGGAAAAGTTGTAAATTAAACTGAGAGATGCACCGTTGAAGAAGAACGAGCTGGTGTGGCGTGAACTCATCGACGCCGCTGTAATGCGACAGCAACGTCGATGGGACAATGTCGAGGACCTCGCATTCCGCGCGGGCGTCGCACCCGCGACTACAGCGTACGCCCTACGCCGGCTGATCGAGATCGGTGCCATCCAGCAGCACCACGCAGGGTTCACCGTCGTAAATCCAGGGAAGGTGCTCACCCTGGCATGTGCAGCACGGAGCATCGTGAACGACGCCCGTGCAACCCTAACCCTGGGCACCGAGGACCTTCACCGACTCCTCGACTCTTCACCGCCCCGCGGGATAATCCTCGGCGGGGCGGCTGCCGCAGTCGAGCTACTCGGTGGCGCGAACACCGTATCGGATTACTCTGAGCACGTGCTCTACATCCGCGATGACCAGACACAGAGGGACCTTGACGACGTCTTATCACACATGAATGTCACGCGGCACACGGGCTACAGCCGCGATCGCGGCAACGTCACTCTTCTTCGCGCCGATCCACGCGCCGCCCGCATGTGGATGAGATACACCCCATTTGGGCAGACTTATGCCGACTTGTTTGCTACGCCCGGGTGGCAAGCCTCAGAGTTTCGGCTCGCGTTGGACGCGAGGTTCCTGGGTCAGCGAGACTGGGACCAGGAGCGACAATGACGATTCTGACTGAAGACGAACTGGGACGCGTTCAGGGATTGCTGGACCACCTTGGCTATGACCTAGAGCCGTCCATCCTCATCGGTGGGTGGGCTACACAGATGCGAGTCGGCGGCGACGTGAGCCGAGACATCGACCTCATCATTATGGACCACTCGCTCCGCTACAAACTCAAGGAACTCCTACCCGACTACAGCGAAAACACCATCCACAGCGGCGGACGAAAGGGGCGAGGCACCAAAGACGGTGTGCATGTTGATGCCTACATCCCTTGGGAGTCGGCACTCGGCAACAAGCTGCGACTCAGGGTCGAGGTGCTCATTGAGCGCACTGAACCCGCACCAATGAGGGGATGGCGACTACTCAACATCCATGCCCACACAGCAACCAAATTCGCCGCGCTTCTGGACCGAGCAGACACTGAAAAAGGAGAAAAGGACGCTCGAGAGATAGACCGGCTCCTACAACATGGGGCCGACCCAGTGAAGACGATCAAAGTGCTTCTCGACGCAACGGGCGGGAAGATCGATCAGGTCCCTGCTTACATTGAGGAAGTTTTCGAATGGCTGCCGGAGTTGGCATCAGCCAATAAGCGGCGCCGACGTGAACTCGCACAGGAACGTCGCGTCTGGGTTGATGAGGCCGAGTATCAACTACGCGAGCGCGCGTGACGACTCGCGCCCCTTCGTACTTATTCATACTTATGAAGCGTTTGAAACAATCCTCGAAAACTTCACAACTATGAATAACTATGAATATATGGACCACAGAGAGTCTTAACCGCCCATTAAGAACGGCAAAACAACCGCCATCGACCTGAAGCGCAGGCTAGAGCACCGACTCGATGTACGCGCGTACCACGGGCAAGTCGATCACAAGGGTGTCCCAGACCGCCTCGTAGTCTGTGCCTTCGTAATGACGAACCAGCGGATCACGCATCCTCTTGATTAGAGACCAGGGCACGTCGGGGTGCGTTTCGGTGGTCTCGGAGCTGATCCTGGCGACGTTCTCACCGACCTTGATAACCACGGATTCTGCCGCCAAACCTGGCACGTTCACCTCATCACCCACGTACCGGGCATGCCCTCGTCCAGCCGAGGGCACCCTAGACTGGACGCGTGACGAAAATCAGCGTTATCCAAGGCGACATCACTCAACAGGACGTCGACGTCATCGTCAACGCCGCCAACAACCGAATGCGTGGCGGCGGAGGCGTAGACGGAGCAATCCACTGTGCAGGAGGCCCCGACATCTTGCGCGAGTGCATCGAGCACTTCCCCCAGGGCCTCGCCACCGGAGACGCAGGCTGGACAACCGCTGGAAACATGCCCGCCCTCTACGTGGTCCACACCGTCGGCCCCAACTACAACGCAGGCCAAACAGACAGAGCCCTGCTCACCTCCGCCTATGCCCGGTCCCTCGAAGTCGCCGACAGCCTGAACGCAGAAACCATCGCATTCCCCCTCATCAGCGCCGGCGTCTACGGGTGGCCCAAACAAGACGCAATCGATGCGGCCATCGAAACGATCCTCAACGCAGACACGGACGTTGAAGAAGTGCGACTAGTGGCCTTCGACCAAGAGACCTACCAACAGATCGCCCAAACCCTGGCACGACAACTAGAGCACTGATTCGTTTCACCTGCGCGCCAGGGGTGGTTCCACCACCAGGGTGCTCCAAACCACCGCCCAGTCTGTTCCCTTGTAATGACGAGACAGGCAATCCGCCAGTGCCTCCCCACCCCTCACTGCGTGGCGAAAGCAGCACTAGCTGCCTCGTAGCCATCGCCCGCGAGAGCAGAGATCGTCACCTCTCCACCAAACTTGGAATCCTTGAAGTAGAACGTGTAATAGGCGGACTCGCCCTCGTCCAACGCGGTCGGCCCAATGCCCGAATCGGCTTGATATAGCCGCCCACCCGGGGAGGATTCGACCTCAAACACCGCCACAACGTCCCCGGCAATCGAGTGGTAAGTAGCGACCAAAGAAACCTGGCCGCTATCCCCCAGCAGTTTGACCTCGCCATCCCCAAGCGAAATCCGCCCAGACAGGGGACTACCTCCAGCGTCGAAGGTTTCTACCAGGTCGTCTTGGTGCACCATGTTCGTGTACTCCGAACACGAGGTGCCCTGACCGGTGCTGTCTCCGCACATCGCAAAGCCGCCCTTGATCTTCTTCACCTGCCTTGGCGCGGTGTCGTAGCCGGAATCTTGATCTGCCTGCACCGTTCCAGCCAGATACACCGCGTATGCCTGCGCATCCGAATCTGGCACGGACAGCTCCTCCGCCTGGGTCATCACCACCGGATCATTGGAGGCAAGCGCCTCAAAATAGGGTCGTGCCGACGGGGCGGGAGCAGCAGCTTGTTCCGACTGAGTAACCGCACCGGACTGGCCAATATCCGCGGTTTCATTCTTGGGGGACGAGGGCGAAAAACTGCCAGAGCACCCTCCCAACCCAAGGGCCGCGAACAAAGCAAGCGCACCCGCGCACGCCACGTGTGGCGTCAATTTCCGCATGCGTCCGATCATAACGGCGTCGGTCGCTGGCAGAACCCTGGCGGAAAGGATGCCCCACGCATCCTCCGCCGCCCCCTTCCTCCGGATCCGACCTCTAGTAGTTGGGCGCCGCCGGCAACCCGTAGTACGCCTCCAAGGTGGTAATGCCACGGTTGTGCATGTCAGTCGCCACGGTGGTTCCCACGTAGCGGAAATGCCACGGTTCATAGATGTAGCCCACTATGTGTTGCATCCCCTGGTCATAGCGGAGGATGAAACCGTACTTGTAAGCGTTATTGCGTAGCCACAGACCGGCTCGGCTTCCCCCGAAACATGATCCCGTGCAAGTGGCATATTCGTAGATGTCGGCTGCCAGCCCTGTTTGGTGCTCGGAATGACCGGGGCGAGCAGAGTATGTATCAGCCCTCGCCTGGCCGTCCTGTCTGACGTACGAGTTGTAGAGATTGGCCTGGTAGTCGTAACTGCGGTAGCCGCTCATCAGGTAGTAGTTGTATCCCGCCTTCTTGCCTGCGGCGTGCATTTTTTCCAGCGCAGTGGCGGCCTCTGCGCGTAGCGGCTGACCATTGGGGTTTCCAATGCCAACGGGCAAACGAAGGTTCGAGGGGACATACCGTAAGGGGTTCAAAGGCCTCTTCTTGTTCACCACAACGTTGAGGGATGATGCCGAGTCGATCGAGGACGGGTCGGTCACGGCTGTGGTCTTTTCGCTCGTCCTAGATGTGGTCGCGAATCCGCTGGCCTTCGCTGTGACGCGGAACGTTATCGTCTTTCCCGCGTCCGCTTTAACCAACTTGTAGGTTAGGCCCGTAGCACCAGAGATCGCCGTCCCAGACCGCAGCCACTGGTAACTCCTAGAACTGGGGGTAGGTGACCAAGTGCCGGGTTTTCCCGTAAGTGTCGACCCCACAGAAGCTTTCCCGGAAATGGTCGGTGTCGGTGCCACAACGAAACACGAGTAGTTGTTCGCAACGTTTTGGCTTAGAGCCTTGGTTCCTCCCAGTACCACTTGACTCTGCGGCTGCAGGTTCTTCACGGTCGTGTTGACCCCCAGAGGCACACAACCCTGGCGGCTGATCGCAAGTGGAACCCCTAGTGCACCTGCGGCTCCGGCTGCCGACACAGCATCTGGGAAGTTGTGTCCGCTCGCCCAGTAGACGGCTCCCACGGGTGCGGAGAAGTGCGCTTTTAGCACCAATTCGGCCGTCTCATACCGGTCCACGCCCCCATAACGAGTCGATGCGATACCTTCTGCGACACTCTTCAGCACTGCGGCGCTAACAACTCCGGTCCCTCCCGTGACGTACACACGCTGCACACCCAGCCGTCGCAATTCGGTTCTGACTGCGGCGGTGTCGTTGGTTATCTTCTTGGTTACCAGGAGGACAGGGACGTCAGCTTTTCCTGCAGCAGGCCCTGCCGTAAGCGCGTCAGCAAAGTTTGTGCCGGTCGCAATAAACGCAGATGCGGCGCCCTCTTCCCATCCGAATTGCGATATCGCCAAAGAAGTTGCATAACGTGTAGCGCCGCCAAGACGGATCAGAGAATCGGCACCCTTTCCCGCAGCATTAGCAACCTTGTCGCTTATGGCCCCTTTTCCACCAACAACAATGACCTGGTCGGGCTTTAGTCGCGCCAATTCCTGTTGTGTTGCCTGCGGAAGGGCATCGCGCTGAGTCAAAAGCACGGGCGCCTTCAGTTTGCTGGCCAGAGGAGCAACGCTAATCGCATCCGCAAACGCTGCGCCGGTCGCCAAGATTACAACGTCTGCTCCCTTCGGATACACCTGAGCAGAAACGAGGGCCGCAGTCGCATACCGATCTTTACCCGCCAACCGATGATTTCCCGCAGCCGGGAGCACGGGGAGCGCAGCGGCAACCCCTTCGGCTTCTACGCCGGCAACTGCGTCTGAATCGCCCTCTGAGAGTGCTTCACCATCGGCTTCAGCATCGCCCGGGTCACCATTATCCCCAACTTCGTTTTCGCCGGACCCTTCTTCAAGATCAGAGGGGAACGAGGGCTCCTCCGCTTCCTCAGCGCCCTCCCCGGTCTCGACGTCCAAGGGTTCTTCAACGTCCCCGGTGTCGACCATGACACCAGGAGTGCTGACACCTGAGTCCCCCTGGAACTTGGTATCTGCCTGTGCGATACCCGCCGGCATAAAGAGAACAGACAATGCCACGGTGAGCACGGATGCGGCCGTCGCGTGCAGCGCGGTCCTCCTCTGGAAGTATTTGCGGGCCATTGGTTTAGCATACCGACCATCCGCGGGGGCAACCAGAGTGTGTCGCCTAGGGCTCTCTTTATACGCCACGTATTCTTGGTGAACTTGCCGTCCTAATCTTGGCTCTCAGGCAACTCGGTGGTGTTGGACCTAAAACGCTACAGACTGTGTTGCGTGAGCACGGCTCCCAAATCAAGTCGACCAATAGCATTGGCACTGACTTTCTGAAGTCCCTGAATGTGCCGCTTTTGTCGAAAGCGCTGGACAGGTCGCCCTCGGCTTTCCTTGAAGCCCAGGACTACGCCGAAGATCGCATTAGCGCAGCTAACCGCCTGGGTCTTTGCGTGACCCACCCTCTTGCGGATAACTATCCACGCAGACTTCGACTGCGAAAGAGTTTCCCCAGCTTGTTATTCGTTCGAGGGGACATACGCGCCCTTGATGGGGACAAACAGGTGGCCATTGTAGGGACGAGGGCCCCACAGACTACGGGCACCAAATGGCCCAGGGCGTTTCCGGACAGTTGGCGTCGCAGGGCTACACCGTCGTGAGTGGGCTGGCTTTGGGCTGTGATACTGCTGCGCATCAGGGTGCCCTCGCCAGCGATGGTCTGACCGTTGCCGTTCTTTCAACTCCGGTCGAGGGCGCTGCCTACCCACTCGAAAATCAAGGGCTCGCGGACCGGATTGCGGAAACCGGAGGCGCCCTTGTTTCCGAATACGAACCCGGAGCATATCCGCGCTGTCCGACGGACTCATAGCCGCGAAAACCAGCTCCACCGGAGGCACCAACCACGCCGTTCGGCACGCCTTGAACAGTGGGCTCCCTGTTGGGGTATTTGATTACGGTTCCCGCCTGTCCCCTGCTGCTCTGGGGGCGCAGTGGTATTCGGGGAACAGGGTCTACCTAGAAGATCCTCGAGTGTCCCCGCTGTTCTCAAGGGAGTCCGTGACGGAGTTTGAGCGAAACATGGACCACCACCGCGCAGAGCGGAAGCTTGGCGTTCACAACGTTGATGAGAACACGCCCTCTGCCTCCTCACCAACGCAGCCACAACTGTTTTAGGGAGATCAAATGGAGTTTGATTGGGACCGGTTCAACTTTGGGGACAGACTCAAGTACAAAGAGTCCGACTTGGCTGTGGCCTCCACCTTTCGTGACCACGACAAACTCAACAAACGAATGTTGCGCCACGAAGAGTACGAGGGCCAGTACCGCAAAATCTTGAACGAAGTACTTGATGCCGTCTTAGCTGGCAATCCCGATGGCAACCAGCACATCCTCAGCGGGGGGAACGAGTCGTAGATCTGACGAGATAGTCACGACGGGGAATTCTTTCGAAGCCGTGAGGCAGAAGTTGCGGGGCGGCGGTTACCGGGGTGTAATAACGAACTTCGCCTTCGCGCGCTCTATGAACCACGCCGCCATGGAGTTCTACGACGAGTGGAACCAGAAGCTGCGCCAGCCCTCGTCCCCCTCAACGCAGAGCGGCAAATTGTCAGATGCAGAGGAGGAATCTGTTCCGCAAGGAAATGCAGGGCCCATTGGGGCTATTGTTTTCGATCTGGACCAGACGTTGATCAGCTCAACCACCAGAGATCCTGAATTTGAAGCAGGAGTTTGGAACGTAACCTGGAGAAACGTCGACCAGGACAGGCCAGAGCACTACTGGAACTTCCTTACTCGTCACGATGAGGTTTACCAGACGTATGGCAAGACGAAGTTGGAACAGTTTCAGCGTCAAGGAGACGTTCCATTTGCTGTGGTGAGTAACTCTTCGGCAAACAGGCTCAACTGGATTTGGCAGTTGCGGAGTATTCAAGATCCGCTCTACCCCCTCATCGCTGATAGCCACTCAACACCCACCGCGCTGGATGAGCCCAGTAAACGCTACGTAGCTTCAGTGCAAAACTACGTTCAGCCCGGGACGCTAGGACGCGTGAAGACATATTCGCGCACTCCCGGCAAGGCCGACAACCTCTTTGGCATCCCGAAAGAACCCGCTGCCTCCGAATCGGCGAGCGGCAATGAAAAGCAGCATGCGCGGTACTTCCAAAAACCGCACCCAAAGGGATCAGAGCAAGCACGGGACTGATTGCGAGAGACCTTTGCCCTTGCAGAAAGCGCACGCATTGTCGGGCTTGGAAACACCCCGGAGGACATGATCGCGTACCGTGCCGCCGGTCTTGAACCGGTGCTTGCACTCTGGGGAGTACCCACATTCGCCCGAGACTATGCGTGCGCTCACTGGGACCAAGACCACGTATTCAGCTCGATGACGCAGTTCCTGAATTGGGTGGAGGCGTCCCGTGGCCCTGACACTGTGACTTCAGTTCCCGAGGACATTCCCTCAGACGCCGATTCCTAGCCTTCGGTCGCCCAGGGATGGGACCGCCACAAGGTCGAAACATTTAGCAACTTTGTAGCATAAAAAGATTTGTGGCATAAAAAGTGGAGCCAGGGGGACTCGAACCCCCAACCCCCTGCTTGCAAAGCAGGTGCGCTACCAATTGCGCCATGGCCCCAGGTGCTGCAGTGTCTGACCGTGATCTTCGGGTGGTCTTCGACTTTCGTCTACTACCTAGCCCTCGATCTTGTGCCAGAAACGAGCGTTATCCACCATGTCGTACACAATACGGCCACCGAGGAGGGCCACTACAACAACAGTCCCTGAAAGGACCGTTGCCCTAAGTGCTCGCCTCATCCCCCTGGCTTTCTCGCGACGTTGGTGGTGGGCCTAGATGGACTCGAACCATCGACCTCAGTCTTATCAGGACTGCGCTCTAACCAACTGAGCTATAGGCCCGTCATCGATGAAAAACTCTACCCCAGCCACGGAACGTTCCACAAACTATAAGGGGCGAGTTCAAGGGTGATTTGTCACTCGTCCATCAAGGAAACCCTGACGCCGCCGACCAGAGCCGCAATCAGGTTGTACAGCAATGCGATCAAGGCTGAGAGAGCGGTGAGAATGACAACGTTTGCCACCGCCAAGATGGTTGCGTAAGACATCACACGCGGCAACCTCACATATTCCATCAGGGACAGGAAGCGTTCTGCGTTCAACTCAATCAGGAAGTCCTCGACGGAACCGAAGACGTGCATTCCATCTAGCACAAACCAAAGCAAGATGGCAGCGACAACGGTCGCGATCCCCAAAGCAATAGAAACCAAGAACCCGATCTTGGCCACCGACCACGGATCAACTCGAGCAACCGTTAGCTCCGCACGTCGTGGTTGATCCATATAGATTTGCTCCTCGAACACCTCCTCCGAGGTGAAGGGCACTTCCGCGTACTGGCTTCCCACGTACTGAGTCTGGTCATATTCCGTGTCCAAATACTCAGTCTCCGTTTCTCCGGTTTCAACCTGTTCAGTTCCGGTGTAATCAGGCACGACGTTCTCTGTTTCCAAATATCCATAGGCGGTGGTTACATCGCCGTCAGGGCCACGGGTCGACTCGACGTCGACGTCCGAATCAGCACTCGGCCGGAAGTCAGACTCTTCAGGGTCCACTTTGTCAGACATCCGCGTTCTCCTGGTCGGTTTCAATCTGGTCAGAGCCTACCTGAGTCTCAGTGTTCCTCGTGATCGCCATAACCCTGTCGTCATCATCCATGCGCGTCAAGATCACTCCCTTGGTGGCCCGCCCAGTAGGACGCACATCAGCCACACTCACGCGAATGACTTTGCCGCTTTCAACGATCGCCATTACCTCTTCATCCGGATCAGTGACGAGGGCACCCACCAGTGCTCCTCTGGCCTCATCCAGATTTGCAACCTTCACGCCCAAGCCGCCACGCCCCTGCACGGGATAGTCAGTGAGAGGAGTGCGCTTTGCGTATCCACCCTCGGTCACTACCAAAAGATCAGCACCGGGCCGGACTACCTCCATGGTGAGTAGTTCATCATCACCACGGAAACGCATTCCTCGAACACCGGATGTTGAACGACCCTGCGGACGCAGTGCCTCATCAGAAGCGTGGAAACGCAGAGACTGGCCATTGCGAGAGACCAGGATCAAGTCGTCTCCCGCATTCGCAATCTGCGCCGAAACCAGTTCGTCAGGGTTGCCCTCTTCGTCCTCACGCAGGTTAATAGCGATGACGCCGGCAGAACGAGTCGAATCGTAAAGTTCCAACTTCGTTTTCTTCACGAGGCCTCGGCGGGTTGCCAACACCAAATAATCGCCCTCGTCGTAATCCGTTATTCCCAGCACGCCTGTAATGGTTTCTTCCGGCCTAAATGCAAGCTGGTTCGCGACGTGCTGGCCCCGGGCGTCCCGGCCGCCCTCTGGCAGCTCATAGGCGCGAATCCGGTAAACCTGTCCCATGTTGGTAAAGAACAGCAACCAATCGTGGGTGTTCACCACCAGGAACTGAGCAACCTCATCGTCGGTTCGCAAAGTGGTCCCGCGAACTCCCTTGCCCCCGCGCTTCTGCGCCCGATAGGCGTCAACCTTGGTTCGCTTGGCGAACCCACCGCGGGAAATAGTGACAACAACGTCCTCTTCGGGGATGAGGGATTCTATTGAGATACCGGGACCATAAGGAACAATCTCCGCAATGCGGTCATCACCAAAACGCTCAACAACTTGTCCCAATTCCTCACCAATGATGGCGCGCTGACGCATGGGATCGCCCAGAATGCCCTGCAGATCCTCCACACGTGCAGTTATCTCCGCATGCTCATTCAAGATCTTCTGGCGTTCCATTGCCGCCAGTCTGCGCAGCTGCAAGGACAAAATGGCATCTGCCTGGACTTCGTCAATCTCAAGCAGAGACATGAGCCCCAGACGCGCCTCATCAACCGTTGGCGACCTGCGGATAAGGGCAATGACCTCATCCAACATATCGAGGGCGCGCAGGTAACCCTCCAGAATATGGAGCCGTTCCCTAGCCTTCGCTAAGCGGAATTGAGTCCGTCGAACAATTACGTCCAACTGATGTTCCACCCAGTAATGGACAAAGCCATCAATGCTGAGCGTGCGTGGAACCCCGTCTACCAGCGCCAACATGTTTGCCGGGAAAGACTCCTGCAAAGAAGTTCGCTTATACAGGTGGTTCAAGACAACGTTTGGAATCGCGTCCCTCTTTAGGACAATGACTAAACGTTGTCCCACGTGACCCGAGGTCTCATCACGAATATCCGCGATCCCCTGAATCTCACCAGTACGGGTCAATTCAGCAATCTTCGCCGACAACGTATCCGGGTTCACCTGATATGGAAGAGCCTTGACTACCAAGCACGTACGACCGTGAAGCTCTTCAATGTCGACAATGGCGCGCTGAACGATTGATCCACGTCCTGTGCGGTAAGCGCTTTCAATACCAGCGCGACCCAGGATGACGGCACCCGAAGGAAAGTCCGGTCCCTTGATAATCCCCAAGAGAGCCTCAAGCAATTCCTCACGACTCGCGTCCGGATTATCCAGGTACCACTGAACCCCTTCTGCGACTTCACGTAAGTTATGCGGGGGAATGCGGGTCGCCATGCCAACAGCAATACCCTCGGACCCGTTTACCAAAAGGTTTGGAAAACGTGCGGGGAGAACCGTTGGCTCTTGGTTACGTCCGTCGTAGTTTTCTTGGAAGTCCACGGTCGATTCGTCAATATCCCGAACCATTTCCATGGAAAGTGGGGCCATTTTACATTCTGTGTAACGAGGGGCTGCCGCGCCCAGGTTGCCCGGCGATCCAAAGTTACCTTGCCCGTCCACTAACGGGTAGCGCATTGACCAGGGCTGCACCAAACGTACCAACGCGTCATAAACCGAGGCGTCACCGTGAGGGTGAAAATGCGACATAACGTCGCCAACCACACGCATGCACTTGTAATACCCCGCGTTAGGCCGATAGCCGCCGTCATACATGGTGTAGAGAATGCGTCGATGCACGGGCTTCAACCCGTCACGCACATCCGGCAAAGCACGGCCCACAATAACGCTCATCGCGTAATCCAGGTAGGACCGCTGCATTTCCTTTTCAAGGTTCACCGGATCGATACGCGGAGAGCTTCCTTCCTCCGCTTGATCAAGTTCTGCCCCTAGATCCATTTCCGGATCCTCGGCGGTGCCGGCGGCCGCAATTATGGCTTCGGTGACCTCTTCAGATTCGAAGCTTTCGTTCTCTGGCCCGCCTTGGCGAGTTTCGTCACTCACAGTAAATACTCCTTGGCTGGCTACGCGTCGATAAAGCGAACATCGTGGGCATTACGCTGGATGAAGTTGCGACGCGACTCGACATCGTCACCCATGAGGATTGCGAAAATCTCGTCTGCTGCTGCCGCTTCGCCCACTTCCACCTGCTTTAGTAAGCGGGTTTCTGGATCCATGGTGGTTTCCCACAGTTCCGTAAAGTTCATTTCGCCAAGGCCCTTGTAGCGCTGAATCGCGCCTGCCTTGGGGAGACGCCATCCCTTTTCTAAGCCCTCTTCCAGGAATTGGTCGCGCTCAGCATCGGAATACACGTACTGGTGTGGCGCGTTAGTCCACTTCAGCCGGTAGAGAGGTGGAGTGGCCAGGTAAATGTGGCCGCGTTCAACCAATGGACGCATATAGCGGAAGAAGAAAGTCATAAGCAGCGTTGCAATGTGCTGGCCATCGACATCCGCGTCCGCCATCAAGATGATCTTCCAATAGCGGAGCTTTTCTAGATCTACTTCCTCACCGATTCCTGTCCCCAAAGCACCAATCAAGGCCTGGATAGTATCGGAAGATAGAGCCCGATCAAGACGAGCCTTTTCGACATTGAGGATCTTCCCGCGCAGCGGAAGAATTGCCTGCGTTTCTGGGTTGCGTCCCAAAACCGCAGAACCACCGGCGGAGTCGCCCTCCACAATGAACAACTCACTTATCCGCGGATCCCGCGATGAGCAGTCGTGGAGCTTAGAAGGCAAAGCAACTGAGTCCAGAGCTGTCTTGCGTCTGGTCGCCTCCCTTGCTTTTCGCGCCGCAATACGTGCTTGCTGCGCAGCCTGAGCCTTGGCGATGATCGCCTTTGCCTCGGGTGGATGAGCATCAAACCAGTCACCAAGCAGCGCGTAGATCTGCTGCTGCACAAAGGTCTTTGCTTCCGTGTTGCCCAACTTGGTTTTCGTTTGGCCCTCGAACTGCGGCTCTGTGAGTTTCACAGAGAGGACCGCCGTGAGCCCCTCACGAACGTCATCCCCAGATAGGTTCTCGTCTCGTTCACGCAAGAGGGACTTATCGCGACCGTACTTGTTCACGATGGTCGTCAAGGCTGTGCGGAAACCTTCTTCGTGAGCACCGCCCTCAGTGGTGTTGATGGTGTTGGCATACGTGTAGATCGTTTCGGAATACGCCGTGGTCCAACGCATGGCGACTTCCATGCTCATGGTTCCCTCGTCGTTTTCTGCATCCAGATCAATGATCTCCTCATTGACTGGAACAGCGCGCTTCGTGGTATCCAGATACTCCACGTAGTCGGAAAGACCCCGCTGGTAGAGGTAGGTGACGTGACGAGTGGTGTCCTCATCCTCCGTCGTCGACTCAGAGCCGGTGATCTCATCTCCTGACTCCAGGGCCTGATCACGCTCATCGATGAGCGTGATCCGTAATCCCTTGTTCAGGAAAGCCATTTGCTGGAAACGCTGACGCAACGTTTCAAAGTCAAAGTCAACGCTTTCAAAGATCTCCGGATCCGGCCAAAAGGTCTGAGCAGTGCCCGTTTGCTCGCACTCTCCCATGTCACGAAGTTCAGACACGGCCGTACCGCCATTTGCAAACGAGATGCCCCAACGCCGACCGTCGCGACAAACCTCTGTCTCCACGCGCCGAGACAGCGCGTTGACCACGGAAATACCCACGCCGTGGAGACCACCGGAAACCGCGTAGCCCCCTCCGCCGAACTTGCCGCCGGCGTGCAAGACGGTCATCACAACCTCTACCGTCGGACGGCCTTCTGTTGGGTGAATCCCAACCGGAATCCCGCGCCCGTTATCGCGAACCTGCAGGCCACCATCAGCAAGGATCTTCACCTCGATGGTGTCACAGTGTCCCGCGAGGGCCTCATCAACCGAATTATCAACAACCTCGTACACCAGATGATGCAAGCCACGTTCACCCGTGGACCCGATGTACATGCCTGGGCGTTTGCGTACAGCTTCTAAACCTTCAAGAACCGTAATGTCGCTTTCGCTGTAATGCGATTCTTCAGTTGCTACGCCCGTAGGTGTCTGCTGGCTCTCAGCATCCCCTCGCTGCGATTCGTCTCTGACGACATCCGTCACAAGGCGCTCCCTGTCTGCGTCCATCACGCTGCCGGACGCGTACTTCTTGCGTGCTCATTTTGTTGGCTTGGCTAATCTTTGAGTCCTCGCGGGAAGCCAAGATCCCAGGTTCACCGCCCACAGGCTAGGCCCAACGACCGCAGACTCTACGGCCCTAAACTCTCCGGCTCTAGGCTCTGCATCTCCAGACTCTCAGGGCTCCCTGATCGCGCCGGAGCCAGCCACCAAACATATGCACACGCGGGCCTGGTGCCCGCAAATTTGCGGGGTTTTCAGTGCCCCTTCTAACTGCTCAAGTCTATCAAATTGTGCTTATCAGACCGCAATGTGTCGGGTCTGAAACTAGGGAAAAGAACACTGGGCACTCTTCCTAAAGAAGGCTACCCATATGTATCACGCGGCCCTCTTCCCGGAACAGAGCGCGGCCCCTTTTTCCAGCTGGGAGCACGCGGTCCACGAACAATCACCTGTTCAACAACCCGTGGACCAACTACCTCATCGATTCTCTTCTGTACCTGCGGCAACAACAGTTGAAGCTGCTGTGCCCACGCTGAGGAATCCGCCTGCACCACCAGTTTCCCCTGGTCGAAAGAAACCACTGGGCAGTGCTGGGCGACGACGTCACCGACAATAGACTCCCACTGCCCAATGACCGTTCCAACGGAAAGAGAACGGTTCCAGCCACGACGATTCGACTCGTTGCTGATCACATCGTCAAGGGACTGCGGGTCAAAGCGAGAAGGCCCCGTTCCAAGTTTGGACCGATATATGCCCGGCGGCGGCTTCCAAGCTGGCGGGGATTGCTCCTCTTTTCCCCTGTCGCAATCAGTACCCCAAACAGAATCCCGAGAGTCTTTCTTGGTTCGTGGATGAACGGGATCTAGATCCCGGCCAGCCCTACCCGTCCCAAAACGGCCGCCACCCTGATTTCGATAGCGATCAAATATCGAAGCCAGCACCATGCGCTGTCGATCCTGCTCATCCTGCGGATCCGCCACGGTTTCATTCACTGTCAGACACCTGACTGAGCCCCTGATCGTCACGCGACACCAGCAGTGTGCGTGCTTCTATTTCCGAGGGGATATCAGTTTCAGCAGCCGCAGTAATGAACACCTGTTCGGCGCGATCCATACACCTCAGCAGGCCATCGCGACGCGACACATCCAACTCAGCAAACACATCATCAAGAATGAGCACGGGGTAGTCCCCGTCGAGCTTCAGTAACTCCATCTCAGCCAAACGAAGCATGAGGGCAGAAGACCAAAGCTCCCCGTGGCTGGCAAAACCGCGCACCGGCAGCCTATCCAAGGTAACCAGCAGGTCATCACGATGAGCGCCCACCAGGTTGATTCCCCTGGCCATTTCTTGCCCTCGACGGGAATCCATTTGCTCAAGGTAAGCCTGACGCAGAACCCCGATAGCGGCAGATGGATCTCCCGTCATCCGTCCATCTTCGACGCGAAAATCTCCCAGGTCTGCCTCAACCTCAACGTTGGAGGAATACTCGATTTCCGCCTCGCGGTCACCCCTGGTGAGGTCCCGATATGCCTGACGCACCAGCGGCTGAAGTGCCTCAACCACAGCAAGACGATGAACTGCGATGGTGGCGCTCAGCTCCGCCAACTGGTCATCCCAGATCGCCATCATTTCTGCGCCGAAAGCGGGGTCGGCCCTCATCATCGTTTTGAGCTGAGCGGCGCGTTGACGACTGACTCGACCAAAGTTTTGCAGGGTCGAAAGGTGATGTGGTTTCAGCTTTAGAACGATCTGGTCTAAGAAGGTGCGGCGTTCCTCTGGACCACCTCTGAGCAAACCCAGGTCCTCGGGGGCGAAGACAACTGTTCTCAGCGTTCCCAGCACATCTCTGGGAGCAACTTTCGCACGGTTGAGGCGTGCCCTATTTGGACGCCCACGAGCGATCTCCAGATCTATCGAATGAGTGCGACCGCCAGCTTCAACCCGCGCCCGGATGACGGCGCCACCAGGCTGTGTCTGGCCTTCCCTTGCGACCCGAACCAGGTTGCCTATGGAATGGGAGCGGTGAGAGGAAAAGGTGGAGAGGTACGCGATGGACTCGACCATGTTGGTCTTCCCCCGGCCATTGGGTCCCAGGAGAACCACTGTGCCGGCGGGGAATTCAACAACTACCTTCTTGTAAGACCGGTAATCGGTCAGAGCCAGGTTAGAAACCCGCAAGACTACAAGCCAAAGCGAATGGGCATCAGGAGGTACTTGAAGGTCGGGTCAGCCGGACCGTCTTCCTTTTCTTGCCCCATCAATACGGCTGCCTTGGTGGCATGGACAAATCCAAAACGCACGTAGTCCGTTTCCAAGACGCTTAGGCCATCCTGCAGGAAGCCGGGGTTGAACGCAGTCTTCAACTCTTCTGCTTCGCTAATCAAAGCAACAGACTCTTGCGCCTGGGCATTTCCAGACTGGCCTGCCTCAAGCTCCAATGCACCATCAGCAAATGTCAGATGCACCGGCGTACGGCGCTCCACAACCAAGGAGACGCGCTTGACGGCTTCAAGCAGCTCAACGCGAGAACATGAATACTCCAGCGGCGTTTCCTCCGGGAACAACTTCCGCACCGGCGGATAGTCCCCTTCCATGAGGGTGGACGTCGCCTGGCGTTCCCCTGCACTGAAACCGATAATCGCGGAGCGCTCCCCCACCATTTCGGTGTCAAGGTTCAATGACAGGTCACCCCCGGAGGTCAAGTGACGAGCCACGTCAGCCATAATCCGCGCCTTGACCAGGATCTTGGAGGAGGTTCCAGGATCATTGGGGTTCCAGGTCAGCTCACGTTGAGCCAGCCGATACCTGTCCGTTGCCAACAGAGTTATCCGAGGGCCATCAATTTCGACCCTGACCCCCGTCAGGAGCGGCAACGTGTCATCTTTGGACGTTGCAATGACTACTTGACCTACGGCGTCCGCGAACTCTTTCGCGTCAATGGTTCCCTGCGACTGTGGCAAGTTTGGAAGCTGGGGGTAGTCCTCCAACACCATGGTTCCCAAAGAGAACTTACTGCGCCCGCAGCGCACTTCAACATTGCCCTCTTTGAGTTCAACAGTCAGATCTTGGTTGGGAAGTGACTTCGCGATCTCCCCCAACATACGTCCGTTCACCAGCGCTTCACCGGGTGTCTCCACCTGCGCGGGAACGCGGCTGCGCGCCGATACTTCATAGTCAAATGACGACAGCTCTAGTTCGCCATCAGAAGCGACTAGATGAACAGCGCCCAGAATAGGGATCGCGGGCCGCTGCTGGACCGCGCGAGACGTCCACTGTACGGCGTCAGAGAACACATCGCGGGAAAGCTTAAACTTCACGGTTCCTCCAGAGAGCTTGGGACACTTCACTTTACCCGCCGAGGCAAGGCTTGGAACAGTTGTTGAGCGAAGGGCGTGGAGGGAAGGGGCTGGCCACCGGAATCTCTAACTGCGCGCTGGGGATTTCCTCCCTTATAACTAGCTAGTAGTTGTAGTAGCGGCTGTGGAAGCTGTGGAGAACCGTGTTTTGGCTCGCATCCACACTCTTCTCCCCTGTTGATGGATTCTGGATAAGGCGCCGACTGTATGTGGACGCCTGTGAGCGGATGCTTCACCTGGTTTTCTGGAACCACAATTTTCTTGTAGTTCTGCACTGAGAAACGGCCCAATTCGGGATCATCTGGGCCCTCGTACACAGAAGTGGGGACTCTTTGGCATCAATCTTGAGAACTACACGCTTGTAAGATGTGGACGACAAGTTGCCTAGTGATACCGAGCTAGCCCTCGCGCGCCTTCCGTTTCACCCTGTTAGTGAGTTCGGTGACGTGGTTGTAAGTTTCCCGCCGTTCCGTCATCAAGCCGGCGATCTTCTTATTCGCATACATGACGGTGGTGTGGTCGCGGCCCCCAAATGCCTCCCCAATCTTGGGAAGAGACAGATCGGTCAGGTTGCGGCACAGATACATGGCGATTTGACGTGCCTCCACGATCCCACGGGAACGGTCGGAACTGCAGAGCTGTTCGATTGTCACGTCGAAGAAAGCGGCTGTCTGGCCCATGATCAAGGATGCGGAGATTTCCGTGTCTTCGGGGTCGGAGAGGACATCCTTGAGGACCATTTGTGCCAGACGCAGGTCAATCGTCTGGTGAGTTAGGTGAGCGAACGCAGTTACGCGCAGAAGCGAGCCCTCAAGTTCGCGGATGTTCGCGGAGATGCGACTGGCGATGTACTCGAGGACCTCGTGGTTGATCTCAATGCCCTCGGACGCGGCCTTCATCTGCAAAATGGCGATCCGAGTCTCCAGGTCCGGCGGTTGAACATCCGTGGTCAATCCGGATTGGAAACGCGAGCGGAGGCGTTCTTCGAACCGCGAGAGTAGCTTTGGCGGCAGGTCAGACGTGATGACGATCTGTTTTCCCGCGTCATGCAGCGCGTTGAACGTGTGGAAGAACTCCTCGACCGTCTCTTTCTTGTCTTGGATGAACTGGATGTCATCAATCAAGAGGATGTCGGTCTCGCGGTAGTGGCGCTTGAACTTCTCTTTGCTGCCTTCCATGATCGCGTTGATGAACGCGTTCGTGAACTCTTCAGAATTGACGTATGTGACGCGCAGGTGCGGGTAGAGAGACAGCGCATAGTGGCCAATCGCGTGCAAGAGGTGTGTTTTCCCTAACCCTGAGTCCCCGTAGATGAACAAGGGGTTATATGCGCGAGCCGGAGCTTCCGCAACAGCAAGGGCGGCAGCATGGGCGAAGCGGTTCGACGGGCCAATGACGAACGTGTCGAAGACATACTTGGGGTTGAGGCTGGCCCGTTGGCGTTCCGCCTCGCGAATAGTAGGTGTGGTGGGCAGCTGCATGGGACTGTCCGTGGGAGTCCACGAAAGAGGCGAGGGCAAGTTGCGTTCTATCCCCCCATAGGGAGGGAGCACGGTTGCGTCACTGTTGGTGCCGTTGGTTCTGCCGGCGCTAAAGGACTGTGGACCTTCGTACCGTGTGTCTATCTCAGGCTCCACTGCCTCGGGTTCGACCGGCTCGGGTTCGACCGGGGCAATGTCGAGGGAGGAGTCGACTGTCACCGCGATGCGGACCTCATGACCCAAGGTCTCCGTCAGCGCTTCGATGAGTTGGCCCTGCAAACGTGTTTCCACGATTGTCCGAGTGAATTCGTTGGGTACAGCCAACAAAATGGTGCCTTCGATGTCACCCAGTGGCTTGATCATTCGCATGAACGCGGCGTGGGCTGGTCCTAGTTCAGCAGCGTCCACTCTGGAAATGGCCTGTTCCCAAGCCGAAGCCAGCGTGAAACCCTGCATAGTCTGCCCTTTCAAAATAGCAAGTGAGATTAGACACCGGTCAGTGTCTGCTCGCCGCTTGATTCTAGCCTGTTCGACAGGCTATCCAGACCTGTGGATTGAGCTGTGGATTCTTAATGGGCGACTTACATCGTTGTGATTCCGCGGTTTCCAGGGCTTCTTTCGCGGAGCAGGGGAGGCCCTCCCCGGAATGAGGAGAAACCTGTGGATAACTAATTGCCGTTCTCCACGGAGTTTTGCACAGCTGTGGACTCTGAATTGAGGGGTCGCCACCACGTCGGGGTTCATTGACCGGTGTATTAGCGGGGCGTAGTCTGTTTTGGCGCGAGAACGGCGGTCCATCGGGTCTTGAGGCCCGTATTGCATGCCCGTACACGTGCGACAAATAGCCTGGCAGCGCCGTGCTGTCCGTCCTAGGAGTAGTAATGACAAAGCGTACTTTCCAGCCGAACAACCGGCGTCGTCACAAGGTTCATGGTTTCCGTCTTCGGATGAGGACCCGTTCGGGTCGTTCCATCCTGAATGCTCGTCGCCGCAAGGGGCGCGCGAAGATTTCTGTCTGACCCGAGTGGTCGACTGTGCTGAGTGCCCAGAACCGGTTGGATCGGCAAGAGGGATTCTCGGACACCTTGAGGCTCGGGTCCCGGGTTGGGAGCCGAGCCCTCGTGGTTTCTTTGAGGTACCCATCGACTGATTCGGATGGGAATAATGAGGGCCTCGGCGACACAAAAGTGGGAATCGTTGTCGGAAAGAAACAGATCCCGCGTGCAGTTGACCGGAACTTAGTCAAGCGCAGGTTGCGTCACATCATGAGGGAGAAGATCACAGAATGCCCGCGGGGATCGCGGGTAGTGGTGCGTGCCCTTTCTCCTTGCGTCACCATGAGTTTTGCTCAATTGGATGCTGCCGTTGATGCAAACCTAAAGAGGGCGTCTCTACGCGAACAGAGCCGTGCGCGAGTGGAGGGGGATTTATGAGAAAGTTTCTCTCTCAGGTGCGTGCGGTTCTGATTGCCGTCTTGGTCGCCCCGCTGCGCTTTTATCAGCGTTTCATTTCTCCGGGTTTGCCGCGTCGTTGCCGCTATTACCCGACCTGCTCCGACTATGCGGTGCAGGCGCTTCGTGTACATGGACCCGCCAAAGGGGCGGCTCTTGCCACGTGGCGTGTCCTGCGATGTAACCCGTGGAGTCTGGGCGGTGTGGACCACATTCCTGAAAAAGGAAAGTGGAAGGGACCCGAGTGGGTTCCCCCCGAGGACTGGGCGGGCTTCGACCTGGACAAACGCATGGGAACCGGTGCGGTTTCTCCCGATGACACATACTTGAGCGGCCCGGAGAATACAGGTGTCGCCGAAGACGGACCGTTGTTGGTTCCTCTTGAAGTTCGCAAGAAGGAGTCCTGAGTGGACCAGTTCCTACATCCGATCATCGTTGCATTCGCGTGGATTTGGGTCACCATCCACAAGGGGTTGGTCTGGCTCGGCTTCCCAGATGGACCTGGTGCTGGCTGGGTTGTCTCCATCATCATCATGACCCTGTTGGTGCGTACCGCCATTATCCCGCTGTACCTCAAGCAGATGAAGTCTCAGCGCAACATGCAGTTGTTGCAGCCGGAGATGAAGAAGATCCAGGCTAAGTACAAGGGCAAGAAGGATCAGGTCTCCAAGCAACGCATGAACGAAGAGACCATGGCGCTCTATAAGAAGCATGGTTCTTCACCGTTTGCTTCCTGTTTGCCTATGCTTGTGCAACTCCCGGTCCTCTTTGGTTTGTACCGCGTCATTTTCGCTGTGGAACAGATCAAGGATGGGAACTACCGGTACGACGGTCTGGGGCCGCTGGATCAAACGGTTGCTACGGACATCAACTCTTCGACCGTCTTCGGAGTAGGCCTGTCGAATTCGCTGGGGACAGTCAACACCTGGGCTGAGCGAATCGTTTTCATTGTCTTCATCATTGTTATGGTCAGCCTTCAGTTCTTGACCATGCGCATGTCGATGCATAAGAACATGAATCAGGCCGGGCAAGATCCCGACAACCCCATGGTTCGCAGCCAGAAGTCCATGATGTACATGATGCCGTTGATGTTTATCTTCACCGGTTTCATCTTCCAAATGGGTCTGCTGGTCTACATGGTCACCGGTTCGTTCTATGGCTGGGCTCAGCAGTTCTGGGTCATCAAGACGATGCCAACCCCGGGATCGCCTGCCGCGCAGGAACTAATGGACAAGCGCGAGACAAAGTACAAGGCCTGGGCCGTGCCGGAGTTTGAGGCTTACGACGCGCAACTGGAGACCTTAGGCAAGGATGAGGAAGCTATCGATGAGCTGAATGAGGCCACTCTGGTCAGCGTTCAAAAGAGCGCGAGGCCGCAGAAGGTAGCCTCTGATTTCCCCGAGGACTGGACGGCCGCAGAGAAGGTTGCTGTTTACCGGGGACTTGCGATGGAACCCTGGAAGGCCGTCCCGGATGAGACCTGGATGAAGTCTCTGGTGCTTGCCAAAATGTCGCAGAACGCTGCCGAAGAGGCACGGAAGATGCGACCAAAGAAGTTGACGCGCGAGCAGCGCCTGCGTTTGGCCGCTCAGGAGCGGGAACAGAGAGAGGCTGAAGAGCGGCGCAAGGAACGTCAGGAACGCCGCGAGCAGGAGCGTTCACGAACCGGTGGAAACCTGACTCCCGAGGAGATTGAACGTCGTCGCCAGCAACGTCGCCAGGAGCGGCGCAGGCAGGCCAAGAAGAAGCAACAGGGCGACAAGTAGGGCGTCGCCCCACTGCATCGCACGGCATGACTGAAAGAGGGAACAAAATGAGCGAGAAGTCAGAATCAACCCCGCGGATTGCCCGGCTAGAAGAAGAAGGGGACGTCGCTGCTGACTACCTGGAAGAGCTTTTGGACATCGTGGACTTTGATGGCGACATCGAAATCGACATTGAGAATGGACGTGCGTCTGTCGCAATCGTGAGTGATGAGGAGAATTCTTCGCTGGGGCAACTGGTTGGAGAAGACGGCGAAGTGCTGGAGGCGCTTCAGGAACTCACCCGGCTGGCGGTGCAGGTCTCCACCGGGGACAGATCCCGACTCATGCTAGACATTGCGGGGTTCCGCGCTGCACGCAAGAGGGAGCTACAGGCGATCGCCAGGGAGGCGGTCGAGCAGGTACAGGAGACAGGACAGCCTGTTGATCTGGCACCCATGAATCCCTTCGAACGTAAGGTGTGCCACGACGTGGTGGCCGATGCGGGCTTGGTTTCTGAGTCCGAGGGCGTAGAACCGGACAGGTACGTAGTCATTTATGCCGTGGACGAGGGCGACGAAGTGGATACGCCAGATGACGAGATCGAGGAAGTGGTCGAAGAGACCACGGAGGCGTAGTGACGACTGAAATACCCTCTGACCTGGTCTTATCTCTATTTGGTCCGCAGTCGGGTACGGTTAAGGCCTTTGCTGATCTCCTTGCTGAGGAAGGAGAGCTCCGGGGCCTAATAGGACCGAGAGAGACTGAGCGCTTATGGTCGCGACACATCGTAAATTGTGGGGCTTTGCTTCCATTTTTACCGCCGAAGGGCAGCGTCATCGATGTTGGGTCAGGTGCGGGGTTGCCTGGAATTGTGATCGCCGCCACACGACCCGATCTTGATGTCACTTTGGTTGAGCCCATGGAACGACGTTGTGAGTGGCTGGACCATGTAGTTGAAGTCCTAGACTTGGACAATGTCACCATCCTGCGACAGAGGTCTGAGGCCCTGGGAAAGAGCGTGCGAGCAGATGTCGTCACGGCGCGTGCGGTAGCGGCACTGCCGAAGCTCTTGCGCTTAACGTCAAAGCTCATCGCTCCCGGTGGGAGGCTATTGGCCCTCAAAGGTGAACGAGCATACCAAGAAGTCAAAGACGCCCGTGATGAGCTCCGGAAGCGTCATTTAGTGGCGCAGGTCCACGAGGTCGTATCGTTGATGGATGGTCAAGTGACCTACGTTGTGGAGTGCACTCGTCAGATCAGCTAACAGCCCTTTTGGCAGCGTGCGTGTAGCGGCCCATCACGTCGGTGGTGGGTCCTAGACTCCTTGTGAGGACGTAGCCCGGCCCGAAAGTGGCGTGGGATGAATGTGCGTGAATGAAAGGTGTCGTTTTGGATCAGTCGGCGGACCAATCCTCTCCCCTTTTGGCGGAGCTCACATCGAATTACGCTGCCCTCGAGGAACTGGGTGATCGCGTATTTCCCGCTCCCAATCGAACAATCGTGGTGGCCGTCGCCAATCAGAAGGGTGGCGTAGGTAAGACAACTTCTGCGGTGAATCTTGCTGCGGCCTTGGCAATGGGAGGCCTTACCGTCGCTGTTATTGATATGGATCCGCAGGGCAACGCATCGACGGCTCTAGGAGTCCCCCACGGAGAGGGCGTTCCGTCCACCTATGAGGTCCTGCTTGGGGAGCTGGGCTTTGCTGACGTGTTTCAAGCATGCCCCGACGTAGACGGCGTCGTTGTTTCGCCCGCGACAATCGATCTGGCCGGCGCGGAGATTGAGCTTGTCGGGGAACCAGGTCGAGCGAAGTTTCTGCGGGAATCGATCGACGAGCTCTTGGTAGCGGGGGTCAAGCCGAATGTCATTCTGATCGACTGTCCCCCATCCTTGGGTCTGTTAACGCTCAATGCCTTCGTCGCGGCGGATGTCTTGCTGATTCCTGTTCAGGCCGAATATTACGCGCTGGAGGGCCTGACCCAGCTATTGAACACAGTTGCGAAGGTCAAGGCTGACCTGAATCCCGACCTTGCAGCGCCGTTGATTCTTGTGACAATGGTCGACGCTCGCACACGCTTGAGTGCTGAGGTGGCGGCCGAGGTGCGCCAGCATTTCGGGGACAGGGTTCTTGACGTGGAGGTTGGTCGCTCCGTCCGTATTTCTGAGGCACCCAGTTACGGTCAGAGCGTGGTCTCATATGATCCGCGCGGGAGCGGCGCAGTCGCTTATCGAAGGGCCGCGCTAGAGCTGGCGCAGAGGCTGAGTGCTGAGTTCGGCGAGGAGGGGTCGAGAAATGACTGAGGACATGGGTGTGCGCGACGGTCAGGGACGGTCGCGGAGTGGCGAGAGACCTGCACGAACGTCTAGTCGACGTACGCGGGGCGGTCTGGGTCGGGGTCTTGGCGCGCTCATCCCGGATGCCGAAGAGTCGGCGACCAACGTTCCGCCGCGTCCACTGGATGTTTTGTTTCCTGACCTTGTCGGAGGGAAGGACAAAGAATCCGCGACAGAGAGGCGGACTCGTGGCGGATCGGCGCGAGACCTGCTGGAGCCTGGGCGTGCTGGAGGGCGCGAACGTGTTTATGGCAAGGCCGCGCGCGGAAAGACCGACGAGTCTCAGATCGTGGCGTCTTCTACGGATGGTGAGTCTGATGAAATTGTTTCACGTGAAACAATTTCGGCTGCCGGCGGTAATGAGGGCCTAGAGTTGCGCACCGAATCGGATGACCTCGTGTCGGAAGTTGTTGCCGAAATCAGGGCGCGACAAGGACGGCCGGGCATTGACGGTGAAGACGTGGGAGACGTTCTGGAAATTGGTCTTGATTCGGAGGACGATGCCGAGGGTGCCTCCGAGAAGGCCAACGTTGATTCTTGGTCGGTTAGCGAACGAAATGCGCATTCCAACGGATCTGTTGGTGACTCCGTTGACGAACACGAAATTGTTTCACGTGAAACAATTTCCGGATCAGCCGTTTTGCCGTCTGACGATGAAGAAATCGACGGAATTGATGTTAAGACGGCACACGACACCGGTCCGATGGTCGGTAATGAAGTCGAAACTACGGCAGACGAAATCGAGGAACCTAAAGACGTCACTGAAGACGATGACGTCGCAACAGCTCTCACACAGGTTCCGGGCGCATCGTTTGGTACCGTCAGCCCAGCATGGATAATCCCAAACTTGAAGCAGCCAAGACAGGTCTTTGATGAGGAAGAACTGGCGGAACTGAGTAGCTCCATTAGTGAGGTTGGAGTTCTGCAGCCGATCGTGGTCAGGCGTATCACTGAGGAGACCCTCCAAGAGGAAGGTCAACGCGAGCGTCTGATGGCCGCTCTGGAAGAGAGCCCAGAGGCGCGCTACGAACTCATCATGGGCGAGCGTCGCTGGCGGGCCGCTCAAAAGGCGGGATTGGAAGAAATCCCGGTGATTGTCAGGTCGACTGATCAGGATGACCTGCTACGAGAAGCGCTGATTGAGAACATGCATCGCGTGCAGCTCAACCCCCTGGAAGAAGCAGCTGCTTATAACCAGCTGATGGAGGATTTCAACTACACGCAGGAAGAACTCTCCAAAAAGATTGCTCGCTCACGTCCACAGATCGCAAACACTTTGCGGCTCCTACGCCTTCCTCCCAGCGTGCAACGCCAGGTTGCGGCCGGAGTATTGTCAGCCGGCCATGCCCGTGCTCTCTTGAGCATGGAATCTGTGGCCGAGATGGAAGCACTTGGTGCGCGCATTGTTGCAGAGGGGCTGTCCGTGAGGGCAACCGAAGAGATCGCTAAGTTCGGTAAGCGTCAACCTCAGCGCAAGCCTAAGGCTCCCGCGATCATCCCCCCGGCCGCGCAGCGAGTGGCGGACGCAGTGGCAGGTATGTTGGATACCTCAGTGACAGTGGCCCCCGGCGCAAAGAGAGGGCGTCTGGTTATTCATTACGCTGACCAGGATGACTTGGAGCGGATCGCAGGTGCTCTGGGCCGGCAATAGGCACTAACCACGTTGTGTCCTGCATGAGCCTCAAAAAGGGGCTTCGGTG
>ERZ1031159.44-NODE-44-length-26038-cov-8.511796_pt1 | contig 26038 bp, 26 predicted proteins | sample MGYA00516706_ERZ1031159 | MGnify/ENA primary metagenome ERZ1031159 (study PRJEB33719, sample SAMN04262508) | wastewater metagenome | biome: rural village; feature: composting latrine chamber; material: composting feces with ash | place: El Salvador | collected... | reverse complement strand
AAAGCGCCCCGAACAGGATTCGAACCTGCGACCTTTCGCTCCGGAGGCGAACGCTCTATCCACTGAGCTACCGGGGCTTTCCGGATACTAACCTTACCACTCATCAGCGCTGCCGCTTCAACTTGACGCTGGGTGTTCATCAAGATGCCTACGGTGGCGCTCGCAGCGCTCGGGAGCGGAGCCCATTTCGGGAAGATGCGCAGGTGGCTCCATATATGTGGCCTTACATATGGGGTCGTGCAAAGAGATCAGGCGCGTCAGTGTTATTTCATGACTTCGAATGATTCGACATCGAGCTGGGCGGCGTTCGCGCGCAGGTTAGGCGACAATCTTGGCCGCTTACGTGAAGAGCGGGGATTTTCCCAGGAGCAAACGATTGCCCGCGCGGGCATCAGTAGGCAGACATATCAGCGCATCGAGCGTGGGGCCCTGCCCCTCAACAAGGTTGCTAATCCGACGCTGTCCACCTTGCTTGCCATATGCTCGGCTCTTGACGTGGACATCAACGAGGTAATTCCGCCCTTTGACAAGGAGATGTTTCTTAGTCATGCGATGTCAGAGGGCAAAAACTTCCGTGGCCAGAGGGAAGATCGTCTGCCGCCACAACCGTCCGAAGCAGCTGACCGAAGCGTTGAGGCACGACGAGTTCTGGAACCACGGGTGCACAACCAGAGCCGGGGGAGTGTTTCGAGGGCAGTCGATTCTTCGCGGCAAGTTCGAGATCTTCGCGGCTCTAAGACCCAAGAATCTGGGCCATGGCACGAAAAATACGGCGTGCGCTTTCAACAGTGACCATCATGGAATGTGGCTCTGCACCGATGTAAACCCACTCGTCCCCTCCCAAGGCAGACTGGAGCCGAACCACTTCGAAGTATGTCGCTTCGTCGCCTTGCCAATCGTCCACTCGCATCTCGTCAGGGTCAGTGTCGTTGACTCTGATACGACTTGGTCCCGCGTCATTGGGATCTCCAGCGCTGGCTTGAGTCTCACCGATTTTGGTAGCGCCACTTTCGGCTGCATTACCTTCGTTGGCGTTCGGGTCAGTCGCGCTGGTCCTAGGGATGCGATCTCCTGCGTCATTGGCCTCTGCGTCATTGGCCTCTGCGTTGCTGGATCCTGCTGCCCAGGATCTCCCGCCGTTGGGTGCCTTTCTGCTGTGTTCCTCATCATGGGGCCAATCGCCGCGTGAGCCCTCGTCAGTTGAGTGCATGCCGCGAAAGGTGCTGTCATCTGGGGTGTTAGGGTCGAGGCCGTCCATCCCTAGCTCTTCCATAGCCATGAGCAAAGGATCGAAAATGTCGGGGATCGTGACCATGTTCCTGGGTCTTACGATGACGGGAATGGCGGCGACGCAGGAACAGTGGATGGTCTCGTTGATAGGTGTTGGCTGATCGTGTTGGCCGCAACACCAGGGTGGACAGTCACCTCTTTTAGCTTGAGCTGAACTCGGGTTCACAGTTTCGCTCCCTCCTTTTATGGGGATTGCGTGTAGCGCTCTTGCTTGTCCAATGTTGCGAATCTGTCCGCCCGTCGCCACCGGCCACGGGCCAACCTGTGGAGGGCCAACGTAGGTGCCGGTTTGGGCCATCTGCGCTATGGGCTAGGATTTGACCGTGACTCCAGAAGAACTTGCCGCGCTTGTGCGCGAATCATTGCTTGAATCCATTGCGGCTGGCGATATTGAAGTGTCGGCCGACCTCGTCCCAGAGACCGTGACCGTGGAGCGTCCGCGCATGCGAGAGCATGGCGACTGGTCCACGAATATCGCCATGCGTCTGAGCAAGGGTGCGGGGATGCCCCCACGTCAACTCGCGGAAATCTTGGCTGCCCGTCTCGGTGAAGCTGAGGGCGTCGACGCCGTGGAGGTTGCTGGGCCTGGGTTCATCAACATTCATCTGAGTGCGGAATCGGCAGGAACGCTGGCCGGTGCCATTCTGGAATCCGGTGATGACTACGGGGACAACGATTCCATGGCAGGCATCCATGTGAACCTCGAGTACGTTTCTGCCAACCCCACCGGCCCCGTCCACCTTGGTGGCGCCCGCTGGGCCGCTTACGGAGATGCCCTCGCACGCATTATGAAGGCTTCGGGAGCGAAGGTAACGCGCGAGTACTACTTCAACGACCACGGAGTGCAGATCGATCGCTTTGCTGAGTCTCTGCTCGCACGCGCCCGCGGCGACGAGGTTCCCGAAGACGGCTACGGCGGTGATTACATCGGTGAAATCGCTTCCCGCGTTATTTCCGGAGAGATCGAGGCCGGTCGCCCCGACCCACTGTCGCTACCTGAAGATGAGGCCGTTGCGGTCTTCCACAAGCGCGGCGTCGACTTGATGTTCACGGAGATCAAGAACCAACTGAGTGACTTCCGCTCAGAGTTCGATGTCTTCTTCCACGAAGATTCGCTGCATGAATCCGGCGCCGTCAACAGGGCAATTGACGTCCTGCGTGATCGCGGCGTGATTTATGAGGAGGACGGTGCTGTCTGGCTCCGTTCCACCGAATACGGCGATGACAAGGACCGTGTCCTGATCAAGTCAAACGGGGAGTCCACCTACTTCTCTGCCGACGTTGCGTACTACTTGGATAAGCGTGACCGTGGTGCCGACGTCGCCATCTACATGCTTGGCGCTGACCACCACGGCTACGTTGGTCGCTTGATGTCGGTGTGTGCAGCATTTGGTGATGAGCCCGGTGTTAACATGCAGGTCATCATCGGCCAGTTTGTCTCGCTGCTACGCGGCGGTGAACCCGTACGTATGTCGAAGCGCGCTGGAACGGTTGTTGTTCTTGATGACTTGGTCGATGCTGTCGGCGTAGACGCAGCCCGCTACTCCCTTATCAGGGTTTCGGCTGACACTCCGCTGACGATCGACTTGGATGTGTTGGCGGCTCGCACCAGCGACAACCCCGTCTACTACCTCCAGTACGCTTACGCACGTACCCGCTCGGTGTCGCGTAATGCGGAGAAGCATGGCGTGGTGCTCGGTGACGGCTACCGTCCCGAACTGCTTGATAGCCCCAGTGACAAGGAGCTGCTGGGTGTCTTGGCACAGTTCCCTGTGACCGTGGCACAGTCCGCTGAACTACGCGAACCACACCGCGTCGCACGCTACCTAGAGAATGTGGCCGCGGCGTACCACGCTTGGTATTCGAAGAACCGTGTGACTCCGCGGGCCGACGAAGAAGTCACCGATGCTCACGTCGCACGCCTTTGGCTGAACGAAGCCACGGCGCAGGTCCTCCACAACGGTCTTGACCTGGTCGGTGTGAGCGCTCCCGAGCGCATGTAGCGCCACCAGAGGCAGAAGCACAAACAGAACATCAGCCGCACGGCACCTACACCTTTACGAAGGTCAGTTGGGTGCCGTGCGGTTTGTTCCAAAGTCCCGGCTGAACCTGGGTTTGCGCACTTTCGCGTTTTCCAGGTAGGCCGTAGCCCAGTTCCCAAACGGATTATTGGTCAGTTCGTCGTTTGAGAACCTGTGATCGTTGGTGACCTCTTCGGTGCAAAACCAGGGGATGTCTAGGTCGATGACAGGAGAGGTCCGCTCACATTCTGCGATGGTCAGAGGGTGATTTTCTCCGCCGAACTGGTCGATGACCCACCCGTCCTCTCCGAACCAAACACCATGGCGAAGTTTGACCAGTGTTGTTCCCCCGCGTAGACACATCTGCGCCCCAACGCTTACATCCAGTTCCCGTTCCGCTTCGTATCGTGTGCCGCCGACATAGGGGCCCTTGGCAGCGAGCACACAGAGATCGAAGTCATCAATGTGTGCTTCAATGGCGGATTTCCCGTCCATATTGACGTCCAGGGCGCCGCTGTATGCCGTCGCCTGCAAGCGGATGCGCAGCCCATATCCTTGTGAAGCAAGGAAATAGGTTTGGACAACCAGATTAGGCTTGCTGTCACCGATAAGTTCCTGGGGGAAACGGGCAACGAAGAACCGACGTTCGTATTCAAAGTCGGTGTCAGGTCCACGCATGATTCCACCGTAACGCAGGCGAGGGGGTAATCGGAGCAGATGGCCTCGATGATCCCATCGTGCAACTGAAAGGCGACCAAACGTTGAAACACGAGGAGACACAGGACGTGAGTCCGGTGAGCGCCGCTGACGCAGACTCACCCATGGCAAAGCCATATCGCGGCCCATTTCTGGTGGTGCTGGCTGCGGGGTTTATGACTCTGCTGGACGTGTCCATCGTCAACGTCGCGCTTCCTTCGATTGAGTCGGCACTCAACGCAGATTCCGATGAGCTTCAGTGGATCGTCGCGGGCTACGCGCTTGCGTTTGGACTGGTGCTGGTCATTTCTGGTAGAGCCGGAGACATATTTGGAAGAAAAAAACTCTTCCTCACCGGATTATCAGTATTCGTCTTGGCCTCACTAGGGTGCGGTCTGGCGCCGGATGCCACATGGTTGTTGATACTTCGCTTGGTTCAAGGAGCCGCTGCCGGCATCTTGAACCCACAGGTTCTGGGCTTCATCCAGGACATGTTCAAGGGCAGGGTCAGGGCCCGGGCACTGGGAATCTTTGGGATCGTTGTTGGCCTATCGACGGCGTTGGGCCCCGTGATCGGTGGCGCGCTTATCGCTATCGCGGGAGCGCAACACGGCTGGCGTCTGGTGTTCTTGATAAACGTACCGATTGGTTTGGTCGTAATCCCTCTGGCTGTGAAGTGGCTACCACGGGAGAAATTCACCCCCGATGTTCCGGGTTCGTTGGTGAAGAACTTCGACCCGGTGGGACTTGTTCTGCTTGGTTTGATTGTCCTTGGAATAATGTGGCCCTTCCTGTCGGCCTCCGGTGAAGCTCATAATCCGAATGCCGGAACGCCACCGTATTGGCTGCTCGCAGTTAGCGCCGCACTGGTGGTCGTCTTGATTCTGTGGGAAGCATTCTGGCGTAAGACTGGCGCATCCGCGCTGTTGGAGCCCAGTCTTTATAAGAGCCCATCGTTTGTTCTGGGATTGACTGCCACCTTCTTCTACTTCGGCGGATTCACTTCAATTTTCTTGGTGATCACCCTCTATCTTCAGCAGGGACGAGGGTGGTCCGCGTTGACTGCCGGATTGGCCGCTGTCCCCTTCGCGGTGGTGTCGGGAGCAGCCTCTGGAGTATCAGGGCAGCTAGTGAACCATTTCGGCAGAACCATTCCGTTGTTGGGTGCGTCCATAGCAACTCTGGGGATGCTCGGGGTTGCCGCCAGCGCTCATGGACTGCCTCTGTCCGTTGCGCCGGTGGGCATCATCTTGTGCTTTGCTTTCGCTGGCTTGGGTTCCGGTCTGTTCATTTCCACTAACCAGGCCCTGACCCTTGAAGGTGTCGAGGCGCAGTCGGCTGGCCTTGCTGCTGCCCTCATGCAGACTTTCCAACGTCTAGGTGCGGCGATCGGATTGTCGGTGATTACCACCATTTACTTTGTTCACGCCGCAACCAAAGGAGGTTCTGGGGCCGCTCATGAAGAGGCGAGTGCCAGTGCATTAGTGGTGGCTTCGGTTGCGATAGCGGTGGCGATTGCGTTGGCAGTCCTTGCCAATATTGTTGACGCAGTGAGAAGGGGTAGTAGTTCCCCACACAAAGCTCAGGTCGCCAAAATTCTACAGTCGAAGCCAGGGGATCTTGACTAATGCAGCTCGCAACTGACAGTGCGAAGGTGACAGTCCACGCGACCGTCACCGACCTTGGATGTTCATTCGGAGGCATGGCTTTGGCTCTGGGTGCCCCAGAGACCATCTCTGCCAGGGCTATTGCAGGGCCTACTCGCCTCAGCCTGTCCGGTGAGGCAGCAGAGGACCCCACCACGGTGGGCCTGTCCGCGGAGGAATACCCCACCGTCAGGAGCCTGAGAGCCCTATTGGACAGCGTTGGGGCTTCCCAGGTTGGACTCCATCTCCAATACGCTGGCCGCATCCCGCCCGCGTCCGGATTGGGTTCTCGTTCCGCAAAGATTCTGGCGGGGTTGCTGATCGGACGACAACTACTGGGGAATCCAGACGGAATCACAGACAGGTACCTAGCGACGCTCGCCACGGACCTGGGCGCGGACAGGTTGCGGATCAGTGCCCTTATGAATGGGCCGTTGGCATTGTCTGTTCCCCTGGACGCCGGAAACGACCCGATCTGGTGCGCGGCCGTGAACGCCCGCATTTCTCCGGTTGGTTTCGTCCCCAGTATCCGCCTGGGACGAGCCCCGAAGGCACCTCAAAAACCTCGCGTCGCCTATTTCGATGATGCGGCCAGGGCATCTGCTCGCGCTGCAGTGCTGGTGGCGGCTTTGGTTGGGGGAGGGATCGGCACCTCCCGAAGCGGCGGTTCACCCTCGAACGAAAAAGACGCTGAAGTACGTGACGACGGAGCTACGGATCTTACTGATGAAGCCGCCATCTTGCGTGAGCAGCTCGTTGCGGGCACCGGAGATGACCTGCGCTGGGATGAAGTCTCAGCGCGGTTGCCTGCTTCTGCGGCTCTGACGGATTGGCTACGCGAACTTGGACTGCCCGCATTTGTGAGCGGTGATGGTCCCGCCGTGGTCTCGCTGGTTCGCCCTCGTACAGAAGTGCTGGAAGCTGCCCAAAGATCAGGCTGGCGTGTTATCGAGCTGGCTTGCAACCGAGAATCACCCGTAGAAACGCAGTAGCATCCGTTCTTGTGCCGAGGGGTGAGTTCTAGCAACGAGTTTGCTAAGAAAGTGACCAAGTCACCTGTTGGGCATGCAGCCGCGGTACTGATATGCTCTAAACGCCCGATAGGGATGGGGCGTTTAGACCACCCGAATCGTCGGCATATTTGCGGCCGGAGAGCCGTTTGTAACTCCCACTCCCATTCCAGGCGAAGCTGCGTGCTGAGAATAGTCGGTACGCGTTAGTTGCCTAAGTTAGGACCTCATCGGTTATGGAGAACTCATCAGGATCCTCGGTTCCTTCGGATCTGGGGAAGATGAAGCTGCCTGAACTCCGCGAACTCGCTCAGAAGCGCGGCATTCGCGCCACTTCTCGCATGAGAAAGTCAGAGCTGATCGAAGCGCTTTCCGGATCTAGCGCTTCCAAAGCGATGGAGCACACGGATGTGCGCCGTCGGACGGGATCCGAAACGGAAAAATCGGCACCGCGGGAAACCACGCCGACTGAACAGCGCTCCGAAAGCGATACTGATCGCAAAGAGGACAAACGCGAGCATTCTGGTCGTGGCGACGATAGGGCCCATTCCGGTGGCGGGGGCCAGCGTCGAAACAACGGGGCTTCTGATACAGGGCAAGATCACGGTTCAAAAGAGGACGTGCGCAAGGCCCTCGCAAAAGAGCTCAGAGACCGCAGTGGTTCTAAGAAATCAGGCGAGGGCGAAACTGCACAAAGCCTTGATCAGATTGAGCTTCCTGACAGTAGTGAAGGACAGCGGAACCGCTCACGCCGTGATCGCGGAGGCAGGCGGCGGGGACGTCAGCAGCCGAACCGACGTGATCGCCAGGGGGGAGACCGCCAGGGGCGCGACAACAGCGACAACGAGCCCTTGGATGAGTCCTCGTTGGTGCCCATCGCTGGAATTGTCGACGTTCAAAACAACCACGCTTTTGTGCGGACCTCTGGCTACCTTCCCGGTGACAACGACGTTTACGTGACGTTGGGTAATACTCGACGCTGGGGGCTACGCCCAGGCGACGCCGTCGTTGGAGCGGTGCGGGCAGCGCGCGAGGGCGAACGACGCCAGCAAAAGTACAACGCTTTGGTGCGCGTGGACTCAGTCAATGGTCTCAGCGTGGAGGCCGCGGCCCAGCGTCGTCACTTTTCGAAGCTGACCCCGGAATATCCCCGCGAGCAGCTCAGGTTAGAAACCACCCCCAAAGCCATCACTTCGCGCATGATCGATCTGGTTGCACCCATTGGCAAGGGGCAGCGCGGCCTGATCGTTTCTCCGCCCAAGGCGGGCAAGACCATGATCATCCAGCAGATCGCCAAGGCAATTGAGATCAACAACCCTGACGTTCACCTGATGGTCGTGTTGGTTGATGAGCGCCCAGAAGAAGTCACGGACATGCGTTCGATTGTCAAGGGTGAGGTAGTGGCCTCGACCTTTGACCGCCCCGCGTCCGACCACACCATCGTCGCTGAACTAGCCATTGAACGGGCGAAGCGACTGGTGGAATTGGGACAGGACGTCGTGGTTCTTCTGGACTCGATTACTCGACTTTCCCGCGCGTATAACCTGGCTGCACCTGCTTCTGGGCGCATCCTTTCCGGTGGTGTCGATGCCGGTGCTTTGTATCCTCCCAAGAAGTTCTTTGGGGCGGCACGCAACTTGCGCGAGGGGGGCTCTTTGACCATCGTCGCTTCGGCCCTGGTGGAAACCGGGTCCAAGATGGACGAAGTCATCTTTGAGGAGTTCAAGGGCACGGGCAACATGGAACTGCGGCTGTCGCGTTCGCTTGCGGATCGCCGGATCTTCCCTGCGATCGACATCAACGCTTCGGGCACGCGCCGCGAGGAAATGCTGTTTGCTCCCGAAGAATTGGCTGTGATGTGGCGGTTGCGTCGAGTACTGGGCAACTTGGATCAGCAGGCGGCTCTGGAGTCAGTGCTGGGCAAGCTCAAAGACACACAAAACAACGCCGAGTTCCTTATGCAGGTCCAGAAGGGGACGGCCGCTGATTAAGAGGTCCGGTGCGGCAGATCATGGCGTCACGGGCCATGGGTGTAGTAGATCACTTGCGCTGTGAGCATGTGCGACTAGACCGGGTGCCCGTCAGGTGGCAAACTTAAGCGCTGGTTCCGGTTCACCTTCAATGTCCGCATTAGTGGAGAGGGACCCGGCGGCCGAAGAACTTCTAGGAGACGAAATGAAGCAGGGTATTCACCCCGAGTACGTCACGACGACGGTTACTTGCACCTGTGGCAATGAGTTCGAAACTCGTTCCACCATCAAGGAAGGCACCATGCGCGTAGACGTGTGTTCCGAGTGCCACCCGTTCTACACGGGCAAGCAGAAGATCCTTGACTCGGGCGGTCGTGTGGCTCGCTTCGAAAAGCGCTACGGCAAGAAGGGTGCGAAAGCAGCCGACAAGAAGTAGCGGAACTTCATGGGCACCGGCGGATTTCGTCGGTGCCCATTTGTATGCTCAAGAAGATCAGGTCCGGGCAATGTCCTTGGGCCAACGACGGCGTGGAGGCAAAGGTGGCGGCGATAGAGGGCTTAGAGGCAGTGGCTCCGCTGTTGACGGAGTATTCCGAACTGGAGAAGAAGCTCGCTGACCCGACGTTGCACTCAGATCAGGCGGCGGCTCGTAAGGTGGGGAGGCGTTACGCCGAATTGGGGCGCATCGTCAAGCTGGTGGCGGCGCTCGAAGACGCGGATGAAGATCTGGCTGCAGCCCGCGAACTAGCGGAAGAAGATCCTGACTTCGCTTCTGAGGTTGAATTACTTGAAGCGAATCGAGAGTCGGTTTACCGGGATTTGGTGGCAGTGCTGGCCCCCAGGGACCCCGACGACGCCAGCGACGTCATCTTGGAGATCAAGGCAGGAGAGGGTGGCGAAGAATCTGCGCTTTTTGCCGCGGACCTGGCACGGATGTATGAGCGGTATGCGACTCAAAAAGGGTGGAGTTGCACCGAACTCTCGACCACCTACACCGGCCTGGGTGGCCTGAAGGAAATCACCATTGCTGTGCGGGCCAAAGGAAACCCCACACCGGAAGAAGGTGTGTGGGCGAACCTCAAGTACGAGGGCGGTGTCCACCGCGTGCAACGCATCCCGGTGACTGAGTCGCAGGGAAGGGTTCATACTTCCGCGGCGGGTGTCATGGTGATGCCAGAAGTCGAGGTGGATGACGAAATCGAGATCGACATGAATGATCTGCGTATCGACGTTTATCGTTCCTCCGGTCCCGGTGGTCAGTCGGTCAATACAACGGACTCGGCTGTTCGCATCACTCACCTGCCAACCGGCATTGTCGTGTCTATGCAGAACGAGAAATCGCAGTTGCAAAACAAGGATGCGGCGCTGCGAGTACTTCGTTCGCGGCTCCTTGCCGAAGCCCGTGCCCAAAGGGAAGCGGAGGCTTCTGAGCAGCGGCTGAGTCAGGTACGGACGGTGGACCGGTCGGAGAGAATCCGCACCTACAACTTCCCTGAAAACCGCATCGCAGACCACAGGACCGGATACAAGGCGTACAACCTGGATCAGGTTCTGGAAGGCAATCTGGACGCGGTGATTGAGTCGGCGATCGTTGCCGATGAGGCGGCCCGCTTGGCGGCTCCGGCAGGAAACTAGATAGTGTCTGAGGCAGACGACCAGGATCCGCGCGGATCAGATCCTGCATTCATGGTGCGTCGAGCACGGGCGCGACGCGCTACGGTGCCGCTGCCCACTTTGCTGAGTTGGGGACGCGGGGAGATCACGCGTGCAGGCTTGTCCGCGGCCGAGGCCGAATGGTTACTGCAGTGGGCCACTGGTACTGATTCCTTGGTCACCGGGCCCCAGGAGGTCGGGATTCGCGCAGCTGAGGCCTACCGCAGTGGCATCGCGCAACGGCGTTCGCATATTCCCCTGCAACACATAATGGGGGAAATGAGTTTCCGGTATCTGACGTTGAAGGCGGGACCAGGCGTGTTCAGCGTGCGCCCGGAGACGGAGACTTTGGTTGAATTGGCGCTAAAGGAGCTAAGGAATGCTCCGGTCTCGAGCGACGGCAAACGACACGTTGTGGACCTGTGTGCAGGTTCAGGAGCGGTGGGGTTGTCCATTGCCAAGGAAGCCGAGAACGTTGACGTCACGTTGGTTGAGCTGGACTCTCTGGCTGCTGCGTATTTGTACACGAACGTGGAAAGTAGCGGCCCGTACGCGCCCGGATCTAGCGCCGCGGGTCGCGTGGAGGACGCTGTCGTGGCACTACGCGGGGAAGAGGGAACCATTGCGCTAGTGGCTTCTAACCCGCCGTATATCCGTCGCGCCGACGTCCCAACCCAACCGGAGGCACAGGCGGATCCCGCAGTGGCGCTGTACGGCGGGGGAGAAGACGGCCTGGTGATCCCCAGAAGCGTCGTGGGACGGGCCTTCAAGTTACTAATGCCGGGAGGGTCCCTGGTGATGGAGCACGGCGAAGCTCAAGGATCGGCGCTGGTAGCACATGCTCTGGCGGTCGGATTCGACAGCGCGAAAACAGCCTTAGACCTCAATGAACGCCCTCGGTTTCTCATCGCACGTAAGGGCGATGAGGGCAGGTCATGACATGAGAGCAACAAACGAACAGAGTCAATGGGCCGCGCACCTGATCGCTGAAAACAAGCTGATTGTCATCCCGACAGACACCGTCTATGGCGTTGCAAGCAATGCTTTTTCTGCCGAGGCGGTAGCGAAGCTGTTAGCCGTGAAGGGACGCGACCAGACGATGCCGCCGCCCGTGCTGGCGGCGGACGCAGAGGCTCTGTTGGCGTTGGGGGACTTCGAGGGCAACGAAGCACGCCGGGCCGAAGTGGAGCGGATCGCCCAGCATTTTTGGCCCGGCGCACTCACCTTGGTCATCCCCACGAAACGTACTTTTGGTTGGGACACAGAGGCAGTGGGCAAAACCGTCGCGGTTCGTTGGCCAGACGACCCGGTTGCCGAACGAATTCTTCTTGCGACGGGCCCTATTGCAGTGACGTCTGCGAATAGAACAGGGTTCCCGGCCGCGACATCGGCGATGCAGGCCTATGAGTATTTTGGTTCGGAGATCTCTCTTTATGTCGAGGGCGGACCCCGAAACGGGGGACAACCTTCGACAATCTTGAACTGTGCGGGTAAGAATCTGGAGATAGTGCGGCGCGGGACAATAGGGTGGGAACAGATCGTGGGCGTGCTATGAGAAGGGTGGTGACCGGTTGAAGGTCTACTTGCTCTTATTCTTTGTCGCCATGGCCACGACTTTGCTCCTCACACCGGTGGTTCGCAGAGTGGCACTCGGTTTCAATGTCTTGACCCCTTTGCGCGAGCGAGACGTGCATGTCGTTCCCATTCCTCGACTAGGTGGTTTGGCACTAACGGGCGGCACACTGGTTGCGCTACTTCTGGGATACGCGATCCCATACCTGCGTCCTGCCTATGAGACTTCGGGAGCGGTATGGGCGGTGGTTGGTGGAGCAATCGCCATATGCGTACTTGGGGCCGTTGATGACGTCTGGGAGCTGGACTGGTTGGCGAAGCTTTCCGGTCAATTCTTGGTTGCAGGCGCAATGGCCTTTGGTGGTGTGCAACTGATTAGCATCCCGATTTTTGGCGTGACCATCGGTTCTTCGCGACTGTCGATTCTGCTCTCCACTGTCATCTTGGTCGCCATCATGAACGCCGTGAACTTCATTGACGGACTCGATGGTCTTGCCGCCGGGGTGATCGGCATTGGCTCGCTTAGCTTTTTTGCCTACTCCTACATGCTTACGCGTCTCACTGGTGCCTCTTCATATGCGACTTCCGCAGCCGTCGTGACCATCGCGTTGGCTGGAGTTTGCATAGGGTTCCTCTGGTATAACTTCCATCCCGCGTCCATTTTCATGGGAGATTCGGGGGCCATGGTCTTGGGCCTGGTTTTGGGGGCGGCTGCCATCATTGTGACCGGGCAGGTCAATCCACTGATGCTGGCAGAACGCTCAACGATTGCCACCTGGATCCCGCTAATTCTCCCCATGGCAGTGTTGTTGATTCCTCTGGGGGACCTGGTTATTACTCCGGCTCTGAGAATTTTCCACGGGGTGAGCCCCGTGGCACCGACTCGCACTCACCTGCACGACAGGCTGCTGAGGAGCGGACATTCACACGTCGGAGTGGTGTTGATTCTCTATGGCTGGACCGCGTTGGCCTGCGTGGTCTCGGTTTCACTGATTGCGCTCCCCGCTATGGGCGTGCTCCTTGGATCTATCATTCCTGCAGCACTGATGGTGATTGCGACGGCTGTCCAATTTCCTAATCGCGCGCGACGTCGGCGTGAGCGTCATGCGCGTGGGGCAGGTACTTACGGCGGTGCCGTTGTCATCGACGATGGGGTTGAAGTCATTTCGCGGCCGCGCTTGGGAACCCCATGGCGGCCGCTAATCGCCCCCGAATATCCCCAGCAGGCCGCACGGATAGACCAAATCACAGGAGCTATTGCCGTCCTGAGTCCGGAAACGTGTTCTTCCAGAGACCCCGAGTGGTCCGATGAACCGACGCTCTCTTCGGCGGAGGACGCCGTCGTGGAGGCGGAAGAACGCGTGACGTGGCACTCGCTTAGCACGGCACCAAGAGTTCAGACCGAGGAGTCGGAATAGCGCATGGTCGTGTCATTGCGGATCAAGAGATCCCTGCGAAGGTTCCAAACATTTCTCGTTGCAGCCGCCGCCGCACTCACGGTAGTTGCGTGCGCTTTGGGTGCGTTCTCAGAGGGACGACCGTGGCTCAGCGCTGCGATCGGCTGGGTAGCCGGCCTGATTATGTTTGCGGTGTCATGGTTGACCACAAGCCGGACAGCGCAAAGCGAGGTGCCTCACATCGGGTGGATTGCATTGGATTACGTGGTCAAAGTTGCGATCACAGCGGGGGTGCTTGTTTGGGCCAAGAACGCCGATCACCTACATGTTGCCACTGTCGGCTTCCTTATGATCGCGGCCATCATCCTAAATATGCTGGCGCAGGCAGCTGCTTTCTACCAATCGTCATCCAGCGCCGGAAGAAGCGCCGACCAAACGTGAAGGCTGCTAGTATGGTCTGCGTCCGACGGCCTCTTCATTGGAGAAGCGGCACTACTACTGGAGGTGCACCCTGTCCACAGCAGATACGGCAGTAGCGCCAGCGTCGGAAGTTGGCTCCGTGGATTCAGATACTTCGGGTTCGAAGCCAGAGCTCGCGGCACCTAAGCAGAAGCGTCGGCTGCCCACCTGGTGGTGGGTCGGCCTGGTTTTGCTCGTGGCCGTCATAGCTGTCACTTTTGTTCCGGGGCTTTTGGGTGCGGTGAAGCATCCAGACCAGATTCACCAGCCCGGTCTAGATGACTTCTTCCCAGAGGCTGCGATTTGGGATGGCACGGTCTTCCGCATTGACCGAATGGTGCTGGCACGTTTCATCGCGACAATTCTTTTGATCATCATTTTCGTTGCCGTTGGGCGCCGTCTGAAGATGCGTCCCGGGCGCGGTCAACTGTTGATCGAAATGCTGTTGGAGTTCATCCGAAAGAACATCGGCATAGAGCTACTGGGGACCAGTCGCGGACGTCGTTATTCCAAACTCTTGGCAATCACGTTCGTCGGCGTCCTGGCAATGAACCTGATGGGTGCTCTACCCGGCGTAAACATCGCCGCATCTTCCGTCATGTCTGTTCCGTTGGTTTTCGCTGTCGTGTCCTACGTGGCGTTCATCGTTGCCGGCATCAAAGCACGCGGCGGCTGGGGCTTCTTCAGGCAACAGCTCTTTCCCCCAGGGATTCCCTGGCCTGTCTACATACTGCTCACTCCCATTGAGCTGATGTCGACATTCATTGTTCGACCCGCGACGTTGGCAATCCGTCTTTTGGCCAACATGATCGCAGGTCACATGCTCCTGGCCCTAACCTACTTTGGCACCCAGACGCTCTTTGTCAGTGCAGCTGCGATGAAACCGCTGGCGGCATTGACCTTCGCGGGGTCCATTGTCATGACTCTCTTTGAAGTGTTCGTGGCGGTGCTACAGGCCTACGTATTCACGATTCTGACCGGCGTCTACATAAAGATGTCGGTAGAAGCGCACTAGCTACTACTGCCTGGCGAAACGCTTCCCCGTCCCAACCCCCAACTGACACGAAACGGAAGGAACAGAACATGACTGGCTCCATAACAATCATTGGCTATGGCTTGGCAACGCTAGGCCCAGGCCTTGGCATCGGTATTCTGGTGAGCAAGACCCAGGAGGCGACTGCACGCCAGCCCGAGGTTGCGGGACGTCTTTTCACGAACATGATCATTGGTGCCTCTCTGGTTGAGGCGTTAGCACTGATCGGCTTCGTGCTTGCTTTCATCGTCTGATGTTCTCCGTCTTACCTCTCGCTGACCCACAGGCTGGTAATGCCTCTGGGATGAAGGTGTTGTTGCCGCCTTTCTATGAGATCTTCTGGTCCGCTGTGGTCCTCCTGATCATTTGGTTGGTTCTGGGCAAAGTAGTTCCGAAGATCTACGCGATGCTTGATGAGCGTCAAGCGAAGATCGACGAGGGTCTACGTGCCGCAGAAGAAGCCAAGGAGAAAGCGGCGCTGGCGGAGCGCGAGCGGCAGGAAATGATGAGGCGTGCGGCTGAAGACGCCAAGGAGATACGGGACCATGCCGCGTCGGACGCCGAGCACATCATAAAGAGAGCACGGGATGACGCCAACGACGAAGCATCTCGGATTGCTGAAAACGCTAAGCGCCAGCTTTCAGCTGAGCGTCAAGCGGCACAAGTGTCGCTGCGTCAAGACATCGGTGGTTTGGCCAGCGACCTGGCTGAACGCATTGTCGGAGAGCAGCTCAAGGACACCGCGTTGTCATCGCGTGTGATCGATCGGTTCCTTGATGACTTGGAAGCAGACTTAGAGAAGCAATCGAAGGTAGAGGCGTAAATGGACTACCTGCAGCAGACAAACCTGGGTCGTGGGCTCCACGGGTTGATTAATAACATCAACCATGGTGCCGACGGCGAACAAATAGGTGAAGACCTATTCGGGGTCGCTGACCTGCTGCGCTCGAACGAACCTCTGGCCAGGGCGATCACCGATCCGTCGCGCACTGATACGGATCGCCGGAGCCTGGCTCGTGATCTGTTTGCGGACGTGTTGTCGAACGCCGCGATGCAGTCGGTTTACGACCTGGTTGGTGATCGCTGGACACGTCCTGACGACCTGGCCACGACGTTGTCGGTACTGGGTTTGGATGCCTACATCCTGGCGGCGGTGCAGGATAAAGAGAGCGACACACTGGCTTCACAGTTGATTGGTGCCGGTGAGGTCATCAAAGAAGACCGAGAGTTGCGCATCCAGTTGTCAGACTTGGGTGATGGCACATCCACAGATCGTTCGAAGCTGGCCATGAAGATTTTCCATGGCCATGTGTCACCTATCGCGGAAAGACTTATTGGGCGCGCGGCGGCCAGTTCTGACTATGGACGGCTTCTGCAGACACTGCGTTCCTATGCTGACCGCGCCGCGGAACTAAACGGTAAACGGCTGGTTGTCGCCACGACGGCAAAACCACTGTCGGAAGCACAGGTCAAGCGCATGGAGGAGCTGGCAAGCCGCCGGTGGAATACCGCTGTTGAGTTGGTTCCTATTATTGACCCGCACATGTTGGGCGGTTTCAAGATGGATAGTGGTGACACATTCGTTGATACGTCCATACGAACTGATATTGCTGCCGCCCGCGCAGTATTGACCCGGTGACCTCGAACCCCATACGTACGAAGAGAAGAAGATTTAGGAAAGCGCAATGGCTGAACTTGGGATTCGCTCGGACCAGATCCGAGCCGCACTGGACTCTTACATCGAATCCTTTGTCCCCGCCGACGTAGCCGCCGAAGAGATTGGCTACGTTACCGAAACTGCTGACGGTATCGCGAAGGTTGAGGGTCTGCCCGGCGCCATGGCCAACGAGCTCCTGCGTTTTGAGGGCGGGACGATGGGCCTGGCGATGAACCTGGATCCTCGTGAGATCGGCGTCGTTATTTTGGGTGACTTTTCGGGCCTGGAGGAGGGACAAGAGGTCCACCGCACGGGCGAAGTCCTGTCGGTGCCAGTGGGTGACGGTTATCTGGGCAGGGTTGTGGACCCCATGGGGAAGCCGATTGATGGTTTGGGGGAGATTACTGACATTGACGGGCGCCGCGCTCTGGAGTTGCAGGCACCTGGCGTCATGGCTCGCCGTTCCGTGTATGAGCCTTTGCAGACCGGCCTCAAGGCGATTGATTCGATGACGCCTATTGGCCGCGGACAACGCCAACTCATTATCGGCGACCGCCAGACGGGCAAGACCGCGATCGCGCTTGATGCAATCCTGAACCAGCGCGACAACTGGGCATCCGGTGACCCGAAGAAGCAGGTGCGCTGTATTTATGTGGCAACCGGGCAAAAGGCCTCCACTATTGCTGCGGTGCGTAAGACCCTGGAAGACGCTGGTGCGATGGAATACACGACCATCGTTGCATCTCCGGCGTCGGACCCCGCAGGCTTCAAGTACCTGTCTCCCTACACTGGATCTGCTATTGGACAGCACTGGATGTACGCCGGCAAGCACGTTCTGATTGTGTTTGACGACCTCTCCAAGCAGGCAGAGGCCTACCGTGCCGTTTCGCTACTCCTCCGCCGTCCCCCGGGCCGCGAGGCGTACCCAGGTGACGTCTTCTACTTGCACTCGCGTCTGCTGGAACGTTGCGCAAAGCTCTCCGATGAGCTTGGTGGTGGCTCTATGACGGGTTTGCCGATCATCGAGACGAAGGCCAATGACGTGTCGGCTTACATTCCGACCAACGTCATTTCGATCACCGACGGCCAGATCTTCCTCCAGTCGGACCTGTTCAACGCTGACCAGCGTCCCGCCATTGACGTGGGTATTTCCGTTTCTCGTGTCGGTGGTGACGCTCAGGTTAAGGCGATGAAGAAGGTTGCCGGCACGCTGAAGTTGACGTTGGCTCAATACCGCGCAATGGCTTCCTTTGCCATGTTTGCCTCCGACCTGGATGCCACCACGCGCCAACAGTTGACTCGCGGTGAAAGACTGATGGCGCTGCTCAAGCAATCTCAGAGCGCACCGATGAAGGTTGAAGACCAGGTCGCAGTTCTTTGGGCAGGTACCCACGGCTATCTTGATGAACTTGAGGTTGATGAGGTCCACGCCTTCCAGGACGGAGTTCTGGATTACCTGCGTTCGAACACCAAGGTTCTCGACAAGATTGCTGAGACCGGGAATCTTGACGATGATACTGAAACCGAGCTGAAAGACGCGGTGGAGAAGTACCTCGCCATGTTCAAGATTGCCGAGGGCAAAGACAAGGATGAGGGCGAACCTGACGCCAAGCACACCCAGGAAGAAATCGTGCGCCCTCGTCCGGGCGGCAAGAAGGATAAGTAATGCCGGGCGGACAGCAAAGGATCTACAAGGAGAAAATCCGCGCCACTGAGACCCTTGAAAAGGTTTTCAGTGCCATGCAGATGATCGCTGCTTCCCGCATTGGACGCGCCCGAAAGCGGGCCACCGAAGCTGACCCTTACACGAAGGCTCTAACGGGCGCAGTAGCGGCCGTGGCACTTCATGCTCATGTTGACCACCCGCTCACGCAGAAGCGCGAAGATACTAACCGTGTCGCTGTGTTGGCTATTGCTTCTGACCGAGGACTCGCTGGTGCCTACACGGCAACCATTCTTCGTGAGACCGAGAAGCTCATGGAAAAGCTGCGTGAGGACGGCAAGGAGCCCGTCCTATTTACCTCGGGAAGACGAGCTGCGCAGTATTTCCATTTCCGCAGCATCCCCGTTGAGAAGTCCTGGGAGGGCTCCTCTGACAAGCCCTCGGACGAATCCATTTACGAAGTGGGCGACACACTGCTGAAGTACTTCCTGGATCCTGACCCAAAGACGGGAGTAGCGGGAGTCGAGCTGGTCTTCACCCGTTTCCACTCGATGGTGAAACAAGAGGTCGAGATCCGCCAGATGCTGCCGTTGACGGTTGTTGACGCGCCGAGGGTCGAAGACGAAGACGGCACAGAGGTGGGGTTCGGCCCTGACGGCGAGGGATTCCCGGAGTACGAATTCATTCCTGATGTCGAAACCGTGCTCAATCTGCTGCTGCCCAAGTACGTAACCAACCGCATTGCCAACGCGATGCTTCAGGCGGCTGCTTCTGAGCTGGCTGCACGTCAAGAGGCCATGCGCACTGCCAGCGACAACGCAAATGACCTAATCCGTGACTACACACGTCTGTCGAACCAGGCGCGTCAGTCGGAAATCACTCAAGAAATTAGCGAGATCGTGTCGGGCGCCGACGCACTTGCACACACGAGCCAGTAATCGGGCGACCCTAGAAGGCTGAAGAGAGACACAGATGGCTACTGAGCAGACCAGCAAGACGGCAGAGGGCCGCGTCGCACGCGTCGTCGGACCCGTGGTCGACGTCGAGTTTCCCCCCGACGCGATGCCCGCTTTGTACAACGCGCTTCTTGTCGACATCGACTTGCGTGGGCAGGGTGAAGGCGAAGGCCTGATGACGCTCACCATGGAGGTTGAGCAGCACCTAGGCGACAACATGATCCGCGCTATCGCCTTGAAGCCCACGGACGGTCTTGTCCGCGGCGCGAAGGTGACGGACACGGGGGCAGCAATCTCGGTTCCAGTCGGAGATATCACCAAGGGACACGTCTTCAATGTCACCGGTGACTGCCTGAACCTGGAAAAGGACGAGATCCTGGACGTCAAGGAGCGTTGGCCCATCCACCGCGATCCGCCGCCCTTTGATGAACTGCAAGGCCAAGACAAGATGTTCGAAACGGGCATCAAAGTCATCGACTTGCTCACTCCCTACGTGCAGGGCGGCAAGATTGGTCTCTTCGGTGGTGCTGGTGTGGGTAAGACCGTGCTCATCCAAGAGATGATCCAACGTGTGGCACTGAACCACGGAGGTGTCTCCGTATTTGCCGGCGTTGGCGAGCGTACCCGTGAGGGTAACGACATGATCCATGAGATGACCGAATCTGGCGTCATGGAGAAGACTGCGCTTGTGTTCGGGCAGATGGATGAGCCCCCGGGCACCCGTTTGCGCGTGGCCCTAACGGCGTTGACCATGGCGGAATACTTCCGCGATGTTCAGCACCAGGACGTGTTGTTGTTCATCGACAATATTTTCCGTTTCACCCAGGCCGGTTCTGAGGTTTCCACGCTGCTTGGGCGTATGCCTTCCGCGGTGGGATATCAACCCAACCTGGCAGATGAGATGGGTGCGCTACAGGAGCGCATCACATCGGCAGGTGGCCACTCGATCACCTCGATGCAGGCAATTTATGTCCCTGCCGATGACTACACGGACCCTGCGCCCGCAACTACATTTGCCCACCTGGATGCGACGACAGAACTTTCGCGTGAGGTTGCATCTCGCGGCATTTACCCGGCCGTGGACCCGTTGGCGTCGACGTCCCGTTTGCTGGATCCCAAGGTCGTGGGTGAAGAGCACTACAACGTGGCTATCCAGGTCAAGACCATCTTGCAGAAGAACAAGGAACTACAGGACATTATTGCGATCCTGGGTGTCGATGAGCTTTCTGAAGAGGACAAGGTGACGGTTGCTCGTGCACGGCGAATCCAGCAGTTCCTCTCGCAGAACATGTACATGGCGGAGAAGTTCACCGGCGTCCCCGGATCTACTGTGCCCATGGATGAAACAGTCGAAGCGTTCAAGAGGATCGCGAACGGGGTGTATGACCATATCCCGGAGCAGGCCTTCTTTAACATTGGCGGAATTGATGACTTGGAGCGCCGCTGGCACGAACTTGAGAAGCAGAAATGACCGACGCTAAGACTGAGGACAGGCTCCGAGTTTCCGTAGTGGGCCGCATGGGCCCACTGTGGTCGGGGCGCGCTCACTACGTCTCAATTCCCGCCGTGGATGGGCGCCTGGGCATTCTGCCTGGACGTCAACCGGTTCTTGCTGCTCTTGACGCTGGCGTTGTCGAGGTTCAGTCCAGCTCGGGCGAAACTGTTAAAGTCCACGTGGAAGATGGTTTTGCTTCGGTAGACTCTGATTTGGTCACTGTTGTTGTCGAAGGCGGGACACTGGGCGAGGGCTCAGCTGATAAGGAAGCGGATGTGACCGCCTAAAGAAAAAGGACCGTGTAGAAAGGTCCGCGTAGAAGGGAGAGCGTCATGAGTGTTCTCCCTTTGGTTTCTGTCGGGCTTGCCCTCGTGGGCATCATCCTTTTGGCACTCCTGGTGACGGGGTTCCGTGCTCTGCATGTGTCGTCACGGCCGGGGAGTTTCCCCACGTGGGTTTTGGATCCGTCCGGCCCGCGGTGGATCAGAGGTGTTGCCTCTTACGGGCAGACGGGCATGCGATGGAGTCGCCTGTGGGATTTTCCTTTTCGTTCTCCGGTTGTTCTCCCACGCCATGAAATAGACGTGATCGAAGTACCTACGGCATGGCACGGGAGCGATTTGTTGACCGTGAGACTGCGGGTGCAAGACCACACGTATTCTGTGGCGTTGTCACCCGGTGATGCGTCGGGTTTAATCGCATGGCTAGACTCTGCGGCTCCTGGACAATGAGTACGCTACGCACATAGGGAAGGGGAACGTGTGCGTTTGGTGATAGCGGACTGTTCGGTTGACTATTCGGGGCGGTTGGATGCGCACTTGCCGCGCGCTAAGCGACTGCTCATGCTGAAAGCGGATGGTTCTGTGCTGGTCCACTCTGACGGCGGATCGTATAAGCCACTGAATTGGATGAGTGCTCCATGCCGGCTGGAAGAGGGGGATCCGACTCCCGAGGAGCGTGAGCTAGGCGTGAAGCACGTCTGGCGCGTCTTACCGACGAAGGCTGAGGGCCAGTTGACCATTCGGATCTTTGACCTTATCGGGGAGATGAACGAGGACTTAGGGATTGATCCCGGCCTTCAAAAAGACGGTGTCGAAGCACATTTGCAGGAACTTCTGGCAGACCAGATTCCCAACATCTTGGGGCAGGGGTGGACTTTGCTGCGACGCGAGCATCCGACTCCCATCGGGCCCGTCGATCTTGTGGTGTATGACCCCAATGGGCTCCCTGTCGCGATCGAAGTGAAGCGCAGAGGGGGAATCGACGGCGTGGAGCAGCTGACTCGTTATCTTGAACTGCTGGGACGTGAGGCCCACTACAAGTCGATGCGCGGTATTTTCGCGGCTCAAGAAATTTCTCCGCAGGCAAAAACGTTGGCGCAAGATCGTGGGATTGAGTGCCTTATTTTGGACTATGCATCCATGCGTGGCCTGGATAACTATGAAGAGAGGCTGTTCTAATGGCAGATATGAGTCAGGGGAGCACATGGATTGGGCAGGTTGTCACCCCCGATGAGCTAATCACCGAAGGTGCCGTGGTTACCGTTGACGGCAAGATCGCCTGGGTGGGTCAGGCCAGTCAGATTCCCGCGGAGTTTGATGCAGCGCCGATAGTGGAACTTCAGAGCAACTCGATGATTATTCCCGGGCTGGTTGATGTCCATTGTCACGGCGGGGGAGGGGCCTCTTTCCCCGATGCCGAATCTCTGGAGCAGGTCGAGGTCGCGGCCACCGAGCACCTCAAGCATGGCACCACCACCCTGATCGCGTCTTTAGTGACGGCTCCTCTTGATGTCTTGGAAACGCGTGCCACCCTTCTGGCGGAGGCGACCCGTCGGGGTCTGATCCAAGGTATCCACTACGAGGGCCCTTTCTTGTCTGAGGCCAGGTGTGGAGCGCAGGACCCGCGGTATTTGATTCCCGCTACCCCAGAAGTAACGAAACGTCTTGTGAATGCTGCCGAGGGCATGGCTGTCACCATGACTATTGCCCCGGAAACGTGTTTGGACGATCAGGGGAAGGAATCGGTACGCATCCTGGCTGAAGGCGATATTTTGCCGTCGTGGGGCCACACTGATTGCTCGGTTGATCAGGCCAAATCGGCGATACAAACCGGGATCGATGCCTTGAAGGCGACTGAAGGCATCGTGCGCGGAGGTCGTGCAACAGCCACTCACCTTTTCAATGGGATGCGTCCTCTCCATCATCGCGATCCCGGGCCTGTTCCGGCTTTTCTGTCTGCGGCCAAATCGGGAGAGATCGTCGTTGAGATGATCAACGACGGGATCCACTTGGAGCCTGCGCTTGTGGCAGAGGTTCTGAATCTGGTGGGACGCGACAACGCCGTGTTTGTCACGGATGCGATGGCTGCGGCTGGAATGGCCGATGGGTCGTACGTGCTGGGGCCTCAAGAGGTTCGCGTCGAAGGTGGCGTAGCAAGGCTTGCCCATGGCAATGCGATTGCAGGTGGCACCTCTCATTTGCTTGACGGTGTTCGAACAGCGGTGGTCAAGGGTGAGGTCGATTTGGTGGATGCCGTCTATTTGGCCTCGGCACAGGGAGCGAAGATTCTGGGGCTGAAAGACCGTGGACGTTTGGAGCAGGGGATGCGTGCGGACCTGGTGGTCACAGACGACAATCTTTTCCCCGTCACCGTGGTGCGTGAAGGCAAAGAGGTCGCGTAGTGGCAAAACGTTACAAGTCCCGCAAGAGCGGTCCTCAGTACAGGCCTCTGAATATGGGTGCCCTACGTGGTGTAGGACGCACCGAGCAGGGGCCTAACGGAGATCCGTATCAGGTTCAGTATGTGGGGCCCTCGTCCCGTGTGTATCGTTGTCCGGGGTGTCTGCAGGATGTCGGACCCGGCGTAGATCACGTGGTCGCCTGGCCAGAACAAAGCAATTTTGGAGCGGATTCAGGGGTCGGTGCCCGGCGCCACTGGCACAAGGATTGCTGGCGTCGGAGGCTTCGCCCCTCGTGAAGAATGTGGTCAAAGTGAACTACTGTGACTGGAATGAATAGTCTTGGGCTCAGATTCAGACTATTCTGAAGTGTTACCACTATTTTCAGGAGGTGCGAGCAGTGGCGAAAATTAGGCGCTACACCTTGCCGATCGTGCTGGCTGCAATCGCGCTGATTCTCCTGACCGTGGGCATTCTGGCCCTGACGGTCTGGAAGCCTCAGCAGCAGGTGGTGGCTGAACGATCCACCGACCAGCCTTTCACTATGACTCGCGCAGGAGTGCTTCCGCTATATGCCGACCAAGTTACGGTTAAAGCGACGGCAGACCAGGGAGAGACTGTCTGGCTGGCTGTAGGTTCGCCGGAGGACGTGAGCGCATGGCTTGCCGATGAGTCGTATGACGAGATCGTGGGCCTGTCTACACTCACTGAGCTCAAAGCCACTCCTCACTCGGTACAAGGTGAGGCCACCGACGAACAGCAAAGTGGCGAAGAAGACGCGGACGAAGGTGCCGTGTCAAACCCGATTTCTTCTGACATGTGGACCGCCATCAAGTATGGAAATGGAAGCGTCAGCTTGGTGCTCACCGGCGACGAGCTACAAGATTCGATCTTGGCGGCCACTGACGGAGTAGGTCCTGCTCCAACGATCACACTTAGCTGGGACACCCCGCGCGCCAACATGTTGGCAGTTGTCTCTTTCATCCTCATGGGGATCTTCTGGTTCTTAGCGGCGGTGGCTTTTGGCGCCATGTTCGCCACTCGTAGTCGCAGAAAGACCCGTTCTGCTCAGATTCAAGCACGGGGACAACATGACTTGACGGAAACCACAATGATTCGCACCCTCGACGAGAACGAGGTGACGGAGAGTGAGATGGTCCGTGCTTTGCCAGCAGCCGCGGTTGTTACGTCATTGACGCCAAAGGCCCTTGAGGGTGCTTTTGAGGATGTCGATGAGGCCCGTGAGGAGCGGGAGGAAGGCTCAGAGGCACCGCCAGCGTCGGAGGGCGATCACGTGGACGACGATCCTGCACGCACCCAGAAGGATGTGCAAGAAGAAGCTGAGGAACAGGCCCACGCTCAGACCGAACAAGAGGATGCTGCCGTGGTGGCAGAGGCCGTCGCGGAAACAGAGGCCGTGGTGGAAGAAACGGAGCAGCCTGGAGGTGCGGAGCCTGCGGTCGAAGAGCCTGTGGTTGAAGAGCCCTCGGTAGGCGAGTCCGTGGAAACCGTCACGACGGAGTCGGGGATGCTGAATCTGGCGGCTTTGCAGGGCGGCGGTGCTTTCCCGACGCGTCGCGCTATGCGTGAAGCGCAGAAGCGTGGCATCGATGCTCTGGTCGTTGAAGGACGCAGGTTCCCCACGCGACGTTCGTTGGCTGAAGCAGGTTCGTCCGCACCGGAAGATGTATTGAAAAAGAGGTCCGTGAGAGGCCTTGGCTGGGAAGAGTTACTCGAGCGTTCGGCTGATAAGGTCGAGAATTCTGGCGACAACTGAGGTAGGGATCGATATGTCTACTAGGTCCGTGAAAGCGATAGTCGGGATTGCCGTCGCCAGTGCATTCGCATTGGGTGCCTGCAGTCCGCCGGTTAAGGAGGTACCGGATCCGCAATCGGAGCAGAGTGGTCAAGCAGGCGCTCAGAGTGAGCAACAGTCAGGAAGCTCTGCAGATTCGGAACTGGGTCCCGTAGTCCTCACTGATCAGCAAGTCGAACTTATCGTTGCTGATATTCAGGCCGTACTGACGAAGGCAGAGGAAGACAAGGACGCCGCCATCCTGAAGGAGCGGCTGGTTAATCCTGCCTTAGCGATGCGTTCAGGACAGTTCACCCGAGCGAAGAAGACGAAGACAGACCTGGCGCCGCTAGAGCTGAATATGAGTGTATTTTCGGCTACGGCAGGAACTAGTTTCCCCAGGGTCTTGGTCATTGGCTCGGAGGCGTCTGGAGATAACCCGGCCGAGATTTTCTTCCTCACCCAGGAGGACGCACGTTCGGACTACATGCTTGAAAACTGGACGCGCCTGATCGGGGGAACGCCCGTGAAAGGCCTGTCAGTTCGCGACGGGTCCAAGGTTCTGGGCCCAGACGCTGAAGGGCTTCGGTTGACCCCCAAGGAAACCGTAGAAACGTACGTGAACTACCTGAATAGTCCTGACAATGAGGAATACCAGGTCTTCGAAGACAATGTGTTTGCGCCAAGGTACAAACAGGAACTCACTGCGCTCAATGAAGCAATAGAGGTTGCTGGTAACGTGACCGCTTCCGCAAAGGTTGGCGACTACGCGCTGTCGGCTGTTGCGCTCCAAACTGGAAGTGCACTGGTCTCAGCGGCTTTCACTTATTCGCACACCTACACAAAGACGGTGGAAGGGGCGACGCTGGAGTTAGCAGGAACGCCCGCGGCCTATCTGGAAGACCCCGTGTTGGAACACGCGGCAACCGCGAACTATCTGGTGACCATCTTCTTCCTGGTTCCACCTCAGGACAGCGGTGACAAGATCGATGTGGTTGGCGCCGAACGAGTAATCACTTCCGTCGAGAGAGATGACGGTGGAGAT
>ERZ1031159.43-NODE-43-length-26043-cov-7.937163_pt1 | contig 26043 bp, 18 predicted proteins | sample MGYA00516706_ERZ1031159 | MGnify/ENA primary metagenome ERZ1031159 (study PRJEB33719, sample SAMN04262508) | wastewater metagenome | biome: rural village; feature: composting latrine chamber; material: composting feces with ash | place: El Salvador | collected... | reverse complement strand
TGTCAGGCATCCGCAGTCTCCTTGTCGGAATCGTCCTTGCCGTCAGAGCCTACCTGAGTATCACTACTGCGCGTTATCGCACTCACCCCGTCATCATCTCCAGTGCGAGCCAAGATCACGCCCTTGGTCGTGCGCCCGGTTGGTCGAACGTCAGCGACAGAAACCCTGATGACATTCCCGCTGTCCATGATCGCCATGACCTCCTCTTCAGGGTCAGTGACAAGCGCACCCACCAGGGCACCACGGTCGCTAGAAACGTCGGCTACCTTGACCCCAAAACCACCGCGTCCCTGAACGCGGTACTCCCGCAGCGGCGTGCGCTTCGCGTAACCGCCTTCAGTCACTACCAACAGGTCTGCATCCGGGCGGACCACCTCCATGGCTAACAGTTCGTCCCCGGGGCGGAACTTCATTCCCCGAACCCCTGACGTGGAGCGCCCCATGGGACGCAGAGCTTGGTCCGAGGCGTGGAAGCGGAGGGACATGCCGTCCTTTGACACGAGCATCAGGTCATCGTCTGCAGAGGCAATAACAGCAGCCACTAACTCGTCAGGCTCGCCGTCATCATCCTCGCGAAGATTGATTGCTATGACGCCCGCTTGGCGCGGAGAATCGTAAGCGCTCAGCGGCGTCTTCTTCACCAACCCGTCGCGAGTCGCAAGCACCAGGTAGTCATCGTCGTCGTAAGAGGTAATAGCCATCACTTCTGCGATGGTCTCATCCGGCCTGAAGGCCAGCTGGTTCGCAACATGCTGACCCTTCGCATCCCTACCCCCCTCGGGAAGCTCATATGCCTTGGTCCGGTAAACCTGACCCATGTTCGTGAAGAAAAGCAGCCAGTCGTGGGTGCTGGTAACGAAGAACTGGGCAACCTCATCGTCTGTCCGAAGACTGGTGCCCCGCACGCCTTTACCGCCACGCTTCTGGGCCCGGTAACTGTCGACAGGAGTGCGTTTCGCGAACCCCTCGCGGCTGATCGTAACGACCACATCCTCTTCGGGCACCAGGGACTCAATAGAGATGTCGGGTCCGTAAGGAACTATTTGTGAGACGCGCTCATCACCGAACCGCTCAACGATCTCTGCCATCTCTTCACCGATGATCTGCCGCTGGCGGACAGGACTATCGATGATCGCTTTCAAGTCCTCAACGCGCGCAGTTAGTTCAGCATGCTCATCCAGGATCTTTTGGCGTTCCAAAGCTGCTAGCCGGCGCAACTGCATGGACAGGATAGCGTCTGCCTGAACGTCGTCGATGTCCAGCAAATCCATCAGACCGGAGCGTGCCACGTCGACGGTCGCAGAACGCCGGATAAGCGCAATGACCTCATCTAACATGTCCAGGGCACGCAAGTAAGCGTCAAGGACGTGAAGGCGTTCGCGGGCTTTCGCAAGGCGGAACTGGGTGCGACGCACAATGACTTCCAGCTGATGCTTCACCCAGTAGTGGATGAACCCGTCCAAGCTGAGAGTGCGCGGGACCCCGTCCACAAGGGCAAGCATGTTTGCAGGGAAAGAGTCTTGAAGCTGGGTGCGCTTGTAAAGGTTGTTCAGGACAACGTTCGGGATCGCATCCTTCTTCAACACGATGATCAAGCGTTGACCGTTGTGTCCTGAGGTTTCATCCCGGATGTCTGCAATCCCTGAGAGTTCCCCTAGCTTGACCAGCTCTGCGATCTTCGCGGACAACGTGTCGGGGTTCACCTGGTAGGGCAACGACTTGATGACCAGACAGGTCCGACCATGAATCTCTTCGACATCCACGTGACCACGTTGCACGATGGAACCGCGGCCCGTTCTGTAGGCGTCCTCAATTCCAGAACGCCCAAGAATAACCGCGCCGGACGGAAAATCAGGGCCCTTGATGAAGCTCATCAGAGCTTCCAGAAGCTCCTCACGGGTGACTTCCGGGTGGTCCAGGTACCACTGGACACCTGCGGCCACCTCCCGCAGGTTGTGGGGCGGGATCCGGGTAGCCATACCGACCGCGATGCCTTCACTGCCGTTGACTAATAGGTTCGGATAGCGCGCCGGAAGGACAATTGGCTCTTGGTTGCGCCCGTCGTAGTTGTCCTGGAAGTTGACCGTGTCCTCGTCAATGTCCTTCACCATCTCCATCGACAAGGGAGCCATCTTGCATTCGGTGTATCGAGGAGCTGCAGCACCCAGGTTGCCAGGCGAGCCGAAGTTGCCTTGTCCAGTCACCAGCGGGTAACGCATGGACCACGGCTGAACCATGCGGACCAGCGCGTCATAGACGGAAGCGTCACCGTGTGGGTGGAAATGAGACATGACGTCCCCGACAACGCGCATGCTCTTGTAGAAACCTGCGTTGGGACGGTAACCGCCGTCATACATTGTGTAGAGGATGCGGCGGTGAACCGGTTTTAGGCCGTCGCGAACGTCAGGCAGAGCGCGACCAACTATGACGCTCATCGCGTAGTCCAGGTATGACCGCTGCATCTCCTTTTCCAGGTTCACCGGCCAAATGCGAGCCTTTTGGGTACCGTCATCACTGAGGTCCTGGTAGTCCTCCTCCGCTTCCACCAGGTCTGCCCCCGCAGTGATGGCCTCCGAGATTTCAGAATCTTCGATTTTAGTTTCGTCTATCGATTCGGTCTCTTCACTCGGGGAGGTTGGGAGGTCATCGGAGCTGTCCTGCGGTTCGGGTGAGCCCGCAGCCTTCCAGTTCTCACCTTCAGTGTCCGGGCTTGCCGGCTCGTTTTTCTCAGTCACAGTGCTGTTCCCTCTTACGAATTAGGCGTCGATGAAACGAACGTCACGCGCGTTACGTTGGATGAACTGGCGCCTAGAGACAACGTCATCGCCCATCAAGATGGTGAAGACCTCATCCGCCGCTGCGGCCTCCCCAACCTCAACTTGTTTCAGCAAACGGGCGTCTGGGTCCATCGTGGTGTTCCATAGTTCGGAGTAGTCCATCTCTCCAAGCCCCTTGTAACGCTGGATCCCGCCGGCCTTAGGCAGACGCCAGCCTTTTGCGGACCCCTGCTCCAGTAGTTCGTCGCGTTCCCCATCGCTGTAGGCGTACTGGTGTTTGGCGTTGGTCCACTTCAGCCGGTAGAGCGGGGGGTTCGCAAGATAGACGTGTCCCTGCTCAACAAGGGGGCGCATGTAGCGGAAAAAGAACGTCATCAGGAGCGTCGCAATGTGCTGGCCGTCGACGTCCGCGTCCGCCATGAGAACTATCTTCCAGTACCGCAGTTTCCCTAGGTCGATTTCGTCCCCGATGCCAGTGCCCAGCGCACCGATCAACGCCTGGATGGTGTCAGAGGCAAGGGCCCGGTCAAGACGAGCCTTCTCCACGTTCAGAATTTTCCCACGCAGTGGCAGGATCGCCTGCGTGTCGGGGTTTCGTCCCAGGACAGCTGAGCCGCCGGCAGAATCGCCCTCAACAATAAACAGCTCGGAAACGCGAGGATCGCGCGAGGAACAGTCGTGCAGTTTCGACGGCAGCGACACCGAGTCGAGCGCACTCTTGCGTCGCGTCGCTTCACGAGCCTTGCGAGCAGCGACCCGCGCCTGCTGCGCAGCCTGCGCCTTGCTGATGATTGCTTTCGCTTCTGCGGGGTGAGCGTCAAACCAGTCCCCAAGCAGCGCGTAGATCTGCTGCTGAACAAAAGTCCTGGCCTCTGTATTTCCAAGTTTTGTTTTGGTTTGTCCCTCAAACTGTGGCTCCGTAAGTTTCACAGAGAGGACGGCTGTGATGCCTTCACGAACGTCTTCACCCGACAGATTCTCATCTCTGTCTTTGAGTAGAGCCTTCTCGCGGCCGTACTTGTTGATGATCGTGGTGAGCGCAGTACGGAACCCCTCTTCGTGAGCCCCACCTTCGGAAGTGTTGATGGTATTCGCGTAGGTGTAGATAGTTTCGCTGTACGCGCTCGTCCAGCGCATAGCGACTTCCATGCTCATGGTGCCGGCATCATTTTCAGCGTCAAGGCTGATGATGTCGGGGTGAATGGGTGCGACGCGCTTTGTCGCGTCCAAGTATTCGACGTAGTCAACTAGGCCGCGGTCGTACCTGTATGACACTTCGCGGGTCGCGTTCTCGGTTTCGTTGTCAGCAGGTTCACCGGTTATTTCGTCCGCTGAATCGTCGTCTTCCCTCTGGTCAGTCAGCGTGATCCGCAGTCCCTTGTTCAGGAACGCCATCTGTTGGAAGCGCTGACGCAACGTCTCAAAATCAAAGTCAACGGATTCAAAGATCTCCGGGTCCGGCCAGAAGGTCTGGATAGTCCCGGTTTCCGATGTCTCGCCCACATCCGTAAGGTCGGAAATCACCTGGCCGCCGTTTGCGAATGAGATCTGGTGTCTGCGCCCATCCCTTCTAACTTCAGTGTCAACGCGCCTTGACAGAGCGTTTACGACCGAAATCCCGACGCCGTGGAGACCCCCAGAGACGGCGTAGCCACCGCCCCCGAACTTGCCTCCGGCGTGCAGGATGGTCATGACAACTTCGACCGTCGGACGCCCTTCGGTCGGGTGGAGCCCAACGGGGATCCCGCGACCGTTGTCTTTCACGCGCAGGCCACCGTCCGGCAGGATAGTCACATCTATGTGATCGCAGTAGCCAGCCAAGGCCTCATCCACAGCATTGTCGACGACTTCGTAAACCAGGTGGTGTAGGCCCCGCTCTCCCGTAGAGCCCACGTACATGCCCGGACGTTTACGGACAGCTTCGAGCCCTTCAAGGACGGTTATGTCGGATTCGCCGTAGTGCGCTTCTTCGCTGCTTTCGCGGCCGGTCTGGGGCTTAGCGTCCGCACCTGATGTAGCCACCAAAGACTCCCTGTCTGTGCCAAGCGGGTGGGCACCATCTCTTCTGAAAGCGAGGCCCGAGGCAATCGGGCCTGCCGCTTGAGGGCCCGTCTCAGCAGGTCACAGGCGAAACCAAGGGCCTAAACCGCGGGCCCGCGGCTGCTTTTCCTAACCCGTTCATCCTACCAAATTTGGTTGGCAACCCGCCTTCGGCATCGTCCAAAGTTCCCGTGATAGCAAGGAAACCCCCAAGCGAAGAAGCTGTGGATTGGATCACCTAGAAAACGTTAGCTTCAGCCGTACGTGTCTCGAGGTCCTCTGCCGGGGGAGTTCCGAATGCCGTGCTTCCAGCTCGGAGCACGCGGGCCTTGGACAACAACGGTCTCAACGACGCCTGCCCCCACAACCTCAGTGATGCGTCCCATCACTTCAGGTAGCAAGAGCCGGAGCTGCTGCGCCCAGGCGGACGACGTAGCACGAACTACGAGACGCCCGTTTTCAAAACTCTCAACAGGGCAGTTGTTTGCAACCAGCTCCCCTACGATGCCGGACCAGTTGCTGACCACCGCGCCGACCTGCAGCGGGCGTTCCCAATGCCGCCTTTTGAGTTCTGAGTTCAGTACGGAACCAAGCAGGCGCGGGTCTCGCTCTGAAGGTCCCGCGTTACCCACTCCTCCATATTGAGTCCCCGCGTCAGGACGCCCCAGCCCATCCTGAGACTCCAACCGAGCCATCAGCGCCCAGTCGAAGCCACGCAGGGGGACGCGTGTCGCTCTCCTGTTTTCTCCCAGTCCGGGCGACGTTTGTGCTTGGGTGTTTTGACCGAAGGCTCTGTGGTCTCTGGGGCGTTGTTCGGGGCCGACCCATCCCCGGCCACGCGCACGATAGCGGTTGAAGGTTTCTTCGAGAACACTGTCCGCAAGCGCTGATTCCCCCAGGGAAGACGCGTTAGCAGGAGACAAAGTCTTGTCAGTCGTGCTTGCCACGTGACCTCCCACCTGCCGGCCGCACCTCGCTCAGGCCGGAAGAGTTCCTTGTTACCTCGAAGACTGAGGGGCTCAGCTCTTCGGGTAAATCACCACCAACCGCGACAGTGATGAGCACTTGGTCGTAGTCAGCGATCGAGCTGACGAGGCCGCGCCTGCGTGATTCGTCTAGCTCAGCGAAGACGTCATCAAGCATAAGCACCGGGGGCTCATTTTCCGTTTTTAGGAGTTCTGCTTCAGCAAGACGCAGGGCGAGAGCAGTCGACCACACCTCACCGTGGCTTGCAAAACCTCTGACCGGCAAGTCGTCAAGGGTGATTGCAAGGTCATCCCGGTGGGCCCCGACAAGGTTCACCCCCCTAGCTATCTCAGAATCTCTCCTCTCTTGAAACATCCGGAGGTAGGCTTGCGTCGCTTCCCCCACAAAGGGGTCAGCCGAGCCCTGGAACCGTCCCTCCTCCACAGACAGAGACAACTCAGGGAAGTCGGAGCCGGACCCAAACGCGGTTGAACGATAAGAGAGCCCTGCTTTCCTGTCCGCGTCTGTGATCGCTGTGTAAGCCCGCTCGGCAAGAGGGGTGAGTGCTCTGGAGACCGCAAGACGGTGCGCAACCACTTCTGAACTCAGTTCGGCAAGCTGTTCGTTCCAGATATCCAAGACAGCGCGGTCGGACGCGCTACCACCAACGTTTTTCTGAAGCATTTTTAAGTGGGCTGAGCGCTGGCGGAGCACCCGTTGCATCTCTTGGAGAGTTCCCAGATGGTGGGGCTTAACTTTCACCGCTACCTGGTCCAAGAATTCTCGCCGAACCTCAGGCTGGTCACGAAGAAGTGAGAGATCCTCTGGAGCGAACACCACGGCGCGCAGGCGGCCGACAATCTCCCTGGGAGCCACTTTGGCGCGGTTTAGCCTTGCCCTATTTGGCCGACCCCGCGCAATCTCCAACTCCAGGAGATCGGATCTTCTTTCCGACTCGATGCGCGCACGAATGACGGCGCCTCCCGGCTGGTCGCCCTCTGGGGAGACCCTCACCAGGTTCGTGGGAGAAGATCCGCGATGAGAACTGAGCGAACCAACGTAGGCGAGCGACTCAATCAGGTTTGTTTTTCCGCGCCCGTTGCGGCCCAGGAAGGCAACAACACCAGCAGGGAACTCCAGAACGACGTCGCTGTAGGAGCGGTAGTCGCTAAGCGCTAGGTGCGAAACCCTCAAGTCACATGCCGAAGCGGATGGGCATCAAGAGGTACTTGAAGGTGTCGTCCGCTTCTCCATCTTCTTCACTCTGGCCCCGCATAACGGCAGCTTTTGTGGGACTCACAAAACCAAAGCGAACGAAGTCCGTCGTAAGAGCCGAAAGGCCGTCCTGCAAATACCCCGGGTTGAAAGCCGTTCGAAGCGGCTCCGATTCACTCACCAGACCTATAGACTCCTCAGCCTGAGCGCTGTCGGCTTGCCCAGCTTCAAGGTGCAAAGATCCATCCCCGAAAGTGAGGTGGACTGGCGTCTTCCGTTCAGCAACAAGAGACACACGCTTTACTGCGTCCAAGAGATCTGCCCTGGAACAGACGTACTCGAGCGGAGTGACTTCCGGGAACAGCTTCCGAACAGGTGGGTAATCGCCGTCCATCAACGAAGAAGTGGTCTGCTTAGACCCGGCGCTAAAGCCGATAATCGCAGAACGCTCCCCCGCGGAGGAAGGATTCAGCTGGACCTCCACATCCCCGCCCGAAGTGAGATTTCGAGCAACATCCGTGAGGACCTTGGCTTTGACCAGAGCATCAACACTGAACTGGGCGTCAAGAGGATTCCACATCAGTTCCCTTTGAGCGAGCCGGTACCGGTCCGTCGCTAGAAGAGTGATGTTGGCGCCTCTGATTTCAACCCGGACACCAGTGAGGAGCGGGAGCGTGTCGTCTCTGGAAGTTGCTATGCCGACTTGGCTTATTGCGCTCGCAAGCTCCTGAGCATCGATGCGTCCCTGCTCTTCAGGGGCAGCTGGTAAGGGCGGGTAGTCTTCCATGGCCATCTTGCCAAGCGCAAAATGGGCCCTACCGCAACGAACCTGAACCCGGGAATCCTTGGTCTCCAAAGTGACATCGGCCGCGGGCAGAGCCTTCGCGATCTCGCTGAGCATCTTGCCATCCACCAGGGCCTCACCCGGCTCGATCACGTCCGCCTCAACCACCGAACGCGCAGAAACTTCATAGTCGAAGGTGGAAAGCTCCAGCTCTCCATCATGCGCACTGAGGCGGATAGCCGCGAGAATCGGGATCGCTGGTCTTTGCTGAACTGCGCTCGCAGTCCACTGAACGGCCTCGGAAAAAACGTCGCGAGAAAGCTTGAGTTTCACCAATCCTCCAGGAAGGTCTACTGGACTCACTTTAGCCGAAAGAGATCTTCCTAACCGGCTAAGTACCCTCCCAAGGCGCTGCACCGTCCTTGCTGCGGGGTGCAGTAGATCTTTCTTCTTAATAGGTAGTAGTAGTGGTAGGGGCTGTGGAGGTTGTGGAGATCTCCCAATTCCCCTCTGACCTAGCGGAGTTGTTTGTGGAGTCGCGCCTGAATAAGGTGCGGCCTGATGTGGAGGGCTGTGAAGGTCGGGTGAGCGGGGTGCTGAGTTCAGCCGGAAACAACAAGTTTTCCAGGTTTTCTTGGCATTAGGCACAGGCTCGTTGGCGGAAAACCACAGTTGCCACCGGGAAGCGCGTGGATCCTTGAAGTTACATCGATGGAAGATGTGGAGGGAGCGTTTAGGTTTCGCGGGCCTTGCGTTTGATGCGGTTGGTCAGTTCGCTCACGTTGTTGAAGGTCTCCCGTTGCTCAGCCATCTGCTTTGAGATCTTCTTGTTCGCATACATGACCGTCGTGTGGTCGCGTCCTCCGAAGGCTTCGCCGATCTTTGGGAGGGAGAGATCGGTCAGTTCGCGACACAGATACATGGCGGTTTGCCGTGCTTCTACGATTGGGCGCGAGCGGTCCGTAGAGCACATTTGTTCGATGGTGATGTTGAAGAACGACGAGGTCTGCCCAAGGATCAGAGAAACGGAGATTTCGGTTTCCTCGGGATCAGACAGCAGGTCCTTCAGGACTCGTTGAGCCAGGGGCAGGTTTAGTTCTTGGCGGTTCAGTTTCGCGAACGCCGTGACCCGTAGGAGTGAGCCGTGAAGCTCCCTGATGTTTGATGAGACGCGTGACGCGATGTATTCGAGCACGTCCCAGTCGACTTCGATGCCGTCGGCGTCTGCCTTCATTTGCAGGATGGCGATGCGAGTTTCTAAGTCCGGAGGTTGGACGTCGGTCACGAGTCCTGACTGGAAGCGGGAGAGCAGCCTGTCTTCGAAACCCGAGAGCTGTTTCGGGGGGACATCAGAAGTGAGGACTATCTGTTTGCCAGCGTTTTGAAGCGCGTTAAAAGTGTGGAAGAACTCGTCGATTGTCTCCGGTTTTCCCTGGATGAACTGGATGTCGTCGATGAGGAGGACATCTGTTCCCCTATATCGCCGCTTGAAAGCTTCTTTCCTCTGGCCGTCGCGGATAGCGTTGATGAACTCGTTCGTGAACTCTTCGGAGTTGACGTAGCGGACCCTCAGATGGGGGTAAAGAGACACGGTGTAGTGGCCGATCGCATGGAGGAGATGCGTTTTTCCCAGCCCGGAGTCGCCGTAGATGAACAGTGGGTTGTAGGCACGTGCGGGGGCCTCGGATACCGCTAAGGCTGCCGCATGTGCGAATCGGTTAGAAGGGCCGATCACGAAAGAATCAAAAACGTATTTTGGATTCAGCTGGGGTTTCGACCGGTCATCTGGCGTTTGTGCCAGACCTCCGCCCGGAGGGCTCGGATCCCGCCTTGGGGTGGGTGGCACTGCGTAGTGATATCCCTGCTGAAATTCTGGGGACGGGGGCGAAGGGGGCGGGGACTGCTCGTTATCTTCGGTCTCTGTGCTGAACTCCAAAGAGGGGTCGACGCTGACGGCGATTCGCACAGGGCGTTTCATCTCTTCCGACAGGGCGCCGGTCAGCTGGTGGGCCAGTCGCGTCTCAATGTACGTCTTGGTGAACTCGTTTGGCACGGCGAGCAGGGTGGTGCCTTCTATGTCGCCCAGTGGTTTCACCATCTTAATGAAAGCTTCGTAGGCCGGGCCGAGTTCTTCGGGGTTGACTGAGGCCACTGCGCGTTCCCAGGCTGCAGCCAGAGTCGAACCCTGCATGACCTGCTCCTTCAAGCTTAAATGGGTGAGATTAGACACCGGGACCACCCGCGATGCCCAACTGAGTCTACAGGCAACCCCGACTTATCCCGTGCTGTGGATTAACCTGTGGAATGCCACAAGACGAGTTACAAGCGTGTAGTTCCAACAGTTTTCGCAGATCTTCAAGGTTTCGTGGAGAGCGTGAAGGGGTCCTGTAACCTCGACTGTGGAGAAGGAGCCTTTGGTATTCAGAGAGAAATCCACATTTGGGAGGAACTGGCCCGACATTTAGAGGTTCGGCGTGCGTGATTGACCGCGCCGTCCCACTCCACGTAGTCTGTTTCGGCGAAGTAGAGCCGTTTTGTGGTCACGAACTGTGGCGGGACGGCGCTGCGGGGCAGAACATGCCTGCCGACCCTAGGAGTAGCAATGACGAAGCGTACTTACCAGCCAAACAATCGCCGTAGGCATAAGACCCACGGCTTTCGGCTACGGATGCGAACGCGTGCTGGGCGGTCCATTCTGAATGGACGCCGCCGCAAGGGCCGCGCAAAGCTCTCGGTCTGATTTGTAGGCCAGCTTTGTTGGCCTCACAAAGCCGGATTTCGCGCCACGAGGGATTCGGGCGCACACTCAGGTCTGGTTCCCGAGCCGGGAATCGGGCCTTTGTGGTTTCGGTAAGCCTCGCGGGCGCCTCCGCGGAAGCGAGTGAGACTCCCGCGCAGGCTGGGGTCTCGGTCGCAAAGAAACAGATGAAGCTTGCAACAGAGCGCAACAGGGCGAAGCGTCGCGTCCGCCACGTCTTGAACCGGATTCTCCCGGGGCTTCCACAGGGCAGTCGAGTGGTTGTCCGGGTTCTCACGGGCGCCTCACAGCTGTCCTTTCAAGAGGTCGAGCAGCAGCTCACTCGTCTGGTTGCCGTGGCGCGTGCTAAGGAAGAGGTCCTTGGCCGTGGCTAACCCCGTCGTAGCATTGCTGGTTGCACCTCTTCGTGCCTACCAGAAGTACATCTCTCCCGGCCTCCCCAGACGGTGCCGGTATTACCCCACCTGCTCGTCCTACGCGATCACGGCGTTGAAGACACACGGCGCGGTCAAGGGAACCCTGCTCAGTGGCTGGAGGATTCTGCGGTGCAACCCGTGGAGCCGCGGTGGCGTCGACCATGTCCCTGGTGTGGGGCGTTGGGCACCCGACCCCTGGGAACCCCCGGACGATTGGGTGGGGCACGACATAGAGGAGAAACCAGCGGCGCTAAGCGCGTGGGTGGCACAGTTTCGCGGCGGGGGCGAGCCAAGCCGTAGAGTAGAAGAAGTGTCATTTTCGGATGCGTCCCAGAGCGGGCGTGGCGAGACTGACGGGCCGCCAGATAGAACTAAGGAGTCCTGAGTGGACGCAGTCCTATACCCGATTATTGTTGCCTTCGCTTGGATCTGGGTGAACATCCACCAGGTGCTAGTGTGGCTTGGGATGCCTGACGGCCCCGGTTTTGCGTGGGTTCTTTCCATCATCCTGCTGACGATCCTCATTCGTATCGCCATCATCCCGCTGTATCTGAAGCAGATTCGCTCGACCCGAAACATGCAGATGATCCAACCGGAGCTGAAGAAGCTTCAGGACAAATACAAAGGGAAAAAGGATCAGGCTTCGAAGCAGCGCCAACAGGAAGAAATGATGGCCCTGTACAAGAAGAACGGAACGTCTCCGTTCTCTTCTTGCTTGCCGATGCTGGTGCAGATGCCAGTCCTATTTGCTCTCTACCGCGTGATTTTTGCTGTCGAGCAGATCATGGACGGCACTTACCGTGACGGCACGGTGGATCATCTTGGTCCTCTTACCGCGACCGTTGCAACAGACATCGACCATTCGACGGTCTTCGGTGTGGGACTCTCGCAATCGATGAGTACCACTCCCGATTTTTCTCAGAAGCTCATTTTTGTTGGCTTCATAATCCTGATGGTCCTGCTCCAGTTCTTCACGATGCGCATGTCGATGAAGAAGAACATGGTGGTCGCAACGGATCAGGCAAACCCGATGGTCCGAAGCCAAAAGAGCATGATGTACCTGATGCCCCTCATGTACGTTTTTACGGGCCTTGTCTTCAAGATGGCGCTACTCATGTACATGGTCACTACGGCTTTGTTCAGTTGGGGTCAACAGCTCTGGGTTCTGAAGGCCATGCCCACTCCTGGCGCTCCCGCTTACTTGGAGCTGAGTGAGAAGCGCGAAAAGAAGTACAAGGAATGGTCGGTTCCCGTCTTTGAAGGGTACGACGCGGAGCTGGGGCAGGTCAGCGCAGACGCGGAAAAAGTTGCGGAGCTGGATGCACGCACCCTGGTAGTTGTCGAAAAGAACGCGAGGAGGCAGAAGGTCGCCTCGGACTTTCCCGAGGATTGGACCGACGCCGAGAAGGTTGCTGTTTACAGGGGATTGGCAATGGAGCCTTGGAGCACCATTCCTGACGAGATCTGGCTGAGACAACTAGTGCTCAAAAAGAACTCGCAGGAGGCCGCAGAAGCAGCCCGCGCTAGGCGTCCGAAGAAGCTCTCTCGGGAGCAGAGACTCAGGTTGGCTCAACGGGAACGCCAAGAGGCAGAGGCTGAAAAGAGGCGGTTGGAGCGCGCGGAACGCAAGGCGCAAGACCGGAAGGCTAGGGGCGGCGACCTGACCCCGGAAGAAATCGAACGGCGACGTGCCGCACGCAGAGCTGAGCGACGCGCTCAGAACAAGAAAAAGAACCAACAGTAGTCCGGATCCGGGCCCGGTTTGTCTGCCCTGTAAGGAGCAAAGTGAGCAACAGTAGAGATTCAGCGTCCCAGACGAAGCTTTTAGAAGAAGAGGGAGATGTCGCTGCTGACTACCTAGAAGAAATCCTCGACATCGCTGACATGGACGGCGACATCGAGATCGACGTTGAGAACGATAGAGCTTCTGTGGCGATCATAAGCGACGCTGAGAACACGGATCTTCCGACTCTGGTTGGAAAGGATGGGGAGGTTCTTGAAGCCCTTCAGGAACTGACGCGTCTCGCGGTCCAGGCGCAAACCGGTGAGCGGTCACGTCTAATGCTAGACATCGCCGGGTTTCGTGCGAAGCGTCGCGAAGAGCTCCAGGGAATCGCGAGGGAAGCTGCACTGCGCGTCAAAGAGACGGGGGAGCCGGCCCGGCTGCGGCCAATGAACCCTTTCGAGCGCAAAGTCTGCCACGACGTGGCCGCTGAGGTGGGCCTTGAGTCAGAGTCTGAAGGAACCGAGCCAGATCGCCGCGTGGTCATTCTCCCGGCGGAGGGAATGGGTGGGGAAGCAGATGCGTGATCGGGGGATCCGCAATGCCTGAGACACCCTCTGACCTGGTTTTATCCCTTTTTGGCGACCAGCAGGGCAAAGTGGTTCAGTTCACGGAACTGTTGGCTGCTGAAGGTTCTTTGCGGGGGCTGATCGGTCCCCGCGAAGCCGACCGGATCTGGTCAAGGCACATCGTCAACTCAGCGGCGGTGCTTCCGTTCCTTCCAGCGAAGGGCACCGTCGCAGATGTGGGTTCTGGAGCCGGCCTACCAGGACTAGTCGTTGCTTGCGCCCGTCCGGAGCTAGAAGTTTTCCTGGTTGAGCCAATGGTGCGTCGCTGTGAGTGGCTCAGGTACGCCTCCGAAAAGATCGGTCTGTCTAACGTGACCGTGATTCGCGAGCGGGCTGAGAACCTGGATAAGTCTTTTAAGGTTAACGCGGTGACAGCGCGGGCGGTCCGGCGCCTGAACGAGCTAGTCCCCCTGACGGCCCGCCTCCTGGCACCGAAAGGGTGCTTGCTTGCGTTGAAAGGACAGCGTGCCGGTGAAGAGGTGCGCGACGCCCACAGCGAACTGGCAAAGTTCCAGCTGAACGCACGGGTCCACGAGGTAGTTTCCGTCATGGACGGTGAAGTAACGTACGTGGTTCAGTGCTGTCGGAAGTAGCGCTTAGGATGTTTCACGTGAAACACGCCGCAACAGGCGACAAGCGAAAGGCTTCCTGTGGATGTTCCAGAACGCCACTCCTCGCCCCTTTTAGCTGAGCTTCAGCAGAACTACAGGTCCTTAGAGGAACTACAGGCGCGTGTCCTGCCTGCGCCTCGAGGGACCGTGGTTGTCGCTGTCGCCAACCAGAAAGGTGGCGTGGGTAAGACGACGTCGGTCGTGAACCTGGCCGCGGCTTTGGCGCTAGGTGGCCTCAAGGTCCTAGTCATTGACGCCGACCCCCAAGGAAACTCCTCGACAGCGCTGGGTATTCCGCATGCGGTAGGGACCCCTTCCACCTACGATGTCCTGGTTGACACCGCCGATCTCGCAGAGGTGTTGCAGCCCTGTCCCGATGTAGAGAACCTTTGGGTAAGCCCTGCCACCATCGACTTGGCAGGCGCCGAGGTTGAGCTCGTTGACGAACCAGAGCGGGCAATGTTTTTAAGGTCTGCCGTAGAGTCCTTCTTGCAGTCACCAGGCGACCCGAAACCCGACGTTATCCTGATCGATTGCCCTCCGTCGTTGGGGCTGCTCACTTTGAACGCCCTGGTCGCCTCTTCGGAGTTGCTGATCCCTATTCAGACGGAGTACTACGCGCTAGAGGGTCTCTCGCTGCTGTGGAACACAATAGAGAAGGTTAGAGTTTCACTGAACCCAAAGCTCGGGGTACCTCACATGCTTCTCACAATGGCTGACGGCCGAACGAAGCTCAGTGCCGAGGTTGTCGAGGAGGTTAGGAGCCACTTTCCAGATCAGGTGCTTACAACGGTGATCCCGCGGTCTGTCCGCGTCTCCGAAGCGCCAAGCTTTTCGCAGACTGCGATTACCTACGACCCGAAGGGCAGCGGTTCTGTTGCCTACCGGATGGCAGCGAGCGAGTTCGCCGATAGGATCGCGGCAGCGGATGGAGATGAGAATGGGTGAGTCAAGCGGTCCCAGTCAGAAGGAAGCCGAGAACCAAAGAAGGCGTCGGGGAAGCGGGCGACTGGGGCGCGGCCTAGGAGCACTGATTCCGACCGTTGAGGAGCCCCCGGCTCCAGCGCGTCCTCTGGATGTGCTCCTTCCTGACCTGGGCACGGGGGCAGGCGCGCGCGCGACATCGGAACGCGGGGGTTCGGCTAAAGACCTTCTCTCGCCACGATCCCCCCGGAATGTTCCACGTGAAACACCACGCAAAGAGGCCCAGCACGCTCGCACTAAACGGGCTGAGGCGGAACTGGTGGACGTTCCAGGAGCGACTTTTGGTCTCATCAGCACCGATTGGATCATCCCGAACCTGAGACAGCCGCGAACTGTGTTCGACCCGGAGGAGATCCAAGAGCTTGCTGCTTCCATCGCAGAGGTCGGTGTCTTGCAGCCGATCGTGCTCAGGCGCATAACGGAAGAGACACTCAGCGAGGAGGGTCAGCGTGAGCGGCTGGAGCGAGCGCTCGCCGAACAGCCTGAGGCTAAGTACGAAATCGTGATGGGAGAGCGTCGTTGGCGTGCAAGCCAACTGGCTGGCCTTGAGTCGATACCTGCGATTATTCGTTCGACGCAGGAAGACTCTTTGCTTCGGGACGCACTGCTGGAAAACCTCCACCGCTCAGAACTGAATCCGCTTGAAGAGGCAGCGGCTTACAACCAGCTGATGCAAGACTTCAACTGCACTCAAGAGGAGCTTTCCTCACGGATCGCCCGCTCTAGACCGCAAATCGCAAACACCCTCCGGCTCCTCAACCTACCCTCGCGTGTTCAGCGTCAGGTGGCGGCAGGAGTCTTGACTGCGGGTCACGCAAGGGCGCTGCTGGGTCTGCCTGATGCAGCAGCAATGGAGGAGCTTGCAACGAGGATCGTTGCCGAAGGTCTTTCAGTCAGGGCGACTGAAGAACAGGTGCGTCACGGCAGGCCTGCGCAGAGAAGAAAGCCCGTTCTCAGGAGCGGGCCCCCTCCGCATGCTCAGCGCGTCGCAGATCTGCTAGCAGAGAAGCTGGAGACCACGGTTTCTGCTGCAGGAAGTGGCAAGAAGGGCCGCTTGGTCATCAGTTTTGCTGGCGCAGACGACCTTGATCGCATTGCCGCGGAGCTGGGTCTGATCGGCGCCGAGACGGCAGTGGACTAGTCCGTTTCCTGATTTTCTAGGTAGCGGCCTGCATCGAGCGCTGCACGGCACCCCGAGCCTGCGGCTGTGATGGCCTGGCGGTAGGTGTGGTCCACAACGTCGCCGCATGCAAACACGCCGGACACTGAAGTCTCTGTGCCCGGTTCGCTCACCTTGATGTAGCCAGCATCATCCAAGTCGAGCTGTCCCTCAAAGATCTTCGACCTGGGGTCGTGACCGACCGCCACAAAGACGCCGTCGGTCTTTAGCGTCGTCTCAGCCCCTGTCTTGACGTTCCGCAGCACGACCGAGCTGACCTGAGGATCGCCCTGGATTTTCACCACGGTTGAGTCCCACGCAAAATCGATCTTCGGGTTTGCTAGTGCCCGTTCAGCCATGACCTTAGAGGCGCGGAGCTGGTCACGCCTGTGAACGACCGTTACCTTTCTTGCAAAGCGCGTCAGAAACAGTGCTTCTTCCATGGCGGAGTCCCCGCCACCTACAACAACAAGATCCTTGTCCCGGAAGAAGAAACCATCGCAGGTTGCGCAGTAAGACACGCCCCTTCCCGAAAGAGTCTCCTCTCCCGGCACACCGAGGTGTCTGTAGGCAGATCCGGTGGCGACGATCACTGAGTCAGCCTTGATCTCCCCGCCGTACCGACCCAGGGTGAAGGGGCGTTTGCTGAAATCGACGGATGTGACGTCGTCTGGTTCGACACGCGCGCCAAAACGCTCCGCCTGCGCGCGCATCTGGTCCATTAGGTCAGGACCTTGGATTCCTTCTGGGAAGCCCGGGAAATTCTCGACTTCAGTGGTGGTCATGAGGGCGCCGCCGGCGTCCAGAGAACCTGCCATGACCAGCGGCTCAAACCCCGCGCGAGCTGCGTAAATAGCCGCCGTGTAACCAGCCGGACCCGAACCTATGACAACTACTTGCTCAGTCTCTTCACTCATCTTCACTCCACTGTTACAGACACGACTTTGAGTCGATTCCTACCTTCATCGTCGACGGGCAGCTCACTAAACACCAGCCCTAGTGACGAGACTTCCACTTTCTCCGCCAAGGGTATGACAGTGGTCCCCGAAAGCGGGGCTACCGCCAACACTTCGCCTTGCCGTGGGTCACCCTCGCTGGAGTCGAGGATCGCAACTTCTCCCCCCGAGCCGATCACGGTGATCGTCACTTCGCTTACCACAGCCGGCTCAGCAAGATTGACCAGCATGGCGGCTGGGGCGGCTTGCGCATACGTGGCAGGCGTGAAGTAGCGCGAGCGCCAGTAGGTGGCTGGGTCATCGGTTAGCGCGTTGTTTCCGAGGTCTGGGTGGTCACCCCCATCGTCGGCCCAGGAGTAGATGGCAACCCCGGAAACAACCGGTGGCGCCGTGCCTCCCGGATCCTCAACAGTCTCCTCGCTCTCCTCTTCCGACTGTGGGACCACGGGCGGGGGAGGTGCGGTCTCGGTTAACCCTGTGCCAAGGAACAGGTTCTGGCTCGCGAACCAGACGCCAAGTACCAGCACTACTATTCCGATGATCAGGGCAGGCACGGTTGGGTTGAACCGTCCGCCCGCTGTGCGGCGTCGTCTGTTCGCGTTCATCAGTTGCGCCCGTCTCCTTGCTGCTGGGACCCTCTGAGGCTCCCCACGCCCACCCCACATCGGGGTGGTGCCCCCGGGCTGTGGCCTCTCTTGACCAAGACTACCCGGGGTAGAGCGCTCTTCCTCTAAGGCTTCCGGCCTCCTGCTCCTGGTTGCGCCTTGTTGGACGCCGTCGCGAGCAACCTGCACCATGGCGGCGGTGACAACCGGCAGAGAACCCGTTGACGGCGGATCCAAAGCAGGGAGCGACGGTGCAAGCTGGGCTGCACCAAGGCTCCCACTGAACAGCTCCTCCCACTCCGGAGGTTCCTGTGCCCATGCTGCTTTGCCAGGCGCTTCATGGGTTGGGAGCGACAGTTCGCTAGCAGTTGGCGGAGGGGAGCCCGTTCCGAGAGGCTCCGTGGCCTCCTCCGCGAGTTCTGCAGCAGCCTCGCTCAGGCCGGCCAGGTCCGGTGGGTCTTGGCGATCCGATCCTCCACGCCTAGGTAGCTTCGAGGTGATCGCAGAGCTGAGCGATGCAAACCCGGCGGGATCCATGAATCTCAGAAGGATAGCGAAGCAAAGGGTGATAACGAGGCCGACCAGGGCGGCTTTTAGTCCCGCCTGGAGTACCCTTCCGAACCCAGTGGAGGAATCTGAACCGGGTCCAAGCAGATGGAGAAGGGTCCACCCCACCAGGGACGCTCCCACGGTTGCCACACCGTAGATGCCGATCATTTTCAGGTTGCGGCCGACGCGGACCAGTGGGACAAACCGGGAGACCAAATACAGGCCGATGAGACCCTGGAGAATTCTTGACGCCGTTTCGGCTGCTGCAGCCCCCACGGTCCACCACTCCGCGCTGGTAGAAAAATAGATGCCCCAGCCGACCGCGAGCTGGACAGCCGCGGGTACTAAAGAGATCAAAAAGACGGGGCGAGCGTCTTCCAAAGCGTAAAACACCCTTTGACTCATCATTGTTATGCCTGAGAAGGGCGCACCAAGAGCGAGCGCCACCAAAACTGCGCCATAAAGGGAAGCAGAGTCCGTCCCGAAGGTAGGCATCAGGATCTGCATGAGAGGGGTAGCCGCGACCATCAGGACGCCTGCTGCGAGCATCATGAGCATGGCGATGAGTCTGGAGCCACGGTCATAGGATTCCGCAACGCCCTTTAGGTCCCGTTCTGTGGCGTAGGAGGCAAGCCGAGTGAAGAGGGCCGTAACGATTGTCACCGTGATCAGAGATTGAGGCAGCATGAACATCATGAATGCGTATTGGTAGGCCTGCAGCCCTGCCACGATCTCGCCTGTTTTGTCGGTCCAGGTGTCAGCGCGCGTAACGATGTTAGTGGTGGAGATGACGCCGATCTGACTGACCATCAGGGTTGCGAACGTCCAGGTCGCGACCTTCGGCGCTGAGCCGAAAGAGGTTCCGCGGAAACGGAAATCTGCAGCTAGCTTGACGCCAGAACGCCTGATGGGAACTATGAGGACCAACGCTTGGAGGACCACGCCTAGCGTTGCGGAGCCGGCCAGCACAACCGTTTGTGTGGAGGTGAAGTCCCCGGCAGGTAGGACCTCCCCCGCGGGACCCCACATCGCCAGGAAAGCTCCAAGCGAAATGATCGCGACAACGTTGTTAACTACGGGAGCCCACATGTAAGGTCCGAAGACTCCCCGGGCGTTCAGGATCTGGCCGAAGAGGTTATACACCCCGTAAAAGAAGACCTGAGGGACGCACCAGAGCGCGAACGTGATCGCAAGGGCACGGGTCTCTGGTTCAAGAGTTGGAGCGAACAGGCTGATGAGCAGCGGTGTTGCAACCATTGCAGCCATCGTCAGGGCGAAGAGGATCGAGCCAACAAGGGTGATCAGCTTGTTTACGTACGGGGAACCTGCTTTGGTTCTCAGTGCTTTCACGATCTGCGGCACTAAGACAGCGTCAAGGACTCCGGCGGCCAGCAGGTTGTAAACCATGGTCGGTAGTGTGTTGGCGAGTTGAAAGGATGCGGCTGTTCCGGCGGTCACTCCGATTGCGGACACGAGCATTGCGGAGCGCACGAACCCCAACACACGCGACACGAGGGTCCCTGAGGCCATGAGAGCAGACGATCGTAGGAGCGACTGTTCTTTGGGAGCGAGTTCTCCGTCCTGTTCTTTCGGTTCCATCACCCACCATCCTTACGCTTTGGCGACACGGTCCGGAGCCCAACACCTCTGCGGCCGTGACGCAAAGTTCTATACAAGCCAACCACGAACAGCGCAGCAAGCGCCGACCCGACGACCCACGTTAACGTGTCTCCAAGCCAAGGGCGGGTGCGCACCAATAGGTCTTCCGAGGAGTCGAGCAGGGTTCCGTTTGCTGCGCTTACTTCAACAGTCGCGCTGATGTTTCCACTCCCCAGCGCGACTATGGGAATGTTTGCCGTTGCGGATGAGTGCGCTGGCACCACAGTCCTAACCTGCTCGTCAGCGCGGAGCCTTGGGTCACTCACTCGGATGCCGGTTGTTACCTCAATGTCGATGTCTCCCCGGTTAGAGAGGGTGATTGGCAGTTCTGCCTGGTTGCTGAGGATGTTTACAGTCCGCGAGGGCGTGATGTCGATGACATCGTAGTCTGCTCGTATCTGTTCGCTGACTTGGTTCGACAGCTTTTCACGTTCCTCTAGGTTCAGTCCGGCTCCGGCCGGGGTGAGCGCAGCCGCGGCTAATCCGGAGGGAACCGTTTCCTTAGGATCAGCGGACTCCAAGACGGCGGCCGCCATCTCAAACGCGCTTTCAACGGGTGCTAGCGAAAGGCGGAGTGCGGCCTGATCTCCGGTGGGGGCGGTGGGGAGCGGCGCGTCGCTTTCTACAGAAAAAGGCCCATCCAGGACGGCTTGTAGCGAAACCGGGGTGACCCAAGGGGACTCGAGCGCCGCTCGAAGCCCAGTTTGAAGGGCCTGCTCGACCTCCGTTGGTTCCCCGGCAGCCGGGAGGGTAGATAGGTCTGGTTCCAAGACGTTCGCTGTCACGTACCTGATCTCGCTTCCGAGTGCTTTCGCCTCGAGTGCTGTCAGAGCGCGGATCCGCTGTTGCTTCTGGAAGATCTCATGCTCCGTGGTCGCACGCTCCCTTACCAGAGTTTCTAGCTCATGCCAGCTCTGGACAAGAACACCGCGACCCTGGGACGCGTCACTTTGGATGCTTCCGTTCGCTACTGAGTACTTCCCAGGTGTCAGTTGTCCCGCGCCCGTCAACATGCCTCCGGGTGGGCTCAGAACAGGGAAACCGCCGGATTCTTCAAAAATCGCCGCAGAAAACCATTCTTGGCTCGTCAGAAAGGACCGGACCACTGACGGATCCTCGGTCGTCCGCCCCCCGCTCTCTAGCGACTGCCGGGCAAGTTCCGCAAGACCCGATGCGCCAGCCGCGGAGATGACTGACAAATCGGCGTTCGCGGTTGGGAGGAGCAGCACTTCTCCACCCTGGAGTCCGGGTGAATCCAGAGCCAGAATCTCGGCTTCGGTGAGGGGAGTGGTGACCCCCCGGATTCTTCCGAGACCCGCTACCTGCAGTCTTGGGGCAATGACGTTCAAGTGAAGGCTCGCAGGGGCGGAACTTTCGAACCAGAGAAGCAAGGAACGAGCCGAGGTTGCGGTTGTGAAACTTCCTGGCACCTGGCTTAGCGTACGCACCTCTACGCCGTAAGGCCCCCAGTCGTCTGCGTTCCAGAGTGGCAGTTCTGCCACCCCCGCCGTGAGCGTTACCTCAACCCCGCTTGCCGTCGCCGCTTTTTCGCGCTCGGCTTCGCTCAGCCTTATTTCCGCGACATTCCAGACGTAGCCGCCGTTTTCAAGGAACGCGTCGACCCGATCCTGCGAGGTGAGAGAGTCCGCGCCCATGAACAGCGCTACTCGCGCGGTATCGGTGTCTGGCAAAGATCTGAGGTGTGCCGTCACCTTGATCTCTGTTTGGTCTGTGAGAATCGCCGGAGAGATTCTGATGATCTCAACTTGAGATTCGGCGGACGTGTTTGGGTCTGCCTGAGCTTCGTGGGGGCTGACCGCCGACACAAGCAGCGACGCCACCACCAGCAGTATCGCCCAAGGATGGAGTTGCGAGAAAACCCGGGACACCATCAACCGCGTGTTTCGTCTGGATAAAGCAGCCCGAGAGCGATCCGCGCCACCCGGCGTTCGTTTCCGTAAGAGAGGGAGCGGACAGCGTCGCGCAAGTCAAGCCAGATTGCGTCCTCCGCTTCCTGGTCCGGGTCAAACTCAGCTGTGATCTCCCCGTCGATGTACTCGGTTAAGAAGTGGTGAACGCGTTTGTGGATCCGGGTCGAGGAACCAGAAAACCAGTAGTCCACGGAGCTGAGGTGACGGATGACTCGAGAACGCACCCCGGTCTCCTCGGCGATCTCCCGGATAGCGGCGTCCATCGCACTCTCACCGCGTTCCAGGTGCCCCTTCGGAAGACAAACCTCTTTTTTCCCTGAGCGGTTCCTTCTGAGGATCACCGCCACATACGGTTTACCGTTCTCTATTCGAAGTGCTACTCCCCCGGCGGAGGTCTCACGCACGGTCGGGATCTGGCGCCCACGCGCCACCTTCTCAGGCAGTACGGGCCTAATATCCGCAGGAGTCTTCCCCTCACCTGCATAGGGCCCTGATGTGTGCATTCTCCCAGCATATGTTGCCGCCAGGAATGCATCCGCAATTACCCTGGTGTGTAGCCGGTCGCGAGCCGGGGGATGCGCAGGAGGCAGTGGTGACTGGTCAAGAAAGCTTGGTCGGCTCAGGCAGCATCCCTGCGCTCATGGCGTCCGCGTGGAGGACTCTTGAGCAACTTCCGTCCTCGGTCACAGAGCTAGCGCACCTGTTCGCGGATTCTGGCCACGAAATTGCGCTCGTGGGCGGCCCTGTGCGCGATGCTTTCTTGGGTGTTGCCCCACATGACTTCGACTTAGCAACTTCAGCTAGACCCAGCGAAACCGAGGCCCTCCTGCGACGGTGGGGAGCACGTACGTGGGACGTTGGTAGGGATTTCGGGACCATTGCGGGTCGTAAGGGAAACCTTGAGGTGGAGGTCACCACTTACCGGACTGAGGAGTACCAAGAGGATTCCCGCAAGCCTTCTGTTGCCTACGGCGACAACTTGGAAGGCGACTTGTCCAGGCGCGACTTCACTGTGAACGCGATGGCCATGACGCTGCCGCGAATGACCCTGGTTGACCCGTTCGGTGGGCTTGAGGACCTAGCTGCCGGTCTCCTCAAGACTCCGGTTTCACCAACGCAATCGTTTCGGGACGATCCGCTTCGCATCATGCGTGCGGCCAGGTTCGCTTCTCAGCTTGGGATAGATGTTGACTTTTCTGTCATGCAGGCGATGGAAGCAGAGAAGGACCGCTTGGAGATAGTCTCCGCGGAGCGGGTCCGGACTGAGTTCGAACGCCTCTTGACAGGAGCGTTCCCGCGTAGAGGCATCGAACTCATGGTTTACACAGGGGTCGCTGAGGTCGTTCTGCCAGAACTTGCAGAACTGCAGGCCACCGTGGATGAGCACGGGCGTCACAAGGACGTCTACGAGCACACGCTCACAGTGCTTGATCGCGCGATCGCACTTGAGAGCGGCCCAGACGGGCCAGTGCCGGGCCCCGACTTCATCCTGCGCTTCGCCGCTCTCATGCATGACATCGGAAAACCAGCGACTAGGCGCTTCCAAGGCTCGAAAGTGACTTTCCATCACCACGAGATCGTCGGCGCAAAGATCACCCGCAACCGAATGAAGCAGCTACGTTTCGATAAAGAAACGACCCGGGCCGTCACAGACTTGGTTGCCGGGCACCTCCGTTTCCACGGCTACGGGGACTCTGCTTGGAGTGACGCTGCCGTTAGACGCTACGTCGCGGACGCTGGTGACCAACTGGAGCGTTTGCACCGACTTACCAGAGCAGACTGCACCACGATGAACCGTCGGAAAGCTGAACGGCTTTCGGCGGCCTACGATGACCTGGAGTCCAGGATCGCTGCCCTCAAGAAGGAAGAGGAGCTTGATGCGATCCGCCCTGCCCTGAACGGGGACCAGATCATGGAGCTCCTGGGGATCGCCCCCTCCCCTGAGGTCGGTGAGGCCTACCGGTTTCTACTGGACCTACGGATGGAGCACGGACCGATGGACCAGGAGGAAGCAAAAGCTCTGCTGCTGGAGTGGTGGAACGAACGCTAAGCGTCTTTTCGGCAGTTTCAGCTGCCGAACCCTATTTGAAGCCATCGCCCCACTACGCTGGGGCTGAGTTCAACGCAAGGAGAGTCTGTGAGTCAGTCATCGCAGGGCCCTTCGTCCGCCGGGAGCTACGGCTCCCGTGGTGGAGGGAACAGCCCTTACCGCTCCTCACCACCGCCCCCACCTAGCCGGATGGAACAGCTTCACAGCAAGGAAGAGCCAGACCCGGCACAGGGCGAAGGGAAAAAGAAGAAGGGGTGGGTGAAGAAAACCGCCCTGGGAATCCTAATCACCCTTTTGGTGCTCACCATCGTTGGCGCCGGAGCCTTTCTCTGGGCTTACAACAGGATCTCTATCCCGGCCCCCAGTGAGTTCGCTCTAGCTGAAGCGACAACCGTCTACTACAGCGACGGCGCGACTGAACTCGGGACGTTTGCGGAGGTCAATCGCACGATCGTCGACGTTGACACGCTCCCTGACTATGTCGCTAACGCGATTGTCGCCTCCGAAGATCGCACCTTCTACACCAACTCTGGTGTTGATTTCCGGGGGATCATCAGAGCTCTGCTCAACAACGCGCGTGGGGGAGCTCGACAAGGGGCCTCAACTCTTTCCCAACAGTACGTGGAGACCTACTACGGTCAAGAGACCTCCGGCTACCTCGACAAACTGCGCGAAGCCCTAACCGCGCTCAAGATCAACAGGACTCAGTCAAAGGAACAGATCCTTTCGGCCTACGTGAACACCATCTATTTCGGGCGCGGCGCTTACGGGATTGAGGCTGCTTCGAAGGCTTACTTCGGGATCCCGGCCGAAGACTTGGATCTGTCGCAGGCAGTGCTTCTTGCGGGCATCATCCCCGCACCCAGTGCTTGGGACCCGGCTGTGGATCCTGAGATGGCTAAGACGCGTTGGGACCGAGTGCTGTCGCTGATGGTTGAAGACGGGTGGGCTTCTGAGCAAGAGGCCAGCGCGGCCCGCTTCCCGGAGACCATCCCTCCTGCGGGCTCGACGTCCTCTATGAAGGGATGGCAAGGATACTTGCTGCAACAGATCCGGCAAGAACTCCTTGACACTGGCGCGTTCACCGAAGACGACTTGGATTCGGGCGGGCTCAAAATCATCTCAACGCTCGACGTGAACATGCAGCAGGCCGCAGTTGAATCTATTTCTGCACTCCCAGAAGATGCGCCCGACACCTTGAAGGTCGCCCTCTCCTCCATCGACAACGAAACGGGGGCAATCTTGGCTGAGTTTGCGGGTGCCGACTACCAGAAAGTCCAGGTGAACGCCGTAACGCAGGACGTTGCGCGGGCCGCGTCGACGTTCAAGCCGTTCGCGCTCATACCCTTCCTGGAGGGCGGTGGCTCTATGGAACAAAAGTTTGACGGGAACTCACCCCGGGAGTTCGGGACACTTCGCGTCCAGAACAGCGGCAACGTGTCTTACGGGCAGATCACCGTCAACGAGGCCACCAAGAAGTCAGTGAACACGGTGTTCGTTGAGGTGAACGAGATTGCGGGTTCGCAGAACACGATGGACACTCTGATTGAAGCGGGCATCCCGGCGGACACGCTGGGACTCACACCCGACTTGGGGAATGTGCTTGGCACAGCTTCGCCTCACAACATCGACGTCACGCGGGCCTACGCGACGATCGCGAACGGTGGCCACAGGGTTGACCCACACATCGTCAACGAGGTTCACGACAGTTCCCAGAACGTTATCTACCAGGCGGTCGCGCCAAAAGAGACAGTCTTCTCTCAGGGGACTCTTTCAATGATGCTTCCGGCCCTGCTGAGCGTTGCGGAGAGTGGGGGCACAGCCAGCGACCTTGCTGACATGGGCCTCAACATTGGTGGCAAGACGGGAACCGCGGATGACTTCAAGTCTGCGCAGTTCGCCGGGTTCATTCCACAGATCACAACGACGGTCTCCGTTTACAACGTCGGCCCGAACGGCGAGGAACTGGAACTGCCTTCGATCGGCGGGGTATCCGGGTTCTTCGGTGGAGACTGGCCTGTTGCCATTTGGAAAGCGTTTATGAGCAAGGCTGTGGCCGGCATGGAAATCGCTGACTACACCTGGTTCGACAAAGGACTCGTCCAAAAGCCTGAGCCCGAGCCCGCACCTGAGCCGGAACCTGAGCCGGAGCCTGAGCCGGAGCCTGAGCCGGAGCCGGAACCTGAGCCGGAGCCGGAACCTGAGCCGGAGCCTGAGCCGGACCCAGAACC
>ERZ1031159.42-NODE-42-length-26628-cov-7.440447_pt1 | contig 26628 bp, 22 predicted proteins | sample MGYA00516706_ERZ1031159 | MGnify/ENA primary metagenome ERZ1031159 (study PRJEB33719, sample SAMN04262508) | wastewater metagenome | biome: rural village; feature: composting latrine chamber; material: composting feces with ash | place: El Salvador | collected... | reverse complement strand
TCAAGCATACATAGTGGGCGGTATGAAGACGGCAGTTCGGCCCAAAACCCTAGATTCCCATTGCGGAACGCATGTCCACACGGATCTCATCAAGGCGTGTGGCAGCGCGAATTCGTGCAGCAGCCACAGTTCCGTCAGCCACGGGCTCAATCACTTCGATGTAGCACTTGAGCTTGGGTTCGGTGCCGGAAGGACGAACGACAACGCGGTCATCACGCTCCGTGAAGTACATGAGGCCGTCGGTGGGGAGAAGCTCATCTGAGCCCTCGGCCAGATCGACTGTCTTGACAACCTTGGAGCCGGCAATCTGATCGATACCGCCGCGGCGCAGGTTCTCCATGCCTTTAGCGATGAGGGACAAATCCTTCACGCGGATGCTGAGGGGTCCGGTGGCGTACAATCCGAACTGTTCAGCCAGAGAGTCCAGTGCATCTTGCAGGCTCAAGCCCTTGGCCTTTAGCCGTGCGGCGTAGGACGCCAACTTCGCGCCAGCGGAGATACCATCCTTGTCTCGCACATAGGCGGGATCGACGCAGTAGCCAATCGCCTCTTCATAACCGAACACAAGGTTGGGAACACGTGAAATCCACTTGAAACCAGTGAGAGTGTTCTTGTGCTCCAGACCATGGGCCTTGGCAATCCTGCTCAGCAGACGTGACGAAACGATGGAGTTTGCCAGGACGGCTTCGCCCTCCTTCGTCTTGCCATCGCCGTATTCGCTTGCGGCCATCGAACCAAGCAAAGAGCCAACCTCATCGCCAGTTAGCTGACGCCAGCCGCCTTCCGCCTGCGGATCAGGGATCGCCGCGGAGGAGCGGTCTGCGTCGGGGTCATTGGCCAAGATGATGTCCGCATCAATTTCGCGAGCCAGCTTCATAGCCAAGTCCAGAGCGCCCGGTTCCTCAGGGTTGGGGAAAGAGACCGTTGGGAAGTCCGGATCGGGCTCGTGCTGTTCCTTGACTACGGTTACATCTTCGAAGCCGCAGGCGGCAAGAACCTTTAACGCGGGGTCGCCACCGACCCCGTGCATAGACGTCAACACGATCTTGAGGTCACGTGGGCCCTCGGGGACAACCTCTTTCACCCGAGCAACGTAGTCGTCAAGCATGGCATCACCGATGGTGTCCCAGCCTGACTCTGCCCTGGGAACCGAAGCCACCGAGGGGACGGCGACGATTTGTTCCAGGATCTCGGCATCGTAAGGCGGAACAATCTGTGCGCCCTGGCCTGCATCCGAGACGGCGCGACCGCCCAGGTAAACCTTGTAGCCATTGTCCTTGGGTGGGTTGTGAGAGGCAGTCACCATGACTGCTGCGTCTGCGTTCAGCTTGCGCAGAGCGAAGGCAGTGAGCGGTGTTGGAAGAGCATGGTCGAACAGAATAGCGTGGCCGCCAGCACCCTCAACAACGGCAGCAGTATCGCGGGCAAAGTCCTTCGATCCGTACCGTGCATCGTGACCGACTACCACCGTGAAACCATCGGGGAGACGGTTCTTGAGGAAGGCGCTAAGGCCTGCAGCTGCCCTGATCACTACGGCGCGGTTCATGCGGTTGGGTCCAGCGCCCAATACTCCACGCAGACCCGCGGTTCCAAAGGTCAGCATCCCGGAGAAACGATCATTGAGTTCAGCGGTGGCGCCTTCGTCTCCGTCATCGGAGAGCTTCAGGAGCTCTTCGAGTTCCTTGCTGTCATTCACGTTCGGATCATCGGCGATCCAAGCCTCGACAAAATTGCGATCGAAAGTTGCTTCAGTGGTCATGTAATCCATCCTTCTTTGGTGAATCTTCTTTGGTTCAGATCTTTTGGACGATGTCAGCCAGTAGCTTCGCGATGCGGGGCCCGGCTTCTCGTCCTGCTTCGATGACTTCTTCGTGAGACAGCGGCACAGGCGAGATGCCTGCGGCCAAGTTGGTCATCAAGGACAGCCCCAGGACTTCCATTCCGGCCTCTCGCGCAGCAATGGACTCCAGCGTGGTCGACATTCCTGCCAGGTCGCCGCCGATGATCTTGGCCATCTGCACTTCAGCCGGTGTCTCGTAGTGGGGTCCAGGGAACTGGACATAAACGCCTTCGGGCAAAGACGCGTCCACGGAATGGGCCAGGTCACGCAGCTTCTGGGAGTACAGGTCCGTGAGGTCAATGAAGTTAGCTCCCTCAACGGGGGAGCGTCCAGTTAGGTTGATGTGATCGCGGATCAGAACAACCTGGCCGGGAGACCAATCTGGGTTTAGGCCGCCGCACCCGTTGGTAAGCACCATGGTCTTGGCTCCAAGTGCCTGCGCGGTACGAACTCCGTGGGCGACGGCACGCAATCCTTTGCCCTCGTAGTAATGAGTGCGAGATCCCAGTACCAGCGCGGTTTTACCCGATTCTGCGACCTTGATAGTGCGCATCGTTGCGCCATGGCCAGCCACGGCGGGGGCGTGGAAACCGGGCACCTGCCACGCAGGTACTTCATCTATGGTCTCCCCGATTAGTTCTGCGGCCCCACCCCAGCCTGAGCCTAGGACGAGGGCTATGTCGTATTCTTCTATGCCCGAGTGCTCCCGGATAACGGTTGCCGCTTCGAGTGCAAGGACAGTCGGATCCTGTTCATAAGTGTCATTGGTCATAGTTCAAAACTACCTGTTTCTGCGCATCGGCGTACCTATTTAGCGGCCGTGGGCGAAACTGGACGCACCCGCACATATATGTGCGGCTTGATTCACAATTTGTGCGCGTCCAACGACCACGTGTGATCACGGTCGGGTAACGTTCGCTTTCATGAGTAACCGTAAACCGTACTTACGTGGACCCGCGCTGTTGCGTGGCAAGCAGATCCCCAAAACGACAGCGGATGAGAAACTTCTTCAGTCGCGAAGCCAGGATCCGTGGAGGGTTATGCGGATCCAGGCGGAGCTGGTCGAGGGCTTTGCTGCCCTCCACGACATCACCAACGGCGTTGCTGTTTTTGGTTCGGCACGCACTAAGCCAGGCAGCCCCGACTTCGAGTTGGCAGAAGAAGTTGGGCGACTGGTTGCTGAACGAGGATTTGCAACCATAACCGGGGGTGGCCCGGGGATCATGGAAGCGGCAAATAAGGGTGCAGTTGAGAACGGGGGCGTCTCCGTCGGCCTGGGAATCGAGCTTCCCTTCGAGCAGGGGATGAATCAATGGGTCGACCTTGGAATCAACTTCAAGTATTTCTTTGTTCGCAAGGTCATGTTTGTGCGGTACGCACGGGGCTTCATTGTGCTTCCAGGCGGATTCGGAACCATGGATGAGTTGTTCGAGTCGATGACGCTGGTCCAAACGGGAAAGATCAGAAAGTTCCCGATTGTCTTGGTGAATTCTGAGTTCTGGTCACCACTATTGGAGTGGATGCGTGACTCCCTGGAAACGCGCGGGTTGATCAGTCCTGACAACCTGGACTTGGTGAAAGTGGTCGACACCGCTCAGGAAGCTGTCGATGCAGTCTTTCTTGGTATCGAGGCTCTGGACCACGACGACGCCTGAAATCCGCCAAAAGTCGCCAGACAAAGAGCCTCAACGGGGTAGAATGGGAGGATTAGAGCGCCTCTTGCTCAATGCGACGTAAGGAGTGGGCATGGCAGCAATGAAGCCCCGGACGGGGGACGGACCACTGGAAGCAACCATGGAGAGCCGCGGAGTAGTAATGCGGATTCCTAGCGAGGGCGGTGGCCGTCTGGTCATTGAACTTACTCCCGAGGAGGCCGTGGAACTGGCAGCAGCCCTACAAGCTGCCGTCTAGCCTCGGTTCAGGCCAAACAAGAAGGGGTGTCCCGATCCCCGATGGATCTGGGGCGCCCTTTTTGCCGTTCAACCTGGTTCCGGATTACCGGCGCACAGCCAGTGCTACGCCCTCGCCCGTCGGAACGATCGCCAGATCGAAGGATTCAGATTCCTCTAGTTCACGACATACTTCGCGCATAGTCACCGTATGCGGGTCGCGTCGCGCAGGATCCGCGACGTTGCCGAACCAGAGTGCATTCGGTATCACCAGGGCACCTCCTGGACGAAGAATCCGCTCTGCATGACGCACATACGCGGGAGTCTCTTCGGGAACAGCGTCGATAACAACCATGTCGTAAGCCGAAGCGGCCAGGCGGGGGAGCACTTCCAGCGCCCGCCCGTTTATTAGGCGTGTCCTATGGGAAGGAACGCCTGCAGCGCGGAAGGTTTCGGCAGCAATCTGTTGGAATTCGGCTTCGACATCAATTGAGGTCAAGACACCATTGGGTGTCATTCCCGCCAGGATCCATAACCCCGACACTCCCGTGCCGGTGCCGATTTCAACAGCCGACTTTGCGTTGCGTAGCGCGGCGATCGCACGGAGAAGCGCACCGGTTCCAGTGGTAACCGGATCGATGCCCAGTTCAAGCGCGATTGCGCGTGGCTCGGCAATTTCGGGGCCTTCCAATACGAATTCTTCGCTGAAAGCCCAGATCTGAGCTTTATCCGTCGCCATTAGCGTCCCCTAAATCCTGGTTCGATCTCAATGCGAGTGCACTCTTTGCCTCGATAGTGTTCGGCACCAATCTACAGTGCGGGAGGTGAACACAAAGCCTCCTCTTGCAGCTTGGCGCGGGCATCTTGGCATTCGAGTCCGGATATTACATATCAGGACGAAACAGGTGAGACACCCAAGGGGCGTCCAGCGAGCCCACGGGTATGGGAAGAGACCTTGTCCGCCAGCTCAATGACAGCTGGAGTTGAAGGTGCGTCAGCGTTGCTTACCGAGGGCACCCCAACGTCGCCACCCTTGCGGAGTTCAATGTCGAGGGGGACCTGGGTGATCAGGGGAACTTCGTAACCCAAGAGGTTTGAAAGGTGAGCACTGACCGCTTCACCACCGCCTGCACCGAAAATCTCTACGCGTTCACCATCGGGACTCTCTAGATAGGACATGTTCTCTATCACGCCGATCACGCGTTGGCGCGTCTGTGTGGTGATGGCTCCTGAGCGCTCTGCCACTTCAGCGGCGGCCACCTGTGGCGTGGTGACGATCAGAATCTCAGCGTTGGGAAGCAACTGTGCTACCGAAATGGCAACATCGCCAGTGCCCGGAGGCATATCGAGGAGAAGAACGTCCAGGTCGCCCCAGAAAACGTCAGCCAGGAACTGCTGGAGTGCACGGTGAAGCATGGGGCCACGCCAGATGATGGGCTGGCCTTCTGGGACAAACATTCCAATCGAGATTACTTTGACGCCGCCAGCACCAATCGGGGGAACAATCATTCCGTCGATAGATTGGGGCTCCGTGGTCACACCGAGCATCCGTGGCAGGGAGAACCCGTAGATGTCAGCATCTAGGACTCCGACTTTCAGCCCCTTCTTTGCAAGGGCCACCGCCAGGTTCGCGGTGACAGAGGACTTGCCGACACCTCCTTTACCTGATGTCACTGCAATGACTCTAGTGAGGCTGCCCGGCTTCGTGAACGGAATCTCCCGTTCGGCGTGGCCGGTGAGTTTTTCACGAAGGGCGCTCTTTTGTTCGTCGTTCATGACGCCCATGGAAACCTCAACAGACTCCACGCCATCCACGCCGTGCACCGCTTTCTCCACATCGCCGGTGATGGTGTCACGCAAGGGGCATCCCGCGGTGGTCAGCAAGATCTGTACGGTCACATGGTCGCCGTCAATGTGAACGTCATCAACCATGCCCAGGTCAGTGATGGGACGTCGGATCTCCGGATCATCGACGGTTGCCAGAGCATCCATTACGGCTTCATGAGATACGGTCATGGCCCATATCGTAGGCGAGGCGACGGTCAGAACGACAGGCGCATGTCATAGATCACGTCTGGGTACGCTCGGGGCGTTTCGACACAACGCAGTTTTCCCAGCGTGCGGGGGTGGGAGAGGAGCGTCTGGGGGTCGTACACCGTAGGCTAGGTGTCAGCCAAAATGAAGGGTTCTCCGCATGGCCGTTAACACTCCGCGCACATCCTTGTCGCCCGAGATGCCGACGGGAACTGAGGTGGCCGCGTATAAGAGGTACGAAGAGGCGACCAGGGCCGTCGAGGTGTTGAACGAGGGCGGTTTCCCGATCAACGCCGTCACAGTCGTGGGTTCAGATCTCCATATGATCGAACGGGTGCTGGGCAAGTTGACTCCGGCTCGTGTCGCGCTGTCCGGCGCAGGACAGGGGCTGACATGGGGACTGCTAATGGGGCTTTTCGCATTGCTTCTCCTGCCTGAAACGGGGACCCTCATTGCCATTGTTGCGGTGTGCGTTGGGATTCTAGGTGGCGTGCTCCTTGCAGTTCTCACCTGGGCATTCAGCCGGAACCGTAGATCTTTTGCAGCCAGGAGTTCGCTGGCCGCCTCGCACTACTCCATCCTCGTGTCGCAGGACGTCCAGAAGGCTTTCGATCTGCTCGCTCAGACTCCGGGCAACATCTCCCAGGCCGTGAAGCAGCCGACACGATTGGCCCAGGCGGAGAGAGCGGCAGCCCGGCGGGAAAAGAACAGTGATTCTCCTCCGCAGTACGGCGTACGCCTTGACGACGTACAGGAGAACGAGGGCGCGACGCCAGATACTCCTCCCACAGAGGACTTCAACGGTGCGGAAGTCGAGGCCGCGCCCCCAACCGAGGACTGACACCGACGGTTGGGAGCCGAAACCGGCACGTTCGGCCGACATCTGGTAGCCATCAATCATCAGCTGATAGCTGACGATTGATGGCTAACGCAGGCTTTCGTTTGGTCCCCTAGGAAGACTTAGGAAGACTTAGCGGCTGCCTGTACGTCCCTAATCCACTTTTCCACACCGTCCACCGTGCGGGGAATGCTCTCACTGAGTCGACGCGGGGTGCCGTCGGGGAGGATCACGATGTCATCTTCAATACGGACACCGATCCCGCGGTATTCCTCCGGCACGGCCAGATCATCAGCGCGGAAGTACAGTCCGGGTTCAATGGTGAAAATCATCCCCGGCTTCAGTTGCGCTTCCTGGTACAGATCTTTGCGGGCCTGAGCGCAGTCATGAACGTCGATCCCCAAGTGGTGGGAGGTGCCGTGGGGCATCCAGCGGCGGTGCTGTTGTCCGGTTGGCTTCAGGGATTCTTCCGCGCTTACCGGTAAAATACCCCACTCTTCTAAGCGGGCCGCCAACACTTCCTGGGCTGCTTCATGTACGTTGCGGAAGCGTGCTCCAGGTTCAGCTGCGCGTGCTAAAGCAGCCTCCGCTGCGTCAAGTACTGCTTGGTAAATCCTTGCCTGGACTTCGGTGAACTTGCCGTTGACGGGAAGAGTCCTAGTGATGTCTGCCGTGTAAAGGGAGTCGAGCTCTACCCCTGCATCCACAAGCACCAGGGAACCGTCAGTTAGCGCGGCCGAGTTATCGATCCAGTGCAGGGTGTTGGCGTTATTGCCTCCGGCTGCGATCGTTTCATAGCCCACTCCGTTGCCCTGCTCACGAGCAACGGCGAGGAATGCCCCATCGATGACACGTTCGCCGCGTGGATGGTCTAGGGCGCGTGGCAGCGAGCGGATGATGGACTCGAAGCCGTCTTTGGTCGCATCGACTGCAGCCTGCATCTGTGCGATCTCGTACTCATCCTTGGTCAGACGCATCTCTGAAAGCATCTCGGTAAGTTCTGCGTCGCCGGCGGCTGACTTACTTGGGTCGGCGCCAGCAGAGGAACGCAGCTCCTGAACCAGTTGGGTGGTCACGGCGTCCTCTTGAGAGGCAAGACGCAATTGCACACTTTCGCCGCCGGGGCCCACGTCTTTGGCCAGAGCATCGCGCAACGTGTTGATGTTTGCGGTCTTGATCCCGGTTATTGCTTCCATCTCTTCCAGAGAAGGCCGTGCCCCAACCCAGAACTCTCCGTAGCGGGAGTCAGCGTAAAACTCCTCTGAGGTCCTAGAAGCACGCGGGGTGAAATACAGGACAGGTTCGTGGGTGGGGAGATCAGCGACCTCTTCATCGTTCACCTTGCCCTCGACCCAAAGGGGGTGCAGAACCAAAACAGCATCGGGTTCTAGCTCCCCACCTAAGCCGGTGAGATGTGCAAAAGCGGAGTGTGCGCGAAAGCGGTAGTCTGTGTCGTTGCTCCGCACCTTCAAGCTGCCAGCGGGAATGACCAGCCGGTCACCTTTGAATGCGCGTCCCACGGCCTGGTGCCGTGCGGGGAGATAGTCCTTCGCGGAAGACTCTTCCAAGCCAAGGGGGATTCGTTCTCCCCAGTTGCTGGCCATGAAGTCACGGAAGGCCTGGCCGGAGGGACGGTGGGAGCGATTGTCGCCACGTTCCTCAAGGGCTTGCGGGGTGGTATCGGAGCCGGTTTGTTGTTCACTCATACAACCATCATGTCACTGCCCGGCGACACCGAGGTCTGCATCCGAGGGCTGACCCCTACGATAGGAGTGTGAAACTTGTTGACCCCCACGCGCACACGCTCCACTCAGATGGAACCGACACAGCAGCCGAATTGGTTCGCGCCGCAGTGGCAGAGGGCCTTGACGGCGTGGGCATCACAGACCATGACACGGTGAGTGGATGGGATGAAGCTGCCCAAGAAGCATCCGCACTGGGAATTGACCTGATCCGAGGCGTTGAAGTGTCGGCACAGTGGGATGGACGCCCGGTTCATATCCTGGCGTTTCTGCCGAATCCAAGTGATGCGGAACTGATGCGGGTGTTTGACTCCACCAGGAAGTCGCGAACTACACGGCTTCAGAGAATGGTGAAGAATCTTTCTGCCGATTACCCAAGTCTCACGTGGGGTGCTGTTGAGGCGCGTGGCGGCGGAGCCCCGCTGGGGCGCCCGCACCTGGCCGACGAATTGGTGGCATTGGGGTATTTTCCGAACAGGTCGGCGGCTTTCGAGTGGGCACTACACCCGCGCGGTCCCTACTGGGAACGTCAGGAAAGCGTTGACCCCGTCGAAGCAGTGCGAATCATTCGCGGTGCTGGTGGAGTGCCAGTTTTTGCCCATCCACGCGCTTCCAAACGAGGGATGACAATCCCAACTGATGTCGTGGCGGAAATGGTGGCGGCCGGACTCTTTGGGCTCGAGCGCGACCATCGTGACCACTCCCCGGCTGACCGCAAAGATGTGAAATGCTGGGCAAAGATGTTCGGTCTCCCAATGACCGGAGGCTCTGACTACCATGGTCTGGGCAAGCCAAACCGGCTGGGTGAAAACACAATCGATCCCAATGTTTTGGCTCAGATCGAAGACGAAGCATTCACCGAGGTAATCCGCCGTTGAACATAGATTCCATCATCGAACTCCCGCTGTTGGCGACGCTGTTTACCACGCTGTTCGTCATCATGGATCCTCCCGGCACCATCCCGGTATTTCTGGCGCTTACTAACCGCTCCAGCACGGCGGAACAGAACAAGGCAGCCCGCCAAGCCACGCTTACTTCCTTCTTCGTAATCGTTGGATTCGCGGTCTTGGGCAATACCATTTTGCGTGCACTCCACATCTCCATGGAGGCCCTACAGCTTTCCGGTGGGGTGCTTTTGTTCCTAGTCGCCATGCAACTACTCACGGGTAAAGGAGACCTAGCCAGCCCGGACGCAGATGACTCCAACGTGGCCATGGTCCCGCTAGGGACCCCTGTTCTGGCTGGTCCCGGCTCAATTGTCGCGGTCATGATGGCCGTGAGCGACAGCGGTAATACGGTTCCAGGCTGGGTTGCGGTGATGCTCGCCGTCATCCTGATTCACGTGGTCGTCTACTTGACGCTCCGATTCTCAGTCAGCCTTGGGAGGTTGCTGGGCGAAAACGGCGTCACCATCTTGACGAAGATCGCCGGTGTTCTCTTGGCCGCAATTGCGACCCAACTGACCGCAGATGCAGTCTTCCGCTTTATTTCTGCGTATCAGGCCGGTTGACCCGACGGCGACGACGGGAGCGTTGGTTCTTTCGCGCCGATCCCCCCTGGTCGGACTTGCCCTGCCCCGACGCGCTCTTGTCGGATCGATTTTGGCTTGAGCGGCGATGCCGTGACTGACCTTGGCGTGACCGATCCCCGCCTTGTCGGCGTCCTCCTGAACGGCCGCCCCCGGAACCTGTTGACCCACGCCTGCGCGAATCGGAGCCGCCCAGGTCTTCGATCTTCTCTGCGTCCAGTCCCGCTCGAGTGCGTTGAGCCCTCGGTAGCCTGCCAGTTACGTCGGGCGAAATGCCCAGGTCGCTGTAGAGATGATCGGAGGTGTGATACGTCTCTTCGGGCTCGGCAATATCCAGGTCCAGCGTGCGGGCGATCAGGTTCCACCGAGGCATATCGTCCCAGTCAACGAAAGTCACTGCGGTCCCGGAAGCGCCAGCACGCGCGGTGCGCCCGATGCGGTGCAAATACACCTTGTCGTCCTCGGGGGCCTGGTAGTTGACAACGTGGGTCACATCGGTGACGTCAATGCCTCGTGCGGCAACGTCCGTGGCAACCATGACGTCAATCTTGCCGTTCTTCAATGCCCTCAGTGCCTGTTCGCGGGCCCCTTGGCCCAGATCGCCATGCAGGGAGCCCACGGCAAATCCGCGATCTTCAAGGTCTTCGGTGAGCCTGGCAGCGGTGCGCTTGGTCTTAACGAAGACAATGGTTCGCCCTCGTCCCTCCGCTTGCAGAATCCGAGACAGGACCTCCACCTTGTTCATCGCGTGAGTGCGATAAGCGAACTGTTTGACCTGGGTGACGGTTGCGCCCTCGTCATCAGGATCCTGAGCGCGGATATGGGTGGGCTGACGCATAAATCGCCGAGCGAGAGCAACGACAGCACCGGGCATGGTCGCAGAGAACAGCATGGAGTGGCGCGTCGAGGGCACGTTTGACAGCAACTTGTCCACGTCGGGAAGGAAGCCGAGGTCCAGCATCTCGTCGGCTTCATCCAACACGACGGTGTTCACGTGGCTGAGATCCAGGACCTTGCGGTTCATCAAGTCGATGAGACGACCGGGCGTGCCGACCACAATCTCAACGCCGCGCTTTAGTGCGTTGATCTGATGATCGAAGCCGACGCCCCCATAGATGTCGACAATGCGAGCAGACGTATTCTTGCCGGCCTGACGCAAGTCGTCAGCAACCTGCTTGCACAGCTCGCGAGTGGGAAGAACAATTAGCGCTTGCGGGGCGCCGGGAGCGGGGAGATCGGCAAAGCCCTCGTCCTTGGGCCCCACTACGTTTTCCAACACTGGGATACCAAACCCCAGGGTCTTGCCGGTGCCGGTCTTTGCCTGACCGATGATGTCGCGACGTTCCAGGGCGACTGGCAAAGTCATGGCCTGAATGGGGAATGGATGAGTTATTCCGGCCGAGGAAAGAGCTGTGGTTATTCGCTCGTCAACACCTAGGTCTGCAAATGTTGGCTGGTTTTCTTTGGCGCCATTGGGCGCGGTTTCTACTGAAGTCACGTTTACCTTTCGGACAAGTCTGCTTTTGAGTAGGCAGCCGATCGTCCAAAATCAATAGAGGGGAGACGCTCCCCAAGTACCCGTGTTCAGTCCACGACCGGGCAACCACTGGCTTCTAGTGTAGACCGCTATGCAAATATGACGGAGCGGCCGGTATCTCCCCGGGGCAGAAGGACTATAGGCTGAGTCCATGACTAGGCAAGATGACACAGAAATTGACACCGTAGATGTCGTAGTGGCCCAGGAATCACCTGAGGTTGCGTCCGCGGAATATGATCACGGCTCTTCGGTAACAGTGGGACTAATTGCTTACAGTGCGCTGGCCGCCATGACTCGGTTGGCGAAAGACGGTGATCAGGCGCCCAGCACCCGGTTTCATGTGGATCTGGCGTCAATGGCTAACAGGTCATTCACGCGATTCCAGGCACTGGAGGACTTTGGTGCATCGCAGGGGTTTTCCATGGTGGAGGCCGCGGGGCAATACGCGGGCATGTTCGATGAGCTCGATTACCGAACGCGTCCATCCAACTGGTGGGAGCGCAGTGTCAAGTCCTACATCGTGATCGGGATTTTCGCTGATGTGCTACGGGAGCTCGCTCACCGTCATCAGCTTTTCGAGGAAGACACATTTCAGTGGGACCTGGGTCACGGCCAATGGGTGCGCGAGCACCTGGCGCCACTAACTGAAGCAGATCCCCAGCTGGCAGCGCGTTTATCTCTGTGGGGACGACGTGTGGCGGGCGAGGCCTTTGGATTATTGCGAGCCACCTTGTTCACGTACCCTGAGTTGGCAGTCGATCCAGACACTGTGGACGCCGTCGTTTCCTATGCGGCTGGGCGTCACCAGGAAAGAATGGAAGCCGTAAACCTCAAGGCTTGAGGGGCGGGGTTGGCGCAGGCCTGCCCTCGTTGAAAAGGAAACCCAAATGAAGTTAACGAAGCATTTTGCTGCGTCCGCGCTCCTGATTGCCGCACTTTCTCTGTCTGCGTGCTCCACGGCATCGAAGGACGAGGGCACTGCGGCGGACGCCGATTCCGCCACGACCACCGCGGAGAGCGTGACTCCTGGTGAACCCCAGACTGTGGAGCAGGCTTGCGACGTGATTGAGCAGGGGCAAAACGACCTTGCCACGGTGAATCAGGCGAGCTCTTTGGAGGAAGTGGCGGAGAGGCTAGATGCTATTTCCGCAGATGTCACTAATCCTGAGGTAGCTGAACCTTGGAACGGCTATGTCAAGACAATGCACTCGCTCATGGCGTTGGCTTCTGAGATGGGTGCTAGCGACGCTGACGGGATGACTGATGAACAGTCGGAGGCCGAAGCCACACTCTTCAGCGATCTGACGGCTTATGAAAAGCAGCTCGATGAATTGTGTGACTTCGACTGGGACTAAATCCTCACATCCGGCCAAATCCCACAGGTGATGGCGTGCGCGCGGGCACCACTGCGTAAGCAATGGCGTTTGCGGGGATCACGACTCGCTCTCCCTCTTTGTCGGTGAAGTCGATGACTGTGTCGTCTTCGATCGCCTTCTTGAGGTCGCTCAGGATCAGCTCTGCATCACCTTCGATATCAAGGGTGAGGGGAGCAATGGCGGCGCGGAAATTCAAAGTTAGTTTCACGATCTCTCCAGCAGTTGACAGTGCGTCTTGATACGCAGAGTTTACCGTCTTGCTACCGTGCCTTATTTTGTCGGAGGTGTGGGTCATACTCGGCTCAGAGAGTAGGGCGGTGATACCTGTTGGGTGGAAATGCTGAGGGCGGGAGGCTGGCGGAATGGAAAGCTGCGCTTGAGCGGCTCACATCGGGCGAAAGCGCTTTAGTTGACGCGGTCCCGGGAGCAGGAAAAACCACGCTGGCGAAGAAGCTGGCCTTAGAGGCCTTGGCGACCTCTGCTGAGGGCGAACAGTTCTGGGCTCCCACCGTAATACTCACTCCGGATCGTCGCCGGGCATCACATCTTGACCTGGAGATCAGTAGGAGTTCTGGGGGCAGTACCGGTCGGTTGCTTGAGGGTCCGGGCAGTCACCGTCTGGTGCGCTCCGTGAACTCTTATGCCCATCTGGCCGTGGGGCTCTGGCGCACCGAACGTGATGATCCCCTGGGTCCGTTTGCTTTCACATCTGGAGCCAAAGAGGATGCTTGGCTGGCGGGTTTCCTGGCGCGCGTGCGGCGGGAGTGGGAAGACATCTACGCGGGTGCGGTGATGGAGAGCCCCCTCTTCCGGATGGAATTGCGTAACGTGATTGCTCGTAGCGGGGAAGTGGGGTTGAGCGCCGAAGATCTTCTGTGGCTGGGAGAGCAGATTGAGCGTCCGCTGTGGCGACTGGCCGCGCAGGCTTATGGAGAATACGCGGGACTGGGAAAACAACCTTTTGCCACTGATGCGAAGACGGTTGATGCGGCCAGGTTGCCGCGCATCGCCGCCCATTTGATTGAGTATTGGGACAGCCTCAGGCAAGCCGAAGGCGTTCATGCCGACGCCCCTGTTCCCAGATTGTTGATAGTCGACGACGTTCAAGACATGCCGCCGTCGGCAATCCCCCTGATACGGGCAGCGGCCGAACGTGCAGAACAAGTGGTGCTCCTTTCCTCGCCCACGTCTGCCACCGCTCAGTTCCGCGGGGGGAGGCCTGATCTGGGCAATGAGATCGCGGCTTTGCTCAATTTGCCCACCGTGAAACTCACCGAGGATTTACGCAGTGCCTCGTCAATCGTGGATGTGGCAAATGAAGTTGCATTCTGGTTGGGCGCCCCTATAGCGAGGGAGACTCTTGACGCCCAGGGTGCGGCCAGCTCCGGCGTGATCGGGCAGGTCACGACCTCCGTAGTTGCTACGGAAACCAGGCGGGATCAGATCATCGCCCAGACACTGCGACGCCATCACCTTCACGATGGCATCGCCTGGGAGGAAATGGCCGTTATTGTTCGCAACTCTGCGGAGGTCGAGCCGCTACGCCGCAGACTTGCTCGCTTAGAGGTGCCTCTTCACGCGGCGGAACGCCCCATACAGTTGGCGAAGGCGCCCCTCCCGCGAATACTGCTTGAAATGCTAGAACTGGGAGGTCGCCTGCATGCTGGGGGTGATGCGGACCCGCACGCTCAGTTGTCAGGCACCCAGTTGCTGGGTACTGGGCCGTCGGGTCCCAGTGCGCGCGATGGTCAGTCTCTCGATGTCCAGTCGGGGGATGTCCAGCGGCCAGACAGGGAGGAGCTCCAGCAGGCCGCGCTTCGACTTCTAGCTTCTCCTATCGTCAGTGCAGATTCACTGGCTCTGTTCCGCCTTATTCGTGACCTGCGTGCATCCGATCCTGAGGGCCCTCTGGCGCGAGCCGGAGTTCTAGATCTCCTGGAATTAGAAGACCCCGTGCTGGATCCTCTTCGTGAAGGAGCAGGAGCCGCACGTCGCCGAGTGCTTGCTGCTCTCAAGCGCGCTCGCAAGATTTGGCGCGTAAAGGACACGGCCTGGCAGGAGCCAGCTCAACAGGGGCTTTGGGAGATCTGGGACGCCGCCGACCTAGCAGAGCGTTTGAGAGACACGGCATTGGTGCCTTCTGGTGACGATCCCGCGCGGAGTGAAATTGCCGCCGACAGCTTGGACTCGGTCATGGCGCTCTTCCGGAAAGCGGACCTGTGGCAGCAAGAACAGACGGAACTTGGCGTGGAGAGCGCCGCCACCGCATATAGGTTCGCCGACGAGACGTTGCGCCAGGTGGTTGCCACAGATTCCCTAGCTCGCGCTGGATTGCGTGATCCAGGTGTGGCCGTACTGACGGCCAGCCAGGCAGCTGGACAAGAGTGGGAAGCAGTCTGTATTGCTGGGCCTCAGTTGGGGAGCTGGCCCTCGTCCGGTGCAGATTCTTTGGCACAGTTAGAACGTCTCCGGTTGATTCTCGATGACGCGACAGAAAGGGGTTGGCCGGGCGAAGTGCCTATCGAGGACTTCCTCCCGGACTTGGGTGTCACTGCTGCTGTCGACTATCAGCAGACCAATGCGGAACGTCGTCACCAGGACGCTCGTATTTTTATGTCCGCTGTTACGCGTGCACGGACCTGGATGCATTTTGTCGCCGTGGAGTCGGAAGATCAGGTGCCCAGTCCATTCTTGGTGACGTTGGCGAGGTCTGGATTGGTGCCCCCGCTTTACGATCACGACGGCAACGTAATTTACGCAGAAGCGGTCGAAGACTTGGATCTGACATCGCTGGTTGCTTTTCTCCGGAGGCAACTTACGGCTGCTGATGCGGACGATGAGGAGAGGATCGAAGCGGCAAAGGTGCTGGCACTTCTCTCACTGGAAGAAGTCCGCGGTGCCGACCCGGAAGCCTGGGCGGGAATGGGAAGCATCAGTACCGATGCTCCCATTTTGGAGGCAGGAAAGGTTTCGCTGAGCCCATCACGTCTGGAAACTGCTGAAGCTTGTGAACTGCAGTGGCTTTTCCGCACGGTGGGCGGTGACGACCAGGATGCGGGGGAGGGGGCCGAGATCTTCTCACGGGCCGCCCTTGGAAACTTGATTCATAAGGTCGCTGAGGATCACCCGCATGGGTCCCTAGAAGCACTACAAGAATCCTTGGACAGGCGCTGGGAATCTTTGGGGTTAGACCAAAACACGCACTGGGGTCGTTACTGGCGTCAGCGCGCAGAGACGATGGTGGCGCGGCTGGCGACACACTTTGCTGGGTGGCACGGCCAGGTGCTCACTGAAGAGCGGATGAAGTTCGAAGCCGGTGACGGCATTGTGTACGGAAGAATCGATCGACTGGAAATCGATGAGGACGGAAGCGCTCGGGTGGTCGACATCAAGACCGGGCGGGGAATCTCCGAGCGGGCAGCGCAGGAGAATCTTCAGTTGCTTGCATATCAGGCTGGTGTATCCGCAATGGGGCGTGAATCGGCAGGAGCAGCCCTGTTGCAGGTGTCCCCGGATGTGAGCAAGGCGTTTGTGGCACAGTCCGCGCTAGACACTGAACAAATTGCTGAGTTTCGGTCGGAGATGGCTTCAGTTGCCAGCCGACTCAGCGGTGCAACCTTCGAAGCTCGGGTGGGAGCCGCATGCCGGTTTTGTCCGTTTCTGAAGTCATGCCCTGCGAAACAAGGAAAGGGAAATGACAGTGGTGAGTGATCCCAACCTGGATTTGAAAGCATTGGATCAGGTTGTGCAGAAGTTGGACCTGAGAGTTCCAACTGAAGAGCAGGCACGCGTTGCTGCGTATCCGCCGTACGTGACAGTGGATGGAGCATCTCGCGCTGCCCCGCTACTTGTTGTGGCTGGTGCTGGGTCGGGTAAGACGGAGACTCTTGCCCTGCGCGCGACTTTCATGGCGGCTCATTTCAACGTTTCTCCGGAAGCGATCATGGGGCTCACTTTTACGCGGAAAGCAGCCGGAGAATTGGAACAGCGTCTTCGTGATCGTTTCGAGTCTTTGGCTCAGTCAAATGACGTCGGAGCCTCCGGTCCGAGGCGTCAGAGCACAGCATTGCTCTCCACTAGCGCAGAGTCGATGACCTACAACGCATTTGCACTCCGGGTTGTCCAAGAATTTGGCGCCCGCATTGGAATTGACCCCCAAGTGGTTCACATGGGGGAAGCGGCCGCCTGGGAACTAATGCAGGAAGTGGTCGCGCTATGGGAGGGGCCGCTCAGCGACTCCCGCACAGAATCTGCCACTGTCGACGCGGCACTGCGCTTACGTCAAGACCTGGCGAATCAGGCTTTGTCAACGGAGGACACCCGGAAGAAACTCAATGAGCTTTTGGGGCAGTTTGAGGCGGCATCTTTGGATGCAGCGTCGCGTAAGAAGAGGTCATACACCGTCTTCCACAGGCAGGGGGAAGCTGCCGTGCGGGGGCGTTTGGAACTCCTGGACATCATTGAGGAGTTCGACGCACAAATGCGCCAGCGGGGGCGGATGGACTACGCGCAACAAATCCTTGCCGCAATCCGTGTGGTGGAAGAGGTGCCGGAAGCACGTGAGACTTTGCGTCAGCGTCACAAGGTTGTGTTTCTTGATGAGTTCCAAGACACCTCGGTCGCGCAGCTCCGTTTCTTGTCTTCTCTTTTTGATGACCATCCCGTTACTGCAGTGGGAGACCCTAATCAAGCAATCTATGGCTGGCGCGGAGCCTCCGCAGCGTCTCTGTCGGACTTTCACGCGATGTTCAATAAGGTTCACGGTGTACCGAAAACTGAGTGGACGTTGAAGACGGCCTGGAGAAATGACCGAGTAGTTCTGGATACGGCTAACGACATCGCTGCTCCTTTGACGAAAGCTCCACAGTGGGAATCACAGACACCTGGCGTTCGGGACGGACGATCTAAAGAAGACGGCACACCGGAGGTATCTCTTCCCAAGCTCCGGGCGCGCCGCGATGCTGGCCAAGGTTCGGTGTTGGTGCGCTATGGCGCGGCTGACTCAGACGCCATCGAGCAAATGGTCGATTTCATCCGTTCTAGCAAAGCAGAGTTGGAACCTGTCCTGGGGCGTCCTGCCACGGCAGCTGTTCTGGCACGTCGGGGGGAGCCTCTCCCTCGAGCTGTTGGCGCCCTTAGGGATGCGGGCATCTCAGCGCAGCTCGCCGCAGGTGATGCGCTGCTCATGAGCCCCGCTGTAATGGACTTACGAGCAGCTCTGGGCCTTTCTGCAGATGTCGGAAGGTCGACACTGTTATTGCGGTTACTAACAAACCTTCACTTAGGAGCCCTTGACTTACGCGTACTTGGAGATCTGGCGAAAGCCCTTGCTCGAGAACAGGGGAAGAGCAGCGATAGCGCAGTCCTACTTCTGGAAGCAGTGGAAGCCGTCGCAAACGGATCCCAGGACACCAATCTCAGTGAGCCTGGTTATCGCAGGATCGCAGGCCTTGGGAGACAGCTGGCAAGAATTCGAGAATCTAGCGGGAGTGTCGTTGAGCGAGTAGAGGCGGCGCGATGGATTTTGGGCCTGGACGCTGCGGCGTTGGTGAATACGCGTGCTGTGGGAGTCTCGGAGCTTTTGGATCAGTTCACGGCGCTTGCCGTTGAGTACGAGAGCACTTCTGAGGTCCCGTCTCTGGCCGGTTTTTTGGGATGGCTTGATTCCATGGAGGAGCGTGAGAGGGGACTTAGGGTTCCTCCTATTGAACTTGATCCTGACGCTGTGCAAGCCATGACTATTCATGGTGCAAAAGGTCTGGAATGGGACATTGTGGCAGTGATCGATATGGAAGACGGTCGCTTCCCCAAGTCTGGTCGGCGTGGTCTGAAGCCCGAAGGGGGGCCTTACGAACCGGTCGCGCCCACCGATCCCGCCCCTCAGTCTGGTTGGTGGGGCGACGTCGGAGCAATGCCCTTTCCTTTGCGCCGCGACCATCGGTATTTGCCACCCTTGGACGTTTTTGACATGGACAGAACTGGTGGCGACATCAAGGCCGGATTCATGCAAGACATAGGTGCGTACTTTGAGCGCGAAGAACGAAAGCTGGCATATGTCGCCATTACGCGTGCGCGTTCTCGTCTTTTCCTTGGGGGCGCCTGGTGGTTGGGTGGGACGACCGTGCGCATGCCCTCTGTTTTTCTAGAGGAAGCCAGTCGCACCGAAGGGGTCGATGCGAACCAGGTGATGTCTCCAGTGGGTGAGGAATGGGAAAGGATCAGTGACTCCACGGAGAGCGTCTCATTTCCTCCGCCACCATCGCGGCTAGAACGTGAGGGTGCGCAGGCAGCAGCACGCGTTGTAGAGGCGCGTGCAGCGTTGGCAAGAGATCTTGAGCCAAAAGCAGTTCGCAAGGAGATATTGGCAGGCCTTACCGATAGGACTCTGGCAGACGCGGTCGCCGTTCTCCTGGAGGAGCGTTCGGCTCTGAGTCAGCGAATTCCCCCAGAGAAATTGGGGAAAGCAGAGATGCTCAGCGCGCTTGGCCAGACTCGCCCGCTCCAGGTAACAGAGATCGCGCGATTGGAGTCAGATCCCGAAGACGCTCCCAAAGATCTGGTTCGTCCCATACCGCGAGAGCCAGGGACGGCATCTCTAGTGGGCTCTGTATTCCATTCCTGGATAGAGACTTACTTGCGGACGTTGAGTGCAAAATCTGGTGAAGCAGACGTGGAAGATGAGCCCTCGGGCACAATGGCGGCCCTCAGTGACTCTGACAAACGATATTTATCTTCTCTTCAACAGGCATTCGGAAACTCACACTTCGACTCGAAGTTCACCGTCATCTCGCTTGAAACACCGTTCACGGCTGTGCGTGATGGTGTAGCAATACGCGGACGAATCGATGCTGTTTTGACGGCTCCCGATGGAAAAGTGTGGCTTATCGATTGGAAGACGCGGAGGAGCCTGCGTACGGCACCTTCTTCCTTCGACTTGAAGTACTTCCAGTCGCAACTGAGCCTGTACCGGGAAGCGTGGGAAGAAAGAGAGTCAGAGGGCCCCGGAGGCGGGGAGGCGACGGTGGTCGCGGCGATCGTTTTCGTTGCGCCTGAAGGAGTGAAGGTTATGACGCTGGAAGAGATCAACAGGCAGATAGAGTCGCGGGTTTGACCCAAGCGCTGTGACACGTGTCGGCGTGAAGGGGCTAGCCGTTACCCAAACGGTGGGGACTGGGAATTCCGGTTCAAGGAGACGGTGTACTAATCCCAGGAGCCGTGGGGGTATTCCCGGGGAGCAGGGTGCACCGTGGTGGCAGCCGTGGGCGGAGAAAGCGGTTCCTCATGCACGTCTGGCAACCACTGCGGGGTTGGGGTGGGAACGCCCTTGTCTTCTCCTGCTCCCGAGACCACCCGTTGACTGGTTTCTTTGAGGCGTAAGAGGGGCTCTTCATGCGCATCAAACTCAATGTGAACGACCTCTTGGGGGGCGTCAACCAGCGACGTTCCGCGAAGCTCCTGATCCATCTCCCGGAGTGCAGCTCGGCCCTCTTCACGCCATTGGCGATCAGAGGTTTTGGTTGCCGCGTCATACCAGCGCAAGGTTTCCAGTTCCGCCAGGAGTCTTGCGCGGGTCATTAAGTGAAGATCTTTGTGTTCGACTTGTTGCGCATACGTGGTCTCAAATCGATCCAGGAAAGCCAGGTCGGCGTAGTAAAGAAGCCATCCCACATCCTGCGCGGGGTCACCAACTTGAATGCTCTCGAAGCCCTTGATGGCAACTACGGCTCCTCCTCCTGCCACCTGCACGTCGGCTGGCTCTAAGGTGCCATGAATGATGCAGGGGCGATACTGCCACAGGGTTTCATCGCGTAGCGCGTTGTTCCAACGAGTACGGAGGTCAGAGGGAATCGCTGTCCAATGACTTCTCAACAAGGATTCCAACTGATCGTGGTGGTCAACAGCGGATTGGGTTGGGACACCGGTGGCTTCAACTCTCTTGGGGTCCACGGAGTGGAGTGCTCCCAGAGCTGTAGCCAGGGAAGTGGCGAATAGCGTTTCGCTGGCGAAGGTGTCCCCGGTCGCCTCCCGTCCCCCCAACGCGGGGAAGATGAACACGGACCGACCATCGCGTCGATTCACAATGGAGCGAGGGACCGGCACGTTGAAGGGGATGTCTCCTCTCAAACGGGCTCTCGTCAGAACTGCTTGGGCGCGTAGCATTTTGTCCCGGTCGGATTCTGACAATGGCGTGTCGGGACAGTAGATTTGCCACTCGTCCCCGTGGCTGGCGGCGGCCCAGGTACTGATCCCCTTCGTCCCCTGGCCTGTGCCAGGACGAACGCCATGGATTTCGAGATCCTCTACCGCAGCGGTGGCCAGGGCCGCGAGCTCAAAAGCAGCGGCCGGAGAAGTGTTGCCCTTAGGTGTCTGTGTCACCCAATAAAACTAACGCGACTGCGCGTCCAAGACAGTTGGCGCGCCGAGAGCATGGTCTAGACGGCCAGTCACACGACGTCTCCTCCTTACGTACCAGCATCAAGTGGGACGAGGGCGATCCGCTAGGCTGAGCGGGTGAGTACCGATTTTCCTGAAGCCATAGCCAGCCTGCGCGCCACAATGAAAAATGTCGCGTCCGTGATTGATCCAGAGCGCCTGGCAATAGAGATAGAACGGCTTTCGGAGGAGGCAGCCGCCCCTAACCTCTGGGATGACCCCGATGCGGCCCAGAAGGTGACGTCGGAACTCAGCCACCTCCAAGCAGAGCTGGAACGACTTTCGACGACCCAGGCGCGGATCGACGATGTGGAGGCACTGGTTGAACTTGCCCAGGAAGCCACGGATGAATCCGAAAGCAAGGAGGTCCTTGCAGAGGCAGAAGTGGAGTTGGAAAAACTCCGGGCACACGTCGCAGACTTGGAGATAAAGACCCTCCTTGACGGGGAATATGATGATCGTCACGCAGTGGTCACAATCCGAGCCGGTGCCGGCGGGGTAGATGCCGCCGATTTCGCACAGATGTTGATGCGCATGTACCTGCGCTGGGCGGAGCAGCACGGTTACCCGACCAAGGTCTTGGACACTTCCTACGCGGAAGTTGCGGGCATAAAGTCGGCCACATTTGAGGTAGAAGCGCCTTATGCCTACGGGACTCTTTCAGTGGAGTCAGGTACACATCGCCTTGTGCGGATCAGCCCCTTTGATAACCAAGGTCGTCGACAGACCGGATTCGCGGCGGTCGAGGTCATTCCTCTAATTGAGACGACAGACCACATTGATATCCCTGACACGGATTTGAAGGTCGATGTTTTCCGGAGCTCCGGCCCGGGCGGCCAATCTGTGAACACCACGGACTCTGCGGTCCGTCTGACGCACCTCCCCACGGGCTTGGTCGTGTCCATGCAAGACGAAAAGTCGCAGATACAAAACAGGGCAGCAGCCATGCGAGTCCTTCAGTCACGCCTTCTGATGCTCAAACATGAAGAGGAGAAGGCGAAAAAGGATGAACTCAAGGGCGATGTGAAAGCGTCCTGGGGTGATCAGATGCGGTCCTATGTGCTTCAGCCTTTCCAAATGGTGAAGGACTTGCGCACCGACCACGAATCTGGAAATACAACAGCCGTCTTTGACGGTGACATCGACGATTTCATTAACGCCGGAATCAGGTGGCGCAAGAAGGGGTCGACAGGGAAGTGACCTGCGTCGCGCAAGCCTGATCGCTGGCCCTGCGTGTCGGGCGTCGAACACGGCCCGGCGTGCCCCTACTCTGGATGAGGTCCCCAGAGCCAGTTTGGTAGGACTGTTGCCTTAGGACACACCATTGGTCCTGTAGGTGACCCAACAATCCAAGAGCGAGTCATGATCCGTTTCAAAGATGTCAGCAAGATTTACGTGAGGGGCGCGAGCCGCGCACTTGATAACGTGTCGCTGGAAATCGAGCGTGGCGAGTTCGTATTCCTGGTGGGAAAATCTGGTTCAGGCAAGTCCACCATGCTCCAGCTGATCATGCGTGAGCAACGCCCTACGTCGGGAGAGGTTTGGGTACTTGGGCGTGAGCTGTCCAATTTGCCCCAGTGGCGTGTCCCCAAACTTCGGCGCCAAATCGGGACTGTGTTTCAAGATTTCCGACTGTTGCCCAATAAGACGGTTTACGAGAACGTCGCGCTAGCCATGCAGGTCATTGGCAAACCGCGCCACGCGATAGCGACAGCTGTGCCCGATGTTTTGAACCTTGTTGGTCTCAAAGGGAAAGAAAAACGCCTCCCTACAGAACTCTCCGGCGGTGAGGAACAACGCGTGGCAATCGCTCGCGCCATGGTGAACCGTCCTCCCATCCTGCTTGCGGACGAGCCAACGGGAAACCTGGATCCCGACACCTCGCTGGGAATCATGCGTCTGCTGGACCGCATCAACAGGACAGGCACGACTGTGGTCATGGCGACCCACGACTCGAAGGTAGTGGATCAGATGCGCAAACGAGTCATCGAACTGGACCGCGGCCACGTTATTCGTGATCAAGATCGTGGCATTTATGGCGGGGGGCGATAGGCGTGAGACTACGTTTCATCCTCTCAGAGACAGGGAAGGGCCTAGCCCGCAACAAGGCCATGGCAGTGGCCGTTGTGATTGTCACCTACGTTTCTTTGCTCTTTGTTGGAATCGCAGCATTGGCTCAACTCCAAGTCGACATGCTGAAAGACGACTGGTACGACAAGATCGAAGTTTCGATCTACATGTGTGCTCAAGATGATCGCGCCGCTACCTGCGACGGAAAAGAAGCCACCGAGGAGCAAATCGCGGCCGTCCGTGAGCGCCTCCTTTCTTCGGATATGGCGCCATACGTTGAAGAGGTCTACGAGGAAACCAAGGAAGAGGCCTACCAGACCTTCCAGGAGATGTATGGGGACTCGGCCCTGGGAGACTGGACGACTGCAGACATGCTGCAGTTTTCATTCCGCGTGAAACTCGTTGACCCTGAGCAATACCAGATTGTCTACGAGGAGTTTTCCGGAAGCCCCGGCGTTTCAGAGGTTCGAGATCAACGCGAACTGGTGGAGCCCCTCTTCGCGGTGCTAGAAAAGGCAAAGCTCCTGTCTCTGGGCTTGGCCGGCATCATGGTTGTTGCGGCCGTATTACTGATAACAACCACGATCCGCTTATCAGCGATGAGCCGCGAACGCGAAACTCAAATCATGCGCTTGGTTGGAGCCTCGAACCTGTTCATCCAGGCACCCTTCCTCATCGAAGGCGCTATTGCGGCGCTTACCGGTGCTGTTTTGGCTGTTGGAACCTTGTTCGCGGGCGTGCACTTGCTCGTGAACAATTGGCTGGCCAATTCGTTTACTTGGGCCAAGTTCGTTTCGGCCCAGGACGTTTGGCTTATCACCCCCATCTTGGTCGGGGCCGCGTTGGTGCTTGCCCTAATCGCCTCGGCTTTCTCTCTTGCGAAGTACACTCGGATCTAAAGATGAATGGAACAAAGTTGAGAGCAGCTCGTCGACGTCGTATAGCGGTGATTGCCGCCGTGCTGGTGGTTCTGGCTCTTGCCTTAGTCGGCACGACCCTGGCTGGAGCGGGCAGTGCCCTCGCTGGAGAACGCGAAGATGCTGTCACCCAGCAGGAGGAGAGCAAAAAGCGCATTTCAAGCCTCAAATCCAGTCTTGCTGGGATCGATGAGGAGCTCCAAGATCTGTTCACGCAGATGGAACAGACTAGGGCTGATGTTTCCATTGCCGAGGGCGAACTAGTGGTGGCCCAGGAGACTCTGGCTGCGGCTGAGCGTCAACTGCAACAGGTTGCCGACCAGCTTGAAGACGCAGAAGCCCTGATGGAAGAGCTCCAGAGTCAAATCGAAGAGGGCAAGTCTCGCGAAAATGACCTCACCCAAGCCGTTGGATCCATGGCGCGTGAGATGTACCGAGGCGACCAGATTTCTCCGCTAGAGGTCGTCGTGAACACCGAGGACCTCGGAGAGATAAGCAGCCGCGCGGCCGCTGCTTCTGCGCTCAGCCGTGCCCAGTCAAAGGCTCTGGACGATGTCCGAGCCGGGATCATCACCTCTGAGAATCAATCGCAAAAGCAGGAGGCGGTGACCCAGAGGATTGCCGATCTGAAGGTGCAGGCCGAAGAAGCTGCTCTGGAAGCAGCAGCCGCAGAGGCTGAAGTGAGCGACCGACTGGATCAGTTGGTGGCTCTGCAAGAAGAACAGACTTCCGCCCAGGAACGCTGGGAAGCGCAAAAGGGTGAAGCCGAAGCTCAGTTGCGATCGGCCAACAGCGCCTTGGAAGAGTCGACGGCGAAGATCGCCGCAATCGATCTGGAGCGAGAAAAGGCGCGACTTGAGGCTGAGAAAAGCAAGGCCAGCACAAGTTCTGCAAGTCCACCTCCTGTTGCATCTTCCTCAGGGGCGATTTTGGGATCTCCCCTTCGCATTCCACTGCGAGTGACATCCTCGTTTGGTTACCGCATTCACCCTGTCTTTGGGACTTCGCTTCTCCATGATGGTGTGGACCTTGGGGCTTCTTGCGGGACCCCTCAGTATTCGGCGAGAGCTGGAACCGTGCTATCCGTCGGTTACAACTCGCGTTCGGGTAACTACGTTCAGGTCAATCATGGGGTTATTGGCGGACACTCTTACATCACGTTCTACGGGCACGCCAGTAGTATTCCCGTTAGTGCAGGCCAGCAGGTTGGCACTGACACGGTAGTCGCATACACGGGTACCACTGGTGCTTCTACGGGATGTCATCTGCATTTCTCTCTGTTCCGCGATGGCGTTTTGGTGAACCCCCTGGACTACATGTAGGTCGGAGTCAACACATGGCTAAAGCCTGGAAACAACCGAAGCCTACGGAAGCGCAGAAGCGCAAAGCTGAGGCTGACGAAAAGAAGGTGGTGGCACGCAATCGCCGTGCGCGCCACGACTACGAAATTGAGGATTCACTGGAAGCAGGATTGGCTCTCAGTGGTACAGAGGTGAAGGCTCTGCGCATGGGGCGAGCGTCCCTTGTCGATGGGTGGGTTGAGTTCCGCGGTGGCCAGGCATGGCTGTACGGCGTGAACATCCCGATGTATTCGCAGGGCTCCTGGACCAATCACACCCCGACGCGCAAGCGCAAACTCTTGATGCACCGCTCTGAGATCGACCGATGGGCCATGAAATCACAGGCCAAGGGCTATGCCGTGGTGCCATTGGAGCTCTATTTCATTGGCGGGCGCGCCAAGGTAGAGATTGGCCTGGGCCGTGGCAAGAAAGAATACGACAAACGTCATGCGCTCAAAGAGGCACAGGATCAACGTGAGGCCAAGCGGGCAATGAGCCATTACCTTCGCCGTCCGAAGCGTTGACAATCGTGGCCAAGCTGACGCAGTAGGGCCATTGCCGTGGCAGTTGGGTGAACATACAATGGATGCACCCAGAAATGGGATGGTGAAAACTGCATAGGGGATGATCGGTTTCGACGGTGGTTAACGATCGAGCGGAAGCGGGTCGAGGATGTGCGCTCACCTCGTAAACGATGCGTGCAAACCAATAAGTGCCGAACAGAAGAGCACTGACTTCGTCCTCGCCGCCTAGTTGAGCGGCAGGACCTTTAAGTCCGTCAGCCCAGGTTTTGCTTTCAGCCTGGAATCTGGCGTCGTTTAGAGAGCCACTGGGGTTCCGTTTCGTCAATGGATGGAATCCGACACTTAGTTGACTGAGCCTATTTGGTAGCTTGTCTGCGTGATGCCAAGGGCCGAGAAATGTAAAGCAGACTGCACCCGGAGAAGAACTCGGGGTTGATTGCCGGACGCGGGTTCGATTCCCGCCATCTCCACTCAGAGCCCTGGTAACCGTTGAGTTACCAGGGTTTTTTGTTGCAATGACGCGGATAACCCACCCTGGCTTGTTGCCTAGAATGGTCCCA
>ERZ1031159.41-NODE-41-length-26632-cov-8.209279_pt1 | contig 26632 bp, 23 predicted proteins | sample MGYA00516706_ERZ1031159 | MGnify/ENA primary metagenome ERZ1031159 (study PRJEB33719, sample SAMN04262508) | wastewater metagenome | biome: rural village; feature: composting latrine chamber; material: composting feces with ash | place: El Salvador | collected... | reverse complement strand
AAGCCACCACCAATCGAATAGTAGGTGCACTGCAGGGGTGGCAAGGAGGGGAACTCTGCGTGGATAGTCAGCGCATTCACGTGGAAATCCAGGCGTTCGCGCGGGTGAAACCGCATGTCGGTGGGCAGATCGAAGGGGACGGTGTCTCCGGTAGCAAGGGTGAGGGATCCGTTTTCGCGCACGTCGGCAAAGAGCCGGTCAATCCGGGCGATGGGAACAGTTTCAGGTTCCGCACCCCCCAGTCCCAGCAACACGGCCCGGTCGGTTCCGTGCCCAATGCCAGTGGCTGCCAGCGAGCCGTACAGGTCCACGGATATCGACGAGGGCTTTTCCGCTACCTCTTGGAGTGTCTTCGCGAAGGCATTTCCGGCGCGCATGGGTCCAACGGTGTGGGAGGACGAGGGCCCCACCCCACGACGAAACAAGTCGAAGATTCCCAGTTGAATCAAGAGGCGCCTCCCATGTCTCAGTCTGACTTCGCTGCCACGATGTCCCGCAGAACGCAACATCGCCCTCGAACAACTATCCCGCCACAGTCTGGCTCTGGGTCCAGAGTACGCCGGGGTGCCCGAGGTGTCGGAGGCGCGGCTTATCCTCAAGTATGGAAGAAAACACAAGACCAAGGATGAATGTGGAGTCCTTCAACCTGGACCACCGCAAAGTTCGCGCACCCTATATCCGGGTTGCCGACCGCAAGGAACTTCCTGGCGGGGATGTGTTGGTGAAGTACGACGTGCGTTTCACCCAGCCTAATCAGGCCCACCTGGAGATGCCGACCATCCATTCGATTGAGCACATGACTGCTGAACTCATGCGCAATCACACGGACGCCTTGATCGATTTTTCCCCGATGGGCTGTCAGACGGGCTTTTACGCACTGACCTTGGGGTTGGAATACCCGGAGTTTGAGGCGATTTTGGCGGACTCCTTTGCGGACTTGCTGCAGGCTGATGCAGTTCCCGCAGCAAATGAGATCCAGTGCGGGTGGGGCGCGAACCACTCATTGGAGGGAGCGAAGGAAGCGGTCGCTGCGTTCCTGGAGCAAAGGGAGTCGTGGGCCGAGGGCGGAGATGATGGCGCCGCTTTGATCGCGGACGCCGTGCATTCTGAAGAACTCGGGGGTTTTGAACAGTGATCTCCGGGGAAAAGGTCGCCGTCGCGATCATGTGTGCGATGGAGGAGGAAAGTGCGCCGTTCATGGCAGCGCTGGAAAGCGCGGCACCGCTTGACCTCCTGCCCGCTCAGTACCGAGGGCCAGCCACTTTCTTCGAGGGCTATCTCCATGGCTTTCGGGCCGTAGTTGCGACAACAGGGATCGGCACAACGAATGCTGCCGTCGCCACAACTGCGCTCGTCGGATCGTTGGCTCCTGATCTGGTGGTCGTCGCGGGGACTGCCGGAGGGTTGGGGGTGGAGACGCAGCTCAATCAGGTCATGTTGGGCACTTCTGCCTACTACCATGACGCGGATGCCACGACTTTTGGCTATAAGCCGGGGCAAATCCCTCGTATGCCCGTTTATTACGAGGCACAAGGGAGCGCGATAGATGCACTGCAGAGTGCGGCCGAGCGCGCTGGAATCTCTGTTCAGCGCGGCGCCGTGACTTCTGGCAACTCATTTGTGATGACGGACAGAGTGGCACATGTACGCGAGGCCTTCCCTTCTGCGATCGCTGTGGATATGGAGACGGCCGCGATCGCTCAGGTGTGCTGGACCTTCGGCTGTCCTTGGGTAGCGGTGCGTGCAGTCTCGGACATGTGCGATAGCGGCGAGTTCTCCGACCGTGCTCCCCACGCCTATGAGACCAGCTACGCGGCCGTGACCGCGCTGTTGCAGTCAGAATCCGAACTGCCTCTGTGACGCTCACAGAAATCTGAACCGAGGGGATGTTGTGAAACGCAAACCGATTCGTCGAGTGCTTGTGTCCGTATCTGACAAGGCCGGGCTGCCCCAAGTTGCTGCCGCGCTTGTGGAACACGGCGCAGAGATAGTGGCAACGTCATCGACGGCCGCAACCCTGCGGGCCCTGAGGTTTCCGGTCACAGACGCCTCTGCGTTAACGGGGTTCCCTGAGATCCTGGACGGCCGGGTCAAGACCCTGCACCCCGCCATCCACGCCGGACTATTGGCACGTCAGGAGGTAGACACGGACGTAGCGCAACTGGCAGAACTGGGCATTGAGCCCTTCGACGCTGTTGTCGTGAACCTGTATCCCTTCGGGGAGGCAGTGCGTTCGGGAGCAGACCCGGACCAATGCGTGGAGCAGATCGACATCGGTGGCCCGACCATGGTGAGGGCCGCGGCGAAGAACTTCGCTCACGTGGCGACAGTGACTTCTCCGGATCAGTACCCGACGTTTATTGAGCAGCTCCGCGGCGGAGGGCTCACTGTGACCGAGCGTAGCGCTCTTGCGGCTGAGGCCTTCCAAAGGATCGCCGACTACGACGTTGTGATCGCCCAATGGTTTACGCAGTGGTTTACGCGACAGTCCGCGGAGAACGCGGCAGACCCCCAAGCGCCCGCGATGTCGAGGTCGTCGGGGGTGCCCGAGCCTACAGTGCTGCCCGAATGGTTAGGGCAAACCTACCGACGAAAAATGCCGCTCAGGTATGGAGAGAACCCTCACCAGGACGCTGCTCTATACGTGAAGGCTGCCGGCGTGGACGAACACGTTTCCTCTGCGGGCTTGGCGAATGCTCACCAGCTGGGCGGCAAAGCGCTGTCTTACAACAACCTCCAGGACACCAATGCAGCGCTGGGGGCATTGGACAGATTCAACGAACCCACAGCTGCGATCATCAAGCACGCGAACCCCTGTGGAATTGCCTGTGCTCCCACGTTGGCTCTGGCCTACCAAAAAGCACTGGCATGCGATCCACTGTCAGCTTTCGGCGGGGTCGTCGCCCTGAACCGAGAAGTTGACGAGGAAACCGCGAAGCAAGTCGCCCAGGTTTTCACCGAAGTCGTTGCAGCCCCGTGCTTCACAGTTGAGGCACTCCGCGTTCTCCAGGCAAAGCCCTCGCTACGTATTTTGGAAGTGCGCACCGAACCGCAAGATCTAGAGTTCCGCCAGATCAGCGGGGGGTTGCTGGCGCAAACCCCTGACGTCATCCAAGATACAGAGAACCCGGCGCACTGGACATTGGTCGCGGGTGATCCCGTGTCGTCCGACGTTCTAGCCGACCTGGACTTTGCTTGGCGAGCCGTGAAATCCGTGAAGTCCAATGCGATCCTCCTAGCCAAAGACCAAGCCACCGTCGGCGTGGGGATGGGGCAGGTCAACCGCGTGGATGCCGCGCGCTTGGCTGTTGAACGCGCAAACACTTTGGGGTCAAGTGCCAACACAACGAGTACTCCACCCATGCCGCCAGAGCGTGCACGCGGATCAGTGGCCGGCTCGGACGCATTCTTCCCTTTCCCAGACGGACTTGAAGCCCTCGCCGACGCAGGAGTAGTCGCGGTCGTTTCTCCCGGCGGGTCAAAACGGGACCCCGAAGTCATCGCCGCAGCGCAGAAATCAGGCATCGCCCTCTACTTCACGGGGGTCAGACACTTCTGGCACTGATGTCACCGACGCGACATTCGCTGCGACGCGCGCCGGGGATTCGCCGCTCCGCTCAGCGTGCAAACGACTAGCGTGGAGAACATGAAGCTTGCCGCAGATGCCCTCGTCCCCGTGAAAGATCCCGACGCATGCGGGGACCTGCGCATGTGGCCCGACACGCAACTTCCCGGCTTGGGTCGGCGTGCTGACATCATGGTTTGGCTGCCGCCAGATTATGACACCAGCGAGCAAACCTATCCTGTCGTGTACATGCATGATGCCGGCAACCTGTTCTTACCTTCGACGTCGTTTGCCGGAGAGACGTGGCGCGTTGGCGAAACTATGACCGCTTTGGCGAACGAGGGCATTGCCGCCATCATCATCGGCATCCCCAATCACCCTACGGACAGGTTGGGTGAATACACGCAATACCCTCATCCAGAGCACGGCGGGGGTCACGCCGACAAGTACGCGAAGTTCCTGGTGCACGAGCTCAAGCCTGCGGTGGATGCAGTGCTACGGACAGATCCGGGGCCGGAATCCACCGTCGTTGCGGGGAGTTCTTTGGGCGCTATTGTGAGCGCTTACCTGTGGGAACGCTACCCGGACGTTTTTGGTGCCGCTGGACTATTTTCGACTTCTTTTTGGTTTCCGGGTCCTCGCGCGCTCGCGGATTTCGAATACGCGGCCATGCATCCCAGGAAGTCTGCACGTATCTATATGGACGTCGGTGGGCACGAGGGCTCCGACCTTCATGATGCGGAAGCCCAAATCGTCACCTCGGAGCAAGCCCTTCGTGTCCTGCGCGCATCAGATGTCCCGGTGCTTTACGTCTATGACTCAGTGGCCGAACACAATGAGGCTGCCTGGGCACGCCGCTTCCCCGCAGCCATGCGGTGGTTGTTGAGGGACTGGGCCGTTTAGCAGCTCCTTACGAGGGGAGCGTTGGGTCCTCGAAGATCCACCGACTCTTATTCCCGCCTCGGCTGCCGACGGGTTCATCGCCCCGGCGCATGGAAGTGGTCCAGGGTGAAATGGCCCGTTTCCAGGTCGGAGAACCTCTTGGGGGAGCTCAGCACCGCGATTCCCGAGGTCGGATACTTGTGCTCCAACTGTCGCGCCGGCGCACTGTCGCGGTTTTCAGCCAAAGCGAGAGCCGTGGCCGAGATTGCCGGGTGGTGCCCAACAACAGCGAGCTTGTGAGCCCCCGCCCCATGCTTGATGATCATCTCCAGATACGCCAAGTGTGCCTTGTCGTAAAGCTCATCAAGATATTTGACCGGGCCCTTCAGGTTCGCCACTGCCAGAGTCTCTCGGGTTCGCTTGGCGGTCGAGCAGAGGATGAGGTCCATGGCGCCAACGTGCTTGTTGATCCACTCGCCAGCCAGTCGGGCCTGGCGCTGGCCCCGCGGAGCCAAGGGACGGTTCACATCGGTTACTCCGTGCGGATATGCCGATTTGCCATGTCGCAGCAGGATGAGCTCGTGCTTCACGCCATTCCTTCCCCAGAAATCCGACGCCTATTTTCTATCACACAAGGTAAGCGTGGCCGGAGCCAGTACTGGGCACCCAGGGCCGTCAGGTTCTGGGTGCCGGTCAGCGGCGCCACCTCTCCTACTCACCGGGTACGAGCATTACATCGTTATTGGCCGCTCCGCCTGGGACAGGAGGGTACGAGGCGACACGCCCATCAAGGCGCCGGACACTAGCAGCCCTAGACACGACACCACACCCAATGGTGATTTACGGTGTTGGTACGCTCACGCAGGGCACGCCCCAAACATGGGCTGACCTGCATCTAAGGATGGTGCGCGAGGGGGGAGTTGAACCCCCACTCCATCACTGGAACACGGACCTGAACCGTGCGCGTCTGCCTATTCCGCCACTCGCGCTGCAGGCAACAACTTTAGCACCATCCCCACACTTCTCGACACCCAGGAAAACGAGAGATGGAGCTCGTTGCAGCGAAGCAACTGCACATACTGAAGGATGCCGATCGCCCTCTTACCACGACCGACACCCCGGCTCCTCATCCCGGTTTCCCCAGTGGTTTCCTGGTTTGTGTATTTTGGTCCCTCGTGACACTAAACTGAAAGAGAGTATGCACAGACCGAAGGGCAGAAACTTGGGAATCCTTGACCGTTTTGAGAGCGCAGTTGAGAAGGGGATGAACTCCGTTTTCTCACGCGTTTTCCAGTCTGGCCTAAAACCAGTGGACATTTCCTCTGCCATCAGGCTGGCCATGGACAACGCGGCTGAGAGGCCATCCGGAAAAGACTCAGCCCCTGTCGCCCCCAACGACTTCGTTATCGAGGTTGCAACCACAGACTTTGAAGAGCTCCAAGAAGAAGGCGCAGAAGCAATAGCCGAAGAACTGGAGCGCGAAGCCACCGCCCACGCAACCGCACAGAAGTATGTGTTGCTGGGCCCCGTGTCGGTGACGTTTAGCCCCTCGGAAGAAGAATCAAAAGGGATGCTAAACGTCGTCGCCAAAACCCGGCGTGGAACCACGGCTCCCGCTGCAGGCGTGGCGGCTTCACCAACCCACCCCATCATCGACGTCAACGGAGAAAAGTGGCTCCTTACGGAGGACGTCACCGTGATTGGGCGTTCCTCCAAGGCTGACATCCGGGTGGAAGATCCTGGGATTTCACGCAAGCACGTCGAGTTCCGCATCACCCCTGATGGCGTCATCTTGACTGACCTTGGTTCTACCAACGGCACTTTCGTTGAAGGACATCGAGTGGAGGCTGCGACTCTGCTCGATGGGAACCGAATAACGATTGGGCGAACCCGAATTCTCTTCTGGACGCATCCGGAAGAATAAACACTTATGACAACCGAACTAGCTTTCACCGTCTTCCGCCTTGGCTTTCTGGCCTTGCTGTGGTTCATGGTGCTAGCCGTGGTCGGAATTCTAAGGAGAGACATCTACGGGACTCGCGTCACGCCGCGAGGCAAAGGACGCGAACACAAAGCCCAAAAGAAAAAGGCCCGCAGATCAGGAGGCTCCAAGGAACCTACCAAGCTACTGATCACGGGAGGCCCTCTGACCGGGACCATCATTCCTCTTGGGACCCAGCCGATCAGCATTGGCCGCGCCCCAGACTCCACGCTGGTCTTGGAAGACCCCTACGCTTCAACTCGTCACGCCGAATTGGTGAAGGTGGACAACCAGTGGTACGTCGCTGACCTGGCATCAACCAATGGGACTTTCGTTGATGACGAGCGCATCGTGGAGGAACGTCCACTCCCCCTTGGAGTGACCGCGCGCATTGGCCAAACAACGTTTGAACTGGTGACGTAGTGGCAGTCGAATTCCGCTTTGCCATACGTTCGGACGTGGGGTTGGTTCGGAAGAACAACCAGGACTCGGCCTATGCCGGCTCGCGCCTTCTTGTTGTCGCCGACGGAATGGGCGGCGCCGCCGGAGGCGACATCGCGTCCTCCGTGGTCATTGCGCATTTGGCCCCACTTGATGATGCTCCCGGGCCCTCGGACGAACTGCTCACAAACTTAGGGGATGCACTTCAGTCGGCCCACGACGAGCTGATTGAACGCTCTGATGAGGACCGTTCCCTGAAGGGCATGGGCACCACCTGTACCGCTTTGTTGCGGTCCGAAAATAAGCTGGCGATGGTCCACATTGGGGATTCTCGCGCTTACCTGTTGCGGGACAAGCAACTGGTTCAGGTGACCTCGGATCATTCGTTAGTCCAATACTTGGTCGATACCGGACGGATCACCAAACAAGAGGCGGACACTCACCCCAAACGCAACGTCGTCCTCAAGATCCTGGGTGACAACCCCGGCCCCGTATTGGCGGATGCAACATTGCGAGAAGCGGTTCAAGGCGACCGCTGGCTCCTGTGCTCAGATGGACTGTGCGGCGTAGTTTCAGATGACACTATCGCCGAAGTCATGAACACGATTGCTGACCTGGACGAATGCGCCGATGAGTTAGTAAACCTGGCCCTACGCGCCGGCGGTCCGGACAACATCACGGTTGTTTTGGCAGATGTAGCAAAAGTTGGCTCTGAAGGAGCACAGGTTCCACAGGTGGTGGGTGCCGCAGCAGCAGTGCGTGGCATTCCAACAAAGGGCACGAAAGGCGCAGCTGGTAAAGCCGCTGCACTGGTCGCCACCGAGACAGAACCAACTACAGACGACGATGACGAGGAATCCCACGGAAAACGACGCCGACTCTGGGTCTTCTTAGGAATCCTGATGGTCATTTTGATCCTGGCCGCCGGTGCTCTGGGCCTGGGCTACCAGTGGTCTCAACGCCAGTATTACGTCCATGGCAGCGACGGCCGGGTTGTTGTGTTCCAGGGGATCCCACAGAGCTTGGGGAGCCTGAACTTCTCCCACCCCGTCGAGGTAACGAATCTGAGGCTCTCCGAATTGGCAGAAGTTGACCGCCAGCGCCTGGAAGATCCCGTGGTGCGTTCGTCCATGGATGAAGTCGACCAATACTTAGAAGAGCTGCGTGGTCGGATTCAGTTGCGGGCTCAGGCGGCAATACGGGCAACGGTAGATGAGGACGCACCCCAGTCCGGCGACGCCACCGACGACACCACCGGCAGCCAAACCGACACCGACACCGACACCGGTGGCGACAACACCAAAGACCCAACGGACGGTAACTAATGGCAACCGTTCACGTTTCAGGTGCGCGCCCACGGCGTGCCATGGAGATCATGCTCATGCTCTTGGCTACGGCCATCGGCATCAGCGCCTACGTGCTCACCAACCTCAACCGCACGGGAACACTGCCCCCAAGCTTGGGTCTACACGTGGGCCTGTTCGTGGCGATCGCCGTGGTTGCGGAACTGATTGTTCAGTTCACCGCTCCCTACGCGGATCCGGTGATCCTACCAATCTCGGTGACGTTGACCGGCCTGGGGCTGGCTATGATCCACCGTTTGGATCTCTCCTACGAAAAACTGGGCGTAGCCACCACCGGGTCACGCCAACTCATCTTTGCTTTTGCCGGTTTGGCACTAATGGCGCTCATTCTGGTCTTCTTACGCGACCACCGAGTGCTACGCCGCTTCACGTACACGTCAATGGTCGTATCCCTAATCTTGCTGATACTGCCCATGCTCCCGGGCATCGGTGTCGAGCACTATGGCGCACGCGTCTGGGTCCGGATCGCAGGTTTTGAGTTCCAGCCAGCAGAGTTCGTGAAGATCACCTTGGCGATTTTCTTCGCCGGATACCTGGTGAGCAACCGCGACAAACTATCCATTGGCGGTCCAAAGATCCTGGGGTTGCGCCTGCCGCGCCTTCGTGACCTAGGGCCAATCCTGGTGGTGTGGCTTATCGGCATCGCCGTCCTAGTTCTGCAGAAGGATTTGGGAACGTCCCTGCTCTTCTTTGGCCTTTTCGTCGCCATGCTCTACGTCGCCACCAACCGCGTTTCATGGTTGGTCATTGGTGCGCTGCTTTTCATCCCCGCCGCGTTCGTAGCGGTGAAGGTCTTCCCTCACGTACAGAATCGCTTCACTGTCTGGCTCAATGCGCTATCCCCCGAGGTCTACGAAGCCCAAGGCGGCTCCTACCAATTGGTTCAAGGCCTGTATGGCATGGCCACCGGCGGCCTGCTGGGGACCGGCTGGGGTCGAGGCTACCCCCAGGTTGTCCCGCTGGCAGACTCTGACTTCATCTTGTCCTCCTTCGCCGAAGAACTGGGGCTGGTCGGAGTCATGGCCATCCTCATGCTCTATTTGGTTCTTGTGGAACGAGGGCTACGCGCTGCCCTGGGCACCCGCGACGGCTTCGGCAAGCTACTTGCCGCGGGCCTGTCCTTCTCGCTTGCCCTCCAGCTCTTTGTTGTCCTTGGCGGCATCTCCCGCGTTATCCCGATGACCGGTTTGACCGCACCTTTCCTGGCTAAGGGCGGCAGTTCCATGCTGGCCTCATGGATCACGATTGCCCTGCTCTTGCGCATATCTGATGCTGCGCGGCGTCCCTCGCCAAAGGCAAAAACCTGGGAGGAGGCGTCCAGGGTGGCAGACGCAAAGACGAACGCCACGGGCGTGCCTCTCTTGAAGGCAAGTGACTTCGAGGGCGATGCCTCGTGAACGCACAGATACGAAAGCTCTTCGCCGTGACAGTGGCCCTCTTCATGGTGTTGGCGGTGGCGATGACTCTGATACAGGTCGTCTTCGCATCTGACCTTGTCAACGACGCGCGCAACACACGTCGGTACCTGCAAGCCGCCGAGCAAGATCGCGGACCCATCATCGCTGCTGACACTCCCATCGCATTTTCGGAGCGAAACGAAGTCAACAACCAGTACCAGCGTCGCTACCCCGACGGTCCCCTTTACGCGGCGATCACCGGTTATTTCTCCGCGGTCACTATGAGCGCTACGGGTATGGAAGCCGCTGAGAATAGCGTGCTTGAAGGTCACACTGATGCCCTATTTTGGAGCCGGATGCGAAACCTCTTCGCTGGTAAGTCGCGCGAGGGCGGCGGCGTGGTCCTGACCGTCAACCCCGATATGCAGAGTACGGCGGCGAATCTGCTGGACGGCAGGGCCGGAGCCGCCGTCGCCCTGGACGTTGAGACAGGCGCGGTGCTGACGCTTTATTCTTCGCCCTCGTACGACCCAAATCCACTTGCCTCTTTGGATTCAAAGGTCGCCGTCGCCGCCGCCTCCGAACTGGAGTCAGACCCGGCAAGGCCGCTAGATAACCGAGCCATTGCCTCTAACCGTTACGCGCCGGGTTCCACCTTCAAGATCCTCACTGCGGTTGCGATGTTGGAGTCAGGCATCCAGCCGACAACCAACTTGGAAAGCCCGCCAACCACGTTGCTCCCGGGAACAGAAACGGAAATTTCAAACATCTACGGCCGAGCCTGTGGCGACGGAAACCCAACCTTTTCGGATGCTTTCGCCAAGTCTTGCAACACAACATTTGTGATTGCCTCTGAATCGTTGCCCGAGGGCAAGCTTGAAGAAGTCGCGGAGCGTTTTGGCTTCGGGAAATCTTTGAAGATCCCGCTGTCGGTTACGCCCTCGACCTTCCCTGAAGTGGAGAATCGGGCACAGCTGGCGCTGAGCGCTATCGGTCAGTTTGAAGTGCAGGTCACCCCATTGCAGATGGCGATGGTAGCGGCGGCCATCGGGAACGGGGGAACCATGATGCAGCCATACCTGGTCGATACCGTGGTCGACGCCGACAACCGGGTGATGTCGCGGACCAGCCCCAGCAAGCTCGGTCAGGCCACCACCCCCGAAGTTGCCTCCCAGGTCAAGGACATGATGATCGAAGTCGTAAGTGGGGCTGGCGGAGTGTCGTCAGCAGCCATAAAAGGGATCCAGGTAGCGGCTAAGACCGGCACTGCGGAGGTTGGGGACGGCTCACGAACCAACGCGTGGACGGTTGCCTTCGCCCCCGCAGATGACCCGAAAATTGCAGTTGCCGTAATCGTCGAAGGCTCCGACCAAGACCCCACCCCGTTGGGCGGGGAAGTCGCCGCCCCCATAGTGCGACAGCTCCTGGAGGTGGGATTGCGATGACTTCCGAGTCTTCATCACCAAAGCCCGTTCGCGCCGGTCGCGTTCTGGGTGACCGCTACACGCTGGTCTCCCGGATTGCGAAAGGGGGAATGGGTGAAGTCTGGCGTGCTCGCGACAAGCGGACCGGGATGATGGTGGCCGCCAAGGTCCTGCGCCCCGAACTGACAGGAGAAGAAATCTCTCTGTCACGCCTGCGTTTGGAAGCCAAGAACACTATGCGTGCCCGGCACCCGAACATCGCCATGGTTCTGGACTCTGGTGAGGACGAGGGCCAAGGCTGGATTGTCATGGAGTTGGTAAGTGGACGCCCTCTGACTGATTTTGTGGGGGACGGAAATCGCCTCACGGCCCAGCAACTCCTCCCCATCTTGGCGCAGGTTGCATACGCCCTGGCGGGGTCCGCGCAAGCCGGGATTGTTCACCGCGACATCAAACCTGCAAACATCCTGGTCCGTGAAGACGGAATGGTGAAACTGACCGACTTCGGCATCTCCTACGCGCCGGGCCAAGCCAACCTAACCGCGGTGGGAATGGTCATGGGTACGGCACAGTACCTGGCACCGGAACAAGCCATGGGGGGCGAGGCAACGCCGTCAGGAGACCTCTACTCCCTGGGTGTCATCGCCTACGAAGCCCTCGCAGGACAGCGCCCTTTCACCGGGAAATCAGCAATCGATATCGCGATGTCTCACGTGCGTGACGAACCTCCTGCCCTTCCTGACTCTGTCCCTGATCCCCTGGCTGACATCGTGTTCGGTCTCCTTGCGAAGGACCCCGCGGAACGGCCACCTTCTGGAACCGCGCTGGTGCGTGCCCTAACTCGCGCAGCCGGCGAAATGGGAATGTCCACTGCACCCATGCCCCTACCTGTGCCTGACTCCAAGTCACATTCCTCCGCGAAACCGACTGGGTCGGAGTCCCGTAGCGCCGTGGCGGAGACGGATGCCCGGCCAGTTGCCGAGGCGCCCGCCGGGATGGTAGCTGCTGACGCCGTGTCCAAGGGGGTCGCTAGAACAGCCACCAGAAAAGACAGTCGCAAGACGTCCAGCAGAGCGGGCGCCCCCAAGATCACTGCTCCCAGGATTCCAAGTTCCGCGCAGTCCCAAGCAGGGCGCTCCGACGTCATTGCTTCTCAGCGCTCCGCCCCGACGGCACCAACGGCTCCGGCCGTGCTGCCAACAGGTCAAAGGTGGAGACCCCTGGCAGTTCCCGCTGGAGAAGCGACAGATCTCAAGGAAACGGCTCGTCCCAAGTCAGATGCTGGTGCAAAACGCATCGAGAGTCGGCCCAGTTCGACGTCGACCCCAGATGGGCCGCCGCCGCGTCGTCGCTCCCAAGTTCTGCAAAGCCAAGGCCAGAGCCCAAAGAGAACCAAAGCGACCCGCCCCAATCTATCTCGATTTGGAATGTGGATCATCGGCGCCCTGGTTGCGCTGACCATTATCTTGATAATCATTGCCATGGTGCGCAACGGCTCCGCTGCTGCACTCCCTGCGCACATCCCTTCCGCCGCACCAACGGGTGCTGCGGCAACAACCTACCCGGAGGTTGCCTTATGGCTCAGTCCAGTCCTCGGATGCTAGGCGGTCGCTACGAAGTCCGGTCTCTAATCGGCCGTGGCGGTATGGCGCAGGTGCATCTAGGTCGTGACACTCGGCTTTCTCGCCTGGTGGCCATAAAGATGCTCCGCGTGGATCTGGCGCGAGACGCCGTCTTCCAGACCCGTTTCCGACGCGAAGCGCAGGCCGCTGCCTCTTTGAACCACCCCAATATCGTTGCTGTCTACGACACCGGCGAGGAGCCGGTTCAAGGTGCCGACGGCAAGACAGTCATGGTCCCGTACATCGTGATGGAGTACGTGGAGGGACACACGGTCAAGGAGCTTCTCTCTGACGAAACCCCCGTACCTATTCCTGAAGCAGTTGAGATCACCCAGGGCGTCCTTGCCGCTCTGTCGTATTCTCACGCCGCAGGGCTGGTACACCGCGACATCAAACCGGGCAACGTCATGCTCACCAACAGCGGCAAGGTCAAGGTAATGGACTTCGGAATTGCGCGAGCAATCGCGGATTCTCAAGCCACCATGACGTCTGCGAACGCGGTGGTTGGCACCGCGCTGTACCTTTCACCCGAACAGGCACGCGGGGAAAAACTTGATGAGCGCTCCGATGTCTATTCCGCAGGGTGCGTCCTGTTTGAGCTCCTCACGGGTCGCCCTCCGTTCTCCGGGGACACCGCCGTGTCTCTGGCCTACCAGCATGTGTCCGAGCCGCCGCCGCTACCCTCCTCCATCGCTTCGGACGTGCCGATAGAGCTGGACCAGGTCACAATGAAGGCGCTGGCTAAGGACCCTGCACAGCGGTATTCCAGCGCGGGCGATATGTCTGCCGATTTGATGAGGGCCGCGCAGGGGCTTCCTATCACCGCCCCTCCGATAGCTGCGTGGGAGACGACAACCGCCACCGCAACCACGGCTGCCATGACCCAGGTGCTCCCCGGCGGTGGCACTCCAGAGACGGCGCTGGGGCAAACCCAAGTTGCAACCTATAGTGGCCCAACCCGCAGCAACGTGGCTTCGACGCAGCAATCGACAACCACCGGATCCCTGCCCGTGCAAGCGAAAAAGAAGTCCAAGTCGTGGGTTTGGGTTGTCCTGCTGGTTCTCCTTGCGGTCGCCTTGGTAGGGGGCGCAATATGGATCTTCGTGCGCGACTCCAACCCTGACGTGGGGATGACGACGGTTCCCCCCGGGTTGATCGGCATGGACCAAGCGGAGGCACGTGCAGCAATTGAAGATGCCGACCTGGTCTTTGAACTTGTTGACAAAGTCGCCTCCAGTGACGTCGAAGAGGGCTTAGTAGCAGAAGTGACCCCCGAGTCCGGTGTGGAGATCGAGATTGGCGGAACTGTCCAGGTGGCCCTTTCTGACGGCCCTGGGTCAGTTGAGGTTCCTGACCTCACAAACCTCACGCAGGCAGAAGCCGAAGCCCAACTAACCGCGGACGGGTTCGTCCTGGGCCAGGTCACCTTGGAAAATGATCCAGACTTCGACAAGGGACGAGTCATTCGTTCAAGCCCGCAGAAGGGCTCCCTGCAAAAGAAGGGGGCCGAGATCACCCTCTTCGTCGCCACGGGTGACGTCGAGGTCCCCCCCATCCAGGGGATGTCGCAGGCAGATGCTGAGGCCAAGCTCGCCTCCATCGGGCTTCGCAGTTCCGTCACTGAGCAATACAGTTCGCAGTGGCCGGCAGGAAGCGTGCTGGACTTTGCCCCCACGGGTATCCAGAGCAAGGGAACTACCATCAACCTGGTGGTTTCTAAGGGTCCGGAACCCGCTCCCCCGCAGAGCTGGTAGACCCGTCAAGAAAGGGGGCGGCTGCAGCACAGATTGCTGTAGCCGCCCCCTTTTCGACTTGCTCATGACTGATGCATCCGGTTCGGAAACGTTAGGTCGACGAGATCCTAGTGAAGAAGCACGTCTTCCCAAGGATCTGTACCAGGAGTTGCCCTCGTCCAAAGGGACTTGGAGACTTCGCGAGGAACTGTTCCCGGAGTAGTTCTAGGAGACGGTGTTGTCGACAAAGCGCTCATTTACAGCGGGGAAAACCCATTCAAAGAGCACCAGCACAATGGCTGCTATCAGCAATATCGCCACAATCGCCTTGAGCCAAGTAGGCCCCGGAAGTGAACGAAAAATCCAACCGTACATCAGTCACTCGTTTCCTTTGCTAACACCGGCGGGATGCCTGAATCCTTGGGGAGCCAATACACCATCTCGCTGCGGAGAATGTACCGCTGAGAGTTCCCAAACTCCGGGTGGCAAGTAGTCATAGTCATTAGCCGCTTCGTGGGTGCAACTCCCGGTTGTCCCGGGGTTGGCAATATGACTTCACTTTGATGGGGCCACACAATCTCATGATCTGTCACTTCAAAGACAATGTAAGCAACATCAGTTTCCACCACTATTGGGTCACCCGGCTCCATGATGTCTACGCGACGGAAGTTATTTCCGTAGGTCCGCCGGTGGCCGGCCAGGGAAAAGTTACCCAGCTGGCCGGGCATCGCTGTGTCCACATAATGCCCAGCATTGCCCAGGTCCAAGATTGCCGGAGTCGTCCCCTGCACAATCGGAATCTCCATCCAATTCCACTTGGGAACGTGGAGGACACCGAATACTTCACCGACGGGAACATCACCGGGATCGGGCGGATCATCCGTGTTTCTAATGTCGCTGATGCCATCATCCACGGGGTTCGCCAATTGGAACTCCTGGATCCTGTCATTCATTCCGCCCTCGACCTTGTAGGTGGTCCACCAAAGTTCCCACACCACATACAACAGCAGTATCACGCCGGCGGTGATGAGAAGTTCCCCAATGACTCCAAGGATCGTCCGGAAAACTCCGCGCGACTGTCGAGTGCGTGAGCGCTGAGGCGCGGGCGCCGAGGAATGATGAGCAACAGCCATAGGCGCCATCCTATGCGGATTCTAGGGCCGCTGCGAACATAGGAAACTGGCCGCTGGGGGCCGCAGGCAAGGTCAAACTTGCAGCTGCTTCAACCTCCCAACCCATGTGATAAATGCGCGCGGCCTGGCGGAAGCGCTCCACCTGTGGGTCTTCTGCCAGTACCAAGGTGAGTTCTTCCGAATCGCCAATCGCTTCAATCACATAGGGAGGCGCGAAGGGTTGAACACCAATCAGGATGACGCTGCCTACGCACCGCACAGGCGTTGTGTTAGTGATGCGTACGCCTTGAACGGTCATGGCCTCTGCACCCCCTCGCCACAGTGCGTTCATAACGGCGTCCACATCCTGCTGGTGAACTACCAGATCGTTGACATTGGTGCGGGTCGGGGTATCGAATTCCGCGGGAGCGTCATCCATGGTGACGATCACACCAGGACCGACTATCGACTGTGTCGCCCACCCTCGGGGTGCGCCAGCGACTGCCGAGGGGAACGCACTCTCCGCGAGCCGGTCAGCCTGTGCGGACAGATCCCCGACCTCCGTTTCGAGCTGTGACACCGCCGCCTGCTGGTTGCGTACCAGTCCTTCCAGGTCCAAATCCATGCGCCCGGTGTGGTGACGAGCCGAGGACACCGCCACAGCAAACAACAGTCCCGCCGCCACAGAAACGGCGCCTACAGTCCAAATGGTCTGTTTCAGGTTGCCTAATCCAAGGCTCCGGGCCAGAAGACCTGGGACCTTTGACGCAGGGCGTTTGCTCACTGTTTGCTCTTCCCGCAGATTTCGGCCGGTCGCGCTTTGATGGATGGGCGTGTTGGCGACTAGTCTATTTGCAGGTTAGATGCGAAGTGCCTTGGGCACGGCAGGGAGAGGCAGTGGCCAGGCAAGACGAACGCGACAAGAAGGCAATGAATCGGAACGAGGAAGACATCCCCGATTCATGGACCAAAGGTATTCCGCTGAGCCCCTCATGGTGGGCACCCACCTTCATCACGCTGTTGATAGTCGGCCTGGTGTGGCTGGTTGTCTACTACTTCGGCGGGGCGCGGTACCCAATCCCAGGAATTTCTCACTGGAACCTGGTGATCGGGATCGGCTTCATGATGGCCGGATTCATCATGACTCTGCGCTGGCGCTAGGAAGTCGTTAGCCCCCGCAGACAGCCGCATGGGCTGCCCGCGGGGTGCCTTCGTGCTCAGTCGCCGCTGGTCGCCGTGGTTGCGCCTCAGGCCAGAAGCAGTCCGTACAGCCCGTACGTGAGACCGGCCAGGATCGCCGCTATCACCACGGTGGCAACAACGGCCCAGGTGCCTCCGGCTCTGGCGCTAAGTCTGCGCTTGCGTGAAGCGTCGGCCACCCACAGGTACACAGCCGCCGTCGCCATCCCCACAATGAAGCCACCCACGTGTGCCTGCCAAGAGATGTTCGGCACGACAAAGCCATAAACCAGGTTTACGACCAATAGGACCACTATGGATGTGGTCGACATTCCTGCTCTTCGTTGCGCTATGAAGATCGCTCCGAACAAGCCGAAAACTGCACCCGAAGCGCCGACGGTAGCCGTTGTCCAAGTGGCTGGTTGGGCGAACACCCATGCGATGATGGCGATGGACCCACCGATTGCGCTGAAAAGATATATCGCCAGATATCGCCAATGCCCATAGGCTCTCTCAATCGATCCGCCAAGAAGCACCAACATCAACATGTTGAACAGCAGGTGGAAGAACCCGGCGTGCAGGAACGACGTGGTCAGCAGACGCCAGGGCTGGTAAAAGCCTCCCGCAGGCCAGAAAACGAGATGTGCGTAAGCAGAGGGCCAGATCGCATCAACCAGGAACATGGCTACGTTCAAGGTGACCAGTACAGCCGTTACCGGTGACTTGGCGGCCGATGTGAGCATCGACCCCGTCCGAGCCGACGCCCCTCCGCCCGCCGCCTTCTGTGCGCGTGCCTGCTGCCCCCAAGGCGAGGAACCTGCGGCGCTAAAGCGCGCCCTGCCTTGCCCTCGTCCCCCAGAAGTCCCGCTGGCACAATCCGTGCAAATGGCGCCCACATCGGTTGGGATAGCGCAATCGGCGCACGCTGGACGGTTGCACCTCTTGCAATACGCAACTGCTGGCGCCTGCGGATGCTTGGAGCATGCTTGGCGGCTCGGTTCTGGAGCGCGCTGGCCGTATCGTGGTTGCTCGCTCATGCTTGCCGCCCGAAGTTTGTTGTGGGCTTATTCCTCGACATCGATCGATTCAATGACGACCGGGTTGATGGGACGGTCCTGGGCTCCCGTGGGAACCACCGAGATGGCGTCGACTACCTTCTTCGATTCCTCATTCGTTACCTTGCCGAAAATGGTGTGCTTGCCATTCAGCCAGGGAGTCGGTTCCACCGTGATAAAGAATTGAGATCCGTTTGTGCCGCGACCCAAGCGTGTCCCAGCATTCGCCATAGCCAACAGATAAGGCTGCGAGAATGTCAGCTCTGGAACTATCTCGTCATTGAACTGGTAGCCGGGGCCACCCATTCCGGTCCCATCGGGATCGCCGCCCTGGATCATGAATCCAGGGATGACGCGATGAAAAATAGTTCCGTCGTAGAGGGGACGGGATGTTTTCTTTCCGTCCTCCACCCACTCCCGAGTTCCTGTCGCCAGTCCCGTAAAGTTCGCTACCGTGATTGGCGCTTCCTTCGGAAACAGCTCAACGTCTATGTCACCCATATTGGTATGAATTACAGCTTTCATGGGTTCATTGTCCCACTAAACCCCCCTGATTGGGACAATCGACATGGCGAGGAGGTGGCGGAGGTCACCGACCCCGACTAGATTCTATGTAAGGAACAACCAACCGTTAGTGAAGGCGAAGTGACGCGTATGGACCAGGAAAATTTGAAGCATGTTGCCTCTGAAGTTCTTGAGGCCGTGACTGATACGGCCACCAAGGCTGCCCATGCCGCTGGCAAAGCTGCCGTGCATGCGGGCGAAGTAGCTGAAGAAATCGGCGCCAAAGCCATGGAAGTGGGCAAAGAGGGCGTCGAGCATGCCGCTCCCCTTGTGGAGAAAGTTGCCAAGGACGCTGACGTAGAAGCCCACAAGCTTGGTAAGCATGCAAAGGACGCTGTCAAGGCGGCAACGAAAGATACCGCCAAGGATGCAGTCAAGCTCGGCAAGGACGCTACAAAGGCAGGAATCGCGGGAGCCGCAGCACTCGGCGCCGAAGTGCTGTCCGAAGTGGAAAAGCACGCCCACGGTAAGAAGAAGCACCGTAAGGGCAAGTTCCTCGTCTGGACCCTAGTGCTGGGTGGTGTCGGCGCGGCCGGCTACGTGCTCTGGCGCCGGTCCCGTCCCATTGAGGACCCGTGGGCGGAGGAATACTGGGTAGACCTCCAGACCAACGTCGAACTGCCGGATCTTGCTGACGAGTCCACCAAAGCAGACGCCGAAGTCGCCGACGAGGGCGCGAAAGCCGCCGCCGATGCAGCCGAAACCGCCAGCGATGACGCAGCCGCCGCCGCGGAAGAAGCCGAGTCAGCCGTCAGCGGAGACGCCAAGGACTGACCGGGTGTCACTGGGGGCACTCTTGGCCCCCAGCTGGACGGATAGAAGAGGCCCACCTCCCATTCGATTGGGAGGTGGGCCTCTTTTGTTTACACGTCGAAATCACTTTCGCTTGTGGCGTATGCACGGGACGCTCCGGCGCCTCCGACGCGTGCTCGCAACACAGCCGAGGTCGCCTTAGTGCCGATCAACGTTATGGACGCAAACATAACGTTGTAAACCACGCTTATCGGCACTAAGGCGGCCATGGCCGAGACGCACAACGGTCAATAGCACCGTCATGGTCGGTCTTTGTACTCTCCAGCCGCCACAGAATATCCCCGTCAACGGCGCTCACGCGGGAAGCAACGCAGTGAGAACCAGATCACGACTGACTTAGGGGGCAGTGGTGAGGGTCTTTAGAACGAGGGCCCAACCCACTGAAGCCCTCTGCCCCTTCTACGCTCCCGCGGAGCCAGAAGCCTCCGAAGCAACGCCCCCAGAACCAGCGGCGCCCGCAGCCACCGGCATCGGCGGCACAGGGGGCACCGACGGGACATTCGCATGGCGCTTCCCGCCGCTCAAGACGTAGTCCACCCCGCGAGCAACACGATGCAGAGGCGTGTTGTTGTGGGCAAGGTGGTGGTTGATCTCGTGGACCTCTTGAGGGTCCGAATGCTTACGGAACGCCCAGATCAGGAACCCGACCGCAACCATGGCGGTGCCAATGGCGGTCTCCCACCACTTCCCCAGTGAAGGGATTTGGATGGCAGCGGCGATGATGGCCAGAATCGGGATGAGCATCCCACCCTTGAGCTTCACGCCCGGGGTCTTCCAGTGCCCGAACGCCATCTTCGCCGCAGTAATGTCCACAAGGATCAGCGCGATGATGCCGGAGACATTCGTGAAGACCACAATCAGACGCATCCCGCCAGAACCCGTGAAATGGGCGGCCAGCATGAGCACAACGATGATTGCCGTAGAGACAGTGATAGCCAGGATGGGATTCCCCTTCTTCGACAGTCTCCCAAACTTCGACGGGATATCCCCGGTCGCAGCCATACGCACCAGCAAGTCGCCGGATCCCAGCAGGTTCGCATTCGCTCCCGAAAGGGTAGAAACCAATGCTGCAATGCCAACCAGTGTGACACCCCAGGCGCCCATGATCTTCTTCGCCGCCAAGGTGAGGCCGTTCTGCGCGAACCCGTGGTCGCCGGCCTGCCCGGACACCACCAGCGCAATGGCAACGCCAATGTAAATCGCAGCGACAATCGCCAGCGACAAGATAATGGCGCGCGGCACCTTCTTCTCCGAGTTTTTCACTGAACCGGACACATTAGTTATCACGTTGAAACCGGCGTAGGCGGTAAACAGCAGCGCCGTCGCGCTCAGAACTGAGCCGAACCCGTGGGGAGCCCAATTGTCGAAGAACGAGGGCTTGAACGCAATAAATCCAAAGATAATGACCAGGATCAAGACGCCAACCTTGAACCCGACCATCACGGTCTCCGCTTTGCCCACAAGCGCCGTTGGTCCCCAATTCAAGAACATCAACGCCGCGACCGCTACCAGCGACACGACAACAGCGGCGGCATGGGGAACAAAAACCCTGAAGTAGCTGCCAAACGACATCAGCACATATGCCGTGGCGCTGACACCCATGATGTAGAAGGCCCACATGGTGATGAAGCGCCAGACGGGCCCAAGGGTTCGGCCAAGAGGTGCATAACCGGTCTCTCCCGGTTTGGCTCGGGAGGAAACCGCGGCGAAGCACAGCGCTGAAAGCATCATCACGATGCCCGCAAGGATGTAGGCAATGATCGAACCCGCTCCGGCCTCTTGAACAACCATGCCCGACAGCGCGAAAACGCCGCCGCCAACCATGGTTCCAACAGCCATCGCGATCAACGCAATCATTCCCAGGTTGTGGCTGCTCCCTCCCTTCGCACTGGTAGCAGCGGCACCGCCCGAAGGGCTGCCTTGAGATCCAACGGCGGGATTGGCATGGCCAGCATTCATCCTTGAAACTCCAGATCAGGAAAGAGTCGACGTTGACATCATGCATCCTAGTGAGGCGACAGATTCTCACCAAAACGCCGACAGGTGGATCAGGACGTCTGAACCCTTTCCGCAAACACGGCAACCGTCCGGGGAGGCACCGTCGCAACCCCGTCATCCCACTGCGACAACCGCACCACGGGGTCCGCCCCATCAGCCTGGATTTGGCAGAGTTGAAGCTGGCGCCCCGCATAGCCCTCGACCAACCCAGACCACGTTTCGGCACGCGAATTGAACACCACAACAACGCTATCCACCAGGGGATCGACATCCACCCCCTGACGATCATCAATCGACATGATGATGACGCCCGGCGTGCGCGTGGAAGGGTCCTTGGCGCACAAAACCGAGTTAGGGAAGGACACCTTCTCCTTGATCAGCTTCGCGTCGCCCACGGTGAAGAGGGGACTCGCCGCCCTGATCCGCAGGAAATCCAACAGCATGGCCTGGGTCAGAAGCATGGCTTTGGTGTCGGGAAGGTTCACCGGATTTTCAAGCAGGGGGGCCATCAGACCCCACTTCGTGCCGTTGTCCGGCTCCAGCGGCAACCCCTTCCCAAACTGATTCCAAGAGGCATCCCAAACAATCGCATTGAACCAATCGCCCGAGTTATAGGAGTCGCGGTCCATCGACTTTGACCGCAGCAACTCAGTCCCGGACGCGAAAAATGCGGGCCCCTGCCCCAACGCGACTATCGCATTCGACAGCACCTGCAACCGCAAGCGCGTATCCATGGACACATCGGTTCGCATGCGCCAAACCCCGTTGTCATACAGGGTTTCGTTATCGTGCGCCTCCACGTAGTTCACACACTCTTGGGGGACGAGGGCAAACCCCGCCGACGCCCCGTTGTAATCCACATGCTCTGCGGGGACTTCTCTCCCGTCGGCCAACCGCAAGCGGTAGCTCTTCAAAGAACCGACCAACCCGACCTTAATGAGGTCCTCCAGGTGCAGTAGCTCGTCGTGCATCTCCGTTAGGGACTGGTGTTCCATGGCGAACTCGCTGGGGTCAACGAACAGACCTGTCCCAAACCCCTGGCCTGAGCGCTGGTCGGAGTCGAACGGGCGCCCTCCGCGCACCGCATCGCGCAGACGGTCATTGAAAGCACCGATCCCGCTACCGGCGATGTTCGTTTGAGTCGCCTGTGTGAAGAGGGCATCATTGGCGACTTCGCCAAAGTTCCAGCCCTCGCCGTACAGATAGATGGACTTGCCGTCCACGCCGTCACGCTCCACCGTCAGTGCGTCCAGAGCGTGCCGCACCGCCCGCATATTTTCCATGGAGTGGTGGCCCATCAGGTCAAAGCGGAAGCCGTCGACCTTATACACGCGAGCCTGATGCACCAATGCGTCAACCATCAGTTTCTGCATCATGAGATGTTCGGTCGCGGTGTTGGCGCAGCAAGTCGAAGATTCAACCGTGCCCTCGCGGCAAAGCCGGTGGTAGTAGCCCGGGACAATGCGGTCCAGAACCGACATCGGGGTCTGTCCGGAATCCATGGTGTGGTTGAAAACGACATCCTGAACGACGCGCAGGTTTAGGTTGTGGAGGGCAAGCACCATTTTGCGGTACTCGCGCGTCCTTGCCGCTCCGTGTTGGTTGGGGGTGGTGGCGTAGGAGCCCTCGGGCACCAACCAATGGAACGGGTCATAACCCCAGTTGAATGCGTCCTCGTCGCGAACTTCCATCACGGCCGCTTGCGGCAACGTGGAGGCGGCCCCGCAGTCCATTGCTCCGGAGAGCGCATCGCAGTTCGGGGGAAGCAGCTCGAGGCCGCCCACGGCTGGAACTTTTTGCTGGGTGCGGTCCTCGTTGATGGTGGCGGTGGCAATGTCGAAAGTTGGCAGCAAGTGGACGGTGGTCAGGCCGGCTTCGGCGAGCGCCCGCAATGCCCGGATCCCGTCGCTGCCTTCCAGGGTGAATGCGCGGTAGGTTCCTCGGACCCCATGCGGAACGGTTTTGTCCCACGCGGAAAAGTCGCGGACATGCAGTTCGTAGATGGTTTGGGCGGCTTGTGTGCGCAACGGCGGTACCTGCGTTTCAGCCCACCCGTAAGGCGCCCACCGCGGGTCATCTAAATCTGCCAACACAGAACGGGTCGAGTTCACCGTGAGAGCCACCGAGTACGGGTCAGTCACCAGGTTGTGAACTGCACGCCCCTGGGACGGCGACCAAACGTGCACTTCCCAAAGGTATTCAGCGCCTTCCCAGCCCAGGGCCCCCTCAGTAGTCCACACTCCGTTATCGTCGCGCGTGGCTGGCACCGTGAGTGGGTCATTCTCGCCGCGCAACCAGACCTTCAGTGCCACCGAACGAGCAGTCGGAGCCCAAAGTCGAAGCGTGGGGACTTTCCCATCCCATTGGGCGCCCAGGATGGCGTCGGCAGCGCCCTCGTACAAATCGTCAAGGACACCGGCAATCTGGGCATGGGTTTGGGCGACGAGGGTTCCGTTGATTCTGGCCTGGAAGACAACGGGGCCCTTCAGGATTCGCTCAAGGAGATCACGTGGGGGCGTCTGCCCGCCGACGCTCAGGTGGAGCGCGAAGTACCCCGATGCGGCGCGACGGTCCTTTTCCACCTGTTCAGAACGCAGTTGGGCTGGCGTCACTTCCACTTCCGGATACCCCACCAAGGCGAAGGTTGCGTTACCTTCGGCCGCCGCTGGCGCGAGGTCTCCCGCGGCGCCCCCCGCTACGTTTTGGGGCCACGCAACGGTGTCTTTGTCGATCCACAGGGCCTGGCTACTGTGCACTCTTGCTCCTCTGGCTTTCCGGAAGGCCGGTCTGCCAATGCTACCGCTATCAAAGCGTGACCCAGTGAATTGAGTCCTCGGCTCCTCCACCCCCTAAGCTTGTAAGAGTTCAAATGTTTGATGGGCGGAATTTCCGCGTTCAACAACAGGTACTTACGACAAGGGATTTACATGTCAACGGAAGTGACGTCGGCACTTGGCGCGTTTGTGCGCGCCGCATCCGGAAAAACAGTTCGTAGCTCCACGCCGCATGAGTTCTGGTTGGGTCTGTCCAGCCTGGTCGTCAGCAAAATCGCTGATGATTGGCACGCGACGACAGAGCTTTACCAGCAGGGACGCCAGGAGCACTACTTCTCCGCAGAGTTCCTGGAGGGTCGAGCTCTGCTCAACAACCTGGTGAACCTGGGGGCACTAGATGAGGCGCGGGAAGCGGTGGCCGCCTACGGTATGGACATTTCCGATGTCCTTGATGCCGAGCAGGACGCGGCTTTGGGTAACGGCGGCCTTGGGCGCCTTGCCGCCTGCTTCCTTGATTCATGCGCCACGTTGGACCTTCCCGTCACCGGCTACGGCATCCTCTACCGTTACGGCCTGTTCCGCCAGACCATTGACGATGGCTTCCAGAACGAACACCCTGACGACTGGATGGAAGAGGGCTATCCCTTTGTCGTCCGCGATGAATCGCATGAAAAGCACGTCCACTTCTCCGACATGGATGTGCGGGCTATCCCCTATGACATGCCCATCGTTGGCTATGACACCAAGAATGTGAACACGTTGCGTCTGTGGAAGGCAGAACCCATGGACGCCTTCGACTACGACGCATTCAACTCTCAGCGCTTCACCGACGCGATTGTTGAGCGTGAGCGAGTCGCTGATCTTTGCCGCGTTCTGTACCCCAATGACACTACGTACGAGGGCAAAGTCCTTCGTGTCCGTCAGCAGTACTTCTTTGTGTCGGCGTCGCTGCAGACGATCTTGGAGAACTACAAGCGCGTTCACGGCAATGACCTGTCGAAGTTCGCCAAGTACAACTCCGTTCAGCTCAATGACACGCACCCGGTTCTGGCGATTCCGGAACTGATGCGTCTTTTGATGGATGAGGAAGGCTTGGGCTGGGACGCCGCGTGGAAGATTGTTTCCAAGACGTTTGGCTACACCAACCACACCGTGCTCGCCGAGGCTCTGGAAACTTGGGAAGTCACCATTTTCCAGCAGCTCTTCCCTCGTATCCTCGAGATTGTCAATGAAATTGACCGTCGTTTCCGCGAAGAGCTGCGGAAGATGGGGGTCGACGAGGGGACCATCGAGTACATGTCCCCCGTTCACGGCGGCCGTGTCCACATGGCTTGGATTGCCTGCTATGCGTCTTACTCCATCAACGGTGTTGCGGCTCTGCACACGGAGATCTTGAAGCGCGACACCCTAAAGGAGTGGTACGCGCTGTGGCCAAAGCGCTTCAACAACAAGACCAATGGGGTGACGCAGCGTCGCTGGTTGAACAACTGCAACCCCGAACTGTCAGCGCTGTTGACGCGCGAGCTGGGTTCTGATTCTTGGGTCACGGACCTGGAAGAACTCAAGACGCTTCTTCCCAAAGTCAAGGACAAGGCCTTGATGAAGGAAGTCATGGCGATTAAGCGCAACAACAAGGTTCGCTTTGCGAAGTGGTTGGAGAAGCGTCAAGGCGATGTGATCCCGATTGACGCCATCTACGACACGCAGATCAAGCGTCTGCATGAATACAAACGTCAGTTGCTCAACGCCATGTACATCTTGGATCTGTACTACCGCTTGAAGGACGATCCGAAGCTGGACATTGAGCCGCGTGTCTTCATCTTCGGTGCGAAGGCAGCTCCGGGCTACAAGCGCGCCAAGGCGATCATCAAGTTGATCAATGAGATTGGCCGCATCGTCAACGGCGACCCGGATGTGAATGAGAAGATCCGCGTCGTGTTCATTGAGAACTACAATGTGACCCCCGCCGAATACGTCATTCCCGCCACGGATGTCTCCGAGCAGATCTCGACTGCCGGCAAGGAAGCCTCTGGCACCGGCAACATGAAGTTCATGATGAATGGCGCGTTGACTCTGGGCACGCTTGACGGCGCGAACGTTGAGATCCTGGATGCCGTGGGCGACAAGAATGCCTACATCTTTGGCGCCAAGGAAGAAGAACTGCCTGTTTTGCGCGAGACCTACAACCCGCGCGACCTTTACATGTCTGTTCCCGGCCTGCGCCGCGTTCTGGATTCCTTCACCGACGGCACCCTGAACGATGGTGGCACCGGCGATTTCCACGACCTAAAGGTTTCACTGCTTGACGGTTCTTCTTGGGAAGATGCGGACGTGTACTACCTGTTGGGTGACTTTGCCTCCTACCGCGAAACCCGCGACAAGATGGCTGAAGATTACCGCGACACCCTTGAGTGGGCACGCATGTGCTGGGTGAACATCTGTGAATCTGGCCGGTTCTCCTCTGACCGCACCATCCGCGACTACGCGGAAGAGGTCTGGAAGATCAAGCCGACCGCGATCTAGGAGTTGGCCTACCCGGCTACCCTCAAGCACCATGCCCTCCGGCGAAGTTTTCCCGCTTCGCCGGAGGGCATTTGCTTCCCCATCTGGTTTCTTCTGCTCTCTTCTCCTCACTGTCCCACCGACCCGGGCAAGAAGGCGAGCCAGGCCGAGGGGCACCGGCCTGGCTCAGGTCCTTGTGTTTGCGTTTGGACTTCAGTTTGAACTT
>ERZ1031159.39-NODE-39-length-27137-cov-6.898604_pt1 | contig 27137 bp, 22 predicted proteins | sample MGYA00516706_ERZ1031159 | MGnify/ENA primary metagenome ERZ1031159 (study PRJEB33719, sample SAMN04262508) | wastewater metagenome | biome: rural village; feature: composting latrine chamber; material: composting feces with ash | place: El Salvador | collected... | reverse complement strand
GATCAGCGCGTCGGTGACACAGACTCTGAGCCGCAAAGTCAAAGACCCCAGGCTGGGGTTTGTCACCATTACTGACGTCCGTGTTACCGGAGACCTACAACACGCCACGGTTTACTACACGGTGATGGGTGACGACAAGGAAAAACGCGCGACCCGCAAGGCCTTGGAATCTGCCAAGGGGTTGGTGAGATCAGAGGTTGGTGCCGCTCTGGGACTGCGCCTGACACCCACGATCACCTTTGAACTCGATTCGCTCCCGGAATCTGCGGCTTCAATTGAGGATGCCCTCCGCCAGGCTAAGGATAGGGATGAGGCGATTCGCAAGAGCGCGGCGGGGAAGACATTCGCTGGCGACGAAGACCCCTACAAGGGTCCTCGTTCCCGCATTGATGAAGACGGAGATGCTGACGCCGACAGCCCCAAGGAAGATGCGAAGATCCGCGAAAAGGGGGGCGACCCCGATGCCTTGGAAGACGGATCGCTGGAGGATTTCGATGGGAAGGACGCCAAGGTAAGCGACGCGAAACTAGAGCACAACCTGGTTGAGCACGGAAGCATCGACGAAGACAGGCTCGAGTTCAAATCCGATGAAGCGTAGGGGGAACCCCGACGCGGGCCCACAGGGAATCCTTGCCATAGACAAGCCTGTTGGCATGTCCAGTCACGGGGTTGTGGCTCGGGTTCGCAGAATCGCTGAGACGCGCCGCGTTGGACACGCGGGAACCCTGGATCCGGACGCTTCCGGCGTCCTCATTCTGGGGCTGGGGCGCGCTACCAAACTTCTGGGCTACATCGCGGGGACTTCCAAGCAGTATCGCGCCACTATTCGCCTTGGGGTCGAAACAAACACGGATGACGCCGCGGGGGAGATCACTGAGGCCAAGGGATGCGATCACTTGGTTGCACTGTTGGCCAAGGACAGCACAGCTGGCGCAGAGATTATTGCCCAGGCCATGACCACATTCGTGGGAGACATCCAACAGGTGCCCTCGACCGTCAGTGCGATCAAAGTGAACGGGAAAAGGGCTTACGCGTTGGCACGTGCCGGTGAAAGTGTCGAGCTTAAGAGCCGCCAGGTGTGCGTGGACCGATTTGAGATGACAGGAGAGCCCCGTGTTGACCAGGTATCGTTCACTCCCACGTCGGTGACAGTTGTCGACGTGGATGTCGTGGTGGACTGTTCTACCGGGACATACGTGCGTGCCCTCGCCCGCGATTTGGGCAGCACTCTGGGAGTTGGCGGTCACCTTACCGCGCTCCGTCGTACGCGAGTTGGCCCCTGGACCCTGGAAGACTGCGTGACGCTAGATCGGCTTGAGGAAGACGGCACTGATGGCGTGCCCCTGCCCCTGATTGGCATGGGCGCGGCAGCGGCACGAGTTCTGCCCTCGTTGATCATCACCGATTCCGCAGCATCGCGTTTCCTCCACGGCGCCGCGCCGCAAGAGGATGACGTTGTTCGCGGGTGGGACGCCCCCTCAGAGGGTTCCGTAGCTGCGGTGTTCCGCGAATGTGACTCTGAGCGCCTGCTGGGTCTGGTCCAACTTCGCGAGGGTACGCTTAAGACCCAAGTTGTGTTGTCCAGTCCAACCTCACGTTAAGGAGAGCTATGGGAACCGAAGAGTCCAAGACATCTGGCGGGTGTGGTTGTGGAGGCTGTGGTTGTGGCGGGGGAGCCAAGCGTTCGCGCGAGGGTGAGCCCGTCGACCAGGAAGGTCGCACCAATCTGGGTTTGAGATCCGCGAACTAAGGCGCCCGTAGTGAAGATTTGGACTTCCTTGGCGGCGGTGCCGGGAAACCAACGGAGCGTTGTCACCATCGGCAACTTCGACGGTATGCATTTTGGGCATGCTCGCGTGGTGGCAACCTGTGTGGAAAGAGCGCGGAAACTGGGTCTGGAGTCGGTTGCGCTCACCTTTGATCCGCATCCGAAGGCCGTGCATTCGCCTCACAGTCCGACGCCGCTAATCATGTCGATAGCCACACGTTTAGATGCGCTGGCAACTACCGGCCTAGATGCGACCCTAGTTGTGCACTACGACGCCTCCGTCTACACGCTGACTCCCGAGGAGTTCGTGGCCGAGTTCCTGGTGGATCGTCTAGGCGCGAAGGAAGTCGTTGTAGGCGAAGATTTCCGCTTTGGGCGCGGAAACCAGGGGGATATCGACACGTTGCAGGCCCTGGGACGCCGCTTTGGGTTCACGGTGGCGATGGTGACTGACGTCGCTGGAGCCTCGGGACGTCGCTGGTCTTCATCCTGGGTTCGTGAACTGTTGGCGCAGGGCAAAGTCGATGAAGCGTCCGATGTGCTGGGGCACCCCTACCGTCTGGTGGGGGTCGTAGAACATGGGGAAAAGCGGGGACGGGAACTGGGCTTCCCCACTGCGAACTTGCGCGCTGGCGCCGGAGTGTTGGCACCGGCCGACGGCGTTTACGCGGGCTGGGTTGTAAGGGACGTGGAAGGCCAGCCCAGCGCACAGGAGTTCCTTCCTGCCGCGATCTCGGTGGGGACGAACCCTCAGTTTTCAGGCAAAACTCGGACCGTCGAAGCGCACGTTCTGGGCCGCGATGACCTGGACTTGTACGGCCAGGAGATCGCGGTAGTGTTCACCAAGAGAATCAGACCGATGATGAAGTTTGACTCCGTTGATGAGCTCAAGGCCCGCATGGATGAAGATCTTCGCGAAACCGCTTCACTTCTGGGCAGCCGTGTCGCCAAGCGAGTGGAGCCCGGCCGGGTGCGTGCAGGTGAAGAAGAGGAGCAAAGCGACTCCTGACAGTCCTCTAATGAGTCGTGCCTACGTGTTGCAGTTCACTGGGGTATCCCTGTGCCACATCCCTCACACCCCGTTTTGTCGGTCTTTCGAGTGCTAACCTGGCAGACGCCGTCAGATCGGCCACGGTGCCCATGCCCGGGTGAACCAGCCCCGGCGCTCCGTGCAACGACAACGAGGAGAACTCATGGCTTTGACCAAGGAAATGAAGCAGCAGATCATCACCGACTACGCCACACATGAGGGCGACACGGGTTCTCCCGAGGTCCAGGTGGCGCTTCTGACCGAGCGCATTAAGGAACTGACCGAGCACTCGAAGGCCCACCCCCACGACCACAACTCACGTCGTGGCCTCTTGCTGATGGTTGGTCACCGTCGTCAACTGCTGGAATACCTGCAGAGCATCGACATTGAGCGGTACCGCGAGTTGATCAAGCGTCTCGGCTTGCGCCGATAACGCGAAGACGGCCCGCTCCCGTATTGGGAACGGGCCGATTCTGTGTTCGCGAATGATTCGCTCACGGGTGACTCACTAACGAGCGAACCAGGACTGATGGCAACAACTGAAAAGGGGAGTTTGGCGCCGCCGCGGTTTTCGACAGTGGCTTTCGGAGCATGCACTTGAATGCATCTCTCCGCGAGCTTCGATCGAAGGCCGACGGTGCAATCTCCCACTGACAATGCAGCTATGGCGCGCCAACGGCGCAGTGATGGCTGCGATAGGAGATACATATATGTCTAACGACATCAAAGCTGACCGCGAAGCGGAGGTTCACGACGGAGTCGTGAGCGCCGAAGCGGTCATTGACAACGGCGCTTTCGGGAAGCGAATCATTCGCTTCGAAACCGGGCGCCTGGCACTGCAGGCCGCTGGTAGCGCCGTGGTGTCCCTGGATGAGGACACGATGCTCCTCTCCACAACGGCCGCCGGAAAGCATCCGCGCGACCAGTTCGATTTCTTCCCGCTGACCGTGGACGTTGAAGAACGTCAGTACGCCATCGGCAAGATCCCCGGGTCTTTCTTCCGTCGTGAAGGTCGGCCCACCACCGAAGCGATCCTGGCTTGCCGCCTGATCGACCGTCCTTTGCGTCCCGGCTTTGTAAAGGGCCTGCGTAACGAAGTTCAGGTCGTTGAGACGATCCTGTCCATTGATCCTGACGATCCATATGACGTCGTGGCAATCAATGCGGCATCAATGTCCACTCAGATCGCGGGGCTGCCTTTCTCGGGTCCCATTGCTGGCACCCGCCTGGCGCTGGTTGATGGTCAGTGGATTGCGTTCCCTCGTTACTCTGAAATGGAACGTTCTGTCTTCAACCTGGTCGTTTCTGGCCGCATCGTCACTGACGAGGACGGCAACGAAGACATCGCGATCATGATGGTTGAAGCCGGTGGCGGCGACAACCAGTGGGAGCTGATCCAGCAGGGTCAGCCCAAGCCTGACGAGTCCGTGGTGGCTGACGCCCTGGAAGTGGCCAAGCCCTTCCTGCGTGAACTCTGCATGGCGCAGATTGCTGTCGCGGCCAAGGCGTCCAAGGAAACCGTGGAATTCCCATTGTTCCTGGATTACACGGACGAGGAATATGCGGCAGTCGAAAAGGCTGTTGGCGATCGCCTGGAGAAGGCACTGGAGACCGAGGGCAAGCTCGCCCGTCTCGAAGCGGTCGAAGCGGTCAAGGACGAGGTTCTGGGGGCGTTGATCGGGACCTTCCCAGATTCCGAGAAGGCGCTGAAGGCTGCTCTGCGTAGCCTGGAGAAGGAAACCATCCGCCAGCGCACGCTACGCACCGGTATCCGCGTTGACGGTCGCACCCCGACCGAAATCCGTTCGCTGTCTGCCGAGGTAGACATTCTGCCTCGCGTTCATGGTTCGGCGTTGTTCGAACGTGGCGAAACCCAGATCCTGGGTGTCACCACGTTGGCGATGCTGCGCATGGAGCAGCAGATTGATGATCTGAGCCCTCAGACGCACAAGCGGTACATGCACAACTACAACTTCCCGCCTTACTCCACTGGTGAGACCGGCCGTGTTGGGTCCCCCAAGCGCCGCGAAATCGGCCACGGTGACCTTGCCGAGCGCGCCCTGCGCCCGGTTCTGCCCAGCCGTGAAGAGTTCCCATACGCCATCCGACAGGTGTCGGAAGCCCTGGGATCGAACGGCTCAACATCCATGGGATCCGTGTGTGCATCAACCCTTTCTCTGCTGGGTGCAGGCGTTCCTTTGCACGCTAACGTTGCGGGTATCGCAATGGGTCTGATGACCGGTGAAGTGGACGGCGAGAAGCGCGCGGTGACGCTGACTGACATCCTTGGGATGGAAGACGGCTTTGGCGACATGGACTTCAAGGTCGCAGGCACCCGCGATTTCATTACCGCACTGCAACTGGACACAAAGCTCGACGGCATCGATTCCAACGTGCTCCGCGCAGCCCTGGGCCAAGCCCGCGACGCGCGTCTGTACATCCTGGACGTGATGGAAGAAGCCATCGACGTCCCCGGCGAGATGGCAGAGAACGCACCGCGCATCATCACGGTGAATGTGCCTGTTGACAAGATCGGTGAGGTCATTGGCCCCAAAGGCAAGATGATCAACCAGATCCAGGAAGACACTGGTGCCGATCTGACCATTGAGGATGATGGGACCGTTTACATCGGTGCCACCAGTGGGGAAGCCGCTGAAGCAGCTCGAGATTTGGTCAACCAGATCGCCAACCCGCAGATGCCTGAGGTTGGTGAGCGCTTCATCGGCACCGTCGTGAAGACGACCTCCTTCGGTGCGTTCGTTTCCTTGACACCGGGCAAGGACGGTCTTCTGCATATCACGCAGATCCGTCGCCTTGTCGGCGGTAAGCGCGTGGAGAACGTGGAAGATGTTCTTGATGTCGGCCAGAAGGTCGAAGTTGAGATTGCCGATATCGATGACCGCGGCAAGCTTTCTCTCAACGCAGTGGTCGCTGATGAAGATGACGCAGAGGCAAGCGCGCGAGACAACGCCGGCAGCAGCGAAGGACGTGGTGGCAGTGGACGCCCCCGCGGCGAACGTGGCTCTTCGGACCGTCGCCCACGTCAGCGTAACCGTCGCCGTCGTAGCGATCAGAGCGGCGAGTAGCAGCAGAACCTACCGTCTGTCGTTAGCGCGAGTTCGCTGACGACAAACGACGTGGAACAAGAGGGGTGCGCGGGGGCTTCGGCCCTCACGCACCCCTTTCCTCTTCCAGCCTCGACCAAGGAGGGCGTAACCGATCGCGTTTGTGGCTTTGGTGGTCGGGCATCTCAGGTCGTCGGGCAAGTCTCGGTTGGCATACCCAGGAGCCAGTTGGACGATAGGAAGAAGCCGCGCGTCGCGCTCGCTCACCAAGACGTTTCGAACGTACGAATCCTCTGCCCTTCCTGATGAGTAGAGCCAGTATGCTGGGCTGGAAGCGACTTCGGCACAACATGAGGTGCTAGATCGAAGCGCCAGACACGGGGAGCAAGCCATGAGCCGATTTACGGATCCGTTGTTGTTTCTTGCCCTGACGCTTATCAGTGCTGTGACATGGTGGATACTCGCCGCAAAGCAGGCGATCCCCGCCACGGAGGGTGCACTCGCGCCCATGACGGTGGCAGTGGCTATCGTGATCGCTGCGCCTGCTCTTGCATTGGTCACGGTCCTTGCATTGGTCCGTTCCCTCTTCAATGTGAACCCGCGGCCGTTTTGGGCGTGGGTTACAGGCGCGGCAACTTTAGGGGCAGTGCTGAGCTGGGTTGCCAGCCTGATCACATATGAGCAAAAGATAGAGGTCGGTTTCGGGACATCCGTTTGGTTGATGGGAATTGTCGCGGTCGCCGGACTCATCGCTTTCATCTTGGCGTTGACGGGGGCAATCCCCACTCGGGGCCCTGCAGAGGAAGCGGAGAAAGTCGCGGCTGAGCCCAAGAAGACTTCCAAGCTTCGTAGCAGACGGTCAAGGAAGGCCGCATCAGGACGAGGGGTCGAATCTACTGCACCAATTGAAGGAGACCAAGCCTCAGAACAGATGGAGGAACCGACATCCGAACATACGGTGGATGTCGCGGATGCAGACCTCTCCAAGTCTGAGGCACCCACGACCGAATCCGGGATTGACGCTGGGATTGATTCGGGAGCTGCCCCCGGGGGCGATTATGGCGTCGGCACCGCGCCTCGCGTCGAGGTCGAGCCTGCTGACGATGATGCTACGGCGCAATGGAGTGCGCTGATCGACGGTGGGGCAGGCCGAGACAACAGCCAGGTAAGTGACCGGGTCGTGCCGACAATAATTATCCAGGGCTCAGCCGGAGGCGCAGTCCCTGGCACAGACGTTCAGACGGAGCCCGAGATTTCGGAGCAGCCCAGATGACCGACCTTCTGGACAGCCAATACCGCGATCCTGCGACAATCGTGGATCTTCCCCTCGTCACAGACACGGATCCGCATGCAAACCTGTTGATCCCGGACGGAAGCCTCACGGTCCGCCGTTCAGTTCTTCCGGGCGGGATTCGCCTCCTGACACAGCACGTCCCCTCGGCGGAGTCCACGGCGATTGGATTCTGGTTCGGAGTGGGATCGCGTGACGAATCTGCTCATGACGCCGGAGTGAGCCACTTTTTGGAACACCTTCTGTTCAAGGGCACCAATCGACTGACAGCGCTGGATATTGCCCAGCGTTTCGATGGTGCGGGGGCAGAGTGGAATGCGGCAACCACCATGGAATCGACCTACTACTGGTCGCATATGGTGGACTCAGACCTTCCCTCGTTGTTGCCGACTCTGGTAGAGATGGTGACCGACGCTGCGCTACGTGCCGACGATGTGGACACTGAGCGCTACGTCATTTTGGATGAGCTGGCGATGACTGAAGACAGCTCGACTGATGTTCTCTTCGAGCATTTTTCAGAGAGCCTTTATCCCGACAGTTCGCTGGGGCGCCCCATCGGCGGGCATCCGGAAACAGTGCGGGATATGCCGCGGGATTTGATCGAGCGTGTTTACCGCGAGCGGTACCAGGCGAACACACTGGTGGTTGCTGCCGCCGGATCCGTCCGCCACGATGACCTGGCGGAGATGCTGTTGCGAGCATTGCGCAACTCCCCGTGGACAATTGGTGGCGAGGGTATGCCTGCGCCTAGGCGCGTGGGAACAGAAAGTCATCCCCAAAATCAGATCGTGAACCCCGGCGGCAACGACCAGCCACAACCCGATGGTCAGCCCTCACGCATCGTCGTTCGCAAAGAGGTGGAACAGGCGCACGTCGTTGTCGGCGGCCCCCATCTGGCAGCATTGGACCCGCTTGGCCCCGTCAGTTCTGTCCTCCTAGACATCTTAGGTGGGGGAATGTCTTCAAGACTGTTCCAGGAGATTCGCGAACGACGAGGGCTGGCATATTCCACGTTTGCGTTTGGCACCGCCTACACGGGAATTGGCAACTTTGGGCTCTACGCATCTTGTTCTCCTTCCAAGCTGACAGAGGTGGAGAACTTGCTCTGGGGCGAGTTGGAGAAGCTTGCAGCGACGGGCCCCACACAGGCAGAGATGACCCGAACCAAGGGACAGGAACGCGGTGGTCTCCAGTTGGGGTTGGCGGAGACAACTGCGCGTATGTCACGTTTGGCGAATGCTGATTTGCGTGGGCGACTTATCCCAACGCCGGACGCTCTTGCCCGAATAGATGCAGTTCAGGCTGAAGATGTCCAAGCACTTGCTGCCCGAATGTTGGAGGTGCCGCGCCACACGGTAGTGGTGACCTCAAGGAGCTGAGCGTGGCAGACTTGAGGCATGATTTCCATGTATCAGGACCTGTCGTTTCCCCCTCCCGCTGATCCCAAAGCCCTACGCGTGTTCGCCCTGGGGGGTCTGGGGGAGATCGGTCGCAATATGACCGTCTTAGAAACTAAGGGCAAGCTCCTGATCATTGACTGTGGTGTTTTATTCCCCAAGGAACACCAACCGGGCGTCGACTTGATTCTTCCCGATTTCGAAGTGATCGAAGACCGCTTGGATGATGTTGTGGGCCTGGTTTTGACGCACGGCCATGAGGATCACATTGGTGCCGTGCCCTATTTGTTGAAGCTTCGTGGAGATATTCCGGTTTATGGATCAGAGCTCACCCTTGCCTTCTTGGAACCGAAACTCAATGAGCATCGGCTCTCGACAAAGGATCTACACGTCACCAAGGAAGGCGAGCGCGTCGATTTGGGTCCCTTCGACGTGGAGTTCATTTCGGTAACCCACTCGATCCCTGACGCGCTCGCGGTGTTCGTGCGCACCAAGGCAGGCACCGTGCTTGCAACTGGTGACTTCAAGATGGACCAGCTCCCCATTGATGGCCGGCTCACCGACCTGCGTGCATTTGCGCGCGCTGGAGAAGAAGGCGTCGATCTGTTCTTGGTGGACTCCACCAACGCAGAGGTCCCTGGTTTTGTCACGCCGGAACGGGAGATTGGCCCGACCCTCAACTCGGTTTTCAAGCAAACTCCGGGCGCCGTTATCGTTGCGTCATTTGCTTCCCACGTCCACAGGGTTCAGCAGGTTCTTGCTGCCGCTGAAGCATCGGGCAGAAAGGTCACTTTTGTTGGTCGCTCCATGGAGCGCAACATGACCATTGCGCAAGAACGTGACTATCTCCATGTTGCCGAGGGCGAGGTCGTTTCTTTGGCAGAAATCAATCAGTTACCGCGCAATCAACGGGTCTACATGGTCACGGGTTCTCAGGGGGAGCCGATGGCGGCCCTGGCGCGGATTGCTCTTGGAACCCACCAACAAATTGAGGCTGGCCCGGGCGATACGGTGGTTTTTGCTTCCAGCATGATTCCGGGTAACGAGAACTCTGTGTTCAAGGTCGTAAATGATCTGACGCGTTTAGGCGTCAACGTGGTGCACCAGCAAAATGCCAAGGTGCACGTGTCAGGCCACGCTTCTTCGGGCGAACTCCTTTACTGCTACAACATTGTGCAGCCCAAGAACGTCATGCCCATTCATGGGGAGGTGCGGCACCTGGTGGCAAACGGTGCCCTGGCTGTCAAGACTGGGGTGCCTGCTGAGAATGTGGTTTTGGCCGAGGACGGCGTGGTGATTGACCTCAAGAACCACAAGGTCAGAGTGGTCGGCGTGTACCCGTGTGAACTGGTCTACGTGGATGGCAGCTCCGTGGGCGAAGTTTCAGAGGACGAGCTCGCGGAGCGACGCGTTTTGGGGAGCGAGGGTTTCGTCTCTATCTACGCGGTGGTCGACACGGAAGAGGGCGTCGTTCTTTCTGATCCGGTCATCACCGCGGTGGGGGTCGCAGAGGATCCTCGGGTGTTCCAGGAAGTTCTCCCGGATGTAACAAAGGCTCTGAAGGATGCGGTCGCTCCCGGTGGCGTGAGCATCCACAAACTGCAGCAGACAATCCGACGTGTCGTCGGAAGGTGGGCTTCAAGGCGTCTGCGCCGACGCCCAATGATTGTCCCTGTCGTCGTTGAACAGTAACTGAGGCAACATGAACATAGAGAGCAGTCACGTCTTCCGTTCCCTCAATGGGAGGGAGGACTCTAGCCCATGGGGGGCAGATAGCCCTGTCCCGCTGGCTCAGGGGGTGGCCGGCAAGTTTGTGACCACCTGTTCGGTCCATTTGACTGTTGACCTCAGGGTGCCGCACCTTCCTCGTGAAGGTCGTCATCTACGTGCCACATCTGCGATTTCCTCGCCCGGTGGCGGTTACGTGGTTGCGGCGGTGGCACGTGCCCAGGGGGTTGAATCTTGGATTGCTTCTCCACTGGGCACGGGACCCAATTCGCATGAAATCCGTCGAAGGATGGCCTTTGACGACATTCGCACCTTCGCCGCAGCGGTGGTGGGTGATGTCGGTGTGGCCGTTTCTATGGTTGAAGAAGATGGGAAAACGGCTTCGGTGATCGCCCCGGGTGTCGAAGCAGAAACGTCCCCGCGGCTGCTTAGTTCCATCTCCTTGAACACCGGCGACGTCGTCCACATCTGCGGCGGTGACTTGGTGGGGGAGGCTCAAGGAAAAGCTCTTAGCGAATGGGGCGGGGCAATCCCAGAAGACGTAACGGTGGTGCTCGCGGTGTCACCCGCCGTGGAAATGGTACCCGCCAAGACTTGGCTGCCTCTGCTGCGCCGGGCTGACGTGGTGACCATGAATATCGGGGAGGCACAAACCATCGGCGACATTCTGGCTCAAGAACTGCCGGGCGCGGGGCTACGACAGGTCTTGCGACCTGAAGCGGCGCTGTTGCGCCGGACCGGCCCCATGGGATGCGAATTGCAGCGCACTATGGGTGCGCCGAAAATCCAGCTTCCGGCGTACCCTTCACGACTTGTCGATACCACCGGGGTAGGCGATACCCATGTCGCGGTGATGTGCGCCTCATTGTTGCAAGGCTACGACCTGGAGGATGCATGTCGGCGTGCAAATGCGGCCGGGGCCATCGCTGTGAGTCAGCCGACCGCATTCCCGGTCCCCACGGCTCAGGAAATTGATGCTGTCTTGGAAGAGGGGCATGTCGCCATTGCGACGTGACGAAGCAGCTCGACGGCGCGCCAAGAGCACCCGGCGCGAGGCACAGAGTAACGTCGAGTAGCTATGTCGACATCAACCAAACGCGGTCAAAAGGGCACCACAAGAAGACAGGATCGCTCTTCTTCTGGGGGCGAAGGCCCGGCCAATGCCCGCAAACGTGGGTCGGCTGAGCCCTCGTCAGACGCGGAAAATAAGGAACCCCCTGCTCCTGGCAAGGTGAAGCAGTTTTTCCAATCCGTAGGAGCGGGATGGCGTTCTGTTAACCCCCAGCTCAAGCGTGACGCTGGGGCGTTTCTTCTGCTTGCCGCTGCGGTGATCATTGCGTTGCGCGAATGGCTCGACATTTCCGGGGCAGCCGGTTCATGGATCCATGCCGCTGTTGCAGGTTCAGTGGGAATCTTCGCCGTCGTAGTCCCCATCGCGCTGGTTTTATGGGCGATAGCCCTTTTCAAGGCTCGTCGCTCGGCTGATTCTGCACCTTACGCGTTTGCGGGAACCGCGGGTGTGGTGATTGCGCTGACAGGTCTGGTTCAGGTAGGAAAAGGCAACCCATGGATCACCCCGTTTGAGAATCTGGAAGATGCGGGCGGCGTCATCGGTTGGGTTTTCACCTACCCCATGGCGCAGTTACTTTCGGGGTGGGGCGCCGGTGTCATCTTGGTGCTCCTTCTGATCTACTCCATTTTGGTTGGCACCAGGACTCCCGTGAGAGAAGCCGTGATGAAAGCACGGGCCTTCCGGAAACGGCACGGGAAACAAGACTCGGAGGCAGCAGAGGACACGTCCGTAGGGCTTGCGACAGCCGGTGATGAATGGCTGCGCAGGGAAGGCTCTAAGGATGTTGCTAGTGCCGAAGCGGTACCCGCCCAATCAGGTGACAGCCAGAGACCGGACGCGAAGAGCGCAGCGGGCACCAAGAGTGGGCTGTTTGGTCGCCTGGCGAATAAGGCTAAACGGCCCCCGGCGCCCGTACCGACCGACGACCAGAGCGATGTCGGCACGGCACCTGCGGGAAGCGCGGGACCGTTTGAACATGGCGCCGGGGCCGTTGAGGTCGAATCTTCCGTTGCCGCGTCAACGCTGACTCCAACTGAAGCTGACGCGGCGGAAGCAGTCACTACCGTGATCGACCCGCTGGCTGTGTCGGCCGAGGTAGCGTCACTTTCTTCGTCGGCTCCCACGTCCACGCCCTCATCTGGTCCCTCCTCTACGAATGTGGCTTCCGGAATCGTTACTTCCAAAGACACGGGGGCCCAGACGTCCGCGGCTGTCGGAGTTCAGGTTCGGCCGGAGGGAGCAACAGATGCCACCGCGAAGTTTGTCTTGGAAGACCCGACAGGAACCTATGTCCTGCCGCCTGAAAACCTCTTGATCCGCGGTGCTCCACATAAGGAACGTTCGGCTGTAAACGATGCCGTTGTGGAGGCCCTTCAAGGAGTTCTGGACGAGTTCAACGTTGACGCACGAGTTTCTGGCTTTTCCCGCGGCCCCACGGTTACGCGTTACGAAGTCGCTTTGGGTCCCGGCGTTAAGGTTGAAAGAATCACCGCGCTGTCGGGAAACATCGCATATGCCGTCGCGAGCGCCGATGTTCGCATCCTGGCGCCGATCCCGGGGAAGTCCCTCATCGGGGTGGAAATCCCGAACGCAGATCGCGAAACCGTAGCCCTTGGCGATGTGCTCCGTTGTGGGCAGGCTCAGCGAAGCCACCACCCTCTGACGGTCGGCGTCGGGAAGGACGTGGAGGGCGGCTACGTCGTCACGAACCTTGCTCGTACACCTCATTTACTGGTGGCAGGACAGACGGGTGCGGGTAAGTCCTCGTTCATAAATTCGATGATTGTTTCAATCTTGATGCGTGCAACTCCCCAGGAAGTACGCATGATTCTGATTGACCCTAAGCGCGTTGAACTCACTATTTACGAGGGAATCCCTCACCTGGTCACCCCGATTATTACGAATCCTAAGAAGGCCTCTGAAGCTCTGGATTGGGTAGTGCGGGAAATGGACGCGCGCTATGACGATCTTTCGGAGTACGGCTTCAAGCACATTGATGATTTCAACACAGCAATAAGGGAGGGGAAGGTTCACCCTCCGGTTGGTTCTAAACGAAAGTTGAAGCCATACCCCTACCTACTGGTGGTCGTCGACGAATTGGCTGACCTCATGATGGTTGCCCCTCGCGATGTTGAGTCCTCAGTTCAGCGCATCACCCAGTTGGCGCGCGCTGCGGGAATCCACTTGGTTCTGGCGACACAAAGGCCCTCGGTGGACGTAGTCACAGGGTTGATTAAGGCAAACATTCCTTCGCGGCTGGCGTTTGCGACGTCCGCCCTTGCCGACTCTCGAGTTGTGCTCGATCAGCCGGGCGCGGAGAAACTCATTGGGCAGGGCGACTCCCTGTACCTTCCGGCGGGGGCAGCCAAACCTATGCGTATCCAGGGCGCGTGGGTGAACGAATCAGAGATTCACCAGGTCGTTCAATACACGCGTTCTCAGATGGCTCCCGTTTACCGTGAAGATGTCACTGCGCCAGCAAAGAAAGCCAAAGTAGCCGATGACATTGGTGACGACTTAGAAGACCTTCTAGAGGCAGCGCGACTAGTTGTCGACACGCAGCTAGGTTCAACGTCAATGCTGCAAAGGAAGCTCCGCATTGGGTTTGCTCGGGCTGGGCGACTGATGGACCTGCTTGAATCTCGCGAGATCGTCGGTCCGTCTCAAGGGTCGAAACCGCGAGAAGTTCTGGTGGCTCCCGAAGAAGTGGGTAGTGTTCTAGCACTGTTAAACGGGGAGCAGGATTCGCTTTACGTCGACGCAGTTGAAGAGTCGGTTGAGGAGACAGTGGAGTCTGCCGTCATGGAGACTATCTCCCCGGGATCCCAAGGATCGCAGGGAGTCCAGGGACCCGAGGGCCATGCGGCGCAGACGTCCTCATCACCCACCTTTTCCCCACCGACTTTTTCAGGAGCCGAAGGGGGCCAAGATGACGCAGCCACCCAGGTTTTGAGCCCCATGGGACCCGGTGCACCACAGCCTACAATCCAGTTCCAGACCGGGATGAACTAGCCGATAGCGCCAGGGGACCCGCGGGATCCCTATACTGGGGCTACATCGAGCGCTGGCTGCCATGAGGTTGCATCAGAGACAGCGACGTCTGAGACGACAGTGAGGTGGGCCTATGGAAACGCCAGCGGCGAACGCGAAGTCGGACGGCGACAAGCCCCAGCCCGTGACCACTTCATCATGGAACCTTCCCAATGCCCTAACTGCACTCAGGTTGGTGCTGGTACCGGTTTTCCTCTGGCTGCTGTTGGTCAACACAACCCCAACTCGGTGGTGGGCTCTTGGCGTGTTTATGGTGGCGGCCTACACGGATCGCTTGGACGGTCAGATTGCGCGGTCGCGAAATCTGATCACCAACTTTGGGAAGCTAGCAGATCCCATTGCGGACAAGTTCATGACCCTGGGCGGTTTTGTTGCGCTGTCTATAATCACAGGTTCCCCTTGGATGTGGGTGTTCACCGGACTGGTAGCCGTGCGCGAAATTGGCATCACCTTCTTGCGCGAGGGCCTGCGCCGCAAGGGCATCGTCGTTGCAGCCAGTTCGGGAGGGAAGCTAAAGACTGTTCTTCAGATCTTCATGATCTGGTTCATGGTCATTCCGTGGGCTTCTTTTGCTCCGGAGGGGTTGATGAACGTGGTGAACGTCATCATTTGGATCGCAGGGATCGCCACCTTGATAGTTACCGTGGGGTCTGGTTTGCAGTATGTGATCATGGCCGCAAAAGGATCACCTTCGACTACCTGATTGTCACCTGAATGCCCGGTGCCAAGTTGCTACGAGTTTTCACTGGGCTTCCGCTGTCATGGGGGGAGAATTGCGCAGATTCGTGCGGATAAGTCGGTTTGTGGCGAACGCCACGGAAGTTCTAGGTCGGTTTGAGCGTTATATAGTTTATGGCGATGAATACGTATAGGTTGAGCCCGCGAGGCTCCAGTGGTGCTCGGGGTGCGCCCTGGGCTGGACGACAAATGAAAGTTGAACACGGGAAGCGCTACGCTCCGGCTATGCCTTCCACACCCAAAGAAAAGCCGCTATTGCGGGCCGAATTAGGGGACGTCTTGCGTTCCTTGCGCTCGTCGCAGGGACGCACTTTGCGTGAGGTGTCTTCGGATGCCCAGGTTTCTCTTGGCTACTTGAGTGAAGTGGAGAGAGGCCAGAAGGAGGCATCTTCGGAGCTCCTTGAGTCAATCACCTCCGCCCTTGGAGTGCCGCTTTGGTTCGTTTTGAGAGAGGTGTCTGACAGGATGATGCTCTTGGATGAGTCCGCCGTTCCGGACACTATCCCAGATGACCTGTTGGAGGCCTCACTGGCGCACATCCGGTGAAACGCTCTGAGTTTGATAAAGCCCTGGAGCAGGTTTTTGGACCTGCTCTGGGGCTTTCGCTCGCTCAAGACCTCTACTTGCCTCTCTTTCGGGGGACCGCTCAAGAGGCGCTGGAAGCCGGTTACAAGCCCGATCAGGTTTGGGAGGCTTTGATATTGGAGAGCGGTGCGGATCCGGAAGCGAGATGGATTCACAGGCGCCCGATCCGTGGTTCCAAATAGGGCTTGCCTCTCCTTCCTCTGCTCAGGTAAACCTTCCCCGCGTGTCATTCTCAATCGAACGAATGTTCGAGTAAGCTAACGCGCGGGCTACCTTTGCGCGTGTCTCCACAGGCCAGCGGAGGGGTGTCGGAGATGTCGGTGGTCGGACATACTGTTGCCTTGTGGCTCTATGGAGCCCCGCAGCCTCGGAGAGGGGTTGCGGAATTTGAGACCAGCCAAGTGTTCAGCCGGAGAGGCTGCGGAGACGGGAGTTGCTATGAGCAAGCAGAGAGCCACAAAAAACCTGGGAGCGGATCGGGATAAGGCCCTTGAACTGGCGCTGAGCCAGATCGACCGCCAGTTTGGCAAGGGGTCGATAATGCGCCTTGGTGACGAGTCCCGGGCTCCGGTGAAAGTGATCCCGACGGGGTCTTTGGCGTTGGACGTGGCGCTTGGCATCGGTGGTCTTCCGCGTGGACGCGTAGTGGAGATTTATGGTCCGGAAGCCTCTGGAAAGACGACCGTGGCCCTTCACGCCGTGGCCTCGGCACAGCGGGCTGGTGGGAATGCAGCATTTATCGATGCCGAACATGCGCTCGATCCCGAGTATGCCCGGGCCCTGGGTGTCGACACGGATGCTCTGCTGGTTTCTCAACCTGATACCGGAGAGCAGGCACTTGAGATTGCCGACATGCTGGTGCGTTCTGGCGGTGTCGACATTATTGTTATCGACTCCGTTGCGGCTTTGGTGCCGAAGGCGGAAATTGAAGGCGACATGGGCGACTCCCATGTGGGTCTCCAGGCCCGGCTAATGAGCCAGGCACTCCGTAAGATAACCGGCGCGCTTTCGGCAACGGGCACTACCGCGATCTTCATCAACCAACTGCGCGAAAAGATCGGTGTGTTCTTCGGCTCCCCGGAGACCACAACTGGCGGTAAAGCGCTGAAGTTCTACTCCTCGGTTCGCATTGATGTTCGTCGCATCGAAACGCTGAAAGAGGGCGGGGTTCCGGTCGGAAACCGTACGCGCGCCAAGATTGTTAAGAACAAGATGGCGCCCCCCTTCAAGCAGGCCGAGTTCGACATTGTTTACGGCAAGGGTGTGTCGCGTGAAGGCTCCATCATCGACATGGGGGTAGAAAGCGGCATCGTGCGTAAGTCGGGGTCCTGGTACACCTACGACCAGGACCAGCTGGGGCAGGGTAAGGAAAACGTTCGCCAGTTTTTGATTGACAACCCCGATCTTGCCGATGAGATTGAGGGGAAGATCTTGGTTGAGCTCGGCATCGGGGAAGCTGGGAAGGGCGCCGAAGGGGCTGACGGCGACTCAGATTTGGTTCCGCCCATAGAGCTTCTCGGTGCCAATGCGAAGTAGTCGCCAGGGCAAGGAGCCCACGGGTACGGCGTTCGACGCGGCTGCTCGCATCCTGGCAGGACGCGATCACTCTTGTTATGAGCTGCGCCAGAAGTTGTCTCAGCGCGGTTTTGAAGATGACGCGATTTCGGAAGCGTTGCAGAAGCTCTCTGAATACGGCTACGTCGATGATGAGCGTTTCGCACGCCTAGTAATCCGGCAGAATCCTGACAAAGGCCAGCGCGGACTGATCGCGGTCATGCAGAAAAAAGGTGTGCCCCAAGACGCTTATGGCCCTCTTCTGGATGAAATGAGTCCAGAAGAGGAGTACGCGCGGGCGGCATTTGCACTTGAAAAGCGCGTGCGGGAAGTGCCGAGAACTGCGGCGGAGAGGCAGAGGTGGCGGGCTCGGCTAGCGGGCTACCTGGGTCGACGCGGGTTTTCCTCGTCTGTATCGATCGCCGCCATCAATGAAGCGATGGGAGTTGACGATGACTGGTGAATTGAAGGATCTAAGCGTCAAGGTCCTTGAAGTGTTTCGACGTCGCGGACTGACTCTTGCTACAGCCGAATCTCTAACGGGGGGTTCGGTTGCAGCGGCCTTGGTCAACACTGCTGGAGCATCTGAGTACTTTCGTGGTGGTGTCGTCACCTACGCAACGGATCTGAAGGCGGAACTGTTGGGCGTGGACGCAGAGATGTTGGCCACAGGTGGCCCCGTTCAGGCTCCAGTGGCGATCCAGATGGCGCGTGGCGTTGCCCGCCTGTGCGGCTGCGATGTGGGGGTGTCAACGACCGGCGTTGCTGGGCCCGGATCCACTGTGGACGGTCCCGCAGGTCGTGTGTTTGTGGGGGTTAGCTTCGGCGAGGCCTTCGATGTCCGTGAGTTTTCTTTTGTTGGCGATCGCGATGAAGTTCGGTTCATGGCTGTCAAAGCGGCGCTTGAGGCGGCGGTGTACATCGTTTCGAGAGAACAAGAGTCGACCGCTAACGACCTGGTAGTGGGGTAGGTGGGCTGACATCGGCCTAAGTGCGGTCGCATTAAGCCGTGCACAGAGACGAAGGAGACACCCGTAGATCTTCAACCAAGTCGAACGGGACAGTAGGCTCGTTGAGATGGAGACTCAGATCTTGCCTCGTACCTATGCCGTTCGCACGCTCGGGTGCCAGATGAATGTGCACGATTCAGAGCGAATCGCAGGGCTGCTCCAACAAGCTGGCCTGGTTGCGGTGGAGGACGTTCCCGCAGCTGCGGCCCGCGCCACGGAAGCAGGCGACCGTGGTGCTGATGTAGTTGTCATCAACACTTGCTCGGTGAGGGAAAACGCTGCGAACCGTTTGTTTGGCAATCTTGGACAACTCGCTGCTGTCAAACGTGAGCGCCCCGGCATGCAAATCGCTGTTGGGGGCTGCTTGGCCCAACAAATGCGCGACGGCATTGTGCAAAGAGCACCTTGGGTGGATGCTGTCTTCGGCACCCACAACTTGGATGTTCTGCCGGCGTTGCTTCGTCGCGCGCAGCACAATCAAGAGGCGGCCATCGAAATTGAGGAGTCTCTGCGGGTTTTCCCCTCGACGCTACCAACGGTGAGAGAATCCGCGCACGCCGCTTGGGTCTCTATCTCCGTAGGTTGTAACAACACCTGCACTTTCTGCATTGTCCCCAGGCTTCGTGGACGTGAACGCGACCGGTTGCCGGAGGAGATCCTGGACGAGGTCAAAGCAGTTGTGAGCGAAGGCGCAATCGAGGTCACGCTTCTTGGCCAAAACGTGAACTCCTATGGGGCTTCATTCCGCGACAGAGGCGCTTTTGCCAAGCTTCTACGCCAGGTTGGCGCCGTCGAGGGCCTGGAACGGCTCCGGTTCACCTCGCCTCATCCAGCGGCATTCACCGACGACGTGATTGCAGCAATGGCAGAGACCCCAACTGTTATGCCCTCGCTCCATATGCCACTGCAGAGCGGGTCAGACAGGGTTCTCAAAGAGATGCGCCGCTCATATAGGCGAGCACGATTTGAGTCAATACTGGACAAAGTTCGACAGCAGATTCCAGATGCGGCGATCACGACCGACATCATTGTTGGTTTCCCAGGGGAGACTGACGAAGACTTTGAACGCACCCTCGAGGTAGTTGAGCAATCTCGCTTCGCTTCAGCATTCACCTTCCAGTATTCGCCGAGGCCCGGGACGCCTGCGGCCCAGCGAACCGATGTCGTTCCCGCTGACGTCGTTGCGCAGAGGTACACAGCCTTGATTGACCTCCAAAAACGCGTGACCACCGAAGAAAACGAACGTCAAGTTGGAAACACAGTTGAGGTCCTCGTTTCTGAGGGCGAAGGCCGCAAAGACGGCGAAACGCACAGGCTCTCTGGACGTGCTCGTGACAATCGCCTGGTCCACTTTGCTCTGCCCACGGACGCTCTGGCCGACAGTGCACCCAGACCTGGTGACATGGTCACCGTCACTGTGACGCACGGTGCGCCTTCACATTTGCTCGCCGATTCGGCACTGAGCCCGACAGGTGAGTACCGGATTCGTAGGACACGCGCTGGCGATGTTTGGGAGGCAAAGCAACGCACTGCGGAACAGTCATCGAACGCGGTGCCGCTGGGCATCCCCCTTTTCAAGCCGTCTGTGGCAGAAAGTGTCTGAAATGCTGCTGGCGGTGGTGGGACCAACAGCGACTGGTAAAAGTGATCTGGCACTAGAACTCGGTGATGCCCTTGGGGGACCCGAAAACGTTGAGGTCATCGGTGCCGACGCCATGCAGTTTTACCGGGGAATGGACATTGGTACCGCCAAGCTGCCACTTGACCGGCGCGAAGGATACCTCCATCACCAGATTGACGTCCTCGATATTGACGAAGAAGCGTCAGTGGCCAAGTACCAGGCAGATGCACGCCTCGACATCGCAGATGTGGAAGCTAGAGGCAAGACCGCCATTCTGGTGGGAGGCTCAGGGCTCTACGTTCGCGCAGTGCTGGACCCAATCAGCTTCCCTGGCACCGACCCGGAAGTACGGGCACGCCTGGAAGCAGAGGCGGCCGCCTTGGGTTCAGATGCACTGCACCAGCGCCTTGCCCTGTTAGATCCCGTCTCCGCTGGGCGGATAGATCCACGCAATAAGCGCCGCGTGATCCGTGCTTTGGAGGTTATTGAGTTAACTGGGCAGCCCTTCTCCGCTTCTCTTCCCGAATACCGTTACGTGCGTGAAACCGTGCAGGTGGGACTCAATCTGCCGACGGAAGTCCTAGATCAGCGAATTGCCGAGCGTACGGAAGCAATGTTTGCCGAGGGCTTAGTGGAAGAGGTCGCGAACTTACAGAAACAGGGCTTGGCGGAAACAAAAACCGCCAGTCGGGCAACCGGCTATCGCGAGGTGCTGGACATGCTCAATGGGCGGATCGACCAGCAGGAAGCGAAGGATGCCATTTCTTTGGCCACACGACAGTTGGCGCGGCGCCAAATCAAGTGGTTTCGCCGCGATCCGCGCATCCGTTGGTTTGATCCTCGTGAACCAAATGTCACAGATCAGGTGATGGCCCTACTTGGTGACCTGCAGGATCCGGTAGCCCTTGCGTGAGGCGATGCGTTCAACGCAGTAGCCGCGCTCAGTGAGCCAAGAAGCGTGGGAATCAGCCCCCAGGTTCCGGGCGATCACCAGATAGGCGTGACCGTCATCCGTGAGGCGGGGGAGCCAGCGCTCAAGTAACGCCCGCATCGGTGCTTTACCGATCCGCACGGGAGGGTTCGACCAGAGGAGGTCGAAGCGAACGTTTTCGGCGTCGGCACGCACCAAAGCATCGCCCTCGTCCATCACCGTAATGTTCTGCAGCTCGTGACGCTTGGCGTTGCGTTCCATCAGGTCCAGTGCACGATGGCTGACATCCACCGCCCACACCTGTGCATCTGGAGCTTCAAGCGCCATATAGGTAGCCAAAGGTCCCCAGCCGCAACCAAGATCCAGAAAAGTCCCGGTTGGGGGCACGGGAGGCGCCTTTTGCAGCAGTTGGCGAGTGCCCAGATCTAGTCGGCCACTGGAGAAAACGCGGTCTGCGCTCCACAATCGGACCTCGCGTCCACGTTCATTGATATCTACGCTGCGTGTCTCGTGTTGGGCTGCCGGCTGGTCATCGGAGAAGTAATGAGCGGTCACGGTGTCACTCTAGTCCTCAGGAGGTTCTTCTTGTCCCGAGCTCGAAGGTGACAGACACGCATGGTCACTTCCGGCGCGTAAGCTCGAGGTAGCAAAGGAGAGCGATTTGGAAAACTTGCCTACTCACGCATCGCGTGAGGGGAACCAGCCCATAGACTTACCCACTGACCGACCCGACCAGGACGGTGGAGAACATGCTGCCCTCATGGCCCGCGCACAAGAGGTCGCAACCCGTGTCCTGGCGCGCCACGGAACGGCCCTGGAGTCAACTGCCCAAGCAGAGGACAGCGATTCTCAGCAGTTCGAGGCCGAATGGGCCGATCGCCGTGCGGTGGGACGAAGCGTTTCCCTGACGACGGAACTCGAAGATGTTTCCGAGGTCGAATACCGCCAGGTTCGCTTGGAACGTGTGGTCTTGGTGGGGTTGCGCCTCCAGGGGAGCGCAGAAGACGCAGAGAACTCTTTACGAGAGCTCGCGGCGCTGGCAGAAACTGCCGGGTCACAGGTCCTCGGCGCAGTGCTGCAACGCAGAGAGAACCCGGATCCGGCCACCTACCTTGGGAAGGGGAAAGCGCGTGAACTGCGCGAACTGGTTCAGGAGCTGGAGGCTGACACCGTAATCGTCGACTCTGATCTGGCGCCATCACAGCGTCGTGGCCTCGAAGATGTCGTTGGGGTGAAAGTCGTTGATCGCACCGCGCTGATTCTGGACATATTCGCCCAGCACGCCCAGTCGCGGGAGGGTAAGGCACAGGTCGAGTTGGCTCAGCTTGAGTATCTTCTCCCTCGCCTGCGCGGTTGGGGTGAGTCAATGTCCCGTCAGGCCGGTGGGCGTGTCGCTGGTGGTGAAGGGATTGGCTCAAGAGGTCCAGGAGAAACCAAAATCGAATTGGACCGACGCCGCATCCGCACCCGCATGGCGAAGCTAAGGAACCAGATAAAGAAGATGGCTCCGGCGCGCAGCGTCCAAAGATCCTCACGCCGACGTGGCAATGTTCCTGCTGTTGCAATCGCAGGTTATACAAACGCGGGGAAATCGACTTTGATCAATGCGCTCACAGGATCAGACATCTTGGTTCAAGATGCATTGTTTGCGACCTTGGACCCAACGGTTCGGCGCGCTCAAACTCCCGATGGGCTGGTCTACACCCTGACTGACACCGTGGGGTTCGTTCGAAATTTACCCACGCAGTTGATTGAGGCGTTCCGCTCTACCCTTGAAGAAGTCGGAGAAGCAGACCTGGTTCTTCACGTAGTCGACGCGGCTCATCCTGACCCGGTTGCTCAGGTGCAAGCCGTTAGAAGTGTCTTGCAGGACATTGATGGCTATGACCCCGCGCGCGAACTGGTGGTTCTAAACAAGATCGACCTTGCATCACCAGAGACGCTGGCAGTGTTGCGCGCAACTTTCCCTGATGCTGTCGCAGTCTCCGCACAAACAGGCCAGGGAATTGCGGATCTTGAACAGGTCATTGCTGACAGGCTGCCGCGCCCCAGTGTGGAAGTGGATCTGATTGTTCCCTTCTCAGAGTCACGACTGGTCAGCGAAGCACATGAGTCTGGTGAAGTCCTCTCCCAGGAATGGTCGGAAAGTGGGACGCACCTGCGTGCCATGGTTGACTCAGACTTGGCCCAGGCGCTCCGCGAGGTCGCAGTCGAGTTGCCACCTGCGGAGGACGAGGGATGAGACCCGCCTCTTGGATCAACCTGAAACCTCTTACCCAGGCAAGCAAATCTGAACGCAGTGCCTAAACGCAATGTCTGAGTTCCTTGAGCTGTCACAGGAAATCCTGGCTGCCGCAACCGCTAGTAGAGGCGGCCAGCCCCGTCCGCAACAGGAGCAGATGGTAGCTGCCATTGTCTCTTCCCTCGAATCTGAAGAGAACCTGGCGGTCCAGGCCGACACGGGGGTGGGCAAGTCGATTGCGTATTTGGCACCGATCATGGCGCACCTGAGTCTGAATGGGAGCGGAACAGCACTTTTAGGAACGGCGACCCTGGCGTTGCAACGGCAGGTGATTACCGTTGATGCAGCGGCCGTGATCGAGGCAACCGAAGCGGTTTCAGGGCAGCGGCTCAAGGCCGGAGTGCTCAAGGGGTGGTCTAACTATGCGTGTCGCTATCTTCTGGAAGGTGATCCGACTGCGGATATAGGGGAACCCCAAGGTTTGTTTGACCGCCCGGACATTGCGACCTCATCGACGTCTAGTTCAGCGGACGCGAAAACGTGGGTCAAAGTCCTCAAGTGGCTGGAATCAACACCGACGGGTGACCGCGACGATCTAAACGTGAAAGTCTCGGGCCCATTGTGGTCCAAAATGTCGGTTTCTAAAAGGGAGTGCTTGGGACGCAGCTGTCCGTACGTTGAAGACTGCTTTCCGGCAGCTGCCAGAGAGGAAGCATTCGCGTCTGACCTAGTGGTTACGAATCACTCCGTGCTGAGCATTGCGATGAAGACTAACCCGGAGGTGGTGCCAGATCCAGCGGTGATCATCGTGGATGAAGCGCACTCGTTGGCAGAGACAACTCGGAGGCAGGCCACCGCCTCGCTTGCGGAGCGGACCATTTCCGGGGCTGCCAGAGCCGTGCGGCCCCTCTCCTCTTCTTCTGCGGGCGCTATTGATCTGGCGGCGGATAGGTTTGATTCTGCGCTACGCGGCGTAGAGGTCGGGCTGTTGCGAGCACGTCCCGCCTCCTTGAGCGAGACCATTCACGAAGTGGGAGAACAGGCCCGTGAAGCCCTGCGTGCCATAAAGGATGTCGCGCCCTCAATGACGCTTCAGACTGCGCGATCCCGTTTGGATGCCCTGGTGGAGGCAACGGATTCCTGGGGACAGGACCCCCAGGAATCAATCGTGTGGAAAACCGAGCATGATTCGGGTGAAGACAGCCTAAATATCGCTCCTTTGCGCGTCGAGGGGACAATTGCCCGGGGCCTGACAGATAGAGCCCCTACCGTGTTTACGTCCGCGACCTTGGCTCTTGGGGGCGACTTCGGACCGATGGTTCGGCGCCTGGGGCTGGAAAAGTCTTCGCGTTCCTTTGAAACCGTTGATGTCGGTGGCCCCTTTGACGCTCGAACTCAAGGGATTCTCCTAGTTCCCCAGCACCTGCCGGCCCCTGGGCGTAGCGGGCTGTCTGAGGAGGCAGCACATCTATTTGTTGACTTGGCGAAGGCAGCGCAGGGTGGGGTCCTGGGGCTGTTCACTTCACACCGCGCAGCGGCGATGGCTGCAGATGCTCTGCGCGACCAGACCGACTTCAACGTTCTGGTGCAGGGAGAAGACTCCATTTCTGCCCTCGTCGAAGCTTTTCGAGATGATCCGGATTCCTGTCTGATTGGTTCGCGTGCCCTCTGGCAGGGAGTGGATGTAAGAGGGCAAGCCTGTCGCCTGGTGGTCATGGACCGGATTCCTTTCCCTCGTCCTGACGATCCGATTGCGCAGTCCCTGGCAACGGCCGCACAGAAGAGTGGAGGCAGCGGTTTCTTCGAGGCTTCCCTGGTTCCGGCGGCGCTTCTCCTTGCGCAAGGTGCGGGTCGACTTCTCCGTTCTCCTGAGGACCGTGGGGTGGTAGCCGTACTGGACCAGCGGCTAGTGAGCCGCAGTTACGGTCCGTTCCTTGTCCGGGCGATGCCCGACTTTTGGAAGACTCAGGATTCTGAAGTTGCTCTCGAAGCGCTGACTCGATTATCTGCTGCCGGTGAGGACGAGTTGCTAAGCGACGTTGCCGCTGGAGAAACACGAGGGCCACGGCGCCCGCATCCGCGTAAGATTGGAGAGTTGGCAACTAAGGAGAGCAAGTGATTGAGACAGAGCGGCTGATGCCCGTGGATACCTTTGACCCGGCCCTTCGTGCACAGGGGCGCCCTTCCAAACTATCGGTGGTTGGCGCTGGCGCCGTAGGCACGGCCATAGCGTATGCGTCCGCAATCAAGGGTGACGCACGCACAGTTGCTCTGTACGACATCAATAAGGCGAAAGTTGAAGCCGAAGCGCTGGACATCGCTCACGGTATTCAGTTCACACCAACGGGCGACGTAGAAGGATCAGACGACATCGAGATCCTGCGCGGATCTGATCTGGTTGTTGTCACCGCAGGGGCCAAACAGAAGCCGGGGCAGACGCGCCTGGAGTTGGCTGAATCCACAGTCGGTCTTATGAAGACCCTGGTTCCACAGATGCTCGCTGTCGCTCCCGATGCCATCTACCTTTTTGTCACTAACCCCGTCGATGTCATCACCTATGTTGCTTTGCAACTCAGTGGCCTACCTCGAAACCAGGTGTTTGGTTCAGGAACGGTCCTGGACACATCCCGTCTGCGTTACCTGATCTCGAAAGAGACCGGCGTGTCATCGAAGTCGATTCACGCAATGATTGCCGGCGAACACGGAGATTCGGAGGTGGCCCTCTGGTCGAGTGCAGAAATTGGAAACGTGCCGGTTGACCAGTGGGGACAGACTCTCAGCGGAGAGCCTTTTGACGAGGGCCTGCGCAACCATATAGCCCATGATGTCGTTCAATCCGCCTACCGGATCATTGACGGGAAGGGCGCTACCAACTACGCGATTGGCTTAGCCGCAACGGCCATTGGTTCATCGGTTCTGCGAGACGAATCGCGCGTGATGACGGTGTCCACCCTCTTGGAAGACTGGCACGGCATATCCGGTGTTTGCATGGCAGCTCCGACTGTCGTCGGTCGCGCGGGGGCCGGGCGTGTGCTGACTCCTCCGTTGTCAGAGCGCGAGTACCGCGGATTGCATCATTCCGCAGAGCAAGTTCGTGAGGTTGCACGCTCCTTGGGCTTCTAGTTCCGACTTCTACCGCCGGGCATCCGGAGTCCCTTTCTAAAGCGCACGGACCACGGTGACGACGCGGCCCAAAATGACTGCGTCATCACCGGGAATCGGCGCGTAGGACTCATTGCGCGGCAGCAACCAAACGTGCCCATCAGTGCGGGAAAAGACCTTCACAGTTGCTTCCCCTTCGATCATGGCAGCAACGATGGTCCCATTGTCGGCCGTGGGTTGGGATCGGACCACGACGTAGTCGCCGTCGCAGATAGCAGCGTCGATCATTGAGTCACCGGTGACTTCAAGAACGAAAAGTTCTCCGGTTCCGGTCAAGCGCGTCGGCAGGGCAAAAACGTCTTCCACGTTTTGTTCTGCGGTCACGGGTGCACCAGCGGCAATGCGGCCGACCAACGGAACCTGCGCGGAGGGCCCCTCTGCGTGACTCACAGGAATCTCTATCGGGGCCACAACGTCCCCAGAAGCCTTCACTTGGCGCGAACGCTCTTGTGGCGCCCGGATGGCCCGGGGACGCCCCGCTGCTCTTTCTAACACCCCCAATTTTTCCAGGGTGTCCAGATGGTGTTTAACCGTCGAGGGCGACGCCAGTCCGACACGCGCCCCGATCTCCCGAACAGAGGGAGGGTAACCGCACTCCGCGATGTTGGACCGCACCACGTCCAGGATTTGGCGTTGCCTGGGCGTTAGGTCATCTTCCCGGTTGGTCATGGGAACTCTCCGTTCGATTAGCCCTTCGCTTAGCCCTGGTGCAGGGCCGCATGCGCCCAATACCCCTTCTTGAAGGGTAGGCCAGAACCGTCTCAAATGAAACATATGTTCGAGTGTGTCTTCATTTTGTCGGAGGGTGTTGGTATCGTACAGGTGTTCGACGAACAACTGTTCGAGAAGAGTTTGGGTCAAGTTGGTGTCACTGAGCACGGCATCGGCCCGA